>Ga0335074_10001750_pt1 | contig 29298 bp, 23 predicted proteins | sample Lox_Sample_23_FD_206715 | JGI IMG/M metagenome (GOLD analysis project Ga0335074, IMG submission 206715) | Soil microbial communities from Loxahatchee National Wildlife Refuge, Florida, United States - Lox_Sample_2.3 | ecosystem: Environmental > Terrestrial > Soil > Wetlands | place: USA... | reverse complement strand
AAGCGGCGCTGAGCGGCCAACGCCGGGACTCTCCGGTCTGCGGCCGCGAGCACTCAGGCGCGGGGCAAAACCCGTGTCGCCGCTCCGGCGACCGTGGTGGGGGATTGCCACTCGAGCAGCTTGAGGTAGCTCTGGATCCGATCGACGTACTGCACCGGCTCCCACCCCCGACAGAAGCCGCGTTTGACGCGCACGTACCAGCGCTCCTCCGCGAGGAGCGGGAGCTGCTCGCGCACATCGGCCCACGAGTCGGGGTTCCCGCCCCGCATCTGAGTGAGTACCCGCGCATCCTCGAGGTGACCGAAGCCGACGTTATAGGCTGCGACGGCGAACCAGGTGCGATCGGGCTCGGCGATGCGGTCCGGGACCTTGGCGAGCACCTCGAGGAAGTACTTGGCGCCCGCGAGGATGTTGAGGCGCGCATCGGCCCGGTCCTCGACGCCGAGCGATTGGGCCGTCGTGGCAGTGAGCATCATCAGACCGGATGCTCCGGTCGGGGAGCGCGCCTCGGGGTCCCACTGCGACTCCTGGTAAGCGATCGCCGCAAGCAGCCGCCAGTCGATTCCGGTCACGCTGGCCGCCTGCTCGAACCAGTTTCGATAGTGCGGCAGGCGCGAAGTCGCGAGCTCCTCGAACTTGCGCGATTCCTCGTACTGGAAATGATGGGCATCGCCCGAGCTCTGCGTGATGAGCGTGACGAGCTCTCCGGACTGATTGATGTCGCGGAAGAATTGATTCACTGCCTCGTAGAGGCGGGGAGCGCCGTGCCGCACCACCCATTGCACGGGACGATCGTCGGCGAGGGCGAATCCGGGGGCGACATCCGGATAGAGGTGGTGGGAAAAAGAGAAGTCCCGCGCGTCGACGATCGCGTAGTCGGCCTGTCCATTCTCCACGTCCTCCACCGGGTCGGCGGCGCGAGGGGCCGTCTCGATCCAGGCGAGCGAGGGGGCTACCGTGTGCTTCAGGCGCTCGAGAAGATGCTCCTGCGGGCTGCCGGCCCGTACGGAAAGCCGGGCGGATTCGAGCTGCAGCGTATCCCGCGGGCGGCTACCCCCGAGCCGGTACACGACCAGCTGCGGAATATGCTCGTAGACGTTCGCCGGCTCGCCGACCTCCCGCCAGCCCGCGTCGGCAGTGATTTGCGCCGCAGCAATGTCAGCTCGTCCGGACGCGAGCTCGGCGCGCATCGCCTCGACGTTGGCCACCGGGTACATATAGAGCCCGACGCCCAGGCGCTTTGCGAACTCGCTCGCAAGCTCGAACTCCAGACCTTCCGCTCGGGTCGGACCCAGGTAGTATGAGGTCGGCGTATTGAGCGTGACGACCCTGAGCTCCGCGCTCGAATGAAACGAGCCGTCCGCCGGCGGGCGCGGGGTGCAGCTGCCCACGAGCGCGAGCAAGGCGATCGCAAGTGGGGGCCGGAGCAGTCCGGTGGGTCGCCCCACTCCAAAAACATGTCTCAGCCGGCGCCTCATCCGTACCTCCGGCAGTTCGCGTTGGGTTTAGAATACCAGTGCTAGGGGCCGTGGCGCTTCCGCTTCGGACAGAATCCGTGCGCAATAAGTCACGTTGCGGCAGCGCTCCTGCTTTTTCCAGTCTTCTCAGTAACTTAGCATTAGCCTGGCGAGGGCCTGAAGTGTGAGCCGCGTCGCAAAACAACGCTTGAAGTCCTGATCGCTGCGCCGCAGCGGGCAGAGCTGCGTTGCGCTGCAACACCCGAACGGAGAGGTACCGAAGCGGTCATAACGGCGCCGACTCGAAATCGGATGGTCGGGTAAAACCGGCACGTGGGTTCGAATCCCACCCTCTCCGCCACATGAAAAGCCCGGCACCTGCCGGGCTTTTCTGGACGGCGGCAGCCGGGGCCGCCGGGCGCGGCAGGGATGGGGCCGCAATCCCGCCCCCTCTCAGCCTGGCCGTTTCGTTACACTAGCCCCCGTCGGTGAGCCATCGGAGAGGCTCGATGAGGCATTGGAGAGAGGCCTTGGGGCCCGCCTGCGCCTTCCTGGGCGCGCTCGTGGCGCTTGGCCTCGTCGGCTGCACGCAGGCCTCGAGCGGACCTGCCAGCACCTGGGACCCGCGCACGGCGGCTGCGTATCTCGACCAGCGCGAGGATTGGTGGGTGCGCTGGCGAGGCTCTGCCCGCGATCACGGCACCTTCTGCATCTCCTGCCATACCGTGCTGCCGTACGCGCTCGCGCGGGCGCGCCTCGATGCCGCGCTGCATGCGCCCGGCCCCGGTGCTGCCGAGAGCAGGCTGACCGAGGATGTCCTCAAGCGCGTGCAGCTCTGGAGCGCATCGCGCCCCTACTACACGGACCAGCAGGACGGCCGACCCAAGACCCTCCAGTCGCGCGGCACCGAAGCGGTGCTGAACGCGCTCATCCTGGCGACGGACGATGCCGCCACTGGCCGGCTGCGGGACGACACGCGCGCCGCGTTCGATCACATGTGGGCGCAGCAGGAGACCAGCGGAGATGCCGCCGGGGCGTGGGCGTGGCTCGATTTCGGACTGCAGCCCTGGGAGATGCAGGACGGGCAGTACTTCGGCGCGGCGCTGGCAGCCCTCGCGGTCGGGACCGCGCCCGAGGACTATCACTCGAGTGCGGCGATACAGAAGCCGCTTGCGCAGCTGCGTGCCTACCTCGACCGCGATTATCCGGCGCAGCCGCTGCACCAGCGGCTCGCCCTGCTGTGGGCCTCGACTGCTCTGCCAGGACTGCTCTCTCCCGAGGGCAGGCGGTCGATCATCGATGCGGTGCTGCGCGTGCAGAACTCCGATGGGGGCTTCAGCCTGTACGATCTCGCACCGAGCTATCGAAGAGGGGTCTGGTTTCTCAGACGCTGGAGCGACGGGTACGCGACGGGATTCGTGGCGTTCGTGCTCGAGCGGGCTGGCGTCCCCAGGGACAACCCGCAGCTGCAACGAGCCCTGTCCTGGCTTGCACACAACCAGCAGCCGCAGGGGCTCTGGCTTGCGTACTCGCTCAACGGGCGCATGGACTGGTCCACTCCGAAAGGCCGCTTCATGAGCGACGCAGCGACGGCCTATGCGGTCCTCGCGCTCACCGAGCCCTCGGCGGGATTGGCGACCGGGCAGGGCCCGGCCCTGCGCCAGGCGCGCCGCTGAGATCGGCGGCGGATTTCAGGGGGGCGGCGTGCGCGCCGCGGCGAGCGCCCGTTTGTAAGCGGTCGCAAAGGCCTCGACGAAGGTGTGGGGCAGGTGATCCGCGGGCATCTCGGTGAGATTGCGATAGAACTCGGTGAACAGGCCCCAATACTGCGACTCGCCGTTCCCCAGAAACTTGCCCCGCTTCGAGGCGCGTTTGAAGCGCGCCTCGAGCTCGGCGGGATCGAAACGGTCGACGAACTCGACGAACGCCGCGCGCATCGCTTCCCCGACCGCCCGCTCGTGAGCCTTCGCCGCTTCGATCGCCTCGCGCAGCCACTGAATCGCGTCGAGCTTGCGGGTCTCGTGCTGCACGAGGACCTGCACCACAAGCTCCTCGACGTTCGAGCGCAGCAGCGATGGGCGCGTGTCCTCGGGATCCGCGGGCAGCTCGATGCGGAAGCGATTGCGGATCTCCGCGCGCGCGCGCTCGAGGTCCTTCATGCCGACCAGGATCTCGCGAAACAGCTGACCCACCAGATGCAGCAGACGCGTCTGTGCTTCCCCGGGCAGCTGATCGACCTCGATGCCGGCGCCGCGGCAGAACACCTGCAGCCCGGTGTGCACGTCGTAGAGGGCGGGTTGATCGGCCGCCCGCGCATCGCGGGCCTTCGCCGCGGCTCGCGCGAGGCGCTCGATCCGCCGCGCGACCGCTTCCTCGTCCGGGTCTTCCGCGCTCGCGGGCACCGCCGCCCGCGCAGGGGCGGCAACGGTCTGTCCGTAGGCGTTGACCGGGCGCAGTCGCGTGCCGGAGGGACTCTCGGAGGAGCCATCGTTCATCAGGAGATCATCGAGGTTCAAAGCCGCGCCGAGGTCGGTTTGCCCGATGCGCCCGACACTCTCGAGCACGTCGACGTGCGTCGGAACGGGGTCGGCCGCAAGCTGCGGCGCGGGCGAGGGGCTCTCGACGGCGACCACGAGCTGATACTCGCCGAACCGCAGCACATCGCCACTTTTCAGCAGGTATGGCCCGTACGTGCTCACGGGCCGCTCGTCGTCGTTCACGTAGACGCCGTTCGTGCTCGTGTCCTCGAGCACGAACTGCCCGTCGGAGAAGTGGATGCGCGCGTGATGCGCGGAGACGTAGCGCTCGGGATCGGGAAGCACCCAATCGTTATCGGCGGCGCGACCGATCGTGCCGCCGGTCGCCCCGAAGCTCATCGAGCTGCGATCCCCGAGCAGCCGCCGTTGGTTACTGATCACGCGCAGTCGCAGCGCCATGGGTTCCCTTTGCGCGGCACCCCTTTCCCCGGGCGCGAAGTCATATAATCTCGTGGCAAATTAGCAACGCGCCGCAAGAAACCCATGGCAGCGAGTCACATTTTCAAGGTCATCTTTGTGAACCAGGGCAAGGTTTACGAGATCTACGCCCGCAAGGTCGGCCACGGCACCTTGTTCGGATTCGTCGAGGTGGAGGAGCTCGTGTTCGGGGAGCGCTCGACGGTCGTGCTCGACCCCTCCGAGGAGCGGATCAAGAGCGAATTCAGCGGCGTCAAGCGCAGCTACCTCCCGCTGCACTCGGTCCTGCGCATCGACGAGGTGAAGAAGCAAGGCGTCAGCAAGATCACGACGCTCGAGGGAGCGAGCAACGTCGCGCAGTTTCCGCTGCCGGTGTACTCGGCGCCGCAGGGCGAGCCCCCAGGGGGCCAGAAGTAGCGATGCTCGTCCTCACCGGCGCGCCCGCTCTTTCGGACTTTCGCCTCGCGAAACTCCTCAGCCGGTTGAGCGCGCTCGAGCCTCGGGTTCGCGCACTCGGAGCGCGATTCATCCACTTCGTCGAAACCGCGTGCGCGCTTCAAAGCGCCGAGACCGCGGTGCTCGAGCGGCTGCTCGAGTACGGCCCGCGCCGGCAGAGTGACCCGCAGGAGGGTGCGGGTGAGCTCGTGCTGGTCGTGCCGCGCGCCGGCACCGTCTCGCCATGGTCGAGCAAGGCGACCGATATCGCTCATGCCTGCGGCCTCGAGGCCGTGCGCCGCATCGAGCGCGGCATCGGATATCGCGTGCATGCCTCTCACGGGCTCGAGAGCCGCGAGCTTCTGCGGCTTGCCCCCGTGCTGGTGGACCGCATGACCGAGATGGCCCTGCTCGATACGCACTCGGCCGCCGCGCTCTTCGAGCATGCGGTGCCCCGGCCGCTGAGGAGCGTCTCGCTCGCGGGCGGCCGTGCGGCACTCGAGTGCGCGAACGAGACGTTCGGTCTCGCCCTCTCGGCCGACGAGATCGAGTACCTCCTCGCGAGCTTCGCAAGGCTGGGCCGCGATCCGACCGACGTCGAGCTCATGATGTTCGCTCAGGCGAACTCGGAGCATTGCCGCCACAAGATCTTCAACGCCCGCTGGATCATCGATGGCTGCGAGCGCGCCGAGTCGCTCTTCGAGATGATTCGCGCGACGTATGCGGCAAGCCCGCACGGGGTGCTCTCGGCGTACCGCGACAACGCGGCGGTCATCGAGGGTGCGAGCGGAGTGCGCTACTTCGCCGATCCCCGCACCGGACTGTACCGGGGGGAGCGCGAGCCGATCGACATCGTGATCAAGGTCGAGACGCACAACCATCCGACCGCGATCTCGCCGTTTGCGGGGGCCGCGACCGGCTCGGGCGGCGAGATCCGCGACGAGGGTGCGACCGGACGGGGCGGCAAGCCCAAGGCGGGGCTCACGGGCTTCAGTGTCTCGCATCTGCAGATCCCGGGCTTCAGGCAGCCCTGGGAGCGTGGCATCGGACGGCCCGAGCGCATTGCATCCCCCCTCGAGATCATGCTCGATGGCCCGATCGGCGCCGCTGCATTCAATAACGAGTTCGGCCGCCCGAACGTGTGCGGTTACTTCCGCACCTTCGAGCAGTCCCCGACCGAGGCCGAGCCGGGACGGATCCGCGGTTATCACAAGCCGATCATGATCGCCGGTGGCCTCGGCAGCATCCGCCGCCCGCACATCGAGAAGCTGCAGGGCTTTCCCGGTGCGCTGCTCATCGTGCTCGGCGGCCCGGCGATGCTGATCGGGCTCGGCGGCGGCGCGGCTTCCTCGATGACGAGCGGGTCGAGCAGCGCGGATCTCGACTTCGCCTCCGTCCAGCGCGGCAACGCCGAGATCGAGCGCCGCGCGCAGGAGGTGATCGACGCGTGCTCGGCGCTCGGGCGGGAAAATCCGCTTCTGCTGATTCACGATGTGGGCGCCGGAGGCCTCTCGAATGCAGTTCCGGAGGCTCTCGCGCAGAGCGGTTGCGGTGCGCAAATCGACCTGCGCGCCATTCCGAGCGCCGAGCCCGGCATGTCGCCACTCGAGCTGTGGTGCAACGAGGCGCAGGAGCGCTACGTCCTTGTCGTCGCGCCCGCGGACCTGTCGCGGTTTGCCGCGCTCGCGGCGCGCGAGCGCTGTCCATTCGCACTGCTCGGCAGGCTCGACGAGAGCGGCCGGCTCACCGCGCAGGACGGTCTCTTCGACAGCGTCCCGATCGACCTGCCGCTCGAGGTGCTGCTCGGCAAGCCGCCGCGCATGGTGCGTCGCTGCAGGAGTGCCACCCCGAGGGTGAGGCCCTTCTCGGGAAGCGAGCTCGATCTTCGCGAGGCGGCCTATCGGGTGCTGCGCTTGCCGGCGGTTGCCGACAAGACCTTCCTCATCACCATCGGCGATCGCACCGTGGGCGGGCTCGTGAGCCGCGACCAGATGGTCGGGCCGTGGCAGGTGCCGGTGAGCGATGTCGCGGTGACGCTCGCCGATTACAGCGGCCACGCCGGGGAGGCGATGGCGATGGGCGAGCGCACGCCCGTTGCGGTGCTCAACGCTCCCGCCTCGGGACGGCTCGCCGTTGCGGAGGCGATCACCAATCTCGCCGCAGCGGATGTGGCGGCCTTGAGTGACATCCGCTTCTCGGCAAACTGGATGGCCGCGTGCGGCGAGCCGGGAGAGGATGCCGCGCTTTATGCGACGGTACAGGCGGTCGCGAAGGAGCTGTGCCCGGCGCTCGGCATCGCCATCCCGGTGGGCAAGGACTCGCTTTCGATGCAGACCCGCTGGCGCGCAGGCGCGAAGGAGCACTCGGTCATCGCCCCCGTGTCGCTGATCGTCTCGGCGTTCGCACCGGTCCGTGACGTGCGCCGCACGCTCACTCCGGTCCTGCGCACCGATGGGGGGTCGAGCTGTCTATGGCTCATCGACCTGAGCGGTGGACGCGAGCGGCTCGGTGCATCGGCGCTCGCACAAGTCTATGACGAGCCCGGCGGCGAGTGCGCGGATCTCGACGATCCGCGACTGCTCGTTCAATTCTTCGCAGCGCTCACCGAGCTCAAAGCGCTCGATGTGGTGCTCGCCTATCATGATCGGTCGGACGGCGGCGTGTTCGTGGCGCTCGCAGAGATGGCATTCGCCGCGCACTGCGGGCTCGACATCGAGCTTTCCTCCGAGTCCGGTTCGCGTGCTGCGCTCGCGGCGCTTTTCTGCGAGGAGCCGGGGGCTATCGTCCAGGTGCGCAGCGCCGATGAGGCGCGCCTCCTCGACGTGCTCGCCCGGCACGGGCTCGGAGCACACCTGCGGCGGCTCGGCGCCCCGACGGATGCCTTGCGCCTGCGCGTACGGGCGGGCCGCGAGACGGTGCTCGATGAGTCGTGGGTTGACCTGCGCCGCGCCTGGTCGGAGACGTCCCACCAGATGCGCCGGCTGCGCGACGATCCGCAGTGCGCCGAGGAGGAGCTCGCCGCGCAGGTCGCAATGCACGATCCCGGTCTTGCCGTCGCGCTCACCTTCGATCCGCAGGACGATATTGCCGCCCCATTCATCGCCCGCGGCGCGCGCCCGACGGTGGCGGTCCTGCGGGAGCAGGGCGTCAACAGCCAAGTCGAGACGGCCGCGATGTTCGCCCATGCCGGCTTCGATCCCGTGGACGTGCACATGACGGACGTGCTCGCCGGGGATCGCACTCTCAGGAACTTCAAGGGTCTCGTCGCCTGCGGTGGGTTCTCCTACGGCGATGTTCTCGGGGCGGGCGAGGGCTGGGCGAAATCGATTCTGTTTCACGAGCGAGCGCGCGATGAGCTCGCGACGTTCTTCGCACGCCCGGATACCTTCGCGCTCGGCATATGCAACGGGTGCCAAATGTTCGCCGCTCTGAAGGAGCTGATCCCCGGCGCAGAGCACTGGCCGCGCTTCGTGCGCAATCGCGTGGAGCAGTTCGAAGCGCGCTTCTCGCTCGTCGAGATCCAGCGCTCGCCCGCGGTGCTGTTCGAGGGCATGGAGGGGTCGTTCCTGCCGATCGCCGTCTCGCACGGCGAAGGCCGCGCCGAGTTCGAGTCCGATGCCGCCGCCCGCGCCTGTCTGGAAAGCGGCATCGTCGCCTTCCGCTACGTCGATCATCATCGCCGGCCCGCTGCGACCTATCCCTTCAATCCGAGCGGCTCCCCGCTCGGCGTCGCGGCGCTCACGAACGCGGATGGGCGCGTGAGCATCACCATGCCGCATCCCGAGCGCTCGACGCGCTACGCGCAGAACTCGTGGCGACCGCTGGACGCGGGCGAATGGAGCGGATGGATGCGCCTGTTCCGCAACGCCCGGCGATTCGTGGCCTAAGCCGTCAGATCGATGAGGCCCCGCGGGCCGTCGCTCCTCGCGGTGAGGGCCGCGGCGAAGGCGAGAAAGGCGTGCCCCGGCACCTGCCGGATGACCTCGCCGTTCTCGGTGTCCTTGATCGTGACGACGACGAGACCCGTTGCGGCATCGGCCTCAAACTCGAGCTTTCGACTGACGCTCGCGAGGCTCTCGCGAATCTGCTCCACCGCGGCCTGTACGGCGGCAACGTGCCGTGACACGGGCTCGGGGGCGGCGTAGAGCGGCGCACGGAACTTGCCCGTGGCACCCGTTCCCATCTGAACGCCCGAGGACGGCGCCGTGGCCGGAGTGCCGGTGATGGGATCAAAGCGCGAGGGCATGACGGATCACGTTCCTTCGATACTCATCCCGTTAACGGCCGAAATGCGCGGCGCTTGAGGCCGCTCTGGGGCCTCTCGGAGTCCCCTTTCAGGCTCACCGCGCAGGCGGATAGCGTCCTTGCGAGATCTCCCGCGATTCTCTCGATCAGGCCGACCTGACACGGCGAGAGCCGAATGGCCGAGTGGCCAATCGAGCGCGTATCGATGGGACGGGTGGGATCGGTCCCACCGATCGCTTTGCCGTCGATCACCTCCCCGTGCGGGATCTGGTGGTGCTTGAGGACACTGTCGTCCCATCGCACACCGATGTGTTGCAGGATGCCGGGAAGGAACGTGGCCGGATTTGCGACGAAGCGCTCGTAGGCTACGACATGAACGGGCAAGCCGGTATCGAGATAGCTCAACGCGGCGCTCGACTTGATCTTCCAATACAAGGCACCGATCGCGACTTCTGGATCGCTGCAGGCGAGCGCGAACTTCAAGTCCGCCTCAAACTCATCCGACAGCCGGGCACCCTCAGACATCGCATGCACGACCGGCACGGCGACGCGGTGCAGCCACGAATCATTCTCGACGCTGAGCTTCAGCATCGACGATACGGTGTCGAGAGGGCTTCTCAGCATGAAGATGAGCGGTTCGCGGTCGTAGAAGTTCGGGATCGTCGCGCTGCCGTAGAGATAAGCGTATTCGTTCCAGTGCAGCCGTGCCTGCAGGAGCTGCTCGGACCATACCGGTATCTTGAAGCCGACGATCTCGAAGTCGGCGACTTCCGACGCCGGCCTCGGCGGCGCCCGCCGGCCTGCGAGTATCTCGTACGAGTACTGCTCGTCGAAGCAGGCGATATCTGTGTGGCTTTCCAAGATCAGGCGCATCAGCGTCGTGCCCGAGCGCTGGCATCCAGCGATGAAGAAGCGCCGGTCGCTTGCCCGGGGGCGCTCGACCCGCGCCGCGTGTTCGGCCGTATCCACCTTCACGACGCCAGGCTTTCGGCGGGCGCCGATGAGGTGCCCTGGGGAGCAACGCTCGGAGCCCGTTGCTCCTCAAAGGAGCTCGTGAGCTCGGCGAGCTTCTCGTTGAGCGCGGTGATCACGTCGTCTCGCCGGGCGAGATCGGTGTGGTAGCGCCGCACGAGTGCGGACAGCTCTCGCAGCACGACCTGCGGGCCGACACCCTCGAGGCCCAGCTCGCCGGCCAAGCGGTCGATCTCGCGGTAGATCGTCAGATGGCTTTCGGCAGTCGGATCGAAGGCCATCTTCGGGGCGACACCGCTCAACGCCGCCCGCGTCGCCTCGAGCCATGTCAGGCCGTAGCGGCGATCGGGCTCGAGATGGCATCCCTCGCCCCATTCGTTCCACGCGTTGATGAACACCAGCCGTTCACCCTCGGGAGCGTCGCGGCGGGTGCGATTGACGACCATTTCGAGCCAGGCTCGGTAGACCTGGGGGGAGGAGTTGACGGCGAGGCTCGCACGCCGACCCGTTCTCGCGGTGTTGTCCCAGGAGGGCATCACGCCGTGAAAGCGGCGGTAGGTGGGGGTCGGCCGGGTCGCGAAATCCCGTGCGACTTCGGTGTAGTCATAGATGAACCCGGCGAAGTCGGGCTCGAGGCCCGCCATCGCAATGTTGGGCCTGGTCACCCGGATCCCGTGCGGCGGAAACTCGCACGCAGCGTCGAAGCCGATCTGCGCCGGATCCTGCTGCAAGACGGCCTCCACCATCGACTCGACGCGGCACAGGTAGAGTCCGGGTAGGCCCGCAGCGACCGCCTCGTCGCGCCAGATCCTCGCGGTGGCTCGCGGGTCCGGGAGCTCTCCGGCACGGTACACCAGGAACAGCGGCATTCCACGGACGCGAATGTAGCGCGGGTCCTTGAAGGCCGGGATGAGCTCGCGAATCATCGCTCGGTCGCCGTCGGCAGAGTAGTTCTGCGCGATCAGCACCTCCTTGCTCTGTCCGTCCCAGCGCCGCGTCCAGTTCTCGTTGGCCCAGCACAGGCAGAATGGCAAGGTGGGCTGTCCCGAGGCGAGCACCTCCGTGAAGGGCCGCTCCAGCAGCCGCTTGCCATCGAACCAGTAGTGGTAGTAGCAAAAGCCGTGAATGCCGTACTGTCTTGCAAGCTGTGCCTGCGCTTCCCGCACCTCGGAAATCCGCAGGTCGTAGAACCCGAAGGGGCCGGGAAGCTGCGGCTGATGATGTCCATGGAACAGCGGCTTGGCATCGACCACCTTGGTCCATTCGGTGAATCCCTGGCCCCACCAGGCATCATTCTCCGGGATCGGATGGTATTGCGGCAGATAGAAGGCTATCGCCCGAAGGTCATCGGCCATCGGAAAACCTCGCCTGGGTCACATGCTCACGGCGCGCCGGCCGGCCCGGGAGCTGCCAGATGCTCGGGCAGCAGACCGAGGCGCTGCCGCTCGTACATCCGCCGGTAGAGCGCTTCGAGGTTGCGCGTGAACCTCGGGGTGTCGAACAGAGCCGCGCTGGAGCGCGCGAATGCCAGCGCCTGCTTGATCTCGGCAAGCCGGCCGCAGTCCCGCGCCAGCTCGACCGCGAGCCGCTCGTACTCGGTCCGGCTATTGGCAATGAGTTGTGGGAGGCCGACAGAGGTCAGCAGACTCGCCGCCACGCGCGCCGCGAAGGTCTCGCCCGCATGTGTGAGCACCGGCAGTCCCACCCACAGAGCATCGCTTGCCGTCGTGCCCGCGTTGTAGGGGTGCGTGTCGAGAAAAAGGTCGGCGACGCGAAACCGGGCCAAGTACTCCCCGTACGCAATTCGGCCGGCGAACACCAGTCTGCCGGGATCGATCCCGCTTTGGAGCGCCTCGCGCCGCAGGTTCTCTACGCCCGCTGCGCTCTCCCCGAGCAGCAGGAGCGCGCTATCCGGTACGGCCGCGAGGATTCTCATCCAGCTGCGGAAGGTCTCCGGGGTGATCTTGTAGTTCGCGTTGAAGCAGCAGAAGACGAACCCGCCGGGCGGCAGTCCGAGCTCGGCGCGCGTGAAGAGCCGATCCGACACCGGTCGGCGCGTGTTGACCTGATATGCCGGCAAGTAAGCGATCCGCTCGCTGTAATGCCGGCGCAGCCCCGCAGGCACGATGACCTCATCTGCGATCAGGTAATCCATGAAGCTTGCGCCCATCGTGCCGAGGAACCCCAGATAGCTCACCTGGATCGGCGCGGCGCGCTGCGCGAAGATGCGCGGCCGCGCCTCATGTGTGTAGCCGCCGAGGTCGACCGCAATGTCGATCTCCAAGCTCCTCGCGAGCATTGCGACCTGCTCATCGGTCTTGTCGAACGCTGGAATGAATCGGTCGAAGGCGCGCTCCACGCGCTCGCGCAGGCCATCGCGTACCTCTGGACTCAAGGAGAATGCGGTGAGCTCGAACGCGGAGCGGTCGTGGCACTCGAAAAGCTCCGCGGCGAGCGCCGCGACGGCGTGGTTACGAAAGTCGGCGGAGAAGTATCCAATGCGCACCTTTGCGTGGCGGCCGTAGCGCCTCGGGGGCGGTAGCACCTGCGCGGGACGGCATTCTGCGCGTGCCCAGATGCTCGCCGCCGCGTGCTGGATACGCGCCGATTCGAAGAGTGACAGAGCGGTGAACGGGGTGATCACGGGCCTGCCGCACTCGATGGCGACGGCGAGCTGCTCGAGACGGACCTGCCAGTCGCTCCATGCGCAGATCTGCATGCGCGCGTGTTGGCACACACCTTCCAGGAATCGTTCGCCCGGACACGCGGCGAGCGCACGCTCGTAGCTCGCCAGGGCTTCCTGCGGGCGACCCAGCTCACCCAGGGTGAGGCCCTGGTTGCGATATGCGTCCGCGTACTCGGGCTTCACCGCGAGCGCGCACCGAAAGCTCTCCAGCGCCTCATCGAGACGGTGCAGGTCGTGGAGGATGGCCCCGCGGTTGAGGTGCGCCTCGCCATACTCCGGCCGGATGGCGGCCGCCCGCTCGTGGCACGCGAGCGCCTCCTCGAAGCGCTTCAAGGCACGGAGCGCGACGCCCCGGTTGTTGTGCGCCTCCGCATAGTCGGGGTTGTGGGCGAGCGCCCGGTCAAAGCTTGCCAGAGCCTCATCCACGCGGCCGAGGTCCAGCAGCGTCGTGCCGCGGTTGTTGTGTGCCTCGGCGTAGGAGGGCTGCAAGAATACGGCGCGGTCGTAGCTCGCGAGCGCCTCCGCGAAGCGCTTGAGCCCCTGCAGCGCGATGCCGCGATTGTTGTGAGCCTCGGCGAAGTCGGGTCGAATCGCAAGCGCCTGCTCCGAGCTCGCAAGGCCCCGCTCGGCCCGTCCGATCTTGAGCAGTGTCGCCCCGCGATTGTTGTATGCGGTCGCGTAGTCCGGCCTGAGCGCTATCGCGCGGTCGTAGCTCGCCACGGCTTCCGGGAACCGCTCGAGCTCCTGCAGCGTGGCTCCGCGGTTGTTATAGGCCATCGCGTAGTCCGGCTTGAGCGCGATTGCGCGATCGTAGCCCTCGAGTGCCTCCTCGAAGCGCTCGATCCCGTGAAGGACGACAGCGCGGTTGTAGTGCGCCTCGGCGTAGCTCGGCTGCAGCGCGAGCGCTCGGTCGTAGCAGCGCAGCGCCTCGGGGTATTGCCCAAGGTCGCGAAGCGCGTTCCCGTAGTTGTTGTGCGCCGAGGCCTCGTTAGGGAGCCGCGCGGCCGCCCGTTTGAGAAGTTCCGCGGCTTCTTTGCTGCGGCACGCCTGCGCGAGCATGATCCCGAGCAGGCTCAATGCCCCGGCGTGATCTGCCTGACTCGCGAGAATCGACCGGCACAGCGACTCCGCCTCTGCGAGCTCCCCGCGTGTGAAACACGCCCAGGCCCGCTGGATCGCCCCTGGTAACGGGGGTGCGGCGACGGCGGGTGGTCGCATGACGGGCAGCGGATGCGAGCGGGCAGGCGAGTGGCGTCTGCTCATGGGCGAACCTTGGCAGGATCAGCTCAACTCCACAGCGAAATATGTCGCGTTTCGTTGAGACGCCCGTGGTTTCTGCGGCGGCCGCTGCGCCCTGGGCCACCGGGGCCGCCTCAGGCGGCGGATGCGGCGCCGGATGCGGCCTCTGGCGCGGATTGCCTCACCTGGGGTCCAATCGCGGCCCAGGCGCCGCGGATCTCCCCGAGGAGTCCCAGCACCTCCGCGACCGCCGCGGCATCGGTCTTCAGGTTCGCCTGGATCAGGCGGCGGATCATGTAGCCGTACAGATCGCTCAGATTCTGCGCGAGCGGGCCGCCCTTGTGCAGATTGAGACTGCCGCGCAGCTCGGTGATCAGGATCACGGCGCTGTGCAACAGGCCCGCCATGCGGCGCGTTTCGCCCCTCTCGATGCTGGCCCGTGCCCCGTTGAGCCTCTCGAGGGCTGCGTCGAAGAGCGTCAGGACGAGCGCATGCGGGTGGGTGTCGGCCACGGCGCCATGCGCGCTCACGCTACGGTAGGCGGCGATCTTCGATTGCGGCGTATAGGGGCTCACGAGGCGCACTCTTGCGGTTTGCTGATACCGCACATAACGGCTTCGCGGACGCAAACTTGAGCGGCTGCCTCGAATCAGGCGTTCGGCGTTCCCTGCACTTGGGGCAGGCTGTCGAATGCCTGGGTGAGATATGCCGAGGTCGTCTGCAAGGAAGACAGCAGCGTGTTGAGCGCCGAGTACTGCTGCGTCAGGCTGGCCGAAAGGGCGTTCATCTGCTGCTGCAGCTGGTTGCTCTGCTGGGTGAGCGAGTTCTCCTGCTGCACGAGCGTCTGGCTGGTCTCGGCGATCGGACCGCCGGTCGCAAGGGCGTTCGTGATCTGGGTGTTGAGCGATGTGGCGACCCCGGCAGAGCCGCTGAAGAGCGCGCTCACGGCGCTGTAGTTCGAGGAGAGCGCGGTCGAGAGCGTGGTGTTGTTCACGCTGAGCGTGCCGTCGCTGTTGGTCGTGATGCCGATGCTCGCCAGGGTATTGTAGGTCCCCGATCCCGTATCGACGATGCTGTAGAGCGCCGATTGGATCTGGCTCTGGATGCCGAGGAGCAGCGCACTGCCCATCATCGGACCTGCGGTGCCCGTCGTCGAGTCGTAGCTGCCGAGCGAGGAGAGCGAGCTCTGCAGCGTGTTGTAGGCCGAAACGAACGCATCGATGTTGCTTTCGATGCTCGCGGTATTGGTAGCAACGCTGAGCGTTGCCGGGGAGGTCGTGGTACCGGTGAGGCTCAGCGTGACGCCGCTCAGAGCGTCCGACACCGTGTTGCTGGCGCTCGTGTAGGAGACTCCCGCGATACTGAACTCGGCATCCTGCGGGGCGCTCTCCTGCGTGTAGTTCGCCGTATTGCCACTGCCGTAGGTCAGGGCGGAGAGGGCGCCGCCGCTGTCGGTCTCGGTGACTTGAATCGTGTTCGACGCCCCGGTGAGGGAGGAGGTTAACACCAGGTGCGCCCCATCCGTGCCCGTGACGACGCTCGCCTCGATTCCGGGGTTGCCGGTCGCACCGTTGATGGCGGCGGCCAAGCCGGCGACGGTATCGTCGCTCGCGTCGACCGTGACGGTGAAGCTGGTGCCCCCGAGCGAGAGCTGCAGAGTTCCCGTGCCGATCGGCGCGGAGCTGCCTGCGGAGAATGCGCTCGAGACGAGCTGCTGGGCCTGCGCGAGCTGACTCACGCTGACGGCGTAGTTGCCGAGCACCGCGTCCGAATCTGCCGTCGCCGTGAACGCCGTGGGATCGGTGGTCGAGGCGGTCTCGCTGCCGAAGGCGCTCGGGGTGTCGAGCGCGCCGAGCGAGGACTGGAACGTCGAGAGCGCGCTCTGCAGGGTGCCGACGGCCGAGATCTGCGCCGTGACCGCCTGCGTCTGATTGGAGATGATGTTTTCCTGCGGATCCTGAGTGGCCGCGACGAGCTCCGAGACGAGGCTGCTCACGTCGATGACCGAGCCGCCAGCCGCCCCCGCGCTGGTGCTGCTCGCTACGGAAACGATCGGGGTGGTGCCGGAGACGCTGGTGGTGGTGGACATGGACCGCTCTTTCGCCTGAAGCAAAGCGAGGGTGGGGCCTTGCGGCACCCACCCTCGGAGTTGCTATGAACTGAAGTCTCCTGTGCTCAGCGGCTCTCCCTTACGACAGCTTCTGCAGCAGCGTGAGGATGTTCTCCGGGATCGTGTTGGCCTGCGCCACCATCGCCGTGCCCGCCTGCTGCAGGATCTGCGCCTTCGAGAGGTTCGAGGTCGCCTGGGCGTAGTCGGTGTCCTCGATCGAGCTTTCCGCGGAGCTCAGGTTCGTCGAGTCGGTGTTCAGGCCCGTGATGGCGGCCTGGAACCGGTTCTGATACGCGCCGAGATCCGCGCTGCTCGTCGCAAGCTGCTGCAGCGCCGCGTCGATGGAGATCAACGTGAGGTTCGAGTTGTCCACCGTCGTGACGTTGAGGCCGCTCAGGTAGCTCGCCGAGGAGCTCGTCGTTGCGGCATCGCCCGTCGGGGTGTACGCGCCGACGATGTCCGCGCTGTCGAGGCCCAGGTCCGTCGTGATGGCGGCACTGTTCGTCGGGGCGGCGGAAATCGTATTACCAGATGCATCCGTCGCGCTCGCCACCGAGAAGCTGACGACATCTCCGGCGCCGGCACCCTCGGTGCCGCTCAACTGGATGCCCGTGCCCGCGCTGTTGACCGTGGCGACGATGCCGCCGGCCGAGCTCAGCGCCTGGTTGACGGCCGCCGCGATGCTCTTGAGGTCCGTGCTCTGGGTGCCCGAGAGGGTGATCGCGTTGGTCGCATAGGTGGTGCCGTCCACCTTCACGTTCAGCGTCACGGAAGCCCCATCGACCGCGGTTCCAAGATCGGTCGAAGCAGCGAGGTTGGTGGCGCTGTAGGTGCCGGCCGTGCCCGCGGTCGTCGTGATCGAGGTGCCATCCGCGGTCTTGACCGTGCCAGCGACGCTGAGCGTGCCGGTGTAATAGGTGCCGATCGCATTCGCAGCCGCGCTCGAGATCGCGCCGATCGTGATCGACTGGCCCGCGTTCGCGCCGACCTGGAAGGTCGCGCCCTGGAAGCTGCCGTCGAGCAGGTTGACGCCGTTGAACTGCGTCTGGGAGGCGACGCTGTTGATGTCGTTCATCAACTGCGAGAACTGCGCGTTGAGGTCCTGGCGGTCCGCGGAGCTGTTCGTGGCGTTCAGCGACTCGACAGCGAGATCACGCATGGACTGCAGGTCGTTCGTGACCTCCTGCAGCGCGCCAGCAGCGGTCTGCGCGAGCGACACGCCGTCGTTCGCGTTCTGGGAGGCCTGGTTCAAGCCGTCGATCTGCGAGGTCATGCCCTGCACGATCGCGTAGCCTGCGGCGTCGTCCGCCGCGGTATTGATGCGAAGGCCCGTGGACAGCTGCTGCAGCGAGGTCTGCAGCTGATTGCCCGACGCGGTGAGAGCGTTCTGCGCGATGAGCGAATCGATATTCGTGTTGAGGACGAGTGACATTGCCTGTGACTCCTGATGTTTCGTTCAGGCGCCGGACACACCGTCCGTCGCGCTGCTACCCTTTCGCGGCCCTCGCCGCATTGCGTTCAAGGGGTTTATCGGTCCCAGGGGCACGAACTTGACCATCGGAGGCGGCAATCGTGGGTGAAACTGTCGAGCGGGTCACAGTCCACACGCTCAGGCGAGGTAGTTGAAGAGCGAGAGCTTGGCGATCGAGGCGTAGGACTCCTCGGCGGCCTGCAGCGCGATCTCCTGGGTGCTCAACTGAGTCGTCGCGGCGGCATAGTCGGTATCGGAAAGCTGCGACACGGTGGACTGCAACGTCGTCTGCTGCGACTGCGCGCTCGTCTGGGAGGCGCTCACCGCATTGATCCGTGCTCCGACCGAAGCCTGGACATTGTCGAAGTTGTTGAGCGCGTTGCCGAGCTGCTGCTCCGCGGTGCCGATCTGGGTCGCAAGCTGCCCGGAGTTGAGGCTCGTCGAGTTGAGCGTCGTGATGAGACCCGAGATGGTGCTGAAGACGCTCGCCGTACCGGCCGGCGCGATCGTGAACTGATCGCCCGCCGCCGGTGTGCCGCTCACGGTGACCTGGATGCCGTCGAAGGCGATGGCATCGCCGCTCGTGTAGGTCCCGGAGGTCACGGTGTTTCCGGCCGCGTTCGTCACCTGATACTGCGTCTGACCCGGCGTCGGAGTCGTGAACGAGAGGGTGTAGGTGCCGGAATTCGCGGCCCACTCACTCGGGTCGGTGACCGTGCCGGGGTCGATCGAGGCCGTGCCGGTGTTGGCGGCGGCGGCTGCCGTCGTGAACGTGCCGTTCCCGGCCGGGATGTTCATGAACACGGAGCTGCCGGTATCGCCCGCCGAGATGAACTGCCCGGCGCTGATCTCGAGCTGGTTCACGCTGTCGCTGCCCGAGTAGCTGACGGCACCACTCGACTGCGCGAACGGCTGGGTGCCGCTCGCCTGGCCGGAGAACAGGTAGTTGCCGTTGCTGTCGGTGCTGTTTGCGATCGAGACGAGCTGCGCGAGCTGCTGCTGGAGCTGGGTCGCGAGGTCCTGGCGATCGGTGGCGGTCAGCGAGCCGTCATTCGCCTCGGTCGCGAGGCTCTGGGCGCTTTGCAGGAGGTTCGTGGCGTTGGTGAGCGCCTGTTCCTCGAGCTGCAGATTGGTGTTCGCGGCGCTGCCGTTGCTCACGTACTGCTGGGAGGCCGACAGCTGCTGGTTGAGCTGGTTGACCTCGGACATGGCGACCGGATTGTCGGCGGCATTCTGCAGCTGCAAGCCGGTCGAGAGCTGGTTCTGCGTCGTCGAGATGCCGGTTTCGAGCGCCTGGATATCGGCGAGCGCATTGTTCTGGAATGTGACGGTGGAGATGGTCATGGTGGGCGCCGTGGTAGGGGTGTGTCCCTCAGCCGTAGGTCATCGCGGTCATGAGCGAGTCGAACATGGTGGTCGAAGCCGAGATCATCTGGGCACAGGCCTGGTAGGCCTGCTCGTACTGCACCATGAGGGCGGCTTCCTGATCGAGGTTCACGCCGTCGGCGTTGTTGAGCGCATCCGTCGCCGATTGGTTGACGGACTGTTGCGCCGAGGCGTTCGACTGGGCCTGCTGCGTCAGCGTCCCGATCTGGGTGATGAGGTTGTTCGCAGCATCGTTCAGCGAGGCGCTGCCACCGTTGAGCGCCGCGGCCGAGAGCGTCCCGATCATCGCGAGGAGGTTGCTGTTGTCGCCGGTGTTGGCCGTCGAGTTGCTGCCGACGGTGAACGTATCGCCCGTCGCCGGCGCGCCGGTGAGCGTGAGCTCGGCCCCCTCGAATGCAATGGGCGACCCGCTCGTGTAGGTGCCCGAGGCGACCTCCGTCCCTGCGCTGTTCGTCACGTCGTACTGCGTGGGACTCGTGAACGAGACGGTGTAGGTGCCCGCGTTCGCCTCCCACGTGGTCGGGTCCGTGACGCCCGCGGATGAGATGGAGCCCGTGCCGGTGTTGCCGCTGGCCGCCGCCGACTGCACGAGCGAGGCCGATGCGATCTGCGTAGGGCTCGTGAGCAGCATCGAAAGCCCCTGCGTCGCGGCAGCCGTCGGCTGGATGAGGAAACTGTCATCGCTCGCCGGGGTGCCGCTCGCGACGATCGACAGGCCCGCGGCCTGGAGCGGATCCGCGCTCGTGCCGGTGCCCGTCAGCGCGACGGCCTGCCCGGTCGTTTGATCCTTGAGCTCCCAGCCGCCGTTGGCTCCGGCGCCGGTGTACTCGAGCACGTAATCGTCGGTCGTCAGAGCGCTCAGACTGGTGCGCGTGACATCGAGCGACGCACTGCCGGTGTTGTTGGTATCGCCGAGAACCTGCACGCCGCCGACGGCGAACATGGGCTGACCCTGCGCGCCGGTTTGGTCCATGCCGTCGGCCTGTTGCTGGTTGACGAGCGTCGCGAGACCAACGCTCAGCTGTCCGAGCGCATTCTGCGCCGGTTGCAGGACCTGGCTCACGGTCGCGAGCAGCCCCCCCAGGGACCCGCCGGTCACCTCCGAGGTGATATCGACCGTGCTGTTCCCGCTCGTGAGACCAATGTCGTAGAGCGAGGCGTTGTAGGCGTTCGGTACCGCGCTGAGCTGTTGGGCGCTGCTGCCGAGCACGAGTGCCTGCCCGGTCCCGATGTAGACGTCGGTCTGCCCGTTGCTGCCCGCGACGGTGTTGACCGTGACGTACTGGCTCAGCTGATTGACGAGCCCGTCGAGCTGGTCGAGAAGCTGGTTGGGCGTCTGCCCGGGATCGGCGCCCTCGGCGCTCGCGATCTGGCCGTTGACCGAGGCGATGCTGCTCGCAAGCGTGTTGATCTCGGAGACGTTGCTCGCAACCTGCGACTCGACCTGCGACTGCGCCTCGGAGATCTGCGAGCCGTACGACTGCAGCTGCTCGACGAGTGCCTGCGCCTGACCGAGCACCGCCTGCCCGGAGGCGGTCGAGGAGGGCGACGTGGAGAGCGTCTGGAGTGAGTTGACGAAACTCTGCAGGGTTGCCGTGAGACCGGTGCTCGAGGAGCTCAGCAGGTTGTCGATCTGCGCCGCCCAGGTCGAAAGCGTGTTGAAGCTCGAATAGCTCGCCTGGGAGGAGTTGACCTGCTGCGCAAGCAGCGCGTTGTAGGCGCGCGTGATGCTCGCCACGTCCACGCCGCTGCCGATGTAGCCGGAGGAGGTTCCCTGACCGGGCTCCTCGGAGAAATTAGTGGTCTCGACGTCGTAACCGGGCGTTGAAACGTTCGCGACGTTGTTGCTCGTCACATCGAGCGCTTGCTGGAAGGCGAGCAGGCCGGTGACGCTGGTCGAGAGTATGTCGGCCATTCTGCAACGTCCTTAGAGCCTATCCGTCTCGACGTTGATCGGCGCGCTGCTCGTAAACTTGAGGGGCTCGGGAACGACGCGAGCGGACCCCCCGGCCTGATCGAGCGCCGCCATCGCTGTCGCGGCCGGCTGCGGCCCTGCGGCATCGGCGAGGAGTTGCTGCGGGGGCGCATCGGCCAGAGCACTCGCCACGGACCCTGCGACTGCGCTCAGCTTGCGGGCATAATCCGGATCCGTCGCATAGCCTCCGCGTTGCAGGGCGCTCGCGAAGGCGTGCACGTCGTCTCCCGTATTGAGCGCGTGCGCATAGCGCGGGTCGCTCCCGATGAGCGCGACATAATCCCGAAAGCTCTCGCCGCGGCCCGAGTACGCACGAAACGAGGCAACGGTCGGCCGAGCGGCTTGCGGGTCGCTCGAAGGACCGGCTGTCTGCGGTGCACCCGCGAACTCTTGCGTGACCGTGGAGACGCTCTGCCCCTTCCAGGCCGCCCCCGCCTTGATGCCGAACAGATTGTGGCTCGAGCGGCCGCTCGCATCGCGCGGCACACTGCGCCCCCAGTCGGTCTCGAGCGCTGCCTGAGCAACGAGGCTCGTTGGGGCAACGCCGAGCTCGGCGCCTGCCTGCTGCGCCTGTGGCCACACCTCGCGGATGAAGCTCGTCTGCTCGGCCTTGGAGGCCGGAGGAAGCGCGCTCGAGTGGCGCCCGCTCGAGGTACGGGCGGCGCCGGAGGCCGCGGCACCCTGGGTTGAGACAGCGGCGCCGGAGGCGCCGGTGCGGCCGGTGCCCGAAATTGCCGCGCCGCCCACACCCGAGGTTGCGCTGCTCCCAGGGCTCGTGCTTGTGGGAGTGCCCGCGGCGCTGCCCGCGTGCCGCTGCAACTGGCGAACGAGCATGTCGGCGAGCCCGAGGCCATGACCCCGCGTGAGCTCGAGTGATAGCTGATCATCGTACATGCCCTGGTAGGCCTCTTCCTGGTCGCTGCCGAAGATCGGATCGCGGCCGATCGCATCCCGCATGCTCTTGATCAGCATGCGCGCGAACAAGCTCTCGAACTGGCGCGCGACCTCGCGGATCGCGGCCGGGTCGTCGCCGTGTGCCGATTTCTTGAGCGCCTCGAGTCCGGCGAAGTCGCCGTACGTGCGCACATCGGAGATCGGGGCAGCCACCTGAGCCTCACACCCTGCGCGATCAAATGACCACGAGCTCGGCGCGCAGGGCACCCGCCTGCTGCAGCGCCTCGAGGATTGCGACCAGGTCGCCGGGGGCGGCGCCGACCTCGTTGACGGCGCGCACGATCTCATCGAGATTGACGCCCGCCTGGAACACGAACATGTGCGCATCCGCCTGCTTGACGCTGATGTTGCTGCGCGGCGTGACCACCGTCTGGCCCTGGGAGAAGGGATTCGGCTGACTGACATCCTGGCGCTCCGTGATGGTCACGGAGAGCGAGCCGTGGGCGACCGCCGCCGCCATGACGCGCACCTCGGAGCTGATCACGACCGTGCCGGTGCGCGAGTTGACGATGACGCGCGCCGGCGCTATCCCGGGGTCTACCTGAATCCCCTCGAGGGTCGCAACGTAGGCGATGCGTTGACCGGGATTGACCGGGGCGGCGACGCGGATGGAGACCGCATCGAGCGCCTCGGCAGTCCCCGTGCCGAGCGTCTTGTTGATGGCCGCGGCCACGCGCGCGGCGGTCGTGAAGTCCGGGGTGTTGAGATTGAGCACGAGGTGCGGGTCGCTCGCGAAGTGCTCCGGTACCGAGCGTTCCACCGTCGCCCCGTTCGGGATGCGCCCGCTGCTTGGAACGTTGAGCGTGATCTTCGAGCCGTCCTTGCCGTTCACGCCGAAGCCGCTCACGAGCACGCTGCCCTGCGCAATCGCGTAGATCTGCCCGTCGGCGCCGCGCAGCGAGGTCATGAGCAGCTCGCCGCCACGCAGGCTCGCGGCATCCCCGATCGAGGCGACCGTCACGTCGATGGTCTGACCGGGCTTGGAGAAGGGCGGCAGCTCCGCGGTAACGGTGACCGCCGCCACGTTGTTCACCATCGGATTCGTGTTCGGCGGGATGGTGACGCCGAACTGCAGGAGCAGGTTCTGGATGCTCTGCAGCGTGAAAGGCGTCATCGTCGTCTGGTCGCCCGTTCCGTTGAGACCGACCACGAGCCCGTAGCCGACGAGCTGGTTCGAGCGCACGCCCGCGATCTGGGCAATGTCCTTGAGGCGCTCGGCGTGCGCCGGAGCGCCCGCGGCGAGCGCGAGCACACACAGGGCCGCCCCGCAGCCGAGGGCGATGAGTCGGCGATGCAGAAGCTGGGTCGTCATCAGAACGGCATCCACGGTGAGTTGAAGAACCGCGAGAGCCAGCTCTGCGCGTTGGCATCGTTGATCGCGCCCTTGCCGCTGTAGCTGATGTGCGCGTTGGCGACGCGGTACGAGGGCACCGAGTCGTCCGCGGCAAGATCGATCGGCCGCACGACGCCGGTCAGGCGAATGTACTCCTGGCCCTGGTTGAGGCCGATCTGCTTCTGTCCGGAGATGAGCAGGTAGCCGTTCGGCAGCACCTTGACGACGGTGACGGCGAGGTAGCCCGTCAGACTGTTGCTCTGGGCGCTGTCGCCCGAGCCGGTGAATTTCGTCGAGTTGTCGATGCTGTTGCTGAGGATCGGGTTTCCGTGGAAGGTGACCGCCTTGCCGAGGATGGTAGGGCTCGGGAGCGAATCGGCGGTCGCCTTGCTCGTGTCAGTGGTCGCGGACTTCTGGGCGGCGGTCTGCTCCTCCAGCACGATCGTCACGAGGTCGCCCACGTGGCGCGCGATCGGGTTCGAGGCGAGCTCGAGCTCCTGATCCGCCCGATAGATCGCCCCATCCGTCGGCGGCGCTTGCTTCTGCTGCGTCCAGGCGAGTCCATCATCGGGCCTGGGAGGCGGATGGGACGTGCGGCACGCGCTTGCACCGGCCAGCGCGAGCCCCGCGAGCAGGATGACTCTGAGCTGTTGCATGAATGTCCGCTCGGCCGACCTGTCTGCCATTACATGTTCTGCGTGCCGTACGAGAGCATCTGATCGGTGCTCTCGACCGCGCGCGAATCCATCTCGTAGGCCTCCTGGGTCTGGATCATGTTGACGAGCTCCTCGACCACATCGACGTTGGAGCCCTCGACCGAGCCCTGGATGAGGGTGCCGAGCCCGTTGAGGCCCGGGGTGCCGATCGTCGGCGGCCCGCTCGAGGCCGACTCCATCGAGAGGTTCCCACCCATGTCCTGCAGGCCCGCTGGATTGATGAAGTTCGCCAGCTGCAGGGTGCCGACCGTCGTCGGAGTCGCCTGATTGGCGAGCTGCGCGGTCACCGTACCGTCGGCGCCGATCGTGATCGACTGGGCGCCCGTCGGGATGGTGATCGCGGGCTGCACGGGATAGCCGTTCGAGGTGACGAGCTGCCCCTGCGCGTTCAGCTGGAAGCTGCCGTCGCGCGTGTAGGCGATGGTGCCGCTCGGCTGCAGCACCTGAAAGAACCCGAGGCCTTGGATCGCGACGTCGAGATTGTTACCCGTGTTGTTGATGCTGCCCTGGGTGTAGGTCTTCTCCGTGGACACCACGCGCACGCCGGTGCCGACGTTGAGTCCGGTGGGCGACATCGTCGTCTGCGAGGTGTCGGCGCCGACCTGGGAGAGATTCTGATACAGCAGGTCGTCGAACACAGCGCGGCTTCCCTTGAAACCCGTGGTGTTGACGTTGGCGAGGTTATTCGCCGTGACGGTCATCTGGGTCTGCTGAGCATCGAGGCCGGTCTTTGCGGCCCACAGGGCGGGTTCCATGGCTTTCCTCTCGGTGTGATTTCGGTTTGCGTCGGTGCGGCTCTAGGGCTGCGCTCAGCTCGACTGCAGCAGCTTCGATGAGGAGGCACTGTCGTCCTCTGCGGTGTGCAGCGACTTCACCTGCAGCTCGAAGCGCCGCGAGAGCTCGATCATGTTCACGAGGCAGCTCGGAAGGTTGACATTGCTCGATTCGAGCACTCCGGAGACGAGCGTCGTGCCGGCATCGGCCGGCGCAGTGCTCCCATCGCTCATGCGGTAGAGCCCATCCGGTCCCTTCTCGAGCGAGCCCGACGGCGGGTTCACGAGCTTGATGCGTCCTACCTTGGCTATCGAAAGGGGGGTCTGTCCGACCGGCACGATCGAGATCGAGCCGTCGGTGCCGATGGTCGTCGTGGTGGCGGGCGGGATCGAGATCGGGCCGTCATCGCCGATGACCGCATGACCGGTCGCCGTCATGAGCAGTCCGCTCGGATCGACGTGCAGGTCGCCGGCGCGCGTGTAGGCCTCGTTGCCGCTCGCATCCTGCACGGCGATGAAGCCGGATCCCTGCACGGCCACATCGAGTGGATTGCCGGTCGAGACCTGCACTCCCGTCGTCGTGTCCCAGCCGACGGAGGCGTCGGTCGCGTAGGCACGCGATGGATAGCCCGGTCCGGTCACCGCGCGCGTCTGGAATGCGGTGAGATCCGCCTTGAAGCCGGCCGTGCTCGCGTTGGCGAGGTTGTAGTTGTTCGCCGCCTGCGCATCGAGCGTCTGCGTGGCGCCGGACATCGCAACGTAGATCAGCTTGTCCATGGGTTATACGCTTGCCGGCAGGGGCGGGCGGGGAGCTCCATACGGTTCGTGAGTGCTCGAGCGGTCAGCCGTTCTGGTCGATGCTGATGATCGACTGGGTGACCTGATCCTCGGTCTGGATCATCTGCGCGTTCGCCTGGAAGGCGCGCTCGGCCGTGATCATGTCCACGAGCGCCGAGGTCGTATCGACGTTCGATTCCTCGAGCGAGCCGGACTGGATCGTGCCGAATCCGTTGGCGCCCGCGACGCCGTTGACGGGGGGGCCCGAGGACTGCGTCGCCGACCAGCTCTGATTGCCGTCCTGCTGCAAGCCCTCGGTGTTCGCGAAGTTCGCGAGCGCGACCTGCCCGAGGTTCACGGAGTTGCCGTTGGTGTACTGCGCCTGCACCACCCCGGTCTGGCTCACGCTGATTCCGGTCAGCTGGCCGGTCGTGTAGCCGTTCTGCTGCACGGCCGATACGCCGAAACTGCCGCCGTACTGCGTCACCTGGTCGAGGTTGAAGGTCATGTTCATCTGCGCGGCCCCGGTCGCCGGCGTGTAGGGGCCGAAGCTGATCGTCCCGCCGGTCGCGGCCGTACCGTCTGCGTTCGTCGCCGCGGTGAGCGCGCCACTCGAGTTGTAGGTCAGCGTCGCCGGATTCGCGTTGACCTGGTTGCCGTCGATGTACTCGTAGGCGTCCCAGGTGCCCGGCGTCGCCGTCGCGACGAAGTAGAGCGTCGAGGTGTGCGCCGCGCCCTCCGAGTCGTACACCGTGAGCGAGGTGGTATTGGTGTAGCTGTTCGGATCCGTCGCGCTGAACGGCGTGTCCGCGGGCGCCGAGGAGTCGGCGGGGAGGTTCGCGGTGAGCGAGACGGCGGTGGTCGCGTTCGGAGCGCTCTCGCTCGTCGTGAGCGTCAGATCCTGAAGCGCCCCCGTATTGAAGTTGCCGTTGGTGAGGGGCGGATAACCCTGCAGCACCTGACCCTGGTCGTTGACGACCTGGTTCTCGGCATTGAGCTGGAACTCCCCATCTTGCGTGTAGCTCAGGGCGCCGTCGTTGCTCATGATGAAGAAGCCGTTGCCATCGATCGCCAGATCGAGGCTGTTGCCAGTCGTCTCGATGTTGCCCTCGGTGAACTGCTCGGCGACCTCGGAAACGGCGACGCCGTTGCCGGAGGCCGTGGCGCTCACGCCCGTCGGGCTCGAGGCGAAGAGGCTCGAGAACTCCGTGGTGGAGCTCTTGAACCCGACGGTCGAGGCGTTCGCGAGATTGTTCGACGTGACCGAGAGGTCCTCGTTGGCGGCGTTGAGACCCGTCAAAGCGATGTTGAAAGACATGGATCGATCTCTCCTGAAAACGCTAAAGGATGCTCACCACGGAGCTGATCGGCACGGAGCCGTTGTTGGTATTCACATCGAGTGCCTGGGTGGTCGGATCGATGGTGACGCTCTGAACCTGGCTCTGGATGAGCGGACTCACCGACTGGCTGGAGCCGGCGACCGTCGCCGTGACACTCACGGTGTAGGTTCCGGCGGCCGCGGCGGATCCGCCGCTCGTCGCACCGTTCCACGTGAAGGGGGTAAGGCCCGAGGACTGCGGCGTCACATCGAAGGAGCTCACGGCCGCGCCGCTCGCATTGCTGATGGTGACCGTGAGGTTCGTCGCGCCCGCGGGCGCCTCGACCGCGCCATTCACGGAGCCGCCGGAGGCGAGGGTGGCGGTGGTCGAGGGCGCGAGCACGTTCTGCCCGAGAAGCGCGGCGCCGCTCGTCAGCTGCTGGGCCTGCAGGCTCGATTGCATGCTTTGCAGACTCGAGACCTCGCTCAGGCCCTCGATCTGCCCGAGGAACTCGGAGGGGTCCGTGGGATCGAGCGGATCCTGGTTCTGCAGCTGCGTCGTGATCAGCTGCAGGAATTGAGCCTCGTTGATCTGCATGTTCGCCGGAACGGGGCTCGAGGCCGAGTTCGCCGCGTTGGAGGCGCCGAGCGGGTTCACCGTGTTGGTGGTCATGACAATCCTGTTGACTTGCGTCGGTTGGGATGTGACTCGAGAGCGCCCTCAGCTCGCATGTCCTCAGGACTGCCCGAGCTTCAAGGTATCGAGCATGAGGTCCTTCGAGGTGTTCATGATCTCGACGTTGTCCTGATAGGCGCGCGAGGCGGAGATCATGTCGGTCATCTCCTCTATGATGTTCACGTTCGGCGAGTAGACGTTGCCGTCGGCATCCGCGAGCGGATTGCCCGGGTCGTGCGTCACGGTCGGCGCCGCGTTGCTCTCGACGATGCCCGCGACGCGCACCGCAGCGCCCGCGGTGCCATCGGGATCGGTGCCGAAGGAGCCGAGCGCATCGCGCACCGCCTGGAACACCGGGTGCCGCGCCTTGTATACGGTCGTCGGATCGCCGCTCGTGCTGTCGGCGTTCGCGAGGTTGCTGGCGATCGTATTGAGTCGCACGGACTCGGCGGAGAGCCCGGAGCCTGCGATATCGAAGATCTTGAACGAGGACATGAGGCGCGCTCCGCGTGAGGCTAGGAGCCGGTGATGGCTGTCATGAGGTTGCGCAAGCTCGTCGAGATGAAGGTGAGCGTCGCTTGATAGCGCACGGTGTTCTCGGCGAATGCCGCCTGCTCGAGCTCCGAATCGACCGTGTTTCCATCGAGTGAGGGCGCGAGCGGCACGCGGTACTTGAGCTCCGCGGAGCCCGCCGCGGCCGCCTGGCCGCCGATGTCTTGGGGGTTCGTGGTGGTCAGCGTGACCGGTGCGACGGAGGCGCCCGTGCCTCCCGCATCGCCCGTGGCGGCGGCGAGCGCGGCCTGAAAGTCGATGTCGCGTGCCTTGTAGTTCGGCGTGTCGACGTTCGCGAGATTGTCCGCGAGCACCTCCATGCGCCGCGATTGCAGCTGCAAAGCCTCGGGGTGGATGCCGAGATAGCTATCGAGGTCGAGCGCCATGGGTGAGTCCGCCATGCAAACTGCTGGTCATCAAACCGTCCGTCAAAAGAACGACTCGCACGCCGTCGAAACAGCAATACGCATGCCAAGCGCCCGGAACGCGCGTGGCGCTCGTGCCGAGCTTTCATGCGCGTGATGCGCTTCCGGGCAGGCGGCAAGGCCTTGCCGCTTTCGGCAGTGGAGGGCTGTGCATTGGGTGCGTGCCGCAGGTCTCAAACGCGGAATCACTCGCGCGAGGCTCGCCGAGACGGCACCCGATCTGGCGTGCAACTTGCAGCCACCCCTGCGAGGAGCATCCTTATATGACGAGAATCCGACACCCCCGACGGCGCATCGCCTCGACTCCCGCGACGCTCAGCGCCGTCGCATGCACGGTGCTCGCTGCCGCGACCGCGGGCGGCCAGGCACACGCGCAGGAGCGCATCGAGCCGCTCGGCGCCATTCGCGCAACGGCCGTCTCCTTCATCCGCTCGCAGTTGCCGCCCGACTCCGGCGTGACGCAAATCACGGCGGGAGAGCTCGACAATCGCCTGCGCCTCGCGCGCTGCGCCACGGCGCCGCGCGTGGACTCACCGGCGGCGAGCTCGGCGAGTCTTGCGCGCTCGACGGTCGGGGTGAGCTGCGCCGGGCCGGTGCGCTGGACCGTCTACGTTCCGGTGACGGTGGTGCGCCGCGTCCCTGTCCTCGTGTTGCGCCACGCGGTCGCGCGCGAGGCGCATGTCACCGCCCAGGATGTGACGATCGAGAAGCGCACGGTTACCGGACTCACCGCAGCCTTCCTCGGCAGCCCGACGGAGCTGGCCGGACGTCGCCTGGAACGCACGCTGCCTGCGGGCACAACGCTGACCGTGGACATGTTCGAGCCGGACGTGGTCGTACGGCG
>Ga0335074_10001749_pt1 | contig 29305 bp, 26 predicted proteins | sample Lox_Sample_23_FD_206715 | JGI IMG/M metagenome (GOLD analysis project Ga0335074, IMG submission 206715) | Soil microbial communities from Loxahatchee National Wildlife Refuge, Florida, United States - Lox_Sample_2.3 | ecosystem: Environmental > Terrestrial > Soil > Wetlands | place: USA... | reverse complement strand
GTGCTCGCATCGGTGCGGGTCTGCAGCTGCACCACCCGGTGTCGGTCGTGATCGGCCCGCGCTGTGTGGTCGGCGATCGCTGTCAGTTGATGCAGGGCGTGACGCTCGGCCACGGCTACGGCGGCTCACCGGTGATCGGGGACGACGTCTTCATCGGATCGAACGCGGTTATCGTCGGCCCGATCACCGTCGGTGATGGCGCGCACATCGGAGCCAACGCGGTAGTGACGTCGGATGTGCCGCCGCGCGCTGTCGTCCGCGCGCCGGAGTCCAGAGTCGTGAAAGTGCTCGAGCGCCCGCGTCATGTTCGCTGAGTCGTCGAGCGAATGAGATTCGCCGTCATCACGCAGCTCGACACGTGGAGTGCGTCGACCCGCCACCGTGCGGTCCAGCACGTGCCGCGGTTGCGCGAGCGGCTGGGCGCAGTCGATCTCTTGGTCGCTCGCGACGTCCCGCGGCCACGAACCGGTCCGCTCGGCCGGGTGCTCTTCTTCGGCAGCCACGGTGTGCGGTACGTCGCCCGATGGCAGGAGCTGGCGCGACGGTTGCCCGAGTACGACGCCGTGCTGGTGCAACGCGGCGCGTACCCGATCGGGCCCGGAGCACTCGCCCGCCCGTTCGAGCACTATCGCGGCCGGCTCGTGCTGGATCTCGACGACAACCTGTTCGTCCGCTCACCATCGCTTGACGAGAGGGGACGGGTCGCGCAATGGCTCTATGGCCCGCAGCAGGCGAAGCGGCTGGTGGCGCGCGCCGACCAGGTTGTCGTCAGCACCACCGAGCTGGCCGATGCGCTGCCGCGCCGTGACCTCGACCCCGTCGTCCTGCCGACCGTGCCCGATCCGTCGGCCTACCAGCAGGCGCGGCACGGGGCCGTCGAGCCGGTGATCGGCTGGGCCGGCACCAACGGCGGGCTGCGCTACCTCGACCCCTTGCGAGAGGTGCTCGGCAACCTGCGTGCGGAGCAGCTGGCCGACGTAGAAGTGGTGAGCTCTCGGGCCTGGGCGGGGCCGTCGCGGTTCCGACTCTGGACGCTTGCCGAGGAACCGACGCTGTTCGCGCGGTTCGCGGTCGGCATCATGCCGTTGCCCGACACCGGTTACACGCGCACCAAGGCCGGCTTCAAGCTGCTGCAGTACATGGCGGCCGGCGTACCGGTCGTTGCCAGCCCGGTCGGGGTCAACCGGGAGCTGGTCGAGCGCTCCGGCGCCGGCCGCCTCGCCGAAACGCCGTCGGATTGGGATCGAGCGCTTCGGGAGCTGCTCGCGGACCCGTCGCTGCGAAGCGAGCTCGGTCAGCGCGGACGCGAGTTCCTCGAGCAGTACGCCGACCTCGACGGCCAGGCCGACCAGCTCGCCGAGCTGCTCGCCGGCTGAGACCGGGCTACCGGACGCTCGAGATCTGCGCGATCGGGCCGCCGGACAGCGCGATCAGGTCGGACACCGGGTCGTCGCCGAACCCGTAGTACATCCCGATGTTGCTGTAGTGGGCGGCACCGGCGAAGACCTGCTCGACGCGGGTGATCTGGGACGCCGCATGCCGAGCCAGGCCGGGGCGGTCCGTGTCGAGCGCGAGGACCGGCAGGCCCGCCGTCGTGTAGTTGATGTAGCGATGGTGCTGCGGGTGCCGGCTGCCGTTGCTGGTGTTCAGCAACCACTTGCCGAAGTGCACGCGCGGCAGCAACCGGTCGACCAGCAACGTGGTGAGCCACAACGCCTTCGGGTCGCCGGTCAGCAGGTAGAGCTGGACGGCGTCGCTGGTCTGCAGCTGGGTGTAGTCGGCGTCGAACCCGGGCTTGTGCGCTCCCTGCTCCGCGAGGTATCCGGCGCCGCCGTACCCGACCGGCCCCTTCGGCTTGCGGGTGATGTGCAGCCCGAAGCCGTGCCACCGCTTCTGCGGCGGGTGCAGCGAGAAGCTCAACGCCTGGTGGTAGTCCGCGACGTACTTCGGCTCGCCGGTGACCTCGGCAGCGAGCGCCATGGTCAGGGAGTTGGCCAGCGTGATGTTGCCGTTGGTGTACCAGCTGAGGTTGCCGTCGCGGACCAGGTAGTTGGCGGCGCCTGCGATGGCATTGCGCCAGCGCGTGCGCACCGTGGTCGACAGTCTCGTTCCGAGGACGAGGTAAGCCTCGCCGAGCTCGTTGGCGAACAACGCGGTCTGGATGCCGGGCCCGGTCTCCGAGCCGGATGGTGGCCCGAATGCCCCGCTGTGGTGGCGGTGGTGCGTGATCGCCGTGTCGAAGGTCTCGACGGCCCGGCGCTGATCGACGGCGTTGCCGGTCAGCGTGGCCAGCTCGGCCGACGCCACCGCCGGGCCGGTGTCGCAACGCAGGCACTGCGGGGCAGTGTTGTGCCAGACGCCGTGCGAGAAGTACTGGTGGTCGTGCTTGCCCGACTTCTCGGCGAGCGCGTTCACGGTGTGCTGCAGCGAGTCGACCAGGCCGGTGCGGATGGCGGTCACCTCGGCGGCGGTCAGCGGTGACCGCGAGTTTCGGGCGCTGACGCCGCCGGGCACGGTCGTCGCGGCCTGCGCCGAGGGCGCGCCGGTCGCGATCAGGGTTGCGGCGGCGAGCGAGCTGACGCCGAGGAGAATCGGACGCCGAAGGACGGAAGTGTGCATGAGTCCTCGTCTAGCGGGAAAACCCCATAACCAGGGTCAATTCTCTACTCGGTGCTGATGGTGTTCGGCTGTAGCCCTCCGAGTCGGCGGTTCGGGCGGATGGGAGTCGGGATGGCGGCAAGCCGCCCGATCCTCGCCCTGTCGAGTCTCGGCGACCCGTCCGATCCCGGCTCGTACTCGGGACTGCCGTTCCAGCTTGCCCGCGCGATCGAGCGGCAGGGCGTCGCGGTCTGGCCGGTGCCGCTGCAGTGCGCCCCGGCCGTTGAGACCGTGCTCGCCCGCCTGATCGCGCCGGGACTGCTCGACCTGCGGTCGGTCCGCCGGCATCCCCGGCATGCCTGGCGCATGGCCGTTCGGCAGGCGCGCGGGTCAGAGGCGATGACCCGGCGCAGGTGCCGCCGAGCGCGACGCCACCTCCTGCACGCCCCCCGGGGGACGGTCGGGATCGTGGCCCACGGGACCGAGGTCGATCCGGGTGACGTGGGGTTGCCGCTGGTGACCTACGAGGACTCGACCCTCGCAGCCGCGATCCGTGTCTCCGGCCACTACGCCCACCTCGCGCGCGCCAGACGGCGGTGGCTCGAGGCTGCGCAGCAGCGATCCAAGCGCATGTACGGGCGGGCCCGCGGGGTCTACTTCGTGACCGACTGGGCGGCGCGCTCGGCGATCATCGACTATCAGGTGCCGGCGCACGCCGTACACGCGGTCGGGCAGGGACCGAACCTCGACCCGCGCCCGATGCCGCGCGACTGGTCGCGCGCCCAGTTTCTGTGGGCGGGTCGAGAGTGGGAGCGCAAGGGCGGTCCGGCGGTGCTCGGCGCGTGGCCAGAGGTACGCCGGCGCCACCCCGATGCCGAGCTGCATCTGGTCGGCGCCCATCCCGCCGTCGAGCTTGCGGGGGTGGTGGGACACGGCCGGCTGGCACTCGGCGTTGCCGAGGATCGTGCTCGCCTCGTGCGGCTGTTCGAGACCGCGACGTGCTTCGTGATGCCGTCGGCGCACGAGCCTGCTGGCACCGTCTTCGTCGAGGCGGCGCGCGCGGGTGTCGGGAGCATCGGTGGGGCGGGAGGCGGCGCCGGTTTCATCATCGGCGACGGGGGTCTGGTCGTCGACCCGTCGGATCGCGAGGCCGTTGTCGATGCGATGGTGACCTTCGGTGTACCCGAGGTCGCCGAGGAGTTCGGCCGGCGGGCTCGTGATCGAAGTGCGCAGCTCAGCTGGGACCGGGTTGCTGCCGAGCTGCTGCGCGGCCTCGGCGTACCGGTCGAAGGCCGGACCGTGGCCACCGCCGGCCGGGCGAGCTGACCCGACCGGCCGGCAGATGGACGGAGATGCGTTCCAGCGGCGCCGCCTGCGGCTCCCGATCCGCCGGTGGGTGGGCTCGGGTGTGCCGGTCGGGGGTCGCGACCAGCACGATCGCGAGGACGACCGGCAGGCAAAGCCGCAGCCATGCCTGGACCGTCATGCTAGGCGCGCGCCAGTAGTAGTTGCCCGGTAGGCCGAACGGTTCGCTGAACACGAGCCAGGTCAGCATGGTCGTGGTCGGAACCGTTGGCGCCGGCAGCAGGTCGGCCGCGAGCGCGCCCATGACGACAGGAATGGCGTAGTAGCTCTCGACCGAGGGATCGAGACCGGCCCGCAACGCGAACCCGATCACGGGGACGAGATACCAGCGACGCCGTACGACGGCGAACCCGCCGCCGATCAGCGCAACGAGCAGCTGGGCGGCGCGGATCGCGCTCGGTGCGGCTCCGCCGGCACGCAATCCCAACGCGGCCAGGCCGGACCCGAGCCGGATCGGGATCTGCGGCGCTCCCGCATGCAGGGTGGCGGGATCGGCGATCACGAACGGCAGCCAGAAGGCGCCGATCAGTGTCGCAGCGACCGCGAGTGCATTGAGGTTCGCCCGCTTGTCGAGTGCGAACAGCAAGGGCAACAGCACAAGCGCAGTCGGCTTGGCGGCGACCGACAGTCCGATCGCCGCGCCCAACAGCCATGGTTGACGCCTTGCGACCGCGGACAGCGCGACCGCGGCTCCGACGACGACGAGCATGGCATCGAGATGTCGCCACTGCACGAACGCCTGGACCCAGGCGTACATCACGAGGACTCCACCGACCAGGGTGAGCTGGCGGATCTTGGTCTCCGTGCCCGGCGACATACGCAGCGCGGTGCGCTCAACCCCGCCGAGCGTCGCGAGGCCGACCAGGATCAGGACCGTCGGAGCGAGGTACCTGCTCACGTCGTTCATGGCCATGACGACACCGGCAAGGAGCAGGGCGAGCGGCCCGATCTGAATGTCGGGGTCGCTCCCGTAGAGGTGCAGCCCACCGTTGCCGTAGTGCACGGTCGTGAACTCGTGTCGGACGTTGGCATGGCCATGGACCAGCAGGTCGAAGCCCTCGGTGAAGTACAGCCAATCCCCGCCGTAACCGGCCTGGTAATGCAGGACGACAACCATCAAGAACAGGGCCCAGGCACCAAGAATCCAGAATCGAGCCCGAAAGACCCTTGGGTGATCATGAACGGATATAGAGCCCAGTCGGGTATCAAACGCCCTGCCCACCGTTGCGTCCTCGACCGTGCAGACAGCCCCCTGAAGCGTCGTCGCTCCACGTTGTTGTCGACCGTCCTGACTCGATCGGGCCATTTTCCGGGGTTCGGCCGGCTGGCTCGCCGGTTGCTGGCGAGGATGGTGGCGCGGGGGCGGCGGCGGGGAGGCTGAGGCATGAGGCGAACTGGCGGGGCGTTGCTCGCCGCGGTCATCATCGCGTTGAGCCCGCTTGCTGTGGCGGGCGCGGTGACGAGTCCGACGTGGACGATCCGCGCCACGATCGGGACCGGGACCAGTGCCATCAACGACGGCGACATCGCGGTCAGCGGTCCATCAGACGCCTGGACGACGTGGACCTGCGGGCCGTGCGGGTCCACGACTCCGGCGCACGCCAACCTCATGGACCACTGGAACGGCAAGAAGTGGAGCGCGGTCACGTTGCCGGCGGCGTTGAAGTACCCGGCCGACATCGTCGGAATGGACGCGAGCGCGTCCGACAACCTGTGGGTATTCACCGCGAACGGTCGCGTGAGTGTCTTCAACGGTCACCATTGGGACACCTCGAAGCTCCCGAGCTGGGTGGAACGCAAGATCGACGGCGGGGCTCCGGGCGTCGCGACCGCGGTGTTTTCGGCGAAGAACGTCTGGGCCTTCAGCATCGACGCCGAGTCGCACCCGATGCTCGCCGGCCACTTCCACAACGGCCACTGGCACAAGGTTCAACTGCCGATGGAGCCTGAGCTGGCTGATGCGCTCAGCCCAACCGACATCTGGCTCTCCGGCCTCGTACCGGGCCACTCCGGCAGAGAGCTGGCCAGGTGGAACGGCAAGAAGTGGCAGGTCATCGCCGAACCAAGCGGGCCTTCCGGAACGACGCTGGTCACGAACGGCTTCGCCGCGTCTGGTCCGAGCTCGGTGGAGGTCATGGGCGAGGCGTTCTCCAAGTCCGGTACGAGCTCCGAGCTGCTGCACTGGCACAAGCACTGGACGCACACCGAGGTGCCCGCCTCCGTCGGCCTCGTCAACCAGCTCGCGATCGACGGACACGGTGGTTACTGGCTGATCGCCACGAGCGGCTCCATTGACAGCGCGCACACCGCGTTCGTCCACCGCAGTGGCGGGAAGTGGCACACGTACCCCATACCGGCCATGACCGGTTTCACGTCTGAACCGGGCGTGCTCGCGTCAGTGCCGGGGTCCACGGCGATGTGGTCGATCGGCTATCTGGTGAATGGGTCGACGCCGGAGCGCGGCGCGATCTTCAGTTACGGCCAGTAACCAGCGAGCGCGCGGCATCGTCCGGTAGGCAGAATCGGATGATGGAGATCCAGTCGCTGGGGTTCCGGACCGACATCATGGTTCGGCGGTTGTCCGGGTCGGTCGTCGACGAACGCGCGAACTACCTCGTCATCCGTACGCCGCCAAGCTGGTGCGGCGTACCGCTGGGAAGGCGATCGGCCGGGGTTGAGCCGATAGCGGTGCATTTGCACGGTTTGTGGGCCGGATGATGATCTCCAATCGCCTTCGCGACGACCGCCAGCACCTATAGTCACCCCCGATCTCGGATCGCCTGAGACCGACACCTGTGCGCGCTCTCACCCGCGCGCGTCAGCGGGTGGAAGGAGATGGCCATGCATCTCAACGCCGGCGACACCGCGTGGATGCTCACATCAACCGCCCTCGTGATGTTCATGATGCCCGGGCTCGCACTGTTCTACGGCGGGCTGGTCGGCGCGAAGAACGTGATCGCCACGATGGTTCAGTCCTTCGTCGCGATCGGGCTGATCAGCGTGCTGTGGGCGGTGGTCGGATACTCCCTCGCTTTCGGCGCGGACCACGGCGGCGTGATCGGGAGCCTGCACTTCGCGTTCCTGCACGACGTGAACGGCAAGCCGAACGCGTATGCACCGACCATTCCGTCACTCGTCTACATGGCGTTTCAGATGAAGTTCGCCGTGATCACTCCGGCATTGATCGCGGGCGCGTTCTGCGAACGCATGCGCTTCCGCGGCTACCTGGTCTTCATCGGTCTCTGGTCGCTGCTGGTGTACTCGCCGTTCGCACACGCGGAGTGGGGCGGTGGCTTCCTCGGCAGCGGCGGGCTGCACGCGATCGACTTCGCCGGCGGCTCTGTCGTGCACGAGCTCGCGGGTGCCGCGGCGCTCGCAACCGCGCTGTACCTGCGACGCCGTCATGAGCTCGAGCGTCCGCACAGCGTTCCGCTGGTCCTGCTCGGTGCGGGCATCCTCTGGTTTGGCTGGTTCGGCTTCAACGCGGGCAGTGCGCTGTCGGCGGGGACGGTCGCCGGCTACGCGCTTGTGAACACCCAACTCGGCGCGTGTACGGCGATGCTCGCGTGGATGGCGATCGAGTGGTGGCACACGGGCAAGCCGACCGGTATCGGAATCGCGACCGGTGCCGTCGCAGGCCTCGCGGCGATCACTCCGGCATCCGGCTACGTGCCCACGTGGGCCGCGTTGATCATCGGCATCGCCGCCGGCCTGATCTGTTACGGCGCCGTGCACCTGAAGGATGTGTTCCACTACGACGACTCGCTCGACGTCGTCGGCGTACACATGGTCGCGGGTGCGGTCGGCGTGATCCTCACCGGAGTCTTCGCCAGCCTGGCCGTCAACGCAGCCGGCGAGCCGGCCGGGTGGACGCAGTTCGGGCGGCAGGTCGTGCTGGCGGTCGTCGGGATCGCCTACCCGTTCGTCATGACCTGGATCGTGCTCTGGATCACCGACCACCTCGTCGGGCTGCAGGTCACCCCGGAGGACGAACAGACCGGCCTCGACCTGTCCGAGCACGGAGAGTCCAGCTACCTGTGGCCGGACTCCGGTCTCGGTGTCGGCGCCACCACGGAGGCTTCCGCAGGAGCGACGACCTAGCGGTCGGCCGCGTCGGCTCTGGCTTTCTCATGGTGTCGCCGAGCCACCCACCCGCACCGGCATCCGCGACGACAGCTGGATCCGCACGCTCATGCTCACCTATGTCGGACTGCGAGCACGCGGGCGTGGGGAGAGCGTGGCGCAAAGCCTTCGTCGATCACGGAGTCGTAGCGGTCGATGATGATCTCGGCCAGCAACGGATGCGCGCCGAGGGGGGCAGCGACGATCGGCGCGCCGCAGCCGGCGATCAGGGTGGCATAGCGTCCCGGGCCGATGACATACGGAACGACGGCATCGTCATCACTCGCTTCAAGCCGTGGTGCCCCGGATCCAGCGAAGGCGGCACGAGCCCGCACACCGGTCAGCTCGGCGAGGCCGCGCGCGGTGCGTCGTACGTCGTCGAGTGCCTGCTCGTCGGCCGAGCCGGCGCCCGCGACCACCACGGGGCGATCACCTCTCCATCCGGCTTCCCGTAAGCGATCGAGGAGCACAAGCGCGAGCCTCGGGTCGGGCCCGATTGCGGTTGTGACCGTGGTCAGCTCAGCCGCGCGGGCGGGGATGTCGATGTGCACGTGGAAACCGTTGGTCAGAAGCGTCGGCACGACGACACTGCCCGCGGCCGCTACGTCTTCGAGCCGAGGCCGCCCATGGTCGAGGTAGCCGATCCGCACGTCGACATCGGGGCGCGCGGCAGCGACGGTCGATGCCAGTGTGGTGATGACCGTCGCGTAGTGGGGATTGGCACTGCCGTGTGCTGCGAGCACCAGCGGCGCCGCAGCGCGCGTCATCCGTGCAGTCCACACTCCACTTTCGGAAGGCCCAGCCAGCGGCCGGTCCGGCCTTCGCCGCGGTTCGTGCACGGCGCGCAGCCGATCGAGCCGTAGCCCTCGGACATCAGCGGATTGACCAGGACGTCGTTGTCGACGATGTAGCGCTGCACGTCGTCGTGGGTCCAGGTCGCGAGCGGGTTGACCTTCACCATCTCGTGCCGCTCATCCCACTCGACAACTCCGACCTGCGAGCGGGTGGTCGTCTCGTCGCGACGGATGCCGGACGCCCAGGCGACGTACGGCGCCAGGGCCTTCGCGAGCGGGGCGACCTTGCGCATCGCGCAGCACAGGTCCGGGTCGCGTGCGAACAGATCCTGGCCGAACGCTGCGTCCTGGTCGGCGACCGTCAGGTGCGGCCGCACGCTCACCAGGTCGATCTGAAGGGTCGAGGCGAGCGCGTCCGCCGTACCGATCGTCTCGGCGAAGTGGTAGCCGGTGTCCACGAACAGCACGCGGATGCCTGGACGGATTCCGGCGGCCATGTGGGCGAGAACGCCGTCGGCCATGGATGAGGTCACGACCAGGCGCTGGCCGAAGCGGTCGACCGCCCAGCGCAGCACCTCCTGCGGAGTGGCGCCTTCCAGCGCCGCTCCCGCGTGGGCCGCGAGGTGGGCCAGGCCGTCAGAACCGTCGTACAAGTCCTGCAGCACCGTGGCCTCGTCGTGCAAGAACGACAACGACGGCGCGACGCGCGACACCGTTGCCGTGGCAGTGGCGTTGATCACGGGATGTCCTCATGACGATGGGATGCGGGCGCGAGTGGTCAGCGGCCGCAACACACGGAGCTCTGGATGCGCTGCAGGTCGATGTGCAGTCGCGCCACCAAGAGCAGGTGCGAGGACATGCGGGTAGTCTGCCACACGACGGGGGACCTGCGACAACGCGGACTCCGCCTCAGCAACGCGAAACACCACAAACGAACCGACACGAGACACCGGCGTCTCAAGGTCGCCGAATCCGGAAGCGTTCCCCATGCCACCATCTCGTCGAAGCGCCGGCCAGGGCCAGTGGGCGCTTGGCCACCTGGAGCCGCTCACGCCGCAGGAGCGGATGAAAAAGGATGATGACGGCCTCAACGTCCGGTCCCGGATCGAGAACGTCTACTCCAAGGCGGGCTTCGCATCGATCGACCCGAGCGATCTGCGCGGCCGCATGCGCTGGTGGGGCCTCTACACCCAACGCCGGCCGGGCATCGAGGGCGGCAAGACCGCGATCCTCGAGCCCGAGGAGCTCGACGACGAGTTCTTCATGCTCCGGATCCGGATTCCCGGCGGCGCGCTCACCAGTGACCAGCTGCGGGTGGTGGCGGGAATCGCCACCGAGTTCGGCCGCGACTTCGCCGACGTCACGGACCGGCAGAACGTGCAGCTGCACTACATCCGCATCGAGGACGTCCCGGAGATCTGGCGGCGGCTCGAACAGGTCGGGCTCAGCACCGGCGAGGCCTGCGGTGACACACCACGCAACATCCTCGGCTGCCCGCTCGCGGGCGTCGATGCCGACGAGGTGCTCGACGCGAGCGACGCACTCGTCGAGATCAACGACTTCGCGTTGGGAAACAAGGAGTTCTCCAACCTGCCGCGCAAGTACAAGACGGCGATCAGCGGCTGCCCGGTGCAGTGCACCGCGCACGAGATCAACTGCGTGTCCTTCGTCGGCGTCCGCCACGACGATGGTCGGGTCGGCTACGACCTCTGGGTCGGCGGCGGGTTGTCGACCAACCCGAAGCTCGCGCAGCGGCTTGGCGTCTTCATCCCGCCCGGCGAGACACTCACGGCGTGGATCGGCGTCACGCAGATCTTCCGCGACTACGGCTACCGCCGGTCCCGCAACCGGGCCCGGCTGAAGTTCCTCGTCGACGACTGGGGCGCGGAGAGGTTCCGGGCAATGCTCGAGAGCAAGGACTATCTCGGCCGCTCGCTCGAGGATGGCCCGGCACCGAAGGAGCTCTCCGGCGATCGCGACCATGTCGGCGTACGCCGGCAGAAGGACGGACGCAACTATGTGGGATTCGCGTTCCGCACCGGCCGGTCGAGCGGCACCGAGCTGACCGCGGTCGCTGACCTGGCGGACCGGCACGGCAGCGGCCGGCTGGCCGCAACGGTCGAGCAGAAGATGGTGATCCTCGATGTCGCCGACGACCAGGTCGACGAGCTGGTGGCGGCGCTCGAGGCGCGCGATCTTGCGGTCCGGCCGTCGGCGTTTCGCCGGGGGATGATGGCGTGCACCGGCCTGGAGTTCTGCAAGCTCGCGATCGTCGAGACCAAGCGCCGGGCGGTCGACCTGTATGACGAGCTGGACCGCCGGCTCCCGGACTTCGACACTCCGGTGACCATCAATGTGAACGGCTGCCCGAACTCCTGCGCGCGGTTCCAGGTCGCGGACATCGGACTGAAGGGCATGATCGTCGACGACCGCGAGGGCTTCCAGGTGCACCTGGGCGGTGCGATCGGCATGGATGCCGGCTTCGGCCGCAAGCTGCGGGGGCTGAAGGTGACCGCGGACGATCTCCCCGACTACGTGGAGCGGGTCCTGCGCAACTACCTCGCCGACCGCGCGGACGGCGAGCGGTTCGCCTCCTGGGTGCGTCGCGCCGACGAGGCGCTCGTCCAGTAGGGACGAGGGCGTAGCGATGACCGAGCGCGCGGCTCCGTTCTACTGCCCGTACTGCGGCGAGGAGGACCTGCGGCCTTATGCGGAACGTCACGGCGGCTGGTGGTGCCGGTCGTGCCGGCGGGCCTGGGCGCTGTCTATGATCGGGATGGGCCTACCCGACGAGATCGCCGCCGAGGCCGGCTCCGCCGACCCGCCCGGTTCCTGATTCCGGGTCGCCGTCCGCGGTCCCGTTGCGACGGGTGACCAGCCCAGGAACGGCCTATTGGCGCAGCCCGCTCGATCTGTCACGATGCCGCCAACGGGCATCTGTGAGGTGGGCGATGAGCGGCGAGGCAGCGGAGAGCATCGCCGTCGTCGTGTACCGGGAGAACGGCGAGTGGCAGTCGGGAGTCCTGCCCGAGGCGGTCGGTAGCGACCTCGACGGCCTGATCCAGGTGCTCCGGCAGCAGCCGGCCGAGAACGGTGCGATCGGTCTGGTCAACGTTGCCGACGAGTTCTTCGTGGCTCTCCGGGTGAGGGGAGACGACGTACGGCTGATGTTGTCGGACGTCACCGCGGCTGTCGAGTGGGACCTGGCCCGTCAGGTGGTCGACCGGCTGGGGCTCGAAGCGCCGAGCGAGCCGGACCTCGACGACGTTTGGCCGGTAGGCGATGTGGGGATCTTCGCGGACCTCGGACTGGATGAAATGGAGCTCTCGGCACTGCTGGCGGATCTCGACGCGTACGCCGATGAGATGCTGCTGTCGGTCGCCGACCGGCTCGGCTTCGCCGACGTCTACGACCTCGCGCTCGAGGCCTTGCCGCGGTGAGCAGTTTCGTCCTTCGCACGCGACGGGGAGTGGACTGGTGACGTACGCCGCGGCCGCCATCGCCCGGGCCGACGCCGGGTGGTACGGCGACGAGCTCGACCTCGATGGGGTCGAGGACCTCGACGGAGTCGTCGAGCTGCTGCGGGAGACGGTCGGCGACGACGCCAGCACCGCGCTGCTGTTTGTCGAGGAGGACGACGAGTGGTTCGCGATCCTCCGGGTCGACTCCGACGACGAACCACGGGTATTCGTGTCGGATGCCCGCGTCGTCGCGACGAGTGAGATCGCCGGCCTGTTCGCGGAGGCGGCGATCGAGATCGATCCCGAGGAGGACGAGCCCGGTGAGGACGAGACCGCCGACGACGAGGATGACGAAGGCACTCGCGCCGACGGCGACCCGGTTGGAGACTCCGCGCTGCTCTCCGACCTCGGCACTTCGTCGGCGCGGTTGCTCGGGCTCTGTGCCGAGGAGGGGGCGCTTCCGTCGGACGTGATCAGCGCCCTGTGCGAGTCGGCCGGCTGCCTGGACGTCCTGGAGAAGCTTCGCGGCGTGTGAGCAGCGACCGGCGGGAGATCGACGAGGATCGGATGCGGCTCGCGCTCGAGCAGGCGCGGGCGGCCGAAGCGGCCGGCGACGTGCCGGTCGGTGCGGTGGTCGTCGACGCCGCGGGCACAGTCATCGGCAACGGCCACAATCGCCGGGAGTCGGCCGGTGACCCGACGGCTCACGCGGAGGTGTTGGCGATCAGGGCTGCCGCCGACGCGCTGGGTCGTTGGCGGCTCGACGGCTGCACTCTCTACGTCACGCTCGAGCCTTGCACGATGTGCGGCGGCGCGGTCGTCCTGTCCCGCCTCGACCGGCTCGTGTACGGCGCCTTCGACCCGAAGGCGGGTGCGGTCGGGTCGCTGTGGGACGTGGTCCGGGACCGCCGGATCAACCACCGGCCCGAGGTCACGGCAGGGGTGCTCGAGCCCGAGTGCCGCGAGCTCTTGCGGGGCTGGTTCGACGCGAAACGCGACTAGCGCCCGCGTTTGGCTCCGCTAGGCTCGTCGCCGGTGGAGTGTCCGAGCGGTCGAAGGAGCACGCCTCGAAAGCGTGTGAGGGGGCAACTCCTCCGTGGGTTCAAATCCCACCTCCACCGCCAAAGGATCTTGCGGGATGTGAGCGCGCTGAGCGCCGCCTGCCGGCTCAGAACTAGCCTCGCCTCGTGAATGCATTGGTCAAGGCTGCGGCCGAGCCCGGGCTGATGTGGTCCGACGTTCCGGTTCCGGTGATCGGTCGTGACGACGTACTGATCCGGGTCCTTCGTACCGGCGTCTGCGGCACCGACCTGCACATCTACGAGTGGGATCACTGGGCGCAGGCGCACATGGCAGTGCCTCTCGTAGTCGGCCATGAGTTCGTCGGCACCATCGCGGAAATCGGCGAGGACGTTCACGACCTGGCGGTCGGCGATCTGGTCAGCGGTGAAGGGCACCTGGTGTGCGGACGCTGCCGCAACTGCATGGCGGGACGGCGGGTGGAGTGCGCGCGCACCAAGGGCGTCGGGGTCAACCACCCGGGGTGCTTCGCCGAGTACATCGCGCTGCCGGCGACCAATGTCTGGCGGCATCACGACGACATCGACCTCGACGTCGCGGCGATCTTCGACCCGTTCGGCAATGCGGTGCACACCGCACTGGCCTTCCCGGTGCTGGGCGAGGACGTTCTCATCACCGGCGCCGGTCCGATCGGCATCATGGCCGCGTTGGTTGCCCGGCACGCCGGTGCGCGCTACGTCGTGGTCACCGATGTCTCGCCGTACCGGCTGGACCTGGCCCGTCGCCTCGGCGTGAACCTTGCCGTCGACGTCCGCGCGGACACGCTGGACTCGACGATGCACGCGCTCGGCATGACCGAGGGCTTCGATGTCGGCCTGGAGATGTCCGGCCACCCCGACGCCTTGCGCTCGATGCTGGCGAGCATGCGACATGGCGGGTCGATCGCCATGCTGGGCCTTCCCACCGACGAGTTCGGCATCGACTGGAACTACCTCGTGCTCAACATGATCACGATCCGCGGCATCTACGGCCGGCGCATGTTCGAGACCTGGTACGAGATGAGCGTGCTGATCCAGTCCGGTCTTGACCTCACGCCGGTCATCACGCACCGGTTCGCGGCCGCCGATTTCGAAGCAGCGTTCGACGTCGTCCATGGTGGGCAGTGCGGCAAGGTGATCCTCGAATGGGGCGACCGCTGACAGGAGGAGCACATGGTCTTCACGAAGGTTCGTGAAGAGCTTCGCTCGACGTTGGATGAGATCCGGGATGCGGGTCTCTACAAGAGCGAGCGCGTCATCGCTACGCCCCAACGCGCCGACATCCGGGTCGGCAGTGCCGAGGTCCTGAACCTCTGCGCGAACAACTACCTCGGTCTGGCCGACCACCCTGACGTGGTCGCCGCTGCCCGGGACGCCCTCGACCGGTGGGGATACGGGCTGGCCAGCGTCCGTTTCATCTGCGGCACGCAGGAGGTGCACAAGGAGCTCGAGGGCCGGCTGGCCGGGTTCCTCGGCGCCGAGGACGCGATCCTCTACTCGTCCTGCTTCGACGCCAACGGCGGGCTGTTCGAGACCTTGCTCGACGAGAACGACGCCGTCATCAGCGACGAGCTCAACCACGCGTCGATCATCGACGGGATCCGGCTGTGCAAGGCGCAGCGCTCCCGGTATCGCAACCGTGACATGGCCGACCTGGAGTCGCAGCTTCAAGCGGCGGCCGGAGCGCGCCGCCGGCTGATCGCGACCGACGGCGTGTTCTCGATGGATGGTTATGTCGCGCCGCTCGCGGACATCTGTGCCCTCGCCGAGAGGTACGACGCGATGGTGATGGTGGACGACTCGCACGCGGTCGGGTTCGTGGGCGAGCGCGGACGTGGCACTCCCGAGCTGCACGGTGTTACCGACCAGGTCGACGTCGTGACCGGCACGCTCGGCAAGGCGCTCGGCGGCGCGAGCGGGGGTTACGTCGCGGCACGGCAGGAGATCGTCGACCTGCTGCGCCAGCGATCACGTCCGTACCTGTTCTCCAACTCGGTCGCACCGCCGATCGTGGCGGCCTCGCTCGCCGTGTTGGACCTGCTCGAGGGAAGTGACCAGCTCCGCACGACGCTGCGTGAGAACACTGCGTGGTTCCGGGAGCGGATGACCGGGCTCGGCTTCGACATCCTTCCCGGCGACCATCCGATCGTCCCGGTGATGATCGGGGACGCGGCGCTCGCCACGCGGATGGCGGACCGGCTGCTCGAGCACGGGGTGTACGTGATCGGCTTCAGCTACCCCGTCGTACCGATGGGCAAGGCGCGCATCCGCACCCAGGTGTCTGCCGCGCACACGCGCGCCGATCTCGAACGCGCCGTCGCCGCGTTCGAGGCCGTACGCGCCGAGCTGCGCTGACCGCTAGCACGCCTCGAGTGGGCACGGCGCGTTCGCCTGTGATCGCTCAGTGGGCGGCGGTGGCGGTGAGGATCTTCGAGATCGCCTCGTCCTGCGCCTCGAGGTGGGCTTGGATCTGCTTCGCTTCGGCGAGGACGGCGACGGCGTCGTCGTACGTCGCCTTCGACCGGGCATCGCCAGCCACCGCCTGCACGTTCTGCCCGACGATGATGATCGGCAGCAGGACCAGCTGTAAGAACGTCTGCGCGATCCACATCACGATGACGAGCGTGTCGCCGGTGCGGAACGCCGACGGCGCGCTGATCAACGCGATCACCGTGAACAGGTAGGCGCACCACATCGTGCCGACGACGAGGGTGATTCGCAGGCCGATGCGCTCGTTGAGCCGACCGGCTGCGCTGTCGCCGTGAACCCGTCGTCGCGCGGCGGCGGTCGTGACGGGGCCGGAGGCGACGCGGTGCTCGAGGTGGGGGTGCGGCACGTACTCGAAGAGTGAGGACATGCGCTCACCGTCGCACGGTTACGGCCGCCCGCGCCGCAGCGCCGGCCGGTGAAGGTCGCAAACCAGGACAGAAGTCAAGGCAGTCTGCATTCGGGTCGATACGAGGTGGTGCGCAGCTGCGGCCAGTGCGGTGCCGTCTCACCTGCCGAGGCCAGGTGGTGCGGCCAGTGCTACCTGCCCTTTCCGGCCGCCGCACCCCAGTCGACGTCCGCCGAGAGCGCGGGGCAGCCGGCCGCAGCGCCGGCCGCAGCTCAGGCGCACGATGCGGTAGCCGCACCACCACCGAGCCTGCCCGTCCCGCGGCATCCGGGCTGGCGCCCGCCGGCGCACGAGCCGGCCGTTGCGCTCGCCGGCGTTGCCCCCGCCGCTTCCGCTCCCGCCTGGGCCCCGCCGGGCTGGACGCCACCGGGCGGGGCGCCCACAGGCTGGGTTCCGCCGGGCCCGCCGCCGGTGGCCGGGTGGGTGCCCGCGGCACCGCCCGCCCCGCCGTACACCGCGGAGGACGCCAGGCGGGACGGCCGGCTGCTCGACCGCCGGGCGCTCGTCCTGGTCATCAGCGCGATCGTGTTCGGAGGAATCGCGCAGCTGGTCGCCTACCTGCTCTCGCGGAACACCTCGATCGAGCCGGACACGCTGATCCGCTACGACATCGTCCTGACGCTCGGTGTGTACCTCGTGGTCGGCGGGATGATCGCGAGCCAGATCACGCCGTCGGTCCGACTGCGTTGGGGCGACGGACCGTTGCTGAGCCGGATCGTGTTCGGAGCAGGGTTCGGAGCGGTCATCAGCGGAGCGTTGCTCGGGCTGGTCAGCCTGGCCGCGGGCCATCTCGCTCCGGACCCGCGCATTGTGCTGCTCATGAGCGAGGGTGACCCCACCCACATCGCGGCCGCCGTGGTGATCGGATGCCTGGCCGCGCCGCTGGTCGAGGAAACGTTGTTCCGCGGCCTGCTACTGGAGTCGTTGCGCCCGCGAGGGACGCCGGTTGCCATCCTCGGGTCGGCGGCGGCATTCGCCGTCTGGCACTTCATGCCGGCGTCACTCGTGTACTACGCGGCCATGGGTGCGGTGCTTGGCGGGCTCTACCTCAAACGTGGGCTCGCCTGCTCGATGGCCGCACACTTCGCCTTCAACGGGGTGCTCACGGTTGCCGCGATCGCGGTCGTGCTGGGGCCGTCACACGTCGTGACCATGGACGGCCTGACCATCACGGTGCCGAGCGGGTGGTCGACGCCGAACTCCGCGTCCGGCGAGCTGCTCCCTGACTCCACCTTGCTGGTCGGGCCCGACGACGCGTCACTCGCGATCATCGCGACACCGAGCCCACAGGTCGTGGATCCCTCGACCATCGTCGAACGGTTGCGCTCGGACCAGGTCCCGGTCGCGACCAAGGTCGTGCTCGACCCGTCGTCGATCACCGAGGTGGCCGGCCATGACGCCACCATCGTCGAGGAGTCGTTCACCTACGACGGCCGCTCCGGCGTGATCGGCGCGACCTCTCCCGACGACGGCTACGAGTACGAGCTGGTCTTCCTCAGCGCCGGTAGTGCACGCGCGACGCGAGACTTCCAGCAGATGATCACGACGATGAACGACTGACCGAGATCTCCGACGAGACACAGAATTGCCGTAGTCGTGAACGTCGCTCACGACTACGGCAGTCTGCGGTGCTCAGTGTGCGTGATGCGCGCGAAGCTTGAGCTTCTCCCCGGCATGGATCGCACTGGGGTTGCTGCCGATGACGTGCCGGTTGTCCCGGTACACCGTGCGCCAGCCACCCTTGACGTGGTGTCGCCGAGCGATCTCGGCGAGGGTGTCGCCGTGGCGTACCCGGTAGTGGATCCACTTGCCGTCGTGCTTGGCGTGACCCGCCTTGGTCTCGACCGGAGACGGGCCGGGCGAGCCGGCGTACTGCGAGCAGATCGGCCACGCGTGCCAACCTTGGCGCTTCAAGACGTGGTTTGCCACATCCATCTGCTGGTGCTTGGAAGCGAGGTCGGCGCGGCTGGCGTAGTGGTCGACGTCGAACGACGCCCACGTCGACGCCGAGAACTGCAGGCCCCCGTAGTAGCCGTTGCCGGTGTCGATGTGCCAGCGGTCGCCGGACTCGCAGTGCGCGACGCGCTCCCACTGGACGTTGGTTGCGGCGCTGGCGGCAGCCGGGCTGATGATCACCGCGGCGAGGGTGCCGACACCGACCGCGCCGGCCGTGGCCAGCAAGCCGGCGTTCGACGGCTTGCGATGTCGTCCCGGTTTTCGGGCATGGCGCATGGAACAGTTCCCTTCCGGGCGCCTGCGAAGTCAGCTGTCGGGTTCGGGCTGGAAGGTGCCCGGTCGACCTCTACTTGGTCGACTTCACCCCTGCGTCCGGTGATGTAAACGGCACCGACCGCGGTGGGTCCTCCGCTCCCGCCGTCGGTAACCGCTCGTCACGGCCGGCGGGACTAAGCGCGCCGTGACGGTCTCAAGCGTTTGCTGTGAGCAAGCACAAGGCTAGCCAGGCGAGCGTGGTGGAGCCAAACTCGCAGGTCGCGAGGCGTGTCGGGTGCTTGCTGCGGCTAGCGCAAGCAGGAGCGCGATCAGCACGATCGGTGATACGGCGTCGCGCATACCGAACGCCACGGCGTGCATCGCGCCGGTCAGCCGGTACGCCGCGCGACCGGGAATGTAGGCGAGCGAGAGCACCGCGGTGTGCGCGGCCAGCAAGGCGTCGAGCCGGCTGGTCGCGAGCAAGGGAAGCAGCACCCACGGCACGGCGTCGTACCACGGCAAGGTGTACGGCGCGGACAGCACGTAGGCGAGGGACAGGGCGAAGGCGAGGGCCGTCGGGCTGCCGCCGCGCACCTCCGGGTTCAAACGGTGCAGCGCGACAACTACGGCGACGAAAACGACGAATGCGAGTGCCCCGATCACGCGGCGCGACGCACCATGACCGAACGCAGGATCGGTCAGGTCGGACACGAGCCGCCACGGCGTTGCGAGCGACACTTGCCGCGAGGCGCGGTTCAGCTCGCGGAACGCGCCCGCACCGGCGACGCCGTAGCCGACTCCGGCGACCACCAAGGCGCCCGCGGTGAGCGCTGCTACGGCTCGCCTCGACCGTCGCGCGGCCCAGGCCAGTGCAACCCAGACCAGAGCGGTGGGTGCCTTGATCGAGACGGCGACGCCGACCAGCGCCCCGGCGGCGATCCGGCTACGTACGGCGATCGCGACCGCGGCGAGCACTGCGCCGGCGGCGAGTACGTCGAGATGCGCACCGGCCACGAGCTGCAGCCACAGCAACGGGTTTGCCGTCCACAACAGTGCACCGCGCAGCCGGACCTCGTCGGTCGGCGCGATCCGGTAGAGGAGCAGCGCGGTCGCGATGAACACCACCGCGCCGACCAGGTCGAGCAGCAAGATCGTGAGCGCCACGTTGCGGCCGGCCAGCTTCGAGGCGAGCGCCTGCTCGGCGGTCGCCACCGGACCGTAGACCGATGGCGTGTGCTGCCAAGGAATCTCCACCGCCCGCTCGACTGGGTCGGTTGCCGCGAGCGAGGACGGTGCTGTCGTGTAGGGATCGTGGCCGGTCGTCACCATCCGTCCGTAGGCGGCATAGGACAGCGGGTCGGCGGAGCCGATCGGTGCGAGCAGACCCAGGACCCCGACAGCGAGTGCGCTCGCGGCGATCACACGTTTCGGGCGCGGTCGCCAGCGTCCGGTGAGGCCGAGCCACAGCGTTGCGACCCCCGCCGCTACGGCAAGCGCGAGCAGCCCGCTCACCAACCACGGTGACGGCGAGGTCGACGCGTGCCACGGCGGGGTCGCGCCGTTGTCGTTCGCGCCGAGCGGTGCCTCGGTGGCACTCGGGCCGAGAAGCTGGGTGACCGCGATCGCGGCGAAACTCAGGCAGAGCAGGGCAGGAGCGACGTACCTCGCCGCGACCCGGCCGCTGGACTCCTCGCGAGCGGGCGGTGCCTGCGCCGGGCTGGCGATCGCAGACCTCCAACTCCGGCGGGCGAGGACGGGCCGCGCGTGGCGGAGGATGCGAGATTCGAACTCGCGAGGGGTTGCCCCCAACACGCTTTCCAAGCGTGCGCCATAGGCCAACTAGGCGAATCCTCCGTCCGGGATTCTATCGACTTCGGTGGTGCGCCGGCAGCCGGCGAGCGAGGGCGACCGCGGTGTGCGCGGCCTGGTCGGCTGTCACCGGCCGCGACTACAGTGGGCGCCGACCCCTCGTGCGGCGTTACCCCGCCCAACCCCCCCAGGGCCGGAAGGCAGCAAGGGTAAGCGGGCTCTGGCGGGTGTGCGAGGGGTCCCATTGGTTGGAGGTCGCCTCGATGTCGCTCGCGCTGTACCGGAAGTACCGGCCCGGCTCGTTCGCCGAGGTCTTCGGCCAGGAGCACGTGACTGAGCCGATCTGCCAGGCGCTGGCGTCGGGACGGATCCACCACGCGTATCTGTTCAGCGGCCCGCGTGGCTGCGGCAAGACGTCGAGCGCGCGGATCCTTGCGCGGTCGTTGAACTGCGAGAAGGGCCCGACGCCGACGCCATGCGGTGTGTGCGACTCCTGCGTAGCGCTCGCGCCCAACGGACCGGGGTCGCTCGACGTCATCGAGATCGACGCTGCGTCGCACGGCCTCGTCGACGACGCCCGCGACCTGCGCGAGCGGGCGTTCTTCGCGCCGGTGTCGTCGCGGTTCAAGATCTACGTGATCGACGAGGCGCACATGATCACCACCGCGGCGTTCAACGCGCTGCTCAAGGTGGTCGAGGAGCCGCCGCCGCACGTGAAGTTCATCTTCGCGACGACCGAGCCCGACAAGGTGCTCACGACGATCAAGTCACGGACCTTCCACTACCGGTTCCGCCTGATCCCGCCGCAGGTGATGCGCGAGCACCTGGCGACGCTCGCCGAGGCCGAGGGCATAAGGATCGAGCCGTCGGTGCTGCCGTTGATCGTGCGGGCCGGCGCCGGCTCCGCCAGGGACGCACAGTCGATCCTCGACCAGCTCGCCGCAGGGTCTGGGGACGAGACGATCACCTACGACCGCGCGCTTGCTCTGCTCGGCTATACCGACGCGGCGTTGCTCGACGAGGCCGTCGACGCCTTCGTCGCAGGTGACGGCGGCGCGGTCTTCCGGGCCGTCGACCGTGTCATCGATGCGGGGCTGGAGCCGCGCCGCTTCGCCCAGGATCTCCTCGAGCGCTTCCGCGACCTGCTGGTGCTCGATGCCGTACCCGATGCCGCCGACAGCGGCCTGCTCGATGCGCCCGCCGACCAGCTCGAACGGATGCGCGCGCAAGCGACGAAGTACGGCCGCGCGTCGCTCTCGCGAGCCGGCGACGTGATGGCCGAGGCGCTGGTCGAGATGCGGGGTACGACGTCACCCCGGCTCGTGCTCGAGCTCGCGTGCGCCCGCGTGCTGTTGCCGGGCGCGGCCGAAGACGTGGCGGCGATGCTCTCGCGGCTCGACCTGCTCGAGCGCCGGCTGTCGGCCACCGGAGTGGACGGCGCGGCGCCGACGACACCCGCGGCCGGTGTCGAGTCGCCACGCCCGAGTGGGCGCCCCCCGGCGGCGAAGGCCGCCGAACCCGAGACGCCGCCCGCCGTATCCCCGGCCGAGCCGGCGCCGGTGGCCGGGCCCGAGTCCGACGTCGAGGTCGCGGCCGCTGCCGGCCAGCAGGAGGCGGAGGTCGAAACCGCCCCGCCGGCGGCATCCGAGCCTTCGGTGCCGGGACGCATCGACCTGGTTGCACTCGAGCGGATGTGGGACCCGGTGCTGGACGCGGTCAAGAAGCGCAGTCGTACGGCGCAGGCGCTGATGTTCGGGGCGCAACCGGTGGCACTCGACGAGAAGAGCCTGACGCTGTCGTTCCAGACGCCGGGGCTCGCGACCCGGGTCGCTAGCGAGTTCGGGGACGTCGTGGGCGCCGCGTTGAAAGAGGTGCTCGGGCTGGACCTGGTCGTACGCACCACGTCGGGCGAGCGCGGCGGCGCAGAGCCGGCGCGGCCGGCGGCGAGCGCGAGCCCGGCCGACGCGCCGCCGTCGGGGAAGGGTCGCCCGGCCACCGCCGCTGCCGCACACGAGGCCGAGCCGGAAGGGTCCGAGGACGTCATCGATCTCGAGGGTTCGACGTCGGTCGATCCGCAGAGCTCCGCGCTGAACCTGCTCAAGCAGGAGCTCGGCGGCCAGGTGATCGGCGAGATCGACACCAGCTGAACCCCAGCGCCGCCGCACGCCTTGCCCATGCACGCACGGCCCACGAGGGTTGCGCGGGCACGACACCGATGGCCCATGAGGGTTGCCAGGGCGACACCGATGGCCCATGCGTGCGCCAGTCACGACACCGATGGCCCATGCGGGCTGCCAGGGCGACACCGGTGGCCCATGAGGGTTGCGGGGGCACGACACCGGTGGGCCATGAGGGTTGCGCGGGCACGACACCGATGGGCCATGCGGGCTGCCAGGGCGACACCGGTGGCCAGGAGGGTTGCGCGGGCACGACACCGGTGGGCCATGCGTGCGCCGGGTCGCGACACCGATGGCCCATGCGGGCTGCCAGGGCGACACCGATGGGCCATGCGTGTTGCCTGGGCGACACCGATGGGCCATGCGTGCGCCAGGGCGACACCGATGGGCCATGAGGGTTGCGGTGGTACGACAGCGGTGGGCCATGCGTGCGCCGGTCGCGACACCGATGGCCCATGCGCGCGGCAGGGGCGACCGGCGCGGCCGCTCAGACGTCGAGCAGGCGGCGGCCTTCGAAGGCGCGACCGAGGGTGACCTCGTCGGCGTACTCCAGGTCGCCGCCGACCGGGAGCCCGGACGCCAGCCGGGTCACCCGCAGACCCATCGGTTTGACCAGCCGGGCGAGGTACGTCGCGGTCGCCTCGCCCTCGAGGTTGGGGTCGGTCGCGATGATCAGCTCGTTGACCTCGTCGTCGGCGAGCCGCGTCATCAGCTCCTTGATCCGCAGGTCGTCGGGGCCGACGCCCTCGATCGGGGAGATCGCGCCGCCGAGGACGTGGTAGCGCCCGCGGAACTCACGCGTCCGCTCGATCGCGACGACGTCCTTCGGCTCCTCGACCACGCAGATCACCGACAGGTCGCGGCGCGGGTCGCGGCAGACCCGGCACTGCTCCTGCTCGGCGACGTTGCCGCAGATCGTGCAGAACCTGACCTTGTCCTTGACCTCGGTCAGCGCCGACACCAGCCGGCGGACGTCAGCCGGATCCGCGGCGAGCAGGTAGAAGGCGATCCGCTGCGCGCCCTTCGGACCGACGCCCGGCAGCCGGCCGAGCTCGTCGATGAGGTCCTGGACCGGCCCTTCGTACATCGGGTTGCGGCAGTCCTAGAAGCCCGGCAGCCCGAGGCTGCCGGCCATGCCGCCGGTGAGCGGCCCCATCGTCTGCGCGGCGAGCTCGTCGGCCGCCCGCTTGCCGTCGCGAACCGCGGCGACCACGAGGTCCTGCAGCGTCTCGATGTCGTCGGGGTCGACCGCCTGGGGGTCGATCTCGAGCGCGGTCAGCTCGCCGGTGCCGCTGACCGTCGCGCGGACCAGCCCGCCGCCGGCGCTGCCTTCGACCGTCGCCGACGCGAGCTCCTCCTGCGCGGCGGCGAGCTGTTGCTGCATCTTCTGGGCCTGCTTCATCAGTTGCTGCATGTTGGGCTGCGGGGGCATGGCCCCGAGCCTACGGCCGGTGACCGACAGGTAGCCCGCAGGCGTCGCTGCGGCGAGCGGCGTCGGTCGGGTCGCCGACGCGGCACAAATGGGTCGGCCTCGACGCAGGCCGCTCCGTAGAATCGGCGCATGGCCTTGGTCGTGCAGAAGTACGGCGGGTCGTCGGTCGAGAACGCCGAGCGAATCAAGAGCGTGGCGCAACGGATCGTCGACGCACGCCGGGCCGGCAACGACGTCGTCGTGGTGGTTTCCGCGATGGGCGACACCACCGACGACCTGCGCGACCTCGCCCAGCAGGTCTCACCGCTGCCGCCGCCGCGCGAGCTCGACATGCTGCTGACCGCCGGGGAGCGGATCTCGATGGCGCTGCTCGCGATGGCGATTGCCAGCCAGGGCTTCGAGGCGCGGTCGTTCACCGGCTCGCAGGCGGGCGTCATCACCGACTCCAACCACGGCCGGGCGCGGATCATCGACATCACCCCGGGCCGGATCCGCAGCGCGCTCGAAGCCGGCCACATCGCGATCGTCGCCGGCTTCCAGGGCGTCTCGCAGGACACCAAGGACATCACCACGCTCGGCCGCGGCGCCTCCGACACGACCGCGGTCGCACTGGCGGCGGCGCTCGACGCCGACGTGTGCGAGATCTACACCGACGTCGATGGCATCTACTCGGCCGACCCTCGGCTGGTCCCGACCGCGCGCAAGATCGACCGGATCAGCTACGAGGAGATGCTCGAGATGGCGGCGAACGGCGCGAAGGTGCTGATGCTGCGCTGCGTCGAGTACGCCCGGCGGTACGCCGTATCCGTCCATGTTCGTTCGTCGTTTTCCGACCGCGACGGCACCTGGGTCGTCGGCATCCCCGAGGAGGAACTGGTGGAGCAGGCGATCATCTCCGGCGTCGCCCACGACCGGTCGGAGGCCCGCGTAACGGTGGTCGGAGTGCCGGACAAGCCCGGCGAGGCGGCCGGCATCTTTCGTGCGATCGCCGACGCGAACATCAACATCGACATGATCGTGCAGAACATCTCCGGCTCGACCGGGCGCACCGACGTCTCGTTCACCTTGGCTCGTACCGACGGCGCCGCGGCGATGGAGGCTCTCGAGCGGGTGCGCACCGCGATCGGCTTCGAGTCGCTCACGTACGACGACCGGATCGGCAAGGTCTCGCTGGTCGGTGCCGGCATGCGCTCGCACCCCGGCGTTTCCGCCACGTTCTTCGAGGCGCTCGCGTCGGCTGGCGTCAACGTGCAGAACATCTCCACCTCGGAGATCCGGATCTCCGTCGTTTGCGACGAGAGCGAGGTGCCGGCCGCGGTTCGCGTCGTACACGAGGCGTTCGACCTCGACGACCCCGAGGGTGCGCCGGCCACCGTGCACGCAGGGACCGGTCGATGAGCACGGCGCAACGACCATGAGCCGGTTCAACGTTGCGGTCGTCGGTGCGACCGGCCAGGTCGGCAGCGTCATGCGCCGACTGCTCGCCGAGCGGGACTTCCCTGTCGCGCAGGTGCGGTTCTTCGCCTCGTCGCGTTCGGCCGGCACCCGCCTGCCGTGGGCCGGCGGCGAGGTCGTGGTGGAGGATCTCGCGACCGCCGATCCTGCCGGGATCGACCTCGCGCTGTTCTCGATCGGCAAGATTGCGTCGAAGGAACATGCGCCCCGCTTCGCCGACGCCGGCGCAACGGTGATCGACAACTCTTCGGCCTGGCGGATGGACCCCGACGTCCCGCTCGTCGTGAGCGAGGTCAACCCGGAGCAGATCGCGAACGCCCCCAAGGGGATCATCGCGAACCCGAACTGCACCACGATGGCGGCAATGCCGGTGCTCGGTCCGCTGCACGCCGAGGCCGGGTTGGTCCGCTTGGTGATCAGCACCTACCAGTCGGTGTCCGGCACCGGTCCGGCCGGCGTCGACGAGCTCGACAAGCAGGTCCGCCAGGTTGCCGACCGCGCCAGCGAGCTCGTTCGCGACGGCGCAGCGGTCGCCTTCCCGGAGCCCTCGACGTATGTCGCGCCGATCGCCTTCAACGTGCTGCCGATGGCCGGCTCGATCGTCGACGACGGCGAGTTCGAGACCGACGAGGAGAAGAAGCTTCGCGACGAGAGCCGCAAGATCCTCGGTGTCCCCGACCTCGCGGTCTCCGGTACGTGTGTACGAGTGCCGGTCTTCACCGGCCACTCGCTATCGATCAACGCGGAGTTCGCCAGGCCGATCTCCGTCGAGCGCGCGACCGAGGTCCTCGGCGCGGCCGCGGGCGTCGAGCTCGCCGACGTGCCGACGCCCTTGTACGCCGCCGGTCGCGACCCGAGCTACGTGGGGCGGCTGCGGGTCGACCCCGGCGTGCCCGATGGCCGCGGCCTCGCGCTGTTCGTGAGCAACGACAACCTGCGCAAGGGCGCGGCGCTCAACGCCGTACAGATCGCCGAGCTGGTCGCCGCCGCTCGCTGAGCGGCGCCCGGCTGCGTTGACAGCCCGGTCGCGGGATGGTTGATTGCCGGTTCAGTCAGCCCCGGCCCGCGGCCGGCCGGCGACTCCAGGGAGCGGCGATGGCTCGGCGACGGCGACTCGGCTCGACCCTCGCGGCGTCCGCGCTGCTGGTGAGCTGGCCGATAGTGAGCGGCTCAGGTCTGGTGTCCGGGGCGTCCGCTCATCCGGCGGCAACCCAGGACGCGGCCGCGCCGCACACCAACCTGCTGCTCAACCCGGGCGCTGAGGCGGGTGCCGCCAACAAGAACGGCTGGGCGACCGTCACCATCCCCGGCTGGCGAGTGGTCAAGGGGTTGCCGACCGTCGTTCGGTACGGCGACCACGGCTTTCCCGGCACGCGCGCACCCGGGCCGCGGGGGCGCGGCGGGCAGATGTTCGTCGGTGGCGCCGGCGGGTCAGCCGTCCTGGCACAGACGGTGCGGCTGCAGTCCCCGTCGGGTCGGCCGCTGCCGGCCGGGGTCACGTTCCTGCTGTCCGGCTGGCTCGGCGGCACGTCGACCAGCCACGCCGCGCTCGGCGTACGGTTCTTCTCCGCCGCGGGCCGCCGGCTCGGGACGGTCGCGGTGCCGGCGTTGCCGACCGACGACCGCAAGCTGCGGGCAGGGCTGACCCGCCGCGCAGTAACCGGCGTCGTCCCGTCCGGAGCCCGGCGCGCGGTGGTCGACCTGAGGCTCGACACGACGCTTACCGACGACGACGGCTACTACGCGCCGGAGAAGGGCTACGACCGGGCGACCGCCGACGACCTGTCGTTCTCGCTGGGAAGCCGAGCTCGCAAGCCGGCGCGGCTGGCACCGCCGGCGGCGCACATCCCGCGCTACCAGCACGTGTTCCTCTACTACTTCGAGAACGAGGACTTCCACACGATTGTCGGGAACACCAAACAGGCACCGTTCTTCAACAGCCTGATCCCGCAAGGGAGCCTGCTCGCAAACTTCTTCGCCGAGGAGCACCCGAGCGACGGCAACTACGTGGCGTTGGCGGGCGGCAGCACGTTCGGGATGCCGCTCGACGACCCGCTCGAGGAGAACCCGACCTACAGCATCGACCATCGCAACCTCGGCGATGAGATCGTCGGCGCGCACGAGACCTGGAAGCAGTACGCGCAAAGTGCGAACGGGCCGTGCGACGACACCGTGCACGACTCCTACTGGGACGACGACGCGGAGATGATGAACTTCCGCGACGTCCGCACGCGGTATCACTACTGCGCGCAGCATCTGGTCCCGCTCGAACAGCTCCGGCCGGATCTCGCGCACACCTCGACGACGCCGAGCTTCTCCTGGGTGGTGCCGAACGACTGCACCGACATGGAGGGGTGCGGCATCGCCTCCGGTGACCGCTTCCTGGCCTCGACGCTCGGGGCGATCATGCACTCGCCGGCGTGGACCAGTCAGCGTTCGCTCGCGATCATCACCTTCGACGAGGATGCCTATGACCACGAGCGGCCGGCGCAACGAGTCGCGACCCTCGTCCTCGGCTCGAAAGGCGTCCGCAAGAGCTTCGTCTCGCACACGCGCTACACGCACTACAGCCTGGGCCGCACGATCGAGCGGGCACTGGGTCTGCCGCCGATGACGGACAACGACAAGTACGCGCAACCGCTGAACGATGTCTTCACCCGCGACCGAGCCTCGCCGGGCGCCGTGCTCACGCCGCGGCGACTGCGTTGGCCGGCGCTTCGGTCCTCACGCTCCCCGGCAGCGACGCAGCATCCCGGCGTGAGGTCGACCGGCGGCTCGAAGGACCCGACCGCGTGGGTGGTGAACCAGGGCTCGGGCACCGTCACTGCGGTCGACCTGATCACTCATCGCAGGGGGTCGCCGATCCCGGTCGGCCGAAGACCGACCGGGATCGTGACAAGTCCGGACGGCAGCCGCGCGTACGTGCTCGTCGCCGGCGCACACCACGTTGCAGTGATCAACACCGTCAAGCAACGGCTGGTGACGCAGATCCCGATTGCGCCCGGGGCAGGGGACGTCGGGCACGCCGGCGGGATCGCGATCACGCCGGACGGATCGACGGTCTACGCCGTGAACGCAGGCAGCGACACCGTGACGCCCATCTCGACGGCGACCGAGACTGCCGGTACGCCGATCCCTGTCGGCCGGCATCCGCTCGCGATCGCGGTGAACCCAACCGGATCGACCGCCTACGTCCTCGACTGGCTGGGACGCTCTGTCACGCCGATCGACACGGCGACGAACCTCGCCGGCCCGGCGATCCCGACCGGGTCCTATCCGTTCGCGATCGCGTTCACGCCGGATGGCAGCACGGCGTACGTGGCCAACTACGGATCGAACACGGTGACGCCGATCGACACCGCAACCGGCGTTCCTGGCGTCGCGATCCGGGTCGGTGCCGCACCCGACGCGCTTGCCGTCACTCCCGATGGCAAGACCGTCTATGTCGTCAACGGCGACACGGACGACGTCACGCCGATCGACACGGCGACGAACGACGCCGAGTCCCGGATCAAGGTCGGCTTCGCACCGGAGAGCATCGCCATCCGGTCGGGTACGGCGTACGTGCTCAACAACATCTACGGATCGCTGACGCCGATCAAGACGGCGACCGGGAAGCGCGGCGCGCAGATTCCCGTGGGCACGTACCCCTATCCCACCGCGGTCGATCTGGTGCCGGGTCACCGGCTGGCGGTGACCCTTGGCTCGTACTCGGGACGGCTCGCGATCGTGAACCTCGCCAACCACAAGCTGGTCGCGAAGGTGAAGACCGGCAACAACCCGATTGCCGTTGCCTTCAGCCACTGACCGACGCCGTCGCCGCCGCCGACGATTTGGTCGGGATGACAGTGTCCTGGCTCAGGACATCGGAATGGGGTGTCTCAGGTCATCGGAATAGCGTGTCGCAGGTCATCGGAATAGCGGTGG
>Ga0335074_10001748_pt1 | contig 29308 bp, 19 predicted proteins | sample Lox_Sample_23_FD_206715 | JGI IMG/M metagenome (GOLD analysis project Ga0335074, IMG submission 206715) | Soil microbial communities from Loxahatchee National Wildlife Refuge, Florida, United States - Lox_Sample_2.3 | ecosystem: Environmental > Terrestrial > Soil > Wetlands | place: USA... | reverse complement strand
AAAACCACTGGATCTCAAGATTCCAATTCCAAATGCGATTGCCCTGGCCTGTGACTGATATCACTTTGCAGATAACCGGCGAATAGTGTATCCGTCATTTCAATGCCGAATGTCACGATGTGTTATAGTTGGCACTGTGCGGTTATGCACTGGACCGGGTGAAAGAAATGACAAAGAGCTTGCAGTCGCGCAAACGCCAGCTTGTTCGGGATGCGATCTATGATGCAGCGATTGAGTTGTTCGCAAAGAAAGGCTTCGATGAAACGACTGTCGAAGAAGTAGCCGACGCCGCTGGAATCTCGCGGCGATCCTTCTTCCGCTATTTTGAGAGCAAAGATGATCTTCTTGCCGTTAACACCATGATTTGCGGAGAGGTTGTTCGCGGGGCTGTCGCATCCTGTCCGGCGGGCCTCGGCCTTCTCGATGTGGTGCGTGAAGGAGCGTTGGCGGGTGGCATGTTCACAGAAAATCAGGAACATACACGCCAAATCATCGATATTGCACAACGGAGTTCATCTGCCAGACAGGCTCACCAGTCTCGTTTGATGGAAGTGGAGCAAAAGCTTACAACTGCATTTGCCAGCCGTTTGAAGTCGACGAGTCAGTACTCCCTGAAACCGTATCTTCTGTCCGCCATGACCATGGCGGTATTGAATGGGGCAACGGTCTCATGGTACATGAAAGAACATAAAGAACTATCCAAAGCGGTGAGGCAGGCTCTCCTCACTCTTACGAATGTATTTTGCGATGAATCTGCCGTGCCGGCCGTTCCGGACGCAGGATCGAACAGAAATGCGTCCTCCTCGATCGCACCGAAGAAAGCACGAAATATCGGAAAGAAGAATTAGAGACGTTTGTGCGCCGGGTATACACCCGTCCTCTTCACATTCAAATATGAGCCAAGAGTTTGTGCTTATCGCTATCCTATTGAACTGCCAAAAACACCCCTTCCAATCCACTTCACGGGCCGTTATGAGCCCCGAGTTCGTACGGATTCGAACTAGAGCGAATCCACCGGACCAGGCAACGGCACCCTGGTCGACGTCTTGCGGGATCGGTAACTCGTAGTCCAGCCGCAAGATAGCTCACCCGCCCCGTAAGCCCCAATGGGAGCAGTGCGCTAGAGTAAATTTTCTGACATTTTGAGTTGACAATGGCACCACATGCCACATACTATTATCGCGAACTGACACCCAGTGCCACAAATGCTGAACAGAAAAGAGAGCGCCGGTTGCAGGTCAGAAATTCTTGGGAGGCTGGAAAAGCCGAAGGAGTAAATGATGAGGGGGACAAATCTAGGCCGGATCACGTCTCTGCTGAGCCTGGTCGTATTGGTCGGTGTTTTCGGATTGACTGGGCTGACAGCCACCGCCCAAGTGACCACCGCCGATATTGTTGGAACAGTCAGCGATCAGTCGGGTGCAGTCATTCCCAATGCCGAGGTTACCGTTCGTAACGAGGGTACTGGTGAGATTCGGACCATGACCACGACGTCGACTGGCGAATACGCATTTACCGAGCTGCAGGTGGGCAGTTATTCAATCTCCGTTTCGGCACAGGGATTCAAGAAGTTCAGTGTGCCAAATATTGCCCTCGCAGCAGGAGACCGCATCAGGGTTGATGCGAATCTGCAAGCGGGCGCAGCTAACGAGAGCATCGTCGTGCAGGCCATCTCTCCGGCGCTTGAGACCGACAGTTCCGCTTCCGGTGATATGCTTGGTAACGTTTCTGTCCAGGACCTCCCGCTGAATGGCCGAAATTTTATTAACCTTCTACAGGTCGCGGCGGGCGTGAATGCAGCACAGCCAAGCAGCTTACAGGGAGGCAACAGAAATCTTGACCGGAGGCCGACGGGAGCCTATTCGGCAAATGGAGAATCGGAATTCTATAACGACAACATGGTCGACGGTCTCGATAATAATGCCGGTGGATATCTGGCGCTCCGGCCCTCAATTGAAGGCATAGAAGAGATCAAGATCCTCACCAACAACTACTCTGCGGACCTGGGGCGGGCGGCTGGTGCGGTCGTTAATGTGGTCACAAAATCGGGGACCAATGAATTCCATGGATCGGCCTTCGAATTTGTTCGCAACGATTTGTTCGACGCGCGAGATTACTTTGCGAGGACGGGCTCCAAACCGGAACTTCGCCTGAATCAGTTTGGCGGCAGCATCGGTGGTCCCATATTCAAGAACAAGACCTTCTTCTTTGGTGACGTAGAAGAATTCCGCAACATCAAGGCGGCCACTGGGCTTTACACGGTGCCCACCGCATATGAGATGGCGCATCCTGGAGATTTTAGCGACCAGTGCAATCCGTTTACCTCTACACCTACCAACTGTGATCCCGGCCCCGTGATTCCGCAAGCTTACCTCAGTCCGATCGGAGAGGACTTCTTCAATTTGTACCCCAAGACGGGCCAGATCTCTGGCCTTCTAGCTAACAACTATCAGGGCACAACCAAGACAATCCAGAACTACACCACCGCCGATGCAAGAATCGATCACCATTTCAATGCAAACCAGACGCTTTTCGCGCGCTACGCGTACAATCCGGTATCGACCGCTACCCCCAGCCCATTCCCATTAGTTGATGAAGCAGGGGTAAACGGAATTCAATCGGGCGGATCGATCAACGGAATCAGCGGCTATAACAACATCACGACGCAGAATGGCCAGCTTGTCTACACGGATATCTTCAAACCCACGCTATTAATGGAGCTAAGGGCCGGCTATACGAGATTTGCGAGTGTTGCCAATTCCTTGAACGACGGGAAAAATGTCGCGCAGGCCTTTGGCATGACTAACGTGAACCTCCCGTCGGTTCCCGGAACGTCAGGGCTGACTCAGGTGGTTCCTGGTGGCTACTCCTCTATTGGAGATGTGATCTCTGAGCCGCAATCGACGACTTGGAATGTCTATCAGGCTAACGGTGCTTTGACGTACATTCGGGGACCTCACACTTTCAAATTCGGCGGCGCGGTGATTCACAGGGAAGAAAGTAATTTTGGCGCCCTCGCCCCCGTTGGATTGGCTGCGTTCGACGCTTTATATGTACCATCCTACGGCCTCGATCTACCCTTCTCTCTTGAGGCGCTGCTGGTCGATTTTCCTGCCGCCGTGATTCGCGAGAACCAGCTGAACTCGCTGATTTGGGAATACTGGGAGCCCAGTGTCTACGCGCAGGATGACTGGCATGCGGCGCGGCACCTGACGCTGAACCTCGGTCTCCGCTATGAGGTCTTTCCGCCGAACACCGAGAAGCGCAATCGCGGGGCAAACTTCAATCTCAGTACACTCAACATGGATACCGTGTCAACCAGCAATTCACATCTCGGGGTAGCGACTGGGTACGAAGAATTTTCGCCTCGCCTTGGGTTCGCTCTCGAGTTGCCGCGTCAGGCCGCAATCCATGGCGGATTTGGCATGACATTTTATCCGACCGACATGGTTAATGTCGTCGGTTCTGACAACATCCCCGACTATTTCTACAACACCACACAACTCCCAACCGCATCTCTCGCGAGCATGGTAGTTCCCACTGCAGTCAGCCCATCTACCTTTGCAAGCGATGCGAATATCACGAGCGTGAACTCAGTCCCGCGGAATCTGCGGAATCTCTACGTGGAGCAGTTTTCTCTCGAGGTGCAGAAACAGTTCGGCGCAAATGTTGTCACGATCGGGTACGTTGGCGAACTTGGGAGAGAACTAGGTTACAACTACAACGCAGACGTGCCACTGCCTCCTGGAGGCGGTACTGTAGTGCCCAACTACATCTATCAGACACAGTTTCCCAATTTGACGACAATGACAATGAATAACAACGCCGGAACCTCGGCTTACGATGCGCTGCGAGCAGAATTCCAGCGCCGCACGGCGCAAGGCCTTACGGTCAACGCGAACTATACCTGGGCCCATGGCCTGACTGATACGTTCAGCAACTCGTCATATAACGGCAGCTCCGGAGTAGGTGGGGGACTGCTGCTGAACGATCCACGCTATGACTACGGTAACTCCGATCTCGATATTCGTCAGCGTTTCGCCGCATCGATCAACTATGAGATTCCATTTGGAAAGAACTATTCAGGGGTAAAGGGAGTTGTTTTGAAGGGCTGGCAGGCGAACACCATTGCCTACTGGCAGACCGGACTTCCGTTTACCGTAACCAACGGCGCGCCCGTCACCGGGATCACCCCAACCGGAAACCTACCCAATCCGCTATCCGGCGCCAGCGTCACGCAGGATCTTCTGCCAGCCGGCGCGAACGCAGACCGACCGAACCTGATTCACTCGGCAAAGGTTTCCAATCCGACCATCAACGCGTATTTCGACACAACTGCATTTCAATTGCAGGCGGTCGGGACTGCCGGGGACCAGCATCGCGATCAGATCTATGGCCCGCACGACAGGCGCATGGACTTGTCGCTGTTCAAGACCTTCCCGATCACCGAGCAAACGTCGTTGCAGTTCCGTGCGGAGTGCTTTAACATTTGGAACATTTCGAACTTCGCCACGCCTAACAATGGCATTACGCTTTGGAATACGGACGGGAGTTCCGGGCCGGCGAATGCCGGTGCAACTCCGAATACGACAACTACCAACCTGGGTACGATCAGCTCCACCAATGGGGCTGAGGTTCCGAGGCAGATTCAGCTCGCTTTGAAATTTACGTTCTGACGGCGAGAATGAATCAAGACTAATCCAAGGTAATTCGTGCGCGAGCTCCCAACTCTGAGCTCGCGCATGCGGTTTTTCGGTCAGACAATCGCAGATTCTCTGCGATTCGTTCGCGCTGATTCAATTAACTACTCTGCGGTCCATGGACTGAGGCATTCAAATGGCCGTAGTCTCGATTTGAAGAAATTGTTGATGACCCGGCTATCGGCTTTCGTGCAAGCCGACAAATAAAACTTGAGGATCAATTCGACACATGCGCATCAGCCGGCGGGTATTCCTAAACAAGACCATGGCAGTTAGTGCGGGAGCCCTGATGCCTGGTGCGTGGGCGCGGAAGCCTGATACCGCCTGGAAACAAACCTGGGATGCTGCGCTGACAACGCTGGCAGGTAACGTCAGGTTGGTGCCGCACTTTGACCAGCCCGTACTCTTTGAGGGTTCTGTTTACCGGGGCACGTGGCAGGAGTGTGGACCGCACGAGAGCCTCGCATATGCGGAATTGGCGGAGTTTGTGAAACCGGCTGAGGGCCAACCTTCGCCGCTTGAAGTTGCGAAGAACACACACCGAGCTTTCTTTGCACTGCAACGCGAGGACGGCCAGTTGCCTGCGAGCGTGAAGCTAAGTGGAATGAATTGGGGTCAGTGCCAAATGGTGGTTCCTATTGCGGCCACTGCGTGGGAGATTGCGCAGACGGCGAAGGATGAGGCATTTCTGACCGAAGCGTACAAAGCATGCAGCCGTTGGGATGCATGGCTCCGGCGCTATCGCGACACGCGCGGTACGGGACTGGTAGAAGCTTTCTGTACCTACGACACCGGGCAGGACAATAGCCCGCGTTGGGCGGGTGTTTCTGACGAATGCCCAGATCATGATGCGAAGAAGTTCTCTCCGGGACAATCGGTTCCACGGCTATGTCCAGATCTTTCAGCGACGGTCTTCGGCGGACGCGTGGCGCTCAGCGCGATGGCCACAGCTTTAGGGAAGCAAGCCGAAGCGCAGCGATGGACTGACGAAGCAGAGCACATCCGCGGGCTGATTGTGACGAAGTTGTGGTGCGAAGGGGACGCGAGCTTCTATGACGTCGATCCCGAAAATGCGTTCGTTCGTGTTCGGTCCGTCGCTAATTGCCGCGTGCTCGGCGAGCACGTTTTGAGGCTTAATAATGCCCGTGAACGGGTGATTTTCAAGGCGCTTTGGGAGCGGCAACTGCACAATCCGAAGGCGTATTGGGCCAGGTATCCGTTTCCCAGCATCGCCCAGGACGACCCAAAATTCGTGCGACCCATTCCACGTAACTCGTGGGGCGGCGCCTCGCAGGCCCTTTCGGCTCTGAGGACCTTGCGCTGGATGGAATACTACGGGAAATTACGTGAGCAATATACATTGATGGAGCAATGGTGCGAAGCGATTGTGCGCGCAGAAGCATTTTGTCAGCAAATGGACCCGAAGACCGGCGAATTCACGAAGCCGGACCCAGGTGGCTATTCGCCATGCGCACTCGTTTTTCTGCATTTTGCAAAGAGGCTAGGGCGAGCACCGTCTCCGCATATCTAGATAAGACCGAGGCTGGTCCAAGTCAAGATGCTGTTGAAATCCTGTAACGTGAACAAAATCGTCAACAAGTATGACTGCCACTAACTTGCAGTTGGGAGGCTAAATGATTAGCAAGTCTGTCCAAAAGGCAAATGGTTCGCTTCATCTGGCGATTTTTGCCACCGCCATCATGTTCTGCGCAGGGCCACTGTTCGCAGAAGCTCAGCTCGCGCATGATCCGTCGTCAGGTTCCGAACCCAAATTGGTCGTAGCCAATCTACAGGCGTCCTGCAATTCTGAGGTGCTTCAGGCGATCGCCTCAAAGCTATCAATAGGCGTGAGCGTAAAGAACGTCGCCGACGCTCCGAGGTTTCAAAATGGCGTGAAGTATTTCGCGGCGAGTGGCAATCGTCCGGCTTTCTGCGAAGTTTCCGGTAGTTTCGTAACAGACCCGAAAGTTGGCAGAACCGCCAATTTCCTTGCAGTGTTCCCCGAGGCCTGGAACAGCAAATACCTTCAGATCGGATGCAGCGGTCATTGCGGCAACTTCTACGTTAGTGATCCTGCCGTATCCACAATCACGATTACCAATCAGGGGTATCCCGGTGAATCCATCATGAAGGGTTATGCCTCCTTTTCTACCGATGAAGGGCACGAAACGATGGCAGGAGGAGACTGGGCGGTTAAGGGACCGGGACAGATCGATCAGGGTGCCGTCGATGATTTTTTTTATCGGGCAGATAAGACGCTGGCTCCACTCGGTAAAGCATTCGCAGCTGCCTTCTACTCCCAGATGACCGGGTCGGCGCAGAAAGTTGTTCGCTCCTACTTCATTGGATGTTCGGGGGGCGGACGCGATGCCCTCGTGGCGGCGTCGTTCTTTCCGGAGGAGTTCGACGGAATCATCGCGGGTTCGGCTTACGCAGATATGGTTGGCGTTTCGTTCCAAACCGAAGGCATTGACTTAGCCAACGCTCGCTCGAAAGATGCCGGCGTTCCTCCAGTACTCTTGGCCAAGGTTGATTCTTTTGTAAAGGCCAACTGTGACGCGCTTGATGGGGTCAAAGATGGCCTGATTCAGAACCCGGCGGCGTGCAACTTTATCCCTTCGCGCGATCTTCCTGTTTGCGACGGCAAGAATCCGGCAGACAACTGTTTCACCAAGGCGCAGATTGAATCGATCAGTGCGGCGGTATCCGCTGTCACCGATGAGCACGGCAATGTAGTCCAGCCTGGCTACAGCATAAGCGAACTGAATGTGGCGATGGGGACATCGGCTGGCGGTGGAATCTCTTTGACTCCTCTTGCCGACGCGGTGATGAAGATATTCGTTCACAAAAATGATCCAGACTACAAATTGGACCAATTGGTCAAGTTTGGGGACGGCGGTTCTGGGCCCGTTACGAATTTCCATACCATCGTTCCGCAATCGGAAGCCGCATTTGCCAGGTCCGTTGCGCATATGGGGATCGGCGCGCAACCCGAATCTGCCAGGACGCTGATCAAGCAAAATCGAAAACTGCTGATTTGGGCCAACCTGAGCGATGAAAAGCTGACACCATACATGTCGATCAACTACTACAAGCGGTTGTCCAAACTCTACGGCGGCTACACGAGGCTACAAAACAACGTTCGCTTGTTCCTGCTGCCGGGAACAGGCCACTGCAGCATGAATGGTTGTGGTCCAACCAGCTTCGATGCGATATCCGCGATGGAAGACTGGGTGGAGAATGGCAAAGCGCCTGATTCGCTCGTTGCAACTCAGTTCGCGACCAGGCCCTCCGCCAACAGGCAGATGCCGCCCGTCGTCGATCGCAGCAAACCGCCGGTCCGGACGATGCCTCTATGCAAATTCCCTGAGATGGCACATTACAGCGGTAGGGGTGACGTGAGCGACGCGGCCAACTGGAGTTGTCCGGCGAATGATAAGTCGATGCTGAAGATCGGTGAAAGCGGAAGGCAGGCAGGTGTTATCGAATAGGGCTCTGGGCCAGAACCCATTTTCGCCGACAATTCTGCTTTAAAGTTCGATTTATTGGATGCCTGACCAAGTTGTCAATGCACGCCGGCGGAATTTGCCAGATCTTCTTTAGTTGGCCGTTTCATCAGAAATGGCAGAGGAACAAGACACATTACAATCATGCCCATTACGAAAAACACGTTCAGAAACGACAACACGTTTGCCTGTCCATCCACGATCATCTGAAGCTGCGCCAGCGCTTTGTGTGTTGAGCCCGGGTCCTGGCCGCCATGCGAGAGCATCGCGAAGTATCGATTGAAGAAGACATTGCCGTGGTTGAGGTGCGAAACCAGGTCCGTCCGGCTTGCGGCCCGATGGCGAGCCAGGAATGTCATCAAGTAAGACACACCAATCGCTCCGCCGATGTTGCGCACAAAGTTCGTAATGCCCGAAATCTGGTTGTTCTCTCTGGCGGCTACTCCGACATAGGCCAAGGTCGAAATAGGGATGAAGATGAACGGAATCCCTATGATCTGCACAATTCGTATCCACACCATGGTGCGGAAATCGATCAAGTCGTTGACTTGCGTCATCAAGAGCATTGTCAGCGAGGTACAAAGAAATCCGAAGGCAATCACCTTCCTCGGATCGAACTTGTTAGCGACGAGTCCGGCCACAGGCATCAGCAGCCCCAATACGAGCCCTCCAGGCGAAAGCACCCATCCTGTTAGTTCGGCCGAGTACCCCATTTGTGTCTGCAGAAATTGAGGAATCAGGATGAACGATCCGTTCATGGCAACCCCTAGCACGAAATTGCAGACGACCGAGGTTGCGAAGTTTCGATTGCGAAGCAACTTAAGCTTGATGATGGGATCGTCGACGGACCACTCGCGCCAGATCATGATGACTAGCAGTGCGATACCGCCAAAAAGGGTAATGCGGATGGCGTTAGACGCCAGCCAGTCGAGTTCCTGGCCTTTATCCAGTGCGTATTGAATAAACCCGACGCCAAGCACGATGGTCGCGATGCCGACTGAATCCACGCGCCCGCGCCTGACCTCGATCCCCTGCTGGATGACATGGGGCGGGTCTTTAATGACGCGCTGCGTGAGTAGTAGGGAAACTATGCCTACGGGAAGATTGATAAAGAAAATCCAGTGCCAACTGAAAGTGTCGGTGAGCCATCCACCCAGTGTCGGACCGATGGTGGGCGCTACAAGGATCGCCATTCCATAGATGGCGAACCCCATATTTCGCTGCTCAGGCGTGAAAGTGTCGGCGAGGATCGCCTGTTCCGTGGGCTGAAGACCGCCGCCGCCCGCACCCTGAAGCACGCGACAAATCACCAGCATCGGCAGGCTGGTAGAGAGCCCGCAGAGCAGTGAACTTGCGGTGAAAAGGAAAACGCAGATCATATAGAAGCGCTTGCGCCCCAGCAGGTCACTGAGCCAGCCGCTCATGGGGAGCACGACTGCGGCGGAGACCAGGTAACTGGTGAGTACCCATGTCGCCTCATCCATGGTTGCACCCAGATTTCCGGCGATATGGGGAAGCGCAACGTTGGCAATGGAAGAGTCGAGCACTTCCATGAACGTGGCAAGGGTGACGCTCATGGCAATCACCCATTGACCGAGGGTGGGGCGTGAGGCGGCGTTGGCGACCGGGCGCGCGATGGCCTCAGCACTCATTTCACATAGACCTTTGCTTCGACTGACATGCCAGGCCGCAGCTTATTGAGACCGGATTGACCTGAGTTGAGCTCGATCCGGATCGGAAGGCGCTGAACAACCTTGACATAATTGCCCGTCGCGTTCTCAGGAGGCAGAACACTGGACCGCGCTCCAGTGATGGCAGGCATACTTTCGACGGTTCCCTGGAACGAGCGGCCGAGCGCATCGACGTGGATTTCAGCGCGGCAGCCCGGGTGGATGTTGCGAAGCTGTGTCTCTTTGAAGTCCGCTGTAATCCAAAGGTGCGATATGTCGACAAGCATCAACAATTGTTCGCCCGGAGCGACGTGATTCCCAAGCTCTACGCTGCGCTGAGTTACAACTCCGGCAATGGGCGCCACAATGTGCGCAAAACCTAGGTCAAGTTTCGTCCGATCGAGTTCGGCGTTGGCAAGTTCTACGCCAGCCTTCTGCGACGAAGCTTCGTTCTCGCGCATGGCAAGTTCGTGGGGAGCATTCTTCGTCACTTCGGCTAGGTGAGCGATCTGAGAGTCGACCTGCGCCTGCTTTTCCTGCACGGTCTGCTCAGCTGAAGCGAGAGATGCCTGAGCGGCGGCCAAGCGTGCTGCCGAGGCCTGCGCCGTAGCCGAGTAATTTTCCAGCACCTGACGGGAAGTCTCATCTTTTTCAAAGAGCTGTTTGTAGCGTTCTGCCTGCAGTTCATCTCGCTTATCCGTGGCCTCGGCTTCCACCAGGTGCGATGCAGAGCTTTGGCGGTCCTGCTCCGATGCGGCAAGCGCAGCCCGCGCATCCTCAAGCTGCGATTTGGCCAGGATAATGTCAGCAGCGGTTGTGTTTTGCGTAATAGCAAGATTCGAACCCTCCGAGCCGGCGCGTGCAAGCGCCTGTGCATACTGCGCGTCGGCCTGCTCCTCAGCAATCGTCAGCTCCCGCGTGTCCAAGTCGACGAGCGGTTGCCCCGCTTGCACAGCTACGTTGTCATCTACATAAACCTTGTCTACTGTGCCTGCTATGCGAGGACTCACGGCGTTGATGTGCCCATCTATTTCGGCATCGTCTGTGGTCTCATAAGTGCTGACGTGGATATACCACGAGATTGAAAAGCCGATGCCGGAGAGCAGGAGCAATGCAGAAATAATCCTGGCGCGCGGAGACATTGTACGAGATGGTGCTTTTGTCGCTTCTGTTTCCGATGCATTGTCCGGCGTCTCTTCTTCGTGCAGGATCTGGTCTACAGCCTCGTTCATCTCTTCAGTTTTCATGGGCGCACCCCCTTCAATATCTGCGGGACGTCGTTTTCGGCCGTTCCAATCGCGCGAGCCAGGTTGATTTGAGCGAGGCGCAGCGAATAAAGGCTGTTGATGTAATCGTGATCCGCTGCCGACAATTGATCCTGGGACTGGGCAACCTCAACAGAATCGGCCGCACCGACTTTGAACCTGTCGATCGACTGCCTCAAGGTTTCTTCGGCCAGAGTTCTGTTGCTTGCCGCCACATCAAGCTGGTTGCTGGCCGTGTCTTCATCTATCCATGCGGAACGGACTTCGAATCGGACATCTTCCTGTTTGGCGGCCAGCGCCGCTCTCTCCTGCTGCGCTTCGGCATCGGCCTGCTGCTCGTCGGCCCTGACCTGTCCACCATTGAAGATGGGAATGTTTAGGTTGATTGCGCCCGAATACACGTCGGCGCCGCTATGGAAGTCGGCGCCCTGCTCGCCGAAGAATCCGCTGAGCCGAACGCTCGGTAATCTTTCGGCGGCTGCGGCGCGACGTGTCTCCTCGGCCGACTTCAGTTCCGCCTCCGATGCCTTGACATCGTTGCGGGACATCGCCTGCCGGTAGAGCGCATCAAGAGAGGGCAAAGCGGGAGCGCCTGGCTCCAGCGTCTCGGCCAGTTGAATCTCGCGATCAACCGACAGGCCGATGATCCTGGCCAGAATCATCTTCTGCTTTTTGCTCTCGCCGATCTGGCCCAGCAATTGCAGCTGCCTGGACTTAAGCTGCACCTCGCTTCTGTTTACTTCGATGCTTGAGGTTGCGCCGGCCGCTTTCTCCTGAACCGCCTGATCGTAGATTGCCTGGGCATACTTGACTTGCGACTGCGCCGCTGTTACCCGCGCTTCCTGAGCAAGAACCTGCAGATATGTTGCCGCCACCGCGAGCACGATCTGTTCGCGTGCGTCCCGCTGATCGAATTCGGCGGCGTGCCCGGTTTCCTTTGCAGCCATCAGATTGCGAAATGCCACCATGTCGAATGGGCTCTGCGAATACTGCGCTTGCGCGGCATAGTAGTGGAAAGGACCGATCGCACTGGGAAAGTACTGCCCGATGGAGGGCAGTGAAGAAGCATCGAAGCCCTCGGCAGCGAGACTCACGCGATTCACGTTCTCAGAAACGCTACCTGACACGGTTGGCAGAAGTGCGCTTGCGGATTCGAGAACCGATGCCCTCGCGGAATTGCGCCTGACTTGAGCGGAGATGGCGCCCAGGTTATAGATCAGGCCTCGACGTATCGCCTCATCTATGGTCAGCGTCAGAGAGGCACCATTCGCATCCGGAGCCGGAACGCTTGTTGCGTACGGAGGCAACACCTGCACAGAAACATTGACGGTATTAACGCTGGATTGCCCGGCGGGCATCGCGGATTGATTGATGCTCGGCTGGGGAGGATTGGCTGGAGATGGATTTAACAGAGCGCGCGTCTGTGCGTGCAAGCTCAGAGAGGGCGCTTGCGCCATGGTCCATAGCGTCAAAAGGCACAACGATGCCAATGCCCGAAGCTGAAACCTAAAACTGCGCCTCCTGGATCTGAGAATGGGCGAGAACTGCGTTGGAGCTGAGGCCGAGATCATCAGTGTTCTCATTTCATCGCCGTCTGCCAAGGCAAGGGCCTCGGGCAAGGCATTCAAAAACACTGTCAAAGTATATATGACACTAAGTGCCACTGTAAACATTAAATGCCATATTGGGAACGTCTGTTTGGTCAGCTTTCATCGCGCTCTGGTATTGAATGTCGTGGGCGATGTGCCCGACCTCCACTTAAATCTGTCGAAAATCTGACGAAGCGCGGTTCACGAAACCCCAAACCTCACCTGCACGATTGGTTATTCGCTGCAGGGATGATCAGGAAATTCACACTAGCGGGTGCCAGGTGGATTTCGCCACGCCTTTCATGAGCTGGCTTTAGAGAGCCCACTGATCCATCAGGTCGGGTTCTCAGCTCATTGCCATTTAGCAATACCTCGTCGCTCGTCAGTTCAGGCGCGGTGAGAGTGAAGCGTTCGGCCGACTCCGGCAACGTGAGAACCTGCTCGTGTTCAGTATCTGTATTCATTGCCAGTACCGTAACTCCGCCCCTTCGCTCCTTTGAGCAATGAGCATAGATTCTCAGGGCCTGATCTTTGGGCGTGTTTGGATCCAGAACCACGCTACCCATCGTCAGCTTCCAGAGGAGAGCGGACCAGTAATTCGGACGTGGCTCGAGCGTGTCTTCATTCAGAAGCCCGTAATCGCTCGAGGCCAGAGTATTGTGCATGACCACCTTGACGCCCTTTTGGGCGAGCGTACCGAGCTGATTGAGAAACCGGAATGAGTCGACGAATTCACCCGCAAATTGATCACCGCCGCATGCGGCCTCGGCAGTTTCTGTTAGCCAGAGAGATTTGCCCGGCATATATTGGTCGCGAAGGTCCGCATAGAACTTCTCAGTGACATTTGTCCTGTCCAGCCATTCGGCAGCCAGCGCCTTCTCACCAGTCATGTTTCCCAGGCAGCGTCGCGAGACGGCGCCATAGAAGTGGTATGAGAAAGCGTCGAAGATCGACCCCGTAGCTTTCAGAATGTCGGCACTGTGAATGAGTTTCATGCCTCCAGGCATGCCAGCCCCGCCCTCCATCACTCCGCCGGGTCCGAGAAAGATGGTTTGCGGTGATTTCTGCCGCAGGAATGCCTCGAAGCTCTTCGCATCTCTCGCAAACGCAGCAGCATCGTAACCGGCCGGAGCTCCTCCGGGGCCCGGAAAAGTGGGTTCATTCATGAATTCGGCAGCGGCGATTTCCCCGCCGATGCTCTTGGTGTAGTCAAGAAATGCTTTCGCCTGTGCGGGCGCCCAGTTGCCATCAGCGTCTCGGGTCCCCGGGCTGATTGCGAAGGACGTGACGAGTTTATCGTCGGTGGAATGCGCAAAATCCACCACACCTTTCCATTCAGCCCGCGACAACACGCCGCGAAATCCCTTGGGTGGTTCCTTCAATATCGGGAGATCGTCATCCTGGAAATAAGTGCTGTTTGCCCATGATCCGCTTACCCGCACGTACGCCGGCCCGAGCGCCATCGCGAGCTTTCTTAGGCGCGGATTACCCAGGTCAATTGGGGAACGATATTGGTAAAGGCTGTTGCTCTCCCCTACTTGCTGACCCGCATCCGAAGTGGTACCAGGCTTAGCTGCACTTGCTCCGCCAGTAGCGGATTTATATGGCTTCCAGAATCGTCCGCCCGTCACTTCAACCATTTCGACGTTATACGAAACATAGCGAGGATCTACTGTGCCAAGTTTCGTCATCGATGAGGGATTAAGTGGTTCGGAAGACTTTTGTTGCGCGGAAGATACCGGCTCGTTAATGCTGATGGCCGTGGCCAAAAGAATGATGCAGGAATAGCAGCGATTCGTTGTCGATATCATGAGTTCTCCAGGTTCTGCACCAATACGCATTTGAATTGAAGTTGCAATCTAGCTCAACTCAACAAGGGCGATGCCATTCGGCGGAATTGTGAGAGAAAGCTGCCTTTGCTCATTCAATGAGACCGCTTCGGCGGGCGCCAGTTGGCATTTCACTTTTAGCTCGTCGATCTGTTTAACGGTCGGGTAAGCAGGACTACCCATCTCCTGATAGGCACGACTCAGATTCCCGCTGTTCTCGTCTACGCGTGTAATTCGCGCCCGTCTGTGAGTGCCTTCAATCTGCAACGAGAGATGCAGCTCTTCGCCGTTTTGCCCATCCTGGCCAGCTGTTTGAAGAAGTGGATCTCCCGACGCCGATCGCATCCCCGGAGGACGGGGAATCAGATTCCAAACAAGAATCGCAAGGGAACCATCTGAGCGCCTTGTTGCGAGCACCGGCCCGTCCTCGGTTTCCAGTTGAATATCGCCCAGTTTATGCAAAAGAGCGAACGTATGGAATGACGGACGCGGCACTCCCCTCATCCCCAATAGCCCGAAGCCTGTGTTCAAAAAGCTCTTCGGAACTCCTAGTTCTTCATAGACATTATCGAAGGTCCAGAATGACATTACGTCCGCGAGCCCGATTGTGCTCTTGATGGTCTGCGCGATGAATGCTGGATTCTGGGAACTCCATTCGGTGATGTACAAAGGCAGGTCGGGAAATCTCGACTCTTTGATTTGTTTCTTTACTTTTGCCAGCGCATTTGGAATTACTTGCTCGAACGGATAGTGAATTCCGGATCCAAAAACCTTGTCCTGCGGATCATCTGGGTAAATGTGCGTCGATGCAAAGTCAATCGGCAGCCGTTGAGACGTACAGTATTCCAGCAGGTCTCCCACCCAGTCCGCGCGAGCAGTCGACGGCCCACCCACTCTGAGCCGCTTGTCTACGCCCTTCAAGGCCGTCACCGATTGCTTATAAAGCTCGAAGTAGTTCGCCTGCGTACCGGTCCAAAAATAGATAAGGTTCGGCTCATTCCAAACCTCGAAGTTCCAGTTACTGACTTCCTGAATGCCGTACCGCTCGATGCAGTGCTTGCCCAAGGCGCCTACCAGCTCAGCCCATTTGGCCATCTCTTTGGGAGGCGTAGTATTGCCGCGATAGAAGAAAATCGTGCTTGATCCTGAAGCGAGGGCTGCCGGCATGAAACTTAGTTCGACGAATGGCTTCAGTCCGCGCTCGAGTATGGCATCGAATACCATGTCGACATAAAGAAAGTTGGGTTGCTTTGCGCCGCTCGGCCAGACTCCCATCTCGTCGTTGAACAGCCCGTGAAAGCGAACAGATTTAATTCCGGCAGCCTTTTGCACTTGCTCGAGATCTGACAGCCACTGCTCACGCAACCCGACTGCCGCTCTGTCAGATCCAACGCACTCCTCCCATATATGCGGAAATTTTCCACGTACATCGCTCGATCGAATGCGAATCGCCCGGGCGCCCGCATTCCCGGGTCCTGTGTCTAGTGCTTTTGAAACTGCGGCGTTCAACGTGTATGCGCCAGCGAATGCTGCTGAATGTATGAATTCTCGCCTATCCAAGATGCACCTCAGTTTTCGAGCGCAGACCTACGGGATGATTCCACGCCTGGAGCCTCGAATTGCGTCAAAGTCCCGAAAAACTAAAGCCGGAGGCGCTTCTCATTTTTGTGGAGTTCCGGTGAAATCGCCGCTTACTCCATACGGGTCGACAGTTACACTCCCCGTGAGTTTTCCGGAATCGAGCGTACCTTCGTATTTCATTGTGAGCTGGCTGCCGTTGTATTGCGTTTCATAGCTCCAACTTGCTTTTTTTCCATCGATCTTTCCGGTAAACTTCACATCGCCATCCGGCCCGGGGCAAGTGCCGGAAAGATCGCTATTTGTCTGGACAAACGTACATGTCGCGTCGTTTTCGTTGCCGGCAATCGAATTATGTATATTCCATTTGCCGCTGAGTGAAGCGGAGTCGCCAGCGGATGTAGTTGCGGCGAGAGCGGCAGAAGTCGTTGCAGCGGGAGCGGTCGCAGGTCCACCAGTGCCAGGCGCGGCATTAGAGGGCGTGTCCGTTGAAAGAACCGCTGTCATATCGCCGCTTACACCGAATGGATCGACGGTCACGGTGCCGGTGATCTTGCCCATATCGAGTGTGCCCTCGTACTTCATCGTGAGCGGGCTGCCGTTGTATTCCGTTTGAAACGACCAAGCTAGTTTCTTCCCGTCTACTTTTCCGGTTAACTTGACCGCGCCCTGTGCTCCAGGGCATGTGCCGGACAGATCGCTGCCTGTCTGCGTCAAGGTGCAGGTGGCATCGCTGTCGTTGCCTGCGATCGAGCTATGTATCTTCCACGTGCCGTTGATCGAGGGGGTGGTGCCCTGGGCATGGGCAAATGCAAAAGCCAAGGCCAGCACGATAGGGATTGCAATCTTTTTCATATTCGGGGTCCTTTCACGGTTTCGAATGAAGAGCGCTGCTAATCGCATTTGCTGACACTGAGTGCCATTCGGCACAAATATACTTGGCATTCGGTGTCATCGTCAAGAAATTCTGAAATCGCGGCTCAGTAGTCAATGCGTGACATCGAATGTTCCAGACAATGTCGCCGTCGAGTCTTCACCAATCCAGTAGTCAAATGTACTTGCTTCCTGGATCCATCCCCGGTTTGCCGTACTCCAATAAGTGAGATCGTCCGGGGTCAATTCGAATTTCAAAGCTCTGGTCTCGTGCGGTTGCAAATGGACGCGTTCAAATCCCTTTAGCTCCCGGATAGGGCGCGACGAGCTACCAAACCGTTGGTGAACGTAGAGCTGCGCGACAACATCTCCCGCCTCGTCTCCCGTGTTTGTGACTTCCGCTTCAACAGTTACAGGTTGGCCCATCTTAATGCTGGTCTGGGACGTCTTCGCGGAGCTGAATGCAAACGTGGTATAGCTCAGACCATATCCGAAGGGGTAGAGCGGAGTGCTCGGAGCATCCCAGTAACGCGTAGCTTCTCCTTTTGGATCCTGAGTGTTATTGTGCGCGTAATAGATCGGAATCTGGTCGGCATCGCGCGGCCACGTAATTGGTAATTTTCCCGCCGGATTTGCTTTGCCAAATAGCAGATCGACGAGAGCATCGCCGCCTTCGGAACCCGGATACCACATTTCGAGAATCGCGGGAACGTGCTCGGCTTCCCAGGGAATCGTGAGTGGGCGGCCATTAAAGAGAACCAGCACAATGGGTTTTCCAAGCGCCGTTAGGGCTTTAAGTAATTCTTCCTGCCGCCCAGGAAGCACGAGCGAGGCTCGCGATGCGGATTCACCTGTCATGTTTTGCAATTCGCCCATCGCGGCGATGACGATGTCCGCGTTTCGCGCAATCTCAAGAGCGTTCTGAAACTGTTCGTCAGATTGTTCCTCTGTCCAAGGCGCCCCGGGTTTCTCGATCAATTTGCGATCGAACGGGGATGGGAAAAGACGACGGATCTGAACCCCCTGGGCAAAAGTCACACGCTGAAAGTTCCCCGAGCTTTCAAGCGCCTGTTTGAGCGTTTTCACGCGGTTGAAGTCCCATCCATCCGTCCACGGCCCGACTATGTCTTGACGAGAGTCACCGAGAGGCCCAATAAGCGCCGCCTTTGCAAACTTCCCGGGCTGTAGCGGGAGAAGTCTGCCTTCATTGCGAAGGAGAACGGCCGAGCGCTCGGCCGCTGTTCGAGAGGTCTGCAGGTGTTCCACGATAGTCGCTTCATCCATTCCCTTTTCGGCAATATAAGGGTGTTCGAACAGCCCCAATTCATATTTCATGCTTAGGACACGTCGCACCGCAGTGTCGAGTTCTCCCATGTTGAGAGAACCGTCTTTGGCAGCCGCGTTCAGACCGGCCGTATCCGTGCCAAAGTTTGACATGGCTACATCAACGCCTGCGTGGAGAGCCAGTTTTGACGCATCCTCCTTATCTCGCGCAAAGCCGTGCCCTACAAGGTCTGAAACCGCATTGTTGTCGCTATCGACCAGGCCTCTGAAGTGCCACTCTCCCCTCAGCACATCTGTGAGGAGCCAGTGATTCCCGCTTGCGGGTACATCGTTCAGATCAATATATGCGTCCATCACCGTTCCAGCGCCCGCGTCTAAGCCAGCTTTGAATGGCTTGAGATACACATTGCGCAGCTGACTTTCTGAAAGGTTCACGTCATCGTGGTCTCGGCCGCCAACTGAGGCTCCATAGCCTGCGAAATGTTTCATAGCTACAACGATGTGATTCGAGTCGATGGGACGTTGTCCCTGAAAACCGCGCACCTGGGCGGCGGCAACCTGGGAACCGAGATAAGGATCTTCCCCTGCACCCTCAACAATTCGGCCCCAGCGAGGATCGCGGCAGATATCAAGCATCGGCGATGCCGTCCACTCCTGCCCTGCAGTTCGGGCCTCGAGGGCTGCCTTGCTCTGAACATCCTCAATCATTTGCATGTCGAATGACGCAGCCAAGCCGATCGGCACCGGATAGATGACGCGGTATCCGTGCAAGACGTCCGCCAGGAAGATGAGTGGGATGTGAAGGCGCGATTTTTCGACGGCAAGATGCTGAAGACGATTGATTTCAGGCACGCTGTATTCGTGCACAATTCCACCGATTTGACCCGCAGAGATTTCATCGTCACTGGCCTTTGAAGCTCCAAAATGAAACGACTGATTGAGCTGCCCGATCTTTTCTTCCACGGTCATCTGCTTCAGCAACGCATCAACTTTACGTTCCTGGTCTGCGGTCAGCGGCCAGTTGTTGGATTGCTGTCGCGCGACAGCGGGGCGCACATTCTGGGCCAGTATCGGATACAGGTCTGTTGCCAGCACAAACAGGGATCCGACCAGGACCTTTGAGACGGTTGAGATAAGAATCGACCGCGTTTTCTCAGTCATTCCGTTGTGCTTCCTCCTGAAGCAGAATCTGCCTCAACTCTGCAGCAGAGGCCCCATCATCTTCACCAGCAGCCGTGCCGTTAGAGACGGACTCAATCGATAAAGCTTGTCCATTAGTGCCGAATCTATCCCTACAAAAAGCCGCTTCGTGTTGCGTTCGATCCCGTTCACAATGATCTGGGCGGCCTTCGCTGCTGACAGGGCCACCATTCTGCTTCCTCGGTTTGCATCTATGTTTATCTTCGAGCCCACACCGGAATTTGCGGAGATGTTGGTGGCAATCGCGCCCGGGAAGACAACCGTTACCTTGACGTTTGTATGGATGAGTTCCGAGGCCAAACCCTCCGTCATCAGTTTCACCGCGGCCTTGGCGGCGCCGTACATGGTTTGTCCGGGAAACGGCACAAACCCTCCCATGCTGGAGAGATTCGCGATGTGTGCTTCAGGTCTTGAGAGCAAATGAGGAAGAAATGCTTTGGTCACGAACAGCGTGCCGAGCAGGTTTACATTAATGACACGTTGAATTGCCGGAAGACCAAGTTCATTCAGTCGCGTGAACGGTTGAATAATTCCTGCATTATTGATAAGACCATCGACAGCACCGAACTGGGCCAAAACTTCCTTCTCAAGCGCAAGCACTGCGCCTCCGTCCGAAATGTCGGTGACAAAACCTGAAAATCGATTCTCGAATCCTCTTGCCATCTTCGCCGTTCCTTCGAGCGTATCCGGATTCAGATCAACTCCGGCAACTTGCGCGCCTTTCGAAAGAAGGTAAAGTGCGAGTTCGCGACCAATCCCATTGCCAGCGCCGGTTACTACCATCACCTTGCCCTGTACCTTCATTCCCGCTCCCTTATCCTCTGCTCCAATGGTCCGTCCGGGCCGCCGTCCGGTCACAAGCGGTAGAGAACACGCCCATGGCACGCAGTGCCACGATGGAAAAGATATGTGACACCGTGAGCCATTGTCAACTCTAAATGTCATAATCATCGGGATTTCATGCGCATTAGAAAAAGTGAGGTTGTATCAATTCTCAACTTGACAATGGCATTGAGTGCCAATACTATTGGCATCCAGTGCCAAACAAGGCGTACTCAAATGCTTCGACGTCTGATTTTCCCGATTCTTTTTACCGTGGCCCCGGCGGCTGTGGTCGCGCAGCAAGCCTGTGAAGGCCTCAAGAACCTTCATCTCCCGAACGTCACTATCACATCGACTGTACTCATACCGACGGGACCAGGCCCCGGCGTGCCCGGATTTCCTTCACCAAAGACAATCGTTCCGGAACACTGCGCCGTTCAAGCCATCGCCAGGCCGACAAGCGACTCGGAGATCCACCTTGATGTTTGGCTTCCGACGGCGACAAACTGGAACGGCAAATATGAGCAGTGGGGAAACGGCGGTTGGGCGGGGAGCATCATGCTGGCCTATCTGGCGGATGGGGTTAGCCGCGGCTATGCGGTCGCTGCTACCGACGATGGACACACCGGCAATTCTACAGACGCCTCGTGGGCGATCGGGCATCCGGAGAAACTAGTCGATTTCGCCTATCGTGCTGTGCACCTGACCAGTATTGACGCGCACGCGATTATCCAGACGTTCTATAGTAAGGACTCTCTGCGAAGCTATTTCGTGGGCTGCTCTGATGGGGGCCGCGAGGCCCTGATGGAGGCGCAGCGGTTTCCCGAAGACTTCGACGGCATCGTGGCCGGAGCGCCGGCAAATAACTGGTCTGGTCTTTCTGCAGCAATGGCTTGGGACGAACAAGCTCTTCTCGGAACGCCGGGTAGCGCCATCCCGCCAGCGAAACTTCCCGCCATACAAAAAGCTGCTCTCGCTGCTTGCGACACTTTGGACGGTGTTAAGGACGGATTGATCGAAGACCCGCGGGCGTGCCATTTCAATCCTGACGTTCTGCTCTGTGCGCCGGGAACTGATTCGCCGGACTGTCTCACCAAGCCACAGCTAACCGCATTGAAGAAGATCTACGCCGGTCCGAAAGATCCGAGGAATGGTAAGCAACTCTATCCGGGCCTGGCTCCAGGTACCGAAAATGGAATGGGAGGGTGGAGTGTATGGGTCACTCCGTCCAACCCTGAATCTGCCCTGCAATTCAAGTTTGCTAACTCATATTTTGGCCAGGCAGTGTTGGAACAACAAAATTGGGATTTTAGGACGTTGACCTTCACGGACGACTTGGAATTCGCTGATCGCAAAGATGGATGGGTTCTTAGCGCCAATAATCCCGATCTCAGGTCGTTTCGCGATCACAAAGGAAAGCTCATCCAATACCACGGCTGGGGAGACGCGGCGCTCTCACCCTATAACTCGATCAATTATTACGAGAGCGTTGAAGACTTCATGTCGAAGTATCCTGACCCTCGGTCCGATACTTCCAAACCGGTCAGTGATTTCTATCGCCTATTCATGGTCCCTGGGATGGGACATTGCGGCCTCGGCGCCGGTCCCAATCGTTTCGGCGATCCTCTGCAGGCAACAGCCCCGAACGATCCTGAACGCGACGTGCTCGCCGCACTCGATAAGTGGGTAGAAACAGGCGTCGCGCCCGATCACATCGTCGGCGAGGGATCTGTATCCGGGGATTCCAGCAAAAAGCTGACCCGTCCACTCTGCCCCTATCCGCAGGTAGCTCGCTATAAGGGACAAGGAGATCCATATGTCGCGGCGAGTTTTGAATGCGCAGTTCCCGACTCAGCGAAGCATTAAAAGCGCGCACGATGCGCCGCGATTTCGTTGGCACGCCGGTTAACCCGATCAGCGAAACATCCTTTCGAGGTAACGACATGACAGTTCGGATATCAACCTTCGTTGTCAATTCACGGTGCAAGCATTTCTTGCATTCCTCTTTGTTGGCCGTGATCTTTGCCTTTTGTGCAGTCAATGCAGTTTTTGCAGTGCAGCCACCTCCAGCGCCCGAGCCGATCAGCGTGACCGAATTGCCGCTCCCTCCCGCAGCCCCTTCAAACACTCCAGGTGCGTGCACGGCCGCCTTGAATCCGCATGGGACGGGGTGTATCGACACGGCTCCTCTCAGTTTTCAGTCCGGCAGTTTTCTTCCCGACGGTCGGCATCTGCTGGCGCTGGTGCATTTCATCGGAGCGCCGGTGTCCCCCGATCACGAAAGTATATATAAGGGCGAGCAAATCATCATGGTCAAGGCCGACGGTACCAGGTTCTCGAATGGCGACACCTGGAAGTGCATGACATGCGGCGTCCCCGCTCAGAACGAGGTAGGAATCAATTCCGATTATGCTTATCCCCAAACCTTTGCTGATGGTAAGCGCATCCTTTTTGGTGCAAACATTGGCGACTGTTCCCCATATCTGCTCACCGACGACAGATGTACATCTGACAAGCTTCACATTTATCCGATACGCTGGAACGTCCACCCCGACGGTTCAGGACCGAGCGGCAACCTCCGCGAGTTGCGACTGCATCCCGATCAGGTCCACCTCGGCTTCAACGGCATGTCAATAGGAAAGGATGGATTCGGCCAGTTTGGCTATTTCGGCCGCCTCAAATTCAATCCTTCGCCCACGACCGGCGAGCCCCGCGCCCCGCGCTATGACTTGATTCACGTCACTCGTCTCCTGCGAAAAGGGGAGACGCAGATGGTATTGGAACCGGATCCTCAGCATCCAAACCAGCTGCGCCTCAACTTCAACGCCATCACGGTTGGCGAGTTCAGGGGATTCACGAAAGACGGCCGCGAAGCCTTTTACATCGGTTACCCGTTCGAATCGTGCAATATTGACATGTTTGCTGTTGACCTGGTCACCGGCAAAGTGCGGCGGGTGACGGACAACCCCGAATATGTTGATCCGATCGATGCATCGCCTGACAATAAATGGATCGTCATCGACGACACGCGCGGCTCTGGCCGCCAGATGTTCATGGCCGCCATGCGCGGAGTTCCGCCGATCATTGATCTTCTCACGACCGGATTTGTGTCCTCCGTTCGCAATAACGGCCCGCGCAGATTCTTCCAGGCCTATCTGCTCGATCATGATGGAGATCGCGGCTCCTATCAGGGGCAACTCCTCACCGCCGGCGATGGCGCTCCAGGCAGCATAAGCGACCCAAACTGGAATGCGATGGCAGATCCGCGGTGGTCCTATGACGGCACGCGCGTGGTGTTCTGGCAGGCGCAAGTCGTTGCTCCAGCATGCGGCGGCTCCAATCCGCTTCAATGTCCGCCGCCAACCGAACCCGGCGGTCGTCGCTTCAGGATGCTCGTGGCCCGGTTCACAAGCCGCAAGCCTCTCACCGTCAAAGTTCTGGCCCCGGTCCCTGACGATGTGCCCTGGGCTACGCCTTACATTCCTGGCAGCCCAATTCCGAGATTCTCATTGATTCCGGAAGGAACCTACACGTTGCCGGGAAGAATCTCAGGCTCTGCTTCGGTGACCATCAAGCAAACCGACAATCATCGCGGCATTAAGACAGTGTCCGTGGTTTACAAGGACTACTCGGACTTTCGTGGCAACATTATCAACGGAACCGAAGACGTAACGCAATTGCCCTCAAAGCCAACCACATTTTCTCTCGATTGGCATTCCAATCTCGTGCAATCCGGAAAAATCAGCGGAACCAAAATCACTAGCCCCGATGGCTTCAAGGCTTCGATCGATGTCTTCACGAATGTTCTCCAGGCAACGGGTACCTTGACAACGACGGTCGATGGGAAGACCTTCGTGCAGCCAGGTAATGGCAACTGAGGACATAATTGGCGGTAGCCGAATGTGAGCTAATGTAAATTGATTAATCTGCCAGGGTTTATGTTGAGACTAAGACAATCGGGCCGTTTTTCAAGGTATACGTTTTGGAACGGCTCAATTCGGGTTTGCTTGATTTTCATTGTCAATCAGTGAGAGAGATCGATTTGGCGAGCTTTTTGGAACAGGACTTGTAGGCCTCTTCGCACGTTGTCAGAAACGCGGGCGCGCACAGATGTGAATCGACGCCACCCGATCGGATAGTGAATGATAAGCGGGGTTGCCACACACGAACACCACTCGCAGACAGGCCATGGCGCGGCGTCAGGTGTGCGGCAGACTGTGCCATGCCCCGTGTGCACAACTCCGTTGAATCAAGATTTTGGGCGACCAGGCTAGAGCGCTTCCGTGCGGGCTTTTTCTAAAGGTAAATGCTTGATTCGATATTGGCTTTTCCCAGCGTTGCGAGTTCCGATATGCTGATCCGGCATCAGCCGTTCCCGAGCCCTGCATCTCCAATTTTCGCCGCGTCTGCGATTGCTGGTGCGCCGAAAGGATGCGTGAGAAGGGAAATAGCCCACCGCAGAGTCGGTGGAGTGGAACTCCTGCTTTATTAGTAAAGGGGCTTCGCTAATTGACAGCACAAGAACGACGGACCTCGCCATCAGGGATCTCAGATTTCAATGTCTTTATGAATTTCTGCGTTCTTGATCAGCGGCCGCGGAACACTCTTCTGCCTCCTGGCTGAAATCAGGCGAAGTAAGCAGGTCGCTCAGGCTGTTAACGAAGGGCGGGCATCCAATTTTTTTTGCAGAGAGACACTATTGGAGCCTGAGTCGCGCTGGCCTTGGACGCATCACTTTGATGTTTCTTGCAAGGCCGACAAGAGCGAGCAGGCGTATTCCCCAGTAGTTGAAATCCACTTCCCACCAGGCCATGCCATGCGTGGCAGATGTGGGGTGAGCGTGATGATTGTTGTGCCAGCCTTCGCCCCCGGTCAAAAAGGCAACCCACCAGTTGTTGGTTGAATCGTCGTGGGTGTTGAAGCGGCGGGCGCCCCACAAGTGGGTTACCGAATTGACCAGCCAGGTAACGTGAAACCCGATGGCGATGCGCAGGAACACGCCCCACAGGACCCAGGAGATTCCCAGTGGCCATCCGCCGACGGCGGCACCGCAACCCAGCAGGGCGATGGCGGTGAGGGTAATGGGCAGCCAGTGCCAGACCGACAGCCAGCGATAGAAACCTTCCCGTTGGAGATCGGGCGCGTAACGGGCGAGCATTGTAGTTTCATTGTGCAGCGCGCCGCGCATAATCCAGCCCATGTGTGACCACCATTTGCCATCGCGAGGTGAGTGTGGATCGCCGGGTTTGTCGGTGTACTGGTGGTGCAGGCGATGCACGGCGACCCAGTAGATGGGGCTGCCCTGCAATGCCAGCGCGCCACAGAGCGCCAGGCAATACTCCAACCATTTGGGCGTGGTGAAGCTGCGATGCGTAAGCTGGCGGTGATAGCTGATGGCGATACCCGCATTCTGGCTGACGAGCCACAGCGCGAGAAACACGGCTATCGAAGACCAATGAATGGTGAACAACGCGGCAACGGCCCCCAGGTGGAACGTGACAATGACAGTGAAGAACACCCAGTTGAATTGGTTCGGTTTTTCCTGCACCAATTCGATTGGTTGGGAGGCGATATCCGATTGTGATTGTGCAATAAGAGTTGACATGGGATCTCCGCCTCGGTCTTCAAGTAAATGGCTGCGGCCACGCAGCATGGTTTTGCGGTTTCGCGCAGAACCGCACACTTCCCTTATTCAGCTTTAGCAGATGCCGCCCTGGAATAGTGAGCAAAATTGCTCATGCTGCTCGTTTGAGTTGCAAAAAAGGTGGTCCAGTCCGCATCAAAGTTGAATCCGATGAGCAATCTTGACCAGCACAACGCGCCGTTGACTCGCTAAGCTAAAGAATTCTCGAAGTCCTTGGTACACAGGAGTTGACGATGGCGGGCAGAAAGCACGGTGCGCGTAGGCCTATCGATTTTTTCAGGCCGCTCGACACTCCCACCAGCACGTATGAGTATCGAAACAAACAGGCTATCTTTGCCCAGGGAGACAAAGCCGATGCGTTGTTTTATATCCGGGACGGCCATGTGAAGTTGACGGTTACGTCAAAGAGCGGGAAGAAAGCGGTGATCGCCGTACTGCGCCAGGGCGATTTTTTCGGCGAGGGATGCATGACAAAGCAGTCGCTGCGGACTTCAACTGCAACGGCCATTCAGGCCACTACGATTGTCAGGGTAATGAGGGCAGATGTAGTTAACATGATTCAGCGCGAACCGGAGTTCGCCAAGCTCTTCATCTCCCATCTCATTATTCGAATGGGACGGACTGAAGAGGAGTTTTTGGATCAGATTTTCAATTCAAGCGAGAAACGGCTGGCGCGCATATTGTTGCTGATGGCCGGAATTGGGATGCACGCAGAGACGGAGCCGGTCCTGTTCAAGGTGAGCCAGGGGACACTTGCAGAAATGGTTGGCACCACGCGATCCAGGGTCAGTTTCTTCATGAACAGGTTCAGGAGCCGCGGATTCATCGACTATAACGGCAGCGTGCAAGTGCATCCGGCTCTTCTCACTTTTCTTACCGGCGATGAGTGGCTCCGCAAATTGCCGCGACCATGAATATCGGCGGAGCCCATGTACCCCTTATGATGTTGGCGAACATCACAAAGCAATGAAACATAGCGATCGCACACGGGTGCTATTAAGCGTATGCTCAAATCAGCAATTCGTTTTTCCCTTCTCGCCCGCAGCACTCCAGGCTTCGCTCCAGACGAGCACCTTTCAGGCACGCAACCGTACGGCTGGAGCCGTCATGAGCAACTTCAAGAAGAGCGACGTTAAAAGCCACCTGACTCTCCGTTTACGTCGATCAGTATTCATGCTTTTGGGTGGCTAACGTCACCTTGCATCCTCGCGAGGTCAAGCAATCTACCGTGAGTGAGCTTGGTCAACAGCGGCGCCCACAAGTTGCGGGCAGTCACATTCTGACACTACTGCGCAAATTAAAGATGCCGGTTGTGACAACGCTCCACACGGTTTTGCGTTTTCCAGATCCGGATCAGCGCAGCGTGCTCGAGGAGATAACAAGGCTTTCAGATCGCGTAGTTGTCATGAGCGAAAGGGCGGCACAGTTTCTGCGCGACGTGTACGCCGTACCCGACAGCAAGATCGACATCATTCCTCACGGGGTGCCCGATTTTCAATTCATGGACCCCAATTACTTCAAAGACAAGTTCGGCACTGAAGGTAAGTCGGAGCTGTTGACGTTGGGTTGCTTTCACCCAACATGGGAATTGAGAACGTGATTCGCGCGCTGCCCGCGATTCTGGCAAAACTCCCAAGGTGGTGTATATCGTCTCCTCTTCGCCGCGCGCGTTGCTTACGCGGGTTAGTTACTCCTCCTCGAAGCCGGAAATGCCCGGCTTTTCGGCGTTGTTCCCCGGCAAGCGATCGTGCAGAACCACGTTGAGCAGAGACTTGTGCACCCGGATGCGGCCGCTGTAATCGATGAAGCCGAGCTTGCGGAACCGGTTCATGAAGAAGCTGACGCGAGATCGCGTGGCTCCAATCATCTCCGCCAAGGTCTCCTGCGAGATCTTGGGAATCAGCGCCCCCGGCTCACCCGGCTTGCCGAACTCCGCCATCAAGAGGAGAATGCGCGCCAGGCGCTTTTCGCTGGAGTTGAAGAGTTGGTCGACAAGATCAGCCTGAATGCGCATGCTCCGGTTCAACAGAAACTTAAGGAACAAGTCGGAGAAGTCATGCTCCTCGTGCATGACGCGGATCATCTCTTCTCGCGTGATCTTGAGCGCGGTACAGGCAGTAAGGGCGGTGGCCGTAGACAAACGCAGCCCAGGCACTGCCGCGAGTGCGCTCTCTCCTACAAAATCACCCGAGGAGAGCAACGTGATGGTGGCCTCCTTGCCGGCCTGGGAAACGACCGAGATCTTCGCCCGGCCTTTTTGAAGATAGAAGACGGAATCCGCTGGATCTCCCTGCGAAAAGAAGGTCTGCTTAGGCGCCACCTGAACAATTCTTCGCCCCAGGCCGGCGCTCATCAGGAAGGCGGCGGCATCAAATGCGGGTTTTTCCAGCTCAACCATCGTACAGGCTTCTTTCTGGTTATCTACGGCAATTGAGCGCAGCAAAAGTAGGATCCGAGAACGCAGTTTCAATGAATGAAGAGCAGAGATACAGATGCCGATTGAAATCCATCGACAGTCATCAAGGTATCGTGCGCATGAAGCTGCTTATTTGAGTTCATCACGGAGTCAACAGCAGCTCCGTGTGTGCCTAGTATCGCACCAGCGGGTGAGTGGATTGTTCACTTTTGAACACTTTTCAGAGAATTGTTCAAGCCTCATTGCGTGGCAATCTGCAACGGTGCAAGCAGTCTCTTGCTAGAGCGTTATTGCTCAGACCCCGCAACGCAAACTGTCTAATGTTGGAAGTACCTTATGCGCCTCAGTGCGCAGAAAGAAAGTGACGCTGCGCATGGGTAGAAAAAAGCTAAATTCGGCGACGATTCCGGAAATCAGGCTCAGTGGCGGACGTTCCGAAAGCGTTCTGCGCTCACCCAACCGCCCACGATTTTGAAACCTTGCGACTGTGAATAGAAGAAGTAGTTCTCTATCGGGCAATATCGGGCAAGGAGCCTCGGCAACTGTGGGGTTATTGGCAATCTTGGCAACGTGTAATCTGTGACTTGCAGGCGGTCAAGGGCGCCGAATCGTTCGATCCTCACTAGCCTTCCCAATTGAGTCTCGAAGAATCCCGGAAGGCCCTTCCGTCAAAGCTTAATTCCTATCAATCGAAGTTCAAAGAGGCCGCTCCTTATCGGTGGCGGAATGCTGCAGTGTGGCGTTCCCACTGCCACCGGGCAATTTCTGCTGATCGCAGGCACGTATCGCAGCAATAGGCTCGCCCGCATGCGGGCCCCGGGAAGATAGAATGCGAATTGAATCAATTGAGGAATGAGAATGCAACTTAACTCGAAGCTGATCAGGGCCACACTGACCGGCGCTTTGGGCGGCTTGCTTTTCGGATTCGACAC
>Ga0335074_10001747_pt1 | contig 29315 bp, 25 predicted proteins | sample Lox_Sample_23_FD_206715 | JGI IMG/M metagenome (GOLD analysis project Ga0335074, IMG submission 206715) | Soil microbial communities from Loxahatchee National Wildlife Refuge, Florida, United States - Lox_Sample_2.3 | ecosystem: Environmental > Terrestrial > Soil > Wetlands | place: USA... | reverse complement strand
ATGTGCTCGATGCGAGGGCGGTATCCGGAGAGGTCATGTTGGGGAAGAGCATCATGAGAGAAGCGAAACCGAGCTGCAACGCTGTTCACCCGTTGCGTCTTCTCAAGCTTGCCATGCTGATGGTTGCGATGGCTGTCGGCCCGCTCGTCCCCGCCCTGGCGCAGCAGTCCGGCCAGGAGACATTCTCCTCGCCGCAAGCGGCCATCCAGGCGCTCGTGACGGCCGTCCAGGGGAATGACGAAACGGTGATTCTGCACATTCTCGGACCGTCCGCGAAGCGCATCGTCTCCTCCGGCGACACGGTGGAGGATGCGAACAGCCGCGCGACTTTCGTGCAGCGTTACCGGCAAATGCACCGTCTGGTCAACGAACCGGATGGAACCACGACGCTGTATGTCGGCGCCGAGAACTGGCCCATGCCCATACCGCTCGCGCACACCGGCCGTTCGTGGTATTTCGACACGGCGGCGGGCAAGCGGGAGATTCTCTATCGACGCATCGGGCGCAACGAGCTCTCGGCCATCCGCGTCTGCGAGGAACTCGCCGCGGCCGAGAAGGAGTACCGCTCGATGCGCGGCGATTATGCCGCGAAGATCTTCAGCGACCCGGGTGAGCAGAACGGTCTTTACTGGAAAGCCGGCGCGGGCGATCCGAAGAGTCCGATCGGACCCCTCGTCGCGTCGGCGGTGGCAGAGGGCTACGCACCGCATCGGCGCGGCAGCCCGACTCCCTACCGCGGGTATTACTATCACAAGCTCGCGCGCCAGGGTCCGAACGCCTCGGGCGGTGCGAAGAGCTATCTCGCCGGCGGCAAAATGACCGGCTTCGCCTTCATCGCCTATCCCGCGGAATATAAATCCTCGGGCGTCATGACATTCATCGTGAGCAGCGACGGCGTCGTGTATCAGAAGGATCTCGGCAAGAACACCACCGAGATCGCAAGAGCCCCCCTCGAGGCGTACGATCCGGATCCGAGCTGGCATAAGGCTGACGAGGAACTGCGGACCGCGGCCGAGCAGCCCAGCCGTTGAGCATCGCGCGCGCCCCTGGGTGCGCGTGCCGTCCTTGGTGCCCCCCAAGACTTGATGGATCAACGCATACCGTTTCGCGTGGAGCCCATGCTCGCTACGCTCGTGCCGAAGCCCTTCGATCGGGCCGGCTGGGTCTATGAGGAGAAATACGACGGCGACCGCATTCTCGCTTACAAAGAAGGAGCCCACGTCGTGCTCCTCTCCCGCAATGGCAAGGACAACACCCAGCGCTTCGCGGCCATTGCCGAAGCTATTCAAAGGCTTCCGCAGGTCACGCTGCTTCTCGACGGGGAAGTCGTGGCTTTCGACCCGCAACATGTCTCGCGTTTTCAGCTTCTCCAGCGAGGCAAGACCAAACCCGCGTACGCGATCTTTGACTGTCTGTTCGCTGACGGCGAGGACTTGCGGCACGAGCCTCTGTCGGCCCGCCGCTCGGCCCTTGAAAGGATCATTCCGTCGCAGGGCATCCTGTCGTTGTCGCACCGGCTCGCCTCGGACGGCCTCGAGGCCTACAAAATCGCGAAGCGCAAGGGTTACGAAGGTCTGGTCGCAAAAGACCTCTCCTCGCCCTATGTCGAGCAGCGATCAACGTTTTGGCAGAAGGTGAAGGTGCACCAGGAGGACGAATTCATCATCGTCGGATATACCGCGCCCGAGGGCTCGCGGAACTATTTCGGTGCGCTACTGCTCGGCGCTTATGAGCACGGCAAGCTTCGCTACGTTGGTAAAGTCGGTACCGGCTTCGACGAGCAGAGTCTTGCGGAACTATACGAGCAATTTCAGCCTCTGGTGATTGCAGACTTGGCGCTCGAGGAGCGACCCCGCGCGCGCGGCGTGACGTACCTCCGTCCGCGTTTGGTCGCACAAATTTCCTATCAGGAGTTGACCCGCGATCGGAAATTGCGCCAACCCGTCTATCTCGGCCTACGCAACGACAAGCGCGCCGAGGAGGTGACCTTTCCGCAGGCCATCACGATCCGCGACCTCGGGGCCGACCTCTAGATATCCATCTGTGATGAGCGTTGAATCGCGCCGGGATTCAAGCGAACGATCGAAGCGCATCGGGCCGCCCGTCGGACTGGAGCGGCCATCGACATGGGTAGGGCTGCGTGGCGGGATATCGCCTGAGGCGGGTCCGCAGTTGTTCGTATTTCCCCGAGCGGCGCTCACGCGCATGCTCGTTCTCGGATTATGAGGTTCAACAGGAGCAGCATATGAACACCGGTGTCGGCCGCGCGCAAATTGGCCAGTGGTATACGCGCTGGGACAAGGGCGAGATCTTCCAGGTCACGGGCTACGACGAGGGCTCGCGTACGATCGAGATCCAGAGCTTCGATGGCGATCTCGATGAGATCGATCTCGACATCTGGGCGACGATGCCGCTTGCACTCGCGGAGCCTCCGGAGGACTGGACAGGACCGGTGGACGATATCGAGCGAGATGACCTCGGTTACTCGGAGACCGGCATGACGGGCGCCGATTGGTCGGAGCCGTTGCAACCATTCCGGGCGGAGGACGAAGGCGTCCCCGTGGAGGAGTTCGCACTCGACAATCCGGTCGCCGCGGAACGGCTGAGCTGATGATCCGCCACCGAAGTGGCGCCAAGCTCCCGCAGGAAGGTGAGGGGCTGGTCGCGATCGCTCGGCGGAGGCTTCTCATCCGGCCAGTACGGGTGCGGACATTTGCGGCATCGCAGGGGCACCCTTGAGCATCGCGAGGTGCTCGTACAGGCGGTATTTTTCCTCGACGGCGGATTGCGCCTGATGCAGCAACGCTGCGGCCTCGGAAGGCCGCGCGATCGACAGTGCTCGGAAGCGCAGCTCGTTATACATGTAATCCCGCAACGGAATGTATGGCCGCGGCGAATCGAGGCAGAAGGGGTTCTCGCCGATCCGGCGCATCGCCGGGTTGAATCGAAAGAGCGGCCAGTACCCACTCGCCGTGGCGAGGTGCTGCTGCTTCATGCCGTGGCGCAGGTCGAAGCCGTGAGCGATGCAATGGCAGTACGCGAGCACCAGGGAGGGACCCGGGTAGGCCTCCGCCTCGCGCAGCGCCTCGAGCGTCTGCTGCGCGTTGGCACCGATTGCGACCTGCGCGACGTAGACGTTTCCGTAGGCGATCGCCTGCAGTGCGAGGTCCTTGCGCGGGACACGCTTGCCTGCGGTCGAGAACTTGGCGATCGCGCCGAGCGGGGTCGCCTTGGAGGCCTGACCGCCCGTATTGGAATACACCTCGGTGTCGAGGACGAGCACGTTGACGTCGCGACCGCTCGCGAGCACGTGATCGAGACCACCGTAGCCGATGTCGTATGCCCAGCCGTCTCCCCCGACGATCCAGATGCTGCGGCGAACGAGATGATCGATGAGAGGGAGCAGGTCGCGCGCCGCGGCGCTGTGTTCGGCGAGAGCGGACAATCGGGCCCTGAGCTCGCTCACGCGCGCCCGCTGGGCGTGGATCTCCGACTCCTGGGCCTGTGGCGCGGAGAGGACGGAATCGACGAGCGCATCCCCGAGCTGTGACTTCAGGCTCTCGAGGCCGAGCGTGGCGCACTCGAGCTGCTTGTCCCCGGCGAGCCGAAAACCGAATCCGAACTCCGCGGCATCCTCGAACAGGGAGTTCGACCACGCCGGACCGCGACCTGCCCGGTCTTGGCTCCAGGGCGTCGTCGGGAGATTGGCCCCGTAGATCGAAGAGCAACCCGTCGCATTGGCCACCATCATCCGGTCGCCAAAGAGCTGCGAGAGAAGCTTCAGATACGGTGTCTCTCCGCATCCCGCGCAGGCCCCCGGAAACTCGAAGAGCGGCTCGAGAAACTGGGCGCCGCGGACGTTGGCAAAATCGACGCGCGATCGATCGTTGACGGGCAGCTGCTCGAAGAACGCGATATGGGTGCGCTCGGCCTCGACGCGCGGGGCTTTCGGCGCGAGGTTGATCGCCTTCGTTGCCAGCTCGGAGGGATCCACGGCGGGGCAGGTCTCGATGCAGATTCCGCACCCGGTGCAGTCCTCCACATAGAATTGCAGGCTGAAGCGCACGTCGGGGAAGCCGCGCCCATTGATTGGGGCGGACTTGAAGTCCGCGGGGGCGGCATCGAGCCGCGACGAATGAAAGTACTTCGCGCGAATCACGCTGTGCGGACACACCATGCTGCAGTGGCCGCACTGGATGCAAAGCTCCGGTCGCCACACGGGCACCTGGTCGGCGATGTTGCGCTTCTCCCAGACGGCCGTGCCGGATGGAAACGTTCCATCCGCCGGCATGAGGCTCACCGGAATCTCATCGCCCCGCCCCTCGAGCATCCGGGCTGTCACATCGCGCACGAACTGGGGTACGGCTCTACCCGGTGGCACCACAGGTGATCGCTCGATTGTGCTGGTCGCGCGGTCCGGGATGTGCACCTCGTGCAGCCGGGAGAGTGCCGTATCGACCGCTGCGAAGTTGCGCTGCACGACTTCCTCGCCCTTGATCGCATAGCTCTTGCGGATGGCGCTCTTGATGCGCACGACGGCCTCGTCGCGGGGGAGAACGCCGCAGAGCGCAAAGAAACAGGTCTGCAGCACGGTGTTCGTGCGTCCGTCGAGACCGGCCTCGTGCGCGACCTCGCTCGCGTCGATCACGAAGAGCCGCACGCGCCGGTCGATGAGCTGCTGCTGCACGGGGCGCGGGAGCCGATCCCAGACCTCATCCGGCCCGTACGGACTGTTGAGGAGGAACGTCGCGCCGGTCGCTGCGAGCCCGAGCACATCCTGGCGCTCGAGGAAATGAAACTGATGACAGCCGACGAAGCCCGCCGAGCCGATCAGGTAGGGCGCCTGGATGGGGCGTGGCCCGAATCTGAGGTGCGAGACGGTCTGGGCGCCCGACTTGTGAGAGTCGTAGACGAAATAGCCCTGAGCATAGAGCCCCGCATCCTCGACGAGGATCTCGACCGTGTTCTTGTTCGCCCCGACGGTGCCGTCGGCGCCGAGGCCATAGAGCACGGCCCGCACCTCGTCCTGCGGCTCGATCGAATAGCTCCCGTCCACCGCGAGACTGGTGTGCGAGACGTCGTCGATGATCCCGACGGTGAAGCCGTTCTGCGGTTGCGGGCGATGCAGCTCGTCGAAGACGGCCTTCACCATCGCCGGACTGAAGTCCTTCGACCCGAGTCCGTACCGCCCTCCGATGATCCTCGGAAGCGCGGCCCGGCGTGCGGAAGAAAACGCCTGCGCAAGCGCCTCGACGACATCGAGGTAGAGCGGCTCGCCCGCAGCTCCGGTCTCCTTCGTGCGCTCGAGCACCGCGACGGCGCGGCAGGTTGCCGGCAGCGCCGCAACGAAATCCGCCGCCGAGAACGGGCGGAACAAGCGCACCTGCAGCACGCCGACCTTCTCGCCGAGTCGACCGAGCGCCGCGGCGGTTGCCCGCGCGGTCTGCGCGCCCGAGCCCATGATGACGATGATCCGCTCGGCGTCGGACGCCCCGAAGTAGTCGAACAGTCGATATCGGCGGCCGGTCAGCGCGCCGAAATCGTCCATGACCGACTGTACGATCGCCGGCGCCCGAGCGTAAAAGGGCGTCGCTGTCTCGCGCGCCTGAAAGAAAGTGTCGGGGTTGTGCGCCGTTCCGCGAATGAAAGGATGCTCGGGATCGAGTGCGCGCGCCCGATGCGCGTGCACGAGTCGATCGTCGATCATTGCCCGGATCTCGGGCTCACTCAGCACGGTGAGGGTGTTGAGCTCGTGCGAGGTGCGAAATCCATCGAAGAAATGCAGGAACGGAACGCGCGAGCGCAACGTGGCGGCTTGCGCGATGAGCGCAGCGTCGTGTGCTTCCTGCACCGAGCCCGAGGAGAGCAGGGCAAAGCCCGTGGTGCGCACGGCCATCACATCCGAATGGTCTCCGAAGATCGAGAGCGCTTGCGCGGCGACCGAGCGGGCGGCGACGTGGAAGACACAGGCGGTGAGCTCACCCGCGATCTTGAACATGTTCGGGATCATCAGCATGAGTCCCTGGGATGCGGTGAAGGTGGTCGTCAGGGCGCCCGCTTGGAGCGCTCCGTGCACCGCGCCCGCGGCGCCGCCTTCGCTCTGCATCTCCTGAACCACGGGCACGTTGCCCCAGATGTTCTTCAGGCCTGCGGCCGACCATTCATCGGCGAGCTCCGCCATCGGCGAGGAGGGTGTGATCGGAAAGATGGCGCACACTTCGTTCACGCGGTAGGCAACGTGTGCGACCGCGGTGTTGCCGTCCATCACGGACCTATGGTCGGATCCTGTCAGCTTCTCGGGCATCGTTCCTTCTCTCAGGGCTCGAGAATCATCTCGATCGCATGGCAGGGGCACTGCTCGAAGCAGACCGCGCAGCCCGTGCACTTGCGATCGTCATACCGGTACCCCCGCCCGGGGCCGAGCTTCACGATGGCCTGCTCGGGGCAGGCCGCGAAGCAACTGTCGCACTCGAAGCAGTGGCCGCACGAGAAGCAGCGCGAGGCCTCGTAGCGCACCTGCGCCTCGGCGAGGCCGCCGACAATCTCCTCGAAGTCGTGCACGCGCTGCACGGGCGCTGCGGTCGGCTGCGCGCTGGGATCGGCGTCGCTGTAGACGGGAAGATGGAGCATCTCGACGCCGACGACCGCGCGGCTCTTCGGTCGCTCGTCGTGCCCGCCCCGCAGCCAGGCATCGATACCGAGCGCTGCATGCTTGCCCGCGCCGACCGCAATCGAGACCGACTGCGCGCCGGGGATCATGTCGCCGCCCGCGAAGACGCCGGGACGCCCGGTCATCATGTCCGGACCGACTCGCACGGTGCCGTCGGTGGCGAGCTCGATTCCCGGCACGCGCGCGAGAAAGCGACTGTCCGTTTCCTGGCCCACGGCGAGCACGACAGCGTCGGCCGGGAGCGTCTCGTAGCGACCCGTGGCGTGCGGCCGGCCCTCTGCATCGAGCTCCATGCGCTCGAGCGTCAGCTCGCGCCCCGTGATTTCCTTGATGGCAGTCAGCCATTTGATCTTGACACCCTCGTCGCTCGCTTCGGCAAGCTCGAACGCGTGCGCCGGCATGTGAGCGCGGTCGCGCCGGTACACGATCAGCGTTTCCTCGGCTCCGAGCCTGCGGGCGCTGCGTGCGGCATCGAGCGCCGTGTTCCCTCCGCCGTAGACGACGACCCGCCGACCGAGCTGCGGCGCCTCGCCGGCCGTCACGTGTCGCAGGAGCGAGAGCGCATCGAGCACGCGGGGCGCATCGCGAGCCGGAATGTCGACGTGCTTGGCGATGCCCGCGCCCACCGCGATGAGCACCGCATCGAATCCTCCGGCCGCTTGCTCCGCCAGAACGTCCTCGACGGGGTGGTTGAAGACCATCTGGAGTCCCATCGCCGTCAGACGCCCGATCTCGACCCTCAGGGTCTCGCGGGGGAGGCGGTACGCGGGGATGCCGAAGCTCATCATGCCGCCGGCGGAGGATTGCGCCTCATGGATCTCGACGACGTGGCCGCAGCGCAGCAGGTGATAAGCGGCAGAGAGGCCGCACGGACCGGCCCCAACGATGAGCACGCGTTTGCCGCTGGGTGCCGCAGCGGGTTCGAACGGCCAGCGCTTCTCAGCCGCCCGGTCGCCGAGGAAGCGCTCGATCGCGTGGCTGCTCACGGGCGCATCGAGGGCACCGCGGTTGCAGGCGCTCTCGCAGGGGTGGTAACAGACGCGTCCCAGCACCGCGGGCAACGGGTTGTCGCGGACGAGCATCGTCCAGGCTTCGCGATACATTCCCGCTTGCGCAAGACCGATCCAGCCCCGCACGTCCTCCCCGGCGGGACAGGCATGCTGGCACGGCGCCAGAAGGTCGACGTACACCGGACGCCGCACGCGCACCGGGCCCGCCCCTCGATCACCTGTCAGATTCACGATGGGAGTAAGATCGAAATGCCGTGCGCTCACGTGCCGCCTCTATGGTCAATCGAGCGCGGACTGTGACCATTCGCGCACTCGGGGGCAATTGCCGAATCTACCTAGGGGAGTAACCCGCGCGCTCGCGGCGGTGCGCTCCGTTGCTGGCGCACTGCCGTAGAAGTACGTATTTTGTGCCGGTTTCGGGGTGGACGAGCATTGCAGCCCATGACGCACGAGATCCGCAGCAGCGACTTTCGGGTGCCCCCCCTCGAGCACGTGGACCTCCGGAAGTGGCCGACGCGCTGCGCGCCGGTTTACCGCTCGAAGAAGGACTATCAGAGCCTCCTCGAGGCTCACGTCGAGGAGCTGAGCCGGCTGCAGAGCCTGCTCTACGCGTCCAATCGCTACGCGTTGCTCATCATCCTCCAGGCGATGGACACCGCCGGCAAGGACGGCGCGATCAAGCACGTCATGTCGGGCGTCAATCCGCAGGGGTGTCAGGTCTTCTCCTTCAAACATCCGAGCGTCGAGGAGCTCGAGCACGACTTTCTGTGGCGCGCGACGCGCTCGCTTCCGGAGCGCGGCCGCATCGGGATCTTCAACCGCTCCTATTACGAGGAGGTGCTCATCGTGCGGGTCCACCCGCAGATCCTCGAGGGAGAGCACCTGCCCGAGGTGCCCTCCGATACCGCGGCCCTGTGGTTCGATCGCTATCGCTCGATCGCGAACCTCGAGGAGCATCTGCACCGCAACGGTACGCGCATCGTGAAGTTCTTTCTGCATCTGTCGCGCGAGGAGCAACGCAAGCGCCTGCTCGAGCGCATCGACGACCCGCACAAGAGCTGGAAGTTCAGCCTCGCCGACGTGCAGGAGCGACGCTCGTGGAACCGCTACATGCAGGCGTACGAGGAGGCGTTGAGCTCGACCAGCACGGCGGACTGTCCGTGGTACGTCGTGCCGGCGGACGACAAGAAGAACGCCCGCCTCATCATCTCGAGCATCATCCACGAGACGCTGCGGTCCCTTCGCATGAGCTATCCCAAGCCCGACGCGAGTCAGCGGCGCGATCTGCGGAGCATCCGCCGCCTTCTCAGGCGCTAGCCTGCTCCGCTCCCGCCGTGCGAATCCTCCATGCGGCTAAGTATCTTTGCGGATCGTCAACGGCGCGTGCGGCGACCATCCTTTGTTAAAATGAATCGAGCGTGCATTCGCCTGGAGAGCTCATGAGACAAGGTCACCCCGGAGGACTTCTCACTCGCACCATCCCGGCGCTGGCGTCGCTCTTCGGCGCCGCGCTATGGCTCTGCACGAGTGTCCCGGCGAGCGCCGCCGACGCCCCTCGGGGCGCAACCATAGCGCGCGGCGAGCACATCGCTCGGCTCGTCTGCTCGGCCTGTCACGTCGTGGCCAAGGACCAGGAGTACCCGCCGATCCTCGACACACCTGGACCGACCTTCCACGACATCGCCAACCGGCCGGACACGACCGAGAAAAGCCTCCGGCACTTCATCACCACGACGCACTGGGACATGCAGACGATCCCGATGACGATGCCGAATCCGATGCTCACGCCCGAGGACACGCGCGCCGTGGCGCGGTACATCGTGAGCTTGCGCCGTCATTGAGGCCGCAGGCGAAACGGAGAGCGCTGATGAAATCGGAGCGAACGCATACGGAATCGCTCGAGTCGGGCAAAATGCCGCAGACTCTGGTCGCCGACCCTTTGGGCCGGGTTCGTGCGTGCGGCTTGCAGCCGGGCGATCCCATCATCGACGTGGGCGACGCCCTCTCCTCACCCGCGGCGGCCTGGCTCGCCGCGGGTTATGAGGACATCACGGTCCTCGACGACTCGCGCGAGGCGCTCGAGAGGCTGCGTGAGCGTCTGGGTCCGCGGGCGAGCGAGGTGACTCTGCTGCATGCGCGGGTCCTCGAATTTCATCCCCAACGGCGGTATGCGCTCTGGCACGATCGGGGTGTGTTTCATCGTCTCGTCCACCCGGACGACCGGCAGCTCTACGTCGAGGTGGTCCAGCAGGCGCTCCGGCCGGAAGGCAACCTCGTGATGACGACTTTCGGACCGGAAGGTCCGGAGCAGTACGGCGGCGCTCCGATCGTCCGCTACAGCGCGCGAACCTTGCAGCCGGAGCTCGGGAGTCAGTTCGAGCTGGCAGAGCATTCACTCGGAATGCACCGGCCGACGCCAGGCGAAGCCCAGCAGGTCCTTTACTGTCGCTTCCTCAGGCACGCCCCGCGATGGCCGGACTCGCGTCGGGGTCCCGCCTAAGCGCGCAGCACGCCCTCGATATTGCGCTCGTTGCGGATGGCGCCCGCAACGCTTGCGATCTCCCCGGCGAGCGCGTCGATCACATCATCGAGCGAGAGCACCCCGACGAGCGCACCCGTGCGGCCTACCACCGGCAGACGCCGGATTCCCATGCGGCGCATGAGCTGCAGCGCGTTCCCGATGGAGTCGCTCTCACCGATGGTGACCGGCTGCGTGTTCATGATATCGCCGGCCGTGAGCGCGCGCGGGTCGGTCTCCTTCGCGACGACCGTGACGACGATGTCGCGGTCGGTGAGCACGCCGATGGGTCTCAGCAACTCCCCCGCGGGCTCGGGCGCAACGACGACGAGATAGCCGACGTGCTCCTCGCGCATCAGGCGAGCGACCGTCGTGAGGGGATCCTGCGCGCGAACCGTGACGGGGCGGCACTGGCAGATCTTTCCGACATTCATGGCAATCTCCTCCGATCGAGAATCAGGTTCGCCGCTTCAGGTCAGCGGCGCGTACGGTGCTCGCGGCCCTGCTCGCGCGTCACGACATCGACGAGCATGCTCGCGTCGGCCGCCAGGCGCACGAGCATGTCGTCGAGCGAAACGATGCCGAGGAGCTTCCCATCCTGGTCGATCACCGGGATGCGCCGCACGCCGTGGGTCTTCATGCGCTCGAGGGCCTGCGTCGCGTCCTCGTTGCCCGAGGCGATCACGACCGGCGTGCGCATGATGTCACGCACCGTGAGCTCGGCGGGGTTGCGCTCGCGCGCGAGAACCTCGACGACCAGATCGCGGTCGGTAACCATCCCGAGTGGCGTCTGATCACGCTCGGGATCGTCGACCACGACCAGGTCTCCGACATGGTGCTGACGCATGAGTCGCGCCGCCGCGAGCGCGGTCACGTTCGGGCTGCAGCACACCACCTCGGGCGTGCAGATCATTTTGAGTAGCATGATGATTTCTCCTAAGCCTCATTCCGCGAGCATGCGTGCGAGCTGAATCAGCCGCGCATCGAGCGGCTTCGCACGTGCCTCGAGACCGGACAGGGGACTCGGCGTGATCCTGCCGTCGATGATTCCGAGCAGGACGCCGTGACGGCCGGCTTGCAGATGCTCGACCGCGGCCGCGCCGAGCAGCGTCGCCGTCAGCCGATCGAATGCGCAAGGGACACCCCCGCGCTGGACGTGCCCGAGCTTGGTCACGCGCAGCTCGAAGCCGAGGCGCTCGGCGTGCTCGGTGAAGTACTGCGAAAGCGCATCGGCGTTGCGTCGCGCACCTTCGGCGACGACGACGATCGCATGGCTCTTGCCACGTGCGTATGCTTGCCGGATGCAGGTCGCAATCGCTTCCGGATCCTCCGGAATCTCGGGGATCACGATCGCCTCCGCGCCACCCGTGAGGCCCGCGAGCAAGGCGAGGTACCCGCAACTGCGGCCCATCAGCTCGACCAGGAACACGCGTCCGTGGGCCGAGGCCGTGACGCGCAATCGGTCGATGGCCTCGAGCGCGATCTCGAGCGCCGTGGTAGCCCCGATCGTCACGTCCGAGCCGGGCAGGTCGTTGTCGATGGTGGAGGCGATGCCGACCACGGCAACGCCACGCCCGGCGAGCGCATGGGCGCCGGCCTGCGAGCCGTTGCCACCGATCACCACGAGACCGGAGATATCGCGGTCGCGGAGCTGCTTGACGGCCCGCTGCTGACCGGCCTCGGTGAGGAACGCCGGACAGCGGCTCGTGCCGAGCACCGTCCCGCCGCGTTCGATGATCCCACCCACATCGCGGGGTCCGAGTGGCAGGAAATCACCGGCCATGAGACCCGTGTAGCCACGCTTGACACCGAGCACTTCGAGCCCGAGCGAAACGCCCGTGCGAACGACCGCCCGCAGCGCGGCGTTCATTCCCGGTGCATCGCCGCCGCTCGTCAGAACCGCCATCCGTTTCATCTCACGCTCTACCGTACCGATGCGGCGCTCCCCGGGTGGCGAGCCAGCGGTCGAAGTCGCGCTCGGCCGCCAACCAGTCCTCGAGCTCGTGACCAGATTCGAAGCCGCGTTGCGCGGCACGGAAGTACGCCGCCTCGCGGATCAGGTCCTCGCGCGCAGCCACATCGATCGGAGCGGTCGCATCGATCGGCGCCTCTCCCGGCATCATCGTGATCTCCGTCGGCAAACGTTCATGAATGAAAGATAGGCTCGAGACTGCACGGTCAGAATCGGGACTTGTGCGTACCGCGGGAAAGCATCTACGTACAGGCCGGAGAGATCATACGGATCATGCGGGCTCCCGACTGGGGTTGCGCGCGTACGCGCTGCCGTGGCAGTGTCTCGCCGCATGAAGGGACGAAGCGGCCAACATCGGTGGCAGCGTCGGCGGGCGCGTGTCGCGCTTCTCGCGATGCTGATGGGCGTGCCGCTTGCGGCGGCCCACGCTGCAGATCTGAGCGATCTCAGATCGGCGATCGCGAGCGCGGTGGCACGAGCCGATGTGCCTCGGTGCCTGGAGGCTCCGGCGCCTGTGCCGCAAGCCGCGCGCCCCGCGCCCAGCTGCTTGCGGCCGGGCGACCTGCACGGTATGCAGCCGTCACTGCAAACGATCTATCGTCGCCGTGGTGACGACCCGCTGTGGCTCGATGCGCGCGGCCCGACACGCCAGGCGCTGGCGCTGATCGCCCAGTTACGAGCCGCCGATGCCTACGGACTGCGCCCCGAGGACTACACGAGCGCGGCCATCGATGCGCTGGCAGCACCGCGGCCGACTCCCGACGAAGGAATGCGCGGCGATCGAATCGCGCGCCAGGCGCGCTCCGACGTAGGGCTGTCCGCCGCGGCTCTGCGGTTCGTCTCGGATCTTCATTTCGGCCGAGTGGATCCGCGCCAAGCGGGCTTTCAGCTCGACACGCCGCGTCGCCCGTTCGACCTGGCGGCCGCCGTCGAGGGCCTCGCCGGCGCGCCGGACATCGGGCGTGCGCTCGCATCGATCGAGCCGCAGTTCTATCACTACAAGCTGCTCGAGGTCGCACTGCAACGCTACCGCGAGCTCGCCGCGCACGCCGATCTCACGGATCTTCCGGCGCCGCCGGGCCGATCCGTCAAAGTGGGCCACGCGTACGCCGGTGCACCTGCGTTGCGCAAACTGCTCGCGGCCGTCGGGGATCTGCCCGCGGCTTCCGCGGCTCCCCCCTCGGACCTGACGATCGATGCGTCACTCGCGGCTGCCATCGCGAGGTTCCAGACGCGCCACGGCCTCGCCGCCGATGGTGTGCTCGGCAAGACGACGTACGCCGCGCTCGCGACGCCGCTTGCGCACCGCGTGCGGCAGATCGAGCTCACGCTCGAGCGCTGGCGGTGGCTGCCCGCATTCGATACGCCGCCGATCATCGTCAATATTCCGGAGTTTCGGCTGTTCGCCTTCCGCACCACGGCGGATCGCAAGGCGAGCATCCTGCAGATGGATGTGATCGTCGGAAAGAGCTATCCGAGATTTCAGACACCCGTTTTTGCGGCGGACATGAAGTACGTGGTGTTTCGACCGTACTGGGACGTTCCGTACAGCATCATGACGCACGAGATGCTTCCCCACATCCGCGCGAATCCCGGCTACCTCGCCCAGCAGCGTCTGGAGATCGTCGCGGGGCAAACCGATGCCGCGCAGCCCGTGCCGCCTACGCCGGCGAACCTCGAGGCGCTCGTCGCCGGGAAGCTGCGCATGCGCCAGCAACCCGGCGCGGACAATGCGCTCGGTCTCATCAAGTTCATGTTCCCCAATCACTACAACGTGTACCTGCACTCGACGCCGGCGCACAATCTGTTCAAAGAGCCCCGGCGTGACTTCAGCCACGGCTGCATCCGGGTGAGCGACCCGGTGGGCCTCGCCGAGCAGGTGCTTCGCAACGCTTCCGGCGACTGGACGCGCGAGAAGATTGAGGCCGCGATGAACGGCGGCAAGACGCAGCGGGTGAACCTCACCAAGCCCATTCGGGTGATGATTCTCTACGGCACGGTGCTCGCCGTCGAATCGGGCGACGTGCTCTTCTTCGATGACATCTACGGGGGCGACCGCAAGCTCGAAGCGCTGCTCGGGCTCGAGCCCGTGACCTGAGAAGCCGCCGCAGCGGCGCGCCAGCCGGCGAGCTCGGCGAGCTCCCGCTCCGGCACGCGGCGCACGGTCGGCAGCCGCCCGGCATAGATACTCCCGTGCTCGGCATCGAGCGTGATCTCGTCGCCTTCGGTCACCCGCGTATCACCGATCCAGCCGGCACGCCCATCGGGCGCGATGCGCAGCGCCCGGCAGTCGACGAGGCAAACCTTGCCGAGCTGCCGAGCGACGACCGCCGCATGAGAGGTGCGTCCGCCAGCGCTCGTCAGCACGCCCGCCGCCGCCGCGATGCCCTCGATATCCTCGGTGTGAATGTCCGGGCGCGCCAGAATTACCGCCGCGCCCTCGGTGGCGAGCGCCGCGGCGCGGTGCGCATCGAACACGATGCGGCCTGCCGCAACACCGATGCTGGCGGACACGGCGCAGGCGAGCGGCACGATGCCGTTGCGCTCCGCGAGCTCCGTTCGCTCGATCCGGCTCACATCGAGGCCATCGAGGTGCGACAGCGCCTCGGCGGGCGTGATGCGGCCCTCGCGCACGAGGTCGGCCGCGATGCGCAGCGCGGCCCACGGCGTACGTTTACCCGCGCGAGTCTGCAGCAGGTACAGCCGCCCATTCTCGACGGTGAATTCGAAATCCTGCATGTCGCGCAGCTCGTCCTCGAGGACGCTCTTCAGCCGCTCGAGCTCCGCAGCCACTCGCGGCAGACGACGCGAGAGCTGTGCAACGTCCTCGCCGTGCTGCCCGCCGGCGACCACGTCCTCGCCCTGGGCGTTGAAGAGAAAATCGAAATACAGTCGGTTCTCGCCCGTCGCCGGATCGCGCGTGAAGCCGACGCCTGCCCCCGAGCTGGCTCCGCTGTTGCCGAACACCATGGCCTGGACCGTGACAGCGGTGCCCATCGCATCGTCGATGTGATTGAGACGGCGATAGTGGCGCGCCTTGTCGCTGTTCCACGAGCGCCAGACCGCCTCCACCGCCTGCAGGAGCTGATCCATGGGCTCCTGCGGGAACGGCTCTCCGCTGCGCGCGAGCGCCAGCTCGAGAGACTCCTCGGCGATCTTGGCGAGCGTGACGCTGTCGAGCGCTCGGACGTTTGCCACGCGCTCCTCGGCACAATACCGTTCCACGAGCGCATCGAAGGTCTCCGGAGCCGCGCCGTGGGCCACCTCCGAGAGGTCGCGCACCAGTCGGCGGTAGCAATCGCGCACCAGACGGGGATTGCCCGTCGCGCGCAGGAACCCGGGCAGCGTCTGCTCTGCGAGGCCGATATTGAGGATGGTCTCCATCATGCCGGGCATCGAGATCGGCGCGCCGGAGCGCACGGCGAGCAGCAGCGGCCGGCGTGCCCCACCGTACTTGCGACCGGTCGCCTCCTCCAGCTGCTCGAGCCCGAAGGCGAGCATCTCACGCGTGGCGTGCGGGACTCTCCCGTGCTCGAGGTAGTTGCGGCAGACCGCCGTGCCCAGCACGAATGCCGGTGGGACCGGCAGTCCGAGCCGAACGAGCTGCATCAGCCCATACGCTTTCGAGCCGACGGCTGCCGCCGTGACCGACGGCGCCGCGGCCCCCTTGGGGAGCACGAGGTAGAGGTGCTTGGGCGGTGCTGTCAAGAGCGTCTCATCCCGTCAGAACATCGTTGAGCAGGTGATCACGGAGCCGCAGAGCACTCACGGCAAGGCCGTCGGCGGCGTGCTCGAGCGCACCCGTCAGGCTCGAAAGAAGGTACAGCCGCCGCGCATCCACATCGTGTGTGAGCAGGCTGCGGGTGGCGGCGCGCTCGGCGGAATCGACTTGACGCTCGACGGCGATGATCCGATCGACCGCAGCGAAAAAGTCTTGCAGATCCTCGCGCGCTCCTTCGCGCGTCACGTGCCGAGCCGCCTCGTACATCTTGACCGACTCTTGCGCCCCCTCGACGAGCAGCGCCGCCATCGACTGCACGGGCTCGACGAGCGGGCTCGCGATCGCCAGGGCACCGAGATGGGTGAGGAGGAAGCTCGCTTCCTCGAGTCCATCGGCCGCCTCATCCGCCTCGTGCAACAGCTGCGCGTACACCTCGGGCTTGGAGGTGCGCCGGGCGAGCGAGCGTATGCGGATCACGAGGCCGTCGCACTCCTCCTCCCACTTGCGCGCTCGGGCGGCACCGTTCGCGAGAGACGTCGAAGCCTCGGGATCGTCGCGATGCACCAATCCTTCGTTGACACCCGTCGCCAGATCGAACACCCGCTCGGCGTGTGCGAGCGCCATCGCGAGCAGCCCCGCGTTCGCCGTGCGGAAGCGCCGCGCGAGCTCGGCCTTGATCTCGTCGCGAATGAATCGCGCGGCGCGTCCCTGTTCGAGACCGCTCGTGGCCTGACGGAAGACGAACTGCAGATAATCGAAAGCGGCTTCCTCGCCGAGCAGCTCGTCCAGCCGCTCCCCGTACTGCAGGGGGGCCGGTTGGGCGAACGAGATCGCCTCGTAGAGGAGACGCTCGCCGCCGAGCTCGAGGAAGCCGCGATGCCCGATCTTGTGGTCCGCCGCCCATTTGAGCAGCCGCACGGGTGCGCCCTTCGGCAGAAACTGCCGCAGCTGCTTGCGTGCGCGGTTCCAGTCGATGAGGAACACGATCCGGGAGCCGAGGAACGCGAGATAGCGCTCGAGCGCACCTGCATCGGCTGCCGTCAGGCGCGCAACGGCCAGGTAATAGTCGGACTCGTCGCCCAGGCGATCGCTCCGCCGCGCGCCCTGATCCGTCCATTCAACGGGGAAGGCCTTGAAGAGGCTCTTGAAGAACTCGAGGCGGCGCGCGTGCACGTCGGTGTAGGTGAGCGTTGCGGTCAGTCCCTCGACGCGCACCACCAACACGTGCGCGTCGGTCGTCCCAATGTCGTTCTGGATCACGAGTCGGCTGTCCGCCCGTGTCGCCGTGGTGCCGAGACCGGGGTGATCGAATTTGAGCGCAGCCGTCTCGTTGACTCCCGCCATGAACGCCCGGATCAGCTCGCGGTCGGATGCCGCGATGTGCCAGGCGCGTGCACCGTCGATGCGCTCCTCGGCGAGGCTTCCCTGCAGCGCATTCACCGCCTTGTGCAGGTCCATGACGAGCCGGTGCAGGCTGTCCCCGTGCCGTCCGTTTCCGTGACCGGCGGACGTAACGGCGGCAATGACGCCGGCCGGCACTCGATCGTCGTTGAAAGTCGGCAATGCGGCGGCGAGCGCTTCGCGACGAGCCCCGAGCGCCTGCGCCTCGGGGGCTGCGACGAGCGTGAGCGGCGCCTCCATCGCGGCAATATCGGTGAGAACGCGCTCGCGCAAGCGCGCCGCACCGGGGATGATCAACCGGCCGTCGGCGTCCCGGTGACTCTCGGCGAGCCGCGCTGCAAGCGCATCGAGCCCCACGGCGTGCTGCTCGGCCGAGAAATCGGGCAACGGCTCCTCCGGGTGATCGGCGTGACGTTCGGCCGCCTGCAACAGGCTGAACGAGAGCTTCAACCGATCGTTGGCCGCGAGCGCATCTTGCAGATTCTGCGGCAGAAGCAGGGCCCGCTCGCCGAGCACGTCGATGATCACGTCTTTTGTCGCCATGCGGGCGGACTCTCGCCTCGGTGAGGAAAGTGCGTATGGCTCGCGCGGGATGCGCTCGATCAGAATGCCGTTGGGATGCAGTAGCGCCAGGGGTTATACGAGCTTCAGTTGACCGGACGGCGTCGCGCTGTCAGTTGTGTCCCGGACCGCCATCGGGTGCGGGCTGGGGTGCGCTTTGCGCGAGGTACTGGGAGACTGCATCGAGGTCCTCGGCGCTCCACCGCGCGAGCAGACGCGCGTGATCGCGCTGCATGCTGGGCCGGCGTCCTTCAGCGACGTCGTGAAGCTGCTCCTCGAGGTACTCCACGCGCTGACCCGCGAGTCGCGGCACGCGTGCGGACGCGTTCCCTTCGCCATACCCACCATGGCAGCTCGCGCAGCGGCTGCCGTACAGGCTCGCGCCGTGTGCCGCCGCGGGGCTTTGACCAGCTGGGGCAGGTTGGCGAGGCGGTAGGCTGCTCACGTACGCGGCGACGTCGGCGAGCTCTTGCGGTGCCGTCAGATGATGGCGATCCACGAAGTGCTGCATGCGCACGTTCAACCGTGCGTCGTAACGAAACTCGACAATCTGCTTGATGATGACTGCGACGGGCTGGCCCGCGATCGCCGGCACGGAGCCGTCGGTCGCACCGTGACCGTCGTGACCATGACAGGCCGCGCACGTGTCGAAGATCTCGGCGCCATGGTCGAGCCGCGGTGTGAGGCGCAACGCCGCGTCGAGCTCTTCGGTGGCGGAGGACATCGCGACGGCCTGCGACGTTGCCGCCAGTGCGAATGCGCACAGCCAGACTTGAGTCAAGATCGCCTTCATGCGTGCAGCTCCTCTGCGGGAACGCAAGCGCAATCGTGCCGAGGCAGGCGACCGCCCGCTATCCGTACGTTCGCGTATGAGGAACGAGTGGCAGGACCTGCGCGCAGCTACCAGCGGCGCACGCGTCCGTTATCGATGTGTACGAAATCCGAGGCCGGATAGAACCCCACGCCGCCACGTTGCATGTCGAGCGCGAGCTCGTGCAGCTTGCGGGTGGGAAATCCCGACATGCGCACGTCGATGGCACGCCCCTGGATGTGCAGGCTGTGCTCGGCGACTCCGCTCGAATGCCGCCGCAGCAAGGCGTTGGTCTTGGGCGAGCGGTAGCCGCTGATCACCTCGAAGGGCGCGTCCCGATCGGCGCGCGTGCGCAAATCGAACAGGATGTCGAGCACACTCGGATCGATCGCATGCACGTCGCCGGTGCGAAAATCCCGCAACAAATGGTTCACCCGGTGCAGCTCGGGGGACACATAGGTTCCTCCCCGAAAGTAGACGGTCGACAGGCTCTCACCCGTATGGGTATGCACGAAGGAGAGCGAGCGCTGCTCCTCGACGGCGCGCCCCCAGGCGGCGCTCACCGGCGCAATCGCCACGACGGCCGCCGCCGCACGATGCAGAAAACGGCGGCGATCCGGACGGTAGCCGGACGGTGCAGGTATCAGAGACGGGTGATCGAGTCTCGACATGCCATAATGCATCGAGAAGCCACGGACGGTCGATCATACCCCATCCGCCAGCGTGCCCGCCAAAGCCGATGGCGCCTGCGTGAACTGCGCCAGCCCCCCAGTTGGCGGGCGCAACGCCTCAGTGCAAGCAACCCCTCAGTGCAAAGAGGCCGCCTCAGCGACCTGTCCCCCGGGCAGCCTGGACGGCGTCGATCTCCCGCTCGGCGAGCAGCCAGTCGTCCAGCTCGTGACCGGGCGCAAAACCTCGATGCTCGGCGTGGTAATAGGCCGCCACCCGGATCGCGGCCTGGCGCGGCCCGGACGCAGTCGTTCCCTGCGCCGTCGCCGCCATGTAGTAAGGGTCGCTGACTGTCGACGTGGCAGCGTTCATATTCGCATTGTGAGCTCATTGTTGACGTGCGTCACACCCGGAGCGGCCCATGCCGCCTGCTGCGCCTGCTCACGTTCCGCCCAGGAGCGCACCTCGCCCCGCAGCGTCACCTCCGATCCGCTTGCCTCCACGCGGATCCGCTCAGCGTCGATCGTCGCGCTCCGGCGAAATGCCGCCTCGATCTTGTCCTTGATATCGACACGGGTTCCGCGATGCGTGAGCCGGATCGAGTTACGCACGCTCACGACACCCGGAACGTGGCGCACGGCCGTCTCGGCGCGCTCCCGCTCAAAATGCCAATCGAGGTCACCTTCGAGAGCGACCCTGCCTTCGTGGATGAGCGGCGTCACGTGTTCCCAGTTCAGGGGCAACGCGCACTTGAGCGCCGCTACGGTATCGCGCGCGATCTGCGGGTCGCTGCGGAAGGCCCCGGCAGGCAGACGAACCTCGATGTCGTTGGCGACGGCGAGTACTCCGCGCACGCGCTTCGCGGCCGCCTCGGCGCGATACTTGTCCGGGTAACTCGGTACGTAACCGGTGAGCGTCGCAACGCCTCCGCCCACCTTGACGGCGATGTCCCCTTCGTTCACGTCGGGCGCCCATCGAAGCTCGCTTTCCACGTCGCGTTGTGTATCGGTGTCGGTTCTCATGACTCGTAACCTCTTGCGGATCTCGTGTCGTATGGGGCGATCGATGTGTGAGACACGCTCACATCTCTGGCTCGACGGGCGCATGCTCTTTCGGCCTCTCGGGCTTCTCAGTCATGGTCGCCTCGGTGAGCATCAGGGTGCTCGCGACCGACACGGCGTTCTCGAGCGCCGTGCGCACGACCTTCACCGGATCGACGATGCCCGCCTCGACCAGATCCACGAATTGCTTGCGCGCGGCATCGAATCCCATGTTCCCGGTGCCGTTCAGCATGCGATCGACGACGACACCCCCGTCGGCTGAGGAATTCTCCGCGATCTGCCGCGTGGGGGACTCGAGTGCGCGCCGCAGGATCTGCACACCCGTGCGCTCATCTCCCGAGCACTGGGCTTCGACCACGGAGACTGCGCCGATCGAGCGCAACAGCGCGAGGCCGCCGCCCGGCACGATTCCTTCGGCGACGGCTGCCTTGGTCGAGCTGATCGCATCATCGAGCGCTTCCTTCTTGGCCTTCATCTCCGATTCCGACGGAGCGCCGACCCGAATCACGGCGACGCCGCCCGAGAGCTTCGCGAGGCGCTCCTCGAGCTTCTCGCGATCGTAGTCGCTCGTCGTCTTCTCGAGCTCTTTGCGGATCATCTGGATGCGCCCCTCGATGTCGCGCTTGGCTCCGGCCCCGCCGATGATCGTGGTGGTGTCCTTGTCCGCCACCACGCGCTTGGCTCGCCCGAGCTGCGAGAGCTCCACATCCTCGAGCTTCAGGCCGAGCTCCTCGGAGATCACCTGTCCGCCCGTGAGGGTCGCAATGTCCTGCAGCATGGCCTTGCGCCGATCACCGAATCCGGGAGCCTTGACGGCCGCACTCTTCAGGACTCCGCGAATCTGATTGACGATGAGCGTCGCGAGCGCTTCGCCCTCGATCTCCTCGGCGATGAACAGAATCGGCTTGGCCGCCTTGGCGACCTGCTCGAGCAGGGGAATGATGTCCTTGATGATGTTGAGCTTCCGGTCGGACACGAGCACGTAGGCGTCCTCCAGAACGGCCTCCATGGCGCTCGTATCCGTGACGAAGTACGGCGAGAGATAGCCGCGGTCGAACTGCAATCCTTCGACCACCTCGAGGGTCGTCTCCGTCGTCTTCGATTCCTCGACCGTGATCACGCCGTCGCCACCGACCTTCTCCATGGCATCCGCGACGAGCTCCCCGATTGCGGGATCGTTGTGCGCCGAGACCGTGGCGACCTGCGCCTTCTCCTTGCGACTCGCGACGGGCTTCGCCATCGCCTTGAGCGCCTTCACGGCCGCGTCGAGTCCGCGATCGAGGCCACGCTTCAGATCGATCGCGCTCGCACCGGCGGCGACGTTTCGGACACCTTCGGCATAGATCGTCTGAGCGAGAATGGTGGCCGTGCTCGTGCCGTCTCCGACCACATCGCCCGTCTTCTCCGCCGCCTGGCGCAGCATCTGGGCGCCCAGGTTCTCCTCCGGATCCGCGAGCTCCATCTCCTTGGCAATCGTCACGCCATCGTTGCAGACGATCGGAACACCCCATTTCTTCTGAATGAGGACGGATTTGGATTTCGGGCCGAGCGTGATGCGCACGGCGTCGGCCAGCTGAGCCGCCCCGCGCAATACCTTCTCGCGCGCGGCGGATCTGAACAGAACCTGTTTGGCGGTCATCGTGTCGCTCCCTGAACGCCGACGTCGGGCATTGCAAGTGGCCTGGATTCTGGTCGAGCGTCCTTTGCGGACGCCATACGCATTTCTAGCAATCGCAGGAGGTACTGGGACAATCCCTTATGCCGGTGCGGAGGATGCGACTGTTCGACGCACGCGGCGCCTGAGAGGCTCTCAATCCTGCGAAGAGCGCAACTGACGCTGCTCGCTTGGTTGGAGGGATCTCATATGTCCGCGCGCAGAATGAAGCCGTCGTACTATTCCCTCGGCGCACCGGCCGAATGGCTGCGCTTCGCCCTCGCCGCCCTCGATCAGGCGGCCGCCGCGGCGCTCTGCCGCCACCAGTGGCAGCTGGCGCGTGTGCGCATCGCCGAGCGCGAGTCTCCCGCGCTTGCCCGGGCAACCAATCAGGCTTGCGGTCGGCCGTTCGAGCGCTGTGCCCCGTGGCACTGATGCGGCTCGCAGGCGATCGCCGGCTGCACGTCTTCGCCGACCGCGTGGCCGCGGGCCGCGAGCTCGCGCGTGAGCTCGAACGGCGAGCGCTGCGGCCGCCTCTGATCGTGCTCGGGCTGCCGCGAGGCGGAGTCGCAGTGGCTCAACCGGTCGCACATGCGTTGCACGCGCCGCTCGATGCGCTGGTGGTCCGCAAAGTCGGTATGCCCGGTCAGCCCGAGCTTGCGATGGGAGCGATCGCGACGGGGAACATCGTGGTGCGCGAGACACGCCCGGACCATCGGTGGTATCGCGCGGGCGCGCAACCCCGCGACATGTTCGAGCGGGTCGCCGCGGCCGAGCGCCGTGAGCTCGAGCGCCGGGAAGCGCTCTATCGAGCCGGACGGCCGCCGCTCGATCTGCAGGGAAAGACGGCCATCCTGGTGGACGACGGGCTTGCGACGGGCGCGACGATGATTGCGGCGATCCGTGCGGCGCGCAAGGCGGACGCGACGAGTGTCATCGTCGCAGCCCCGGTCGCATCCGCGGAGGCCATCGCGCGCGTGGGCGCGGAGGCGGATGAGACGGTCGTGCTCACCGTGCCGGAGGCGCTGATGTCCATCGGGGAGTGGTACGATCGATTCGAGCAGCTGAGCGATGCGGAAGTGACGCATATTCTCACGCGTGCGCCAACAGAGAATGAATGAGCGGACCCTGCCTGAGATGCTGCGCAGGCGGATCGCACTCACGCCGGCCGCGGAGGCCTATCGTCAATTCGATCCGTCGTCGCGGTGCTGGGTCAGCCATTCGTGGAGCGATATCGCGGCGGGCGTTGGCGAGTACCGACGCGCGCTCGCCGCCGAGGTCCTGCCGGCCGGGGCGCGGATCGGGATACTGGTCGCGAACAGCGTCGAGCACGTGTGCATGGATCAGGCGGCGCTCGCGCTCGGTTTCGTCCCCGTGCCGCTGCACGTCATCGACAATCCCGAGAGCCTGGTCTACGTGCTCGCGGACAGCGGCGCCTCGCTGCTCTTCATCGATTCGGCGGAGCGGTGGCAACTCCTGGAGCCCTTTGCAAAGCGTCTTCCACGGCTGCGGCGCGTGGTCTGTCTCGGCGGGGACGTCCCCGGAGCCGGCATCGCGCGGCCGCTCGCGCCGTGGCTCGCGGTGGTCAGGCCGACCGGCCGAGACAGCGAGGATGTCGGCGGCACGGACGGTATTGCTCTCGATGCCGAAGCCCTCGCATCGATCGTCTACACCTCCGGCACGACGGGGCGCCCGAAGGGCGTGATGCTCTCGCACCGTAACGTCGTGTCCAACGTCCATTCGATCATGTCCGCCGTTCCGGTTCTGGAGACGGACGTCTTTCTGTCATTCCTGCCCCTGTCTCACATGCTCGAGCGTACCGCCGGCTACTACCTGCCGATCGCCGCGGGCGCCTGCGTCGTGTTCGCTCGCTCCGTGTCGCATCTGCTGGAGGATTTCGTCAGCGTTCGCCCAACGGTGCTCATCTCGGTGCCGCGCATCTACGAGCGTGTTCATGCGGCGATCCGCGCCTCGGTGGAGCCTCACCCCATGCGGCGCAGGTTGCTTGCGCTCGCTGTCGAGGGCGGCTGGGTGCGCTTTGCGCGCGCGCAAGGCCAACCTATTCGAGAGTCGCTCGCCCTGCGGTGCCTCGCTCCGGTGCTCGATCGCTGGCTCGGCGCACCCATCCGGGCGCGTTTCGGCGGACGCCTGCGTGCCGCCGTCACGGGCGGCGCCCCGATGTCCTCCGAGGTGACGCGAACCTTTCTATCGCTCGGTGTCCCGCTGCTGCAGGGATACGGACTCACCGAGAGCGCGCCGGTCGTTGCTTGCAATACGCCCGCGGACAATCATCCCGAGTCCGTCGGCCGACCGCTTCCGGATGTGGAGGTGCAGATCGGGGAGCACGCCGAGCTCCTCGTCCGCGGACCCAACGTCATGCGCGGCTACTGGCAGCTCCCCCGGGAGACTGCGGAGGCGATCGACGCTGCGGGATGGCTGCACACGGGCGATCAGGCGCAGATCGTGGATGGCCGCATCATCATCAAGGGTCGGATCAAGGACATCATCGTCACCTCCACCGGCGAGAAGATCGCGCCGGTCGATCTCGAGACCGCGATCCTCACGGATCCTGCGTTCGAGCAGGTCATGGTGGTCGGTGAGGGGCACCCCTACATCGCAGCGCTCTGCGTGCTCAATCGTCGACGCTGGGAGGAGCAGGCGGGCGAGCTCGGCCTCGACGCCGCGGATCCCGCGAGCCTTCGATCGCCGAGTGCGCTTCGATGGGCTTGCGTCCGGATCGCCGAGGCGGTGCGGGCCTTTCCGGCTTACGCGCGGCCGCGCGCGGTGTTTCTCACGACCGAGCCCTGGACGGTGGATGAGGGCCTCATCACACCGACCCTCAAGCCGAAACGGCCCGCGCTCGAGTCTCACTTCGCACGCGCCATCGCCGAGCTCTATCGTGGTCACGAAGTGAGCGCTTGACCGAGGATCCACACGCATGATGGGATCCGCACGCATGATGAGACATCTGTTCATCGTCCGCGCACTGTGCGCCGTGATCGTGCTGCTCGCCGCCGCGGGACGCGTGCTGTCAGCCGATGCGCCGGGGCCCAGCGCCCGAGCGGAGCTGCGGGCCGTTCTCAGCGCCTTTCCGGACCGGCAACGGGGCGCGAAAATCTTTCGGCTCTGTGCCGAATGTCATGGTGCCCAGGGACAGGGCATCGCGGAGGCCTTCACGCCCGCCATCGCCGGGCAGTATGCACGGGTCCTCGCCAAGCAGCTCGTCGATTATCGCCACGCCGTGCGCTGGGACTTTCGCATGCAGAAGATCGCGGGCCGTCATGTCCTCGCGTCCACCCAGGACATCGCCGACATCGTCGCGTACGTCGGACAGCTGAGCCCACCGCCTCGCACCTCCGTCGGTACCGGCCAGTGGCTCCATCGGGGGGAACGGCTCTACGGAGCGCTCTGCCGCACGTGTCATGGCGCTCAAGGGGAGGGAAGCGCCGCGCGGTTCGTCCCGCGGATCGCGGGTCAACGCTACGACTATCTCCTGCGGCAGCTGCACGATACCGTCGAGGGGCGGCGGCCCAGCATGGCCGCCATCCACGAGCGCGCGCTGCGCAAGCTCGATGTCCAGGATCTCGATGGTCTTGCGGACTACATCTCGGAGCTCGTGCCGAGCGCCCTGCATCGTGTCTCGCGCTGAGGCGGCCGATGCGACTGCGCTTCAGGGATGAGAAGCGCGCAACTCGTCGAGCAATGCGGACAGTCGCTCGGGCAGGTGAGGCATCGGGCCTTCCCGGCTGATGAGCCGCGCCAGCACGGGATCGGAGAGCACGTCCTCGATTCTGCGCTCGACACCGTTCACGTAGACTGTGCGACTCACGAGCCGCACGCCGTGACTGTAGTCCGCGTAGCGAGCGCCGTGCACCGTGCTCAGCGGCTGGATGGGCTGCCCCGTCGCTCGCTGCCAGCCGTAGATCGCAACGCGCCCGGGGCTGCGCCACAGGCGATCGGTGAGCACGAGGTCCTTCTTGCTTCCGCTGGTGAGGGCGCCGAGCGGCGCGAGCGATGCATCGCGTTGCAGGTTGATCAATTCGGTGTGGTAGATGACATAGGCGGTGCTGCGCATCTGATCGCCCGGCGTCAGAGGCTGCGGATCGAGCTTGACGGTACTCGCGGCATAGATGGCATCCACGAGCTTCGGAGTGGGCAACACGAACCCGAAGCGGCCGGCCACCTCGAGCGCGGCTCTGAGTCCCATCGGCACGAACAGGTAATCCCGATTCGCGCCGAGCGCCAGATAATCGGGCAGCACGCACACCGTGACAGACGCCGGTTTACCGGTAGTCATCGTGCCGTGCAGGGTCACGGGCACGACATGACGCAGAAAGGCGGGGAGATTTCCCGCGAGGAGCTGCGCCACCGTGAGCTGATCGCGCACCGCGCCGGAGAGGGCTTGAACGCGCCGTCCGAATTCGCTGCCCGTGGGCGCATCGCTCGCGCGAGCCGGAATATCCACAAGCAAGCCCGGATCGCAGGGCCGGACGGATTGCTGTGCGCTCGCGGTGCGACCTGCGCAGGCGAGGATCGCGAGCGTCAATAAGAATGAAACCCGTCCCGCGTATCGCGAGGCGAGGAGGCGCTTGTCCGTTCTCCGAGTCACTCGATCAGAATCTCACGCTCGGATCGGCGTTGCAATCGAGTGGTTCTCGCCCCATGGGCGGGGTTCCCGGTCGGTACTTCTGCGTAGTGACGATAGCGCGGATCGGCTCATAGCCTTCGACATGAGCCAGAATCAACGGGAGGTGATCGCCTATCTGAGCGATCCACGTCATTATCCCGGCCGCCCGCGCGGCGTAGACGTCATCGAAACGCATTTCGCGTGGGTATTTCTCGCCGCCGGAAAGGCCTACAAGCTCAAGAAGCCCACGCGCCAGGTCTCGATGGATTACCGCACCGTCGAGGCCCGCGAGCGAGGCTGTCGCAACGAGCTCAGACTGAATCGCAGGCTCGCACCGCGCATTTATCGTCGCGTGGTACCGATTGTCCGGTCGGCCACGGGAGGCCTGGCACTCGGTCGCGGGCCGAGGGTTCTCGATTGGCTGGTCGAGATGCGCCGACTTCCGGCCGCAAGGATGCTCGACCGCGCCATCCGCGAGGGAAAGGTGCGGCTGTCCGACGTTCGCCGGGTCGTGCGCCGACTCGTGCGCTTCTTCCGGCATGCACGCTCCTGGCCGCTGCCCGACAGCGCCTACCGCGCCCGATTGCGCCGCCAGATCAGCGAGAGCGCGCGGGATCTCGCCGCGCCCGATCTGAAACTGCGCCGTCGCTCCTTCGAGCCCGTGATCCGCGCGCAGCTCGAATTCCTGGTGGCAGGCGCGGAGGTGCTGGCCGGCCGCGGCGCCCGGCTCGTCGAGGGCCACGGCGACCTGCGCCCCGAGCACGTGTATCTCGGAACGCGTGGGAGCGCTGCGTGCGTGATCGATTGCCTGGAATTCGAGGCGAACCTGCGCCGGCTCGATCCCGCGGAGGAGATCGCGTTCCTGGCGCTCGAGTGCGAGCGATCGGGCGCGCGGGAGCTCGCGCGAGATCTGATCGCCGCTTACCGCAGCACCGCGCGCGATGCCGCCGCGAGTGCGCTGATCCACTTCTACATGAGCCGGCGAGCGGTGACGCGCGCCAAGATCGCTGCGTGGCACCTGCGCGATGAGCAGTTCGCCGGCGAGCACCGCCTGTGGAGGGCCCACGCGTACTCGTACCTCCGCGATGCGCTCCGTCACATCCGCTCGGCGCAGCGTGCGCTCCCGCTACGACTCCTCGAGCAGCTCCGTCATCAGCGCGAGCAGCTGGTCGGCTCGCAGCGGCTTGCTGGCGATGCGCAGGTGCGCGTCAGGTTGCAGGCTCTTCACGGCGAGTGAGGTGTCGCCGCTCACCAGGATCGATTTGAGGTTGGCGCCATAGCGCGCGCGCAGCGTCACGACGAGCTCGACGCCCGTCTCCCCGCGCCCCAGGTGGAAATCGGTGACGAGGAGGTCGAACGGATCCTCGCCGGCGGCCTTCCGCAACGCCTCGGCCGCCGAGGTCGCCGTGATCACCTCGTATCCCTCCGCCCCGAGCAGCATGCACATGGCGGCGCGCACGCCCGCATCGTCCTCGACGAGGAGCACGCGCCGCGCGGGCGGCGGGCGCCCCGCGGGGGCACTCGCGGAGCACATCGCCCTTCGGCCGGGGTCGGTCTGCGCCGCGCTCGCGGGGAGCTGCAGGGAGAAGCTCGAGCCCCTGCCGGGCTCCGAGTGCACATCGAGCTTCACATCGAGCAGCCTCACGAGACGGCTCACGATGCTCAGACCCAGCCCGTAGCCGCTGCGCGTTGCGTTGGGCTCGACTCCGATCTGGTAGAACTCATCGTAAATGTAGGGGAGCTGATCGGCGGGAATGCCGATCCCGGTGTCGAGCACCTCGATGCTCACGACGCTCGGCCCATGCAGGCAGCGCAGCAGCACGCTCCCCTGCCGGGTGTACTTGATCGCGTTGGAAAGGAGATTCCGCAGGATCTGCTCGATCAGCGAGGGATCACTGTGGACGCTGTCCGCGCAGGATTCCACCCGCAGCTCGAGGCCCTTGCTGACGGCGAGCTGCGCGAACTCGCTGCGCAGCTCATCGAACAGCGCCGCGACCGTGAAGTCGGTCACCTCCGGCTTGATCGCGCCGGCCTCGAGCTTGCTGATGTCGAGCAGCGCATTGAGAAGCCGTGACATCGCGCCGATCGCCTGCTCCTGCTGGATGAAGGCCTCGCAGAGCACGGGATCCCTCGATATGCGCCGCAACGTGCCGTTCAGCAGGGAGAGCGCTTGCAGAGGCTGGCGCAGATCGTGGCTGGCGGTTGCGAGAAAGCGCGACTTCGCGAGATTCGCCCGGTCCGCCGCCTCGCGCGCCGCCACCAGCTCGGCCTCGATCCGCTTACGATCCGTCACGTCGCGGATGGCCGCTGCGATGAGCAAACGATCACCGTCCCGGATCGGGCTCAGGCTGATCTCCACGGGGAACTCGCTCCCGTCCCGGCGCAAGGCAAAGAGCTCGAAGCCCGGCCCCATCGGGCGCATGCGCGGGTTATATGCGTAGCCCTCCCGGTGTGCGAGATGGCGCGCGCGGAAGCGCTCGGGCAGGAGCGTCTCGACCTTGCGGCCGAGAATGGCGCTGCTCTCGTGGCCGAAGAGCGCGGCCACCTGGCGATTCGCGAACACGATCGAGCCTGTGGTGTCGCTGATGACGATGGCGTCAGGGGCCGATTCCAAAGCGCTCTGCACCAGCTGCGGTGGCA
>Ga0335074_10001746_pt1 | contig 29317 bp, 21 predicted proteins | sample Lox_Sample_23_FD_206715 | JGI IMG/M metagenome (GOLD analysis project Ga0335074, IMG submission 206715) | Soil microbial communities from Loxahatchee National Wildlife Refuge, Florida, United States - Lox_Sample_2.3 | ecosystem: Environmental > Terrestrial > Soil > Wetlands | place: USA... | reverse complement strand
CCGCGGTCAGCCGCGCCGCCTCAGTGTGCGCAGCCTGGGTACCCGCCGCTATCGCCACCCCCGTCAGCTGATCCTCATCCAGCCGCCCCGCGGCAGCCGTCGCCACGTCCAGCCACCCCGCCAGCGCCGATCCTGGCGGCATGTGCTCCACGGCCATCGCCGCCGCAACGCCAGGATCAGGAGCGCCCATCCGGCCGTCAGCCGCCGCAGCAGCCTCATCCAAACCTTCAGGGCCGCTGCCGATCTTCCCGGCGGCGGCTAACGCGCCGATCAGCGCCTGCCAGTCCAGCCCATCCGAACCCACCGGGCTGACCAGCATCCCGGGCACCTCCACCCCGCCCAGCATGAAGAAGAACCCGGCCGCACCCAGGCCGCTGTCACCGGCGGCTGGCTGCTGCGAGTCGTCGTCGGGGCTGGGCACAGCGGTGGCGGTGGGGGCCACGGTCACCTCCTCCCGTGCTCAGTGCGGAGTAGCTGGGCTCAAAGACCACGCTATCGAGTGCCTCTGACAAAACGGGGGGCTGTGGGAGCCGTTCAGAAAAGAATCTTCGAAAAAAATTCTGATGAGACTGACTGTCCCTACGGAGGGCATCGATGTGCTGATCACGAGGGTGGTCTGGGGTCAGCCAGCGCAGGCCAGTCCCAGCCCAGCCAGCCAAGGGCAATCCCAGCCCATCGAGCCGGTTAAGCCAATCGAGGTCAGTATTAGACCAGGCAGCATCCCGTCTGCCAGCCCACACCCAGGCAGCCACCGTCGGGGGGTGACGGCCTAAGCTAGGAACAAGATCGGCGTGAGGGCCGAGCGCGGGTTCACCTGGCCGGCGACAGCCGCACAGGCGACCGCACGGGCGAAAGGTGCAGCCAATGTCTCTGTCGGCGAAGGCGAGGCGACTGCCGGGCCGGCTGGTGGCAGGCGCGTTCATTGTCAATGCTGGGCTGACGAAATGGTCGGCCGATGAGGAGGCCGCTGCCCGCCTGCATGGCATGGCCGTGGGCGCGTACCCGTTCCTGGCGAAGCTCAAGCCACGGAGTTTCGTCCGGCTACTGGCGGCCGGGGAGATTGCGATCGGCTCGGCCCTGCTGCTGCCGGTGGTACCGGCGGCCACGGCCGGAGCGGCGCTGACCGCGTTCTCGGGCAGCCTGCTCGGCGTCTACAAGCGCACCGAGGGCATGACGCTGGAGGACGGATTCCGGCCAACCCGGCAGGGCACCGCGATGGCCAAGGACATCTGGATGCTCGGCATCGGCCTCGGACTGATCGTCGACGCGCTCACCGACCGGTCCGGCCAGTCGTCCTGACGGCCCGGCCCGGCCCCGCGCGGCGGCGAGCGACGGGCGCCCAGTCCCCCATACGTCTGTCAGCTTGCGTTGGCGTTGACCGCGTCGAGAATGTCGATCACGAACACGAGAGTGTCGGTCCCGGTGATGCCAGCGGACGAGTTACCGCTTGAGCCGTAGCCGTCGGCCGGCGGGATGACCAGCATGACCCGGCTGCCGACCGTCACGCCGAGCAGCCCGTCGTCCCAGCCGGGGATGATCTGGGCGGGCGAGGCATCGATCTGGAAGCCGAACGGGGTGCCGCGCCGCCAGGTGGAGTCAAAGACCGTTTTGGTGCGCCAGTTCACGCCGACGTACTGAGTGACGACTTCCTGGCCCTTGGTGATCGCCGGTCCTGACCCCTTGATCAGGGTCTTGACCACAAGGCTGCTCGGCGGCGAGCTAGCGGGGATCTGCACGCTGGGGGCCGTGCCCGAGGCGGACGTGACCGAGGGCAGACCGCTGCCACCGTTAGACACCGTCGTGCCGTGGGCCGACTCGGTCGCCGCGTAGCTCTTGATGATGTCTACGACGAACACCAGCGTGTCCGTGCCGGTAATGCCAACCTCCGGGTTGCCCCCGCTGCCGTAGCCGTACTTCGGTGGCAGCACCGCGAGGACCCGGCTGCCCATCTTCTGGCCGACCAGGGCGGTCTTGAGCCCCGGCAGCAGCGAGGTGGACAGAACCTGCGGCGAGGCTGTGAATGTGCTTAGCGCCAGAGTGTGCTTGGTGCCGCTCCAGATATACACGACATAATTGCCGAGAAACGCGCCCGTCTTGGCCAGCGGCTGACCGCTGCCTTGGGTCTCGGTCTTGATGTAGAGGTTATCGCCGGCCTTGGCCGCCGGGATCTTGACGGTAGGCGCCTGGCCGAAGCCACTGGTAGCGGTCACGGACCCGTTCGGGCTCGAGCCGCTGGCGGCCGGGGATGACGAGCCACAGCCCGCCAGCACCGCAACGGCGATCAGCGGTGCAATGAGGGCAGCAGCGATGCGTCGCATTTGGAAATCCTCGTCGTTGGAATCGGAATTCGTGTCGCCTGGGCTACACCGTATAACTCATTCAGGAGAGGTCGCGCAGCAGGTTCCGGTGCCAGACGAGCACCGTGTATGCGCCAAGCCGGTAACTGGCGGCCGGCTGGCCGAACGTCGCGTTTATCGCGGCGGTGGGGCTGAACGGGCTCAGGCCCGCCTGCCCGGTGAAGCCTCGCTGACCGGAGAACAGCAATATGAAATTCGCGTCATGCAATCGGGGGTCGTACCACGAGTCCTGCGTTTCCCACCCGCTGGCGGTCAGCCTGGTCCCTCCCCTGGGCTGGGCCAGCGTCCGGATCTGGACCTCGTTCCCGCTCGCCAGCGTCAGCGCGTCGGCCTGCCAGTAGCCGCTGAGCCCGTACCGAAGGTGCCTGGCGGCCAGCCAGGAGATCAGCTGCGCGTTCCCGGGCGGCGCGGTCCCCGCTGCGGGCTGCGCGGCGTTGATGCCGAGCGTTAGCACGTAGACCAGCAGCACCGCTACTCCAGCCGGGACCAGCCTGGGCGACGACAGGCGGCCGACGAGCAGCCGGCCAGCGAGCACCGAAGCGAAAGGCAGCGCCGCAGCCATCTCATGCGAGTACCCGATCTGCGGGACCTGCTTACCGAACAGGTAGGCGGCCACCATGAGCAGCGTGCCGACCGTGAGCACCTGCACAACCAGGCCGGCCTCGTCCTCGCGCCAGAACCTGCGTACCGCCCGGCAGACGGCCCACACGGCCAGCGCCACGCCCACCAGGTGCAGCAGCACCAGGCCAAAGGAGAGCCCCGCTCGCATCCCGACAAAGTCGGCGCCGAACAGCAGCAGCAGCCCCTGCCAGGTGATCCGCAGCCGGGCCGGCAGCTCGCTGAGCGGCGCGAGCGTGTGCGGGGCCGGCATGATGCTGTAGCCGCCGAGCGCGTTGATCACCGCAGGCGCCTTCAGGCCCACGACCAGTGCCACCAGCGCCGCGACAGTCAGCCAGAACTCAAAACGGGAAGCCGACAGCGGCTGCCGCCTGATGACGATCTCCCTGAACCCTCTGGCCACGCACACGGCCAGCAACGGCGCGACGCCGATGTACAGCGTGATCGCGTCGGCCACGAGCGCCCACGCCAGCAGCAGCCCCACCAGCGCAGGCACCCACCACCTGCGGTCGCACCGGTCGAGCACCAGCCACGCGGCGAGCACCGGCGCTACCGTGCCGACATGGTCAGGGGACAGGATCAGCACCTGGGTCCCGACACCAAGCTGTGGCGACAGCATCAGTCCACCCGCTATGAGCATTCTGAACGCTGCCTGCCTCCCACTCGCCGTACCACGCGCGAGTAGCGCCGCCAGCACCAGGACCAGCGTGTAGGTCAGTGCCGCGGCCACATGCACCACATCAGAGTTCAGCCCGTGCACCAGCTCGACCAGCATGTATTCGGGCAGCTCGGTGGTGTAGAACGCCACGTCCGACAGATGCCAGCCGCGCAGCAGCAGGTTGCCGTGCAGCATGTCCCACGCCTGCAGCGCGTTCGCGGCACCGTCGGAGTTGGTGGCGACCGTCGACGACATCCGGATATAGCAGACAAACAACGCCACGCAGACAGCAGCAGCCAGCCCCCCGACCGCCCACCGGCGGGAAAGCTTCGGCCTCAGCCGACCGCGCGTATCGGCGGTTTGTGGCTTGGCCACATCCGGCATCACCGGCACAATCTACTGTGTTTGCTTTGCGCCTCCGGGGCGCTGGGCCCGTTGTCCTTCCCTCGGTCGCTCGAAGCCTTCGGCTTCTCACTCATCAGTACAGGACAACGGCGCGCCCCTTTGGCGCGAATTACATGCCGGCGATCAGCCTCTCGACGCGCTCGTCGACGGAGCGGAACGGGTCTTTGCACAGGACCGTGCGCTGGGCCTGATCGTTCAGCTTGAGGTGCACCCAGTCGACCGTGTAGTCCCGCCGCCGCTCCTGCGCCCGCTTGATGAACTCACCGCGCAGCCGCGCCCTCGTGGTCTGCGGCGGTACCGACTTTGCCTGGAAAATGTCCAGGTCGCGGCAGGCCCGCTCGACGGCCCCGCGCTGCTGCAGCAGGTAGTACAGGCCGCGGCCGCGGTGCACGTCGTGGTAGGCGAGGTCAAGCTGGGCCACCCGCGGATGGGACAGCGGCAGGTCGTGCTTGGCCCGGTACCGCTCGATCAGCTGGTACTTGGTCACCCAGTCGATCTCGCGCGCTACCAGGCCGAGGTCGCCGCTTTCGACAGCACGCAGGGTGAGCTCCCACAGCGCGAGCACCCGCTCGGTGATCGGATCCGGGCCCTTACGGTCAGCGAAGTCGCGGGCCTTAGCCAGGTACTCGTTCTGAATATCGAGAGCACTAACCTCGCGCCCGTTAGCCAGCCGCACCTTGCGTCGGCCGGTCATGTCATGGCTGACGTCCCTGATCGCCCGGATCGGGTTCTCCAGCGTCAGGTCGCGCATCACTGTGCCGGCCTCGACCATCTTCAGCACCAGGTCGGTCGCGCCGACCTTGAGCAGCATCGTGGTTTCGCTCATGTTCGAGTCGCCCACGATCACATGCAGCCGCCGGTACCGTTCGGCATCCGCGTGCGGCTCGTCCCGGGTGTTGATGATCGGCCGGGATCTCGTCGTTGCTGACGAGACGCCCTCCCAGATGTGCTCGGCCCGCTGGCTGACGCAGTAGACAGCGCCCCGCGGAGTCTGCAGCACCTTGCCTGCGCCGCAGATGATCTGCCGGGTGACAAGGAACGGGATCAGAATGTCGGCCAGCCTGCCGAACTCGCCGTGCCTGCCGACACAGTAATTCTCGTGACAGCCGTAGGAGTTGCCGGCCGAGTCGGTGTTGTTCTTGAACAGGTAGATATCGCCGGCGATGCCCTCTTCGCGCAGCCGCCTGTCGGCGTCGACGAGGAGGCCCTCCAGGATCCGCTCGCCTGCCTTGTCGTGCACGACCAGGTCGATCAGGTTGTCGCACTCTGGGGTGGCGTATTCCGGGTGGCTGCCCACGTCCAGATACAGCCGGGCGCCGTTGCGCAGGAAGACGTTGCTGCTGCGGCCCCAGGAGACCACTCGCCGGAACAGGTACCTGGCCACCTCATCCGGGGACAGCCGGCGCTGCCCGCGGAACGTGCATGTGACGCCGTACTCGTTCTCGAGCCCGAAGATGCGCCTGTCCATGGCTGTCCCCTGCGCTACCAGTCCGCCGCGATGTACTTGGTCTCGGTGAACTCGAGCAGGCCGTCGTGGCCGCCTTCGCGTCCCAGGCCTGACTGCTTGACCCCGCCGAACGGGGCAGCGGGGTCGGACACGATGCCACGGTTGAGGCCGACCATCCCCGCTTCGAGCGCCTCGGCTACCTGCAGGCCGCGCCGCAGGTCACGGGTGTACACGTAGGATACGAGGCCATACTCGGTCGCGTTGGCCAGCGTGATCGCCTCCTCTTGCGCGGAAAACCGCACCACTGGGGCAACCGGGCCGAAAATCTCCTCGCTCAGGATGCCCGCGCCCGGGGGCACGTCGTCGAGCACCGTCGGTTCATAGAAATACCCGCGGCGGTCCGGGGCATGCCCGCCCGTGACCACCCGGCTGCCGTCGGACCGGGTCTCGTCCACCAGCCGGGCCACCTTGGACCTGGTGGCCTCGTCGACCAGCGGGCCGAGGTCGGTCGCGTCGTCCAGACCGGGTCCCACGCTGAGCTTGGCCAGCCGCTCGGCAAACCGCGAGGTGAACTCGTCGGCGACCGCCTCGTGTACGTAGAACCTGTTGGCCGCGGTGCAGGCCTCGCCGCCGTTGCGCATCTTCGCCAGGAATGCGCCCTCAAGGGCCGCGTCGATGTCGGCGTCGTCGAAGACCAGGAACGGGGCGTTCCCGCCCAGTTCCATCGAGCAATTCGTGATCGTGTCGGCCGCGGTGTGCAGCAGCGTTCGCCCGACCTCGGTGGACCCGGTGAACGAGAGCTTGCGAACCCGGGGGTCGGCCAGCATCGCGGCGACCACGGGGCCCGAGTGTGCCGTCGGCAGGACGTTGACCACGCCGTCGGGCACCCCGGCCTCGCCGAGGATGCCGGCCACGGCCAGCGCGGTCAGCGGGGTCAGGCTGGCCGGCTTGAGGATGACCGTGCAGCCGGCCGCCAGCGCGGGCCCGATCTTGCGGGTGGCCATGGCCGCCGGGAAGTTCCACGGAGTGATCAGGACGCTGACGCCGACTGGCTGGCGTTCAACGACTATGCGGTTTGTCCCGGCCGGTGCCATGGTGAGGTAACCGTCGGCGCGGACCGCCTCCTCGGCATACCACCGGAAGAACTCGGCCGCGTAGGTCACCTCGCCGCGCGCGTCACGGAGCGCCTTGCCGTTCTCGACCACCATCAGCCGGGCCAGCGCCTCGGACCGCTGCGTCATGAGTTCCCAGGCCCGGCGCAGGCATTCGGCCCGCTGCCGCGGCGGCGTCGCGGCCCAGCCCGGCAGCGCGTCATAGGCCGCGCTGACTGCCCGCAGTGCGTCCTCAGTGCTTGCGCTGGCGACCTCGGCGACAGTGTCTTCGGTTGAAGGGTCGACCACAGCCAGCGCGCCCGCTGCCCCACCGACCCACTCGCCGCCGATCAGCAAGCCTGTCGGCGGGTTAATGCCGGTGACGGCAGCCAGATCAGTCATGTTATCCCGATACTACTGCGGGCTGTCGTTATCTGATTCCGCCCCGTTGCCAGCCCCGGCCGTGTCGCTGTCGTCAGCGCTCGTGCCCGTCTCGGCATCGGCACCGGTCTCAGCATCAGCGTCCGCCGTCCCGGTGATGGCCTCGGCCTTCGGGCCACCCAGCGCCGCGGTCAGCAGTCCCTCCAGGCGAGTGCCCGTCACCCGGCGGAATGCCCGGACCGGGCGTGACCGGTCGAGCAGCGCGACCTCGAGTTCGGCCGCCTTGAGCTCTTGCCGCCCGCCGTTACCTTGCCCGGCCAGCGCTTCGATCGCGACGGTGAACGCCTGCTCCAGCGTCATCCCGTCGGAGTACGAGTCCTTGAGCGCAGCGGCGACCTGGTCGGCCTGGCCGCCGATGACCACGAAGCCGTGCTCGTCGGTCACCGAGCCGTCGAACGTGTTCCGGTACAGCTCGTCGTCGTCAGCGGTCTTGCCCACCTCAGCGACCACGATCTCGACCTCGAAGGGCTTCTGGCTGTCGGTAAAGATCCCGCCGAGCAGCTGGGCGTACCAGTTGGCCAGCCCGCGGGCAGTGACATCCTGCCTGTCGTACTGGAACCCGGTCATGTCGGCGTACCTGACCCCGGCCTTGCGCAGGGTCTCGAACTCGTTGTACCGGCCGACGGCGGCGAACGCGATCCTGTCGTAGATCTCGCTGAACTTGCGCAATGCCCGGGACGCGTTCGGCGCCACGAACAGGATGCCCGCCTCGCAGACGATGACGACACCACTGCGGATGCCCATGATGCGCTTGCGGGCATAGTCCGACTTGTCCTTCATCGCCTGTTCGGGCGACACGTAGAACGGCATCGTCACCGCTGAGATTTCCCTTCGGTCGTGCGGGGGTGAGCCTGATAGCCAGGGGGCGCTAGCTGGGCAAAGCGCCAGGAGAGCCCGCCGCGCGCAGCGGCGCGACCGGCCCGTCTGGCTCGGCCATCCTGGCCTCGACGACAGCGCGGGCGTACTCGCCGGCCGCCTCGTCGCTGAGCCGTTCGAAGCCGTCAGCGCTGACCGTCGCGATGACCGGGTAGATCCGCCGGATCATGTCGGGCCCGCCGGTGGCCGAGTCGTCATCGGCCGCGTCGTAGAGAGCCTGCATGCAGGTCAGCGCAGCGTCGTCGGTGGACATGCCGTCGGAGTAGAGCTTCTTCAGCGAACCGCGTGCGAACACCGACCCGGATCCGACGCCGTAGAACCTGTGCTCTTCGTACCGGCCACCTGAGGGGTCGTAGCTGAAGATCCGGCCGATCTCTTTGTCCTCGTCATAGCCGGCGAACAGCGGGACTACGACGAAGCCCTGGATGGCAGCGCCGAGGTTCGCGCGGACCAGGCTGGCGAGGCGGTTGGCCTTGCCGTCCAGCGACAGCGGGTGACCCTCGAGCTTCTCGTAGTGCTCCAGCTCAACCTGGAACAGCCTGATCAGTTCGATCCCCGGCCCGGCGACGCCTGAGAAGCCGATCGCGGAGAACTCATCGGCCTGGTACACCTTGTCGATGTCGCGCTGCATGATCATGTTTCCGGCGGTCGCCCGCCGGTCACCGGCCATGATCACACCGGCCTCGGTGGCCATGGCGACGATTGTGGTCCCGTGCGGCAGGTCACCCAGGGGGCTCCCGGCCGACGCGCCCGCGCCCACCGCGGCTGGCCCGGTCGCAGCTGACACAGCCGAGGGCGGCAGCAGTCCCGGCGCGGCGCTGGCGAGGAAGTCGGAGAACGACGACGTCGCCGCGCTCAGGTACGCCGCAGGCTGCATCGCTTGGTGCATCGCCGGTAGCCGTCCGCAGGAATCAGCGCCCACGGGGATCCTTCCGTTAGTACGCGACTAGGTATGTCACTGACCCTACTGCGGCTGCGGTCCGTGCGGGACCGCTGGTCTACCTCACTGGCCGCCCTTCTGGACATAGGACCGGACGAACTCCTCGGCGTTCTCTTCGAGGACCTCGTCGATCTCGTCCAGGATCGCGTCGACGTCGTCGGTGAGCTTGTCCTGTCGCTCCTTGACGTCCTCAGTGTCCTGCGGCGCGCTCTCCTGCTCCTCCTCGGTGCGCCGCGGCGCCTGACGCTGGCCGCTGGTGTCTTTCGTCGCCATACCGCAACCTCCGTGATCCCCGGGAACGCCCCGTCACCTCAAAGCTATCCTCGCCCGTGCACTGTGTGGATAACCCTCACCCTTGACCGGTTAGCGCCGCGACAAGTTCGGCGGCGGACTCGCAGCGGTCGAGCAGGTCTCCCACGTGTGCCTTTGTTCCGCGCAGCGGCTCCAGCGTTGGCACCCGCTGCAGCGACTCCCTGCCTGGAATGTCGAAGATGACGGAATCCCAGGAAGCAGCGGCCACCGACTCGGGGTACTTGCGCAGGCACCGGCCGCGGAAGTACGCGCGCGTGTCCTCCGGCGGGTTGTCGACCGCCCTGAGCACGGCCTCCTCGTCCACCAAGCGCCGTATCCGTCCCCTGCTCACGAGATGGTTGTACAGCCCGCGGTCCGGCCGGATGTCGGCATACTGCAGGTCAACGAGCTGCAGCCGGGGGTGGGCCCAGCTCAGGCCGTCCCTGGCCCGGTAACCCTCAAGCACCTCGAGCTTGGCCACCCAGTCCAGCTCCCGTGAGACCAGCATCGGGTCGTCGCCCAGCCTGGTCAGCACCGACTCCCAGCGGTCGAGAACATCGCGGGTCATTTCGTCGACATCGGTGCCGTATTTGTCCTCGGTGTACTTCCGGGCCAGGTCGAGGTACTCAAGCTGGAGCTGGACCCCGGTCATCCTCCGGCCGTCCCGCAGCGCCACCAGGTGCCGGCAGGTGGGGTCGTGCGATATGGCCCGCAACTCCGCTACCGGCGACTCAATCGCGAGGTCGGTGCCGAGGAACTTGTCCTCGATCATCGCGAGCACCAGCGAGGTCGTACCTAGTTTGAGATAGCTGGAGATCTCGCTCATGTTCGCGTCGCCGATGATCACGTGAAGCCGGCGGTACTTCTCCGGGTCGGCGTGCGGCTCGTCCCGGGTGTTGATGATCGGGCGCTTGAGCGTGGTCTCCAGGCCGACTTCGACCTCGAAGAAGTCGGCCCGCTGGCTGATCTGGAAGCCCTCGTCCCTGCCGTCGGCGCCGCGGCCAACCCGCCCGGCCCCGCAGACCACCTGCCGGGACACGAAGAACGGGGTGAGGTGCCGGACAATGTCGGCAAACGGTGTGGACCGCCGCATCAGGTAGTTCTCATGGCACCCGTACGACGCACCCTTGTTGTCGGTGTTGTTCTTGTAGAGCTGAATAGCTGAGCCTGTGGGCAGCGACGAGGCCCGCGACGCGGCCTCCGCCATCACCCGTTCGCCTGCCTTGTCCCAGATCACGGCGTCCAGCGGGTTGCTGCACTCGGGAGCCGAGTACTCCGGGTGGGCGTGGTCGACGTACAGCCGGGCGCCGTTGGTCAGGATGACGTTGGCCAGCCCCAAGTCCTCGTCGGTCAGCTGAGCGGAGTCGGCCGCGTCACGGGCGAGGTCGAAGCCCCTGGCGTCGCGCAGCGGGTTCTCCTCTTCGAAGTCCCAGCGCGCCCGGCGCGCCCGGGCCGACCGCGCCGCCTGGTAGGCGTTGACGACCTGGGAGGAGGTCACCATCGCGTTGGCGCCCGGCTGCCCGGGCACAGCAATGCCGTACTCGGTCTCTGTCCCCAAGACCCGCCGCACGCTCATGATGAGAGCCTAATGCCGCCAGTGCCCGGTCACGCGCTAGAGGTACTGCCCGGTGTTGGCGACCGTGTCGATGGAGCGACCGGCCTCGGTGCCGTGCTTTCCGGACACTAGGGTCCTTATGTAGACGATCCGCTCGCCCTTCTTGCCGGAGATCCGGGCCCAGTCATCCGGGTTGGTGGTGTTTGGCAGGTCCTCGTTCTCGCTGAACTCGTCAACACACGCGGCGAGCAAGTGAGCGACGCGCAGCCCCTTCTGCCGGGTCTCCAGGAACTCCTTGATGGCCATCTGCTTTGCCCGGGCAACGATGTTCTCGATCATCGCCCCGGAGTTGAAGTCCTTGAAGTACAGGACCTCCTTGTCTCCGTTGGCGTAGGTCACCTCAAGGAACCGGTTCTCCTCGGTCTCGCTGTACATGCGCTCGACGACGCGCTGGATCATCTCCTCCACCGTCGCCGCCGACGAGCCACCGTGCTCGGCCAGGTCATCGGGGTGCAGCGGAAGTTCGCTCACCACGTACTTGGAGAAAATGTCCCGGGCGGCCTCGGCGTCCGGCCGCTCGATCTTGATCTTGACGTCGAGCCTGCCTGGCCGCAGGATCGCGGGGTCGATCATGTCCTCGCGGTTCGACGCGCCGATCACGATCACGTTCTCCAGGCCCTCGACGCCGTCGATCTCCGACAGCAGCTGCGGCACTATCGTGTTCTCCACGTCGCTGGACACGCCCGAACCGCGGGTGCGGAAGATCGAGTCCATCTCGTCGAAGAAGACGATGACCGGCATGCCCTCGCTGGCCTTCTCCCTGGCCCGCTGGAACACCAGGCGGATATGCCGCTCGGTCTCGCCGACGTACTTGTTGAGGAGCTCGGGGCCCTTGATGTTCAGGAAGAAGCTCTTGCCCTCCTGCGCGGGTCCAGCCGCCGCCGTCGCGCCGCCGGACTCAGTCTGAGCCGCGTCGGCCTGGCTTGTCTCAGCCTCGGCGTCAGCTGACGGAGCGGACTTGGCGGCCCGCTCGGCGACCTGCTTGGCCAGCGAGTTCGCGACCGCCTTGGCGATCAGCGTCTTGCCGCAGCCGGGCGGCCCGTAAAGCAGCACGCCCTTAGGCGGCTTCAGCAGGTGCTCCTTGAACAGGTCAGCGTGCAGGTAGGGCAGCTCGATAGCGTCCCGGATCTGCTCGATCTGCTGCGCCAGCCCGCCAATCTGGGTGTAGGTGATGTCCGGCACTTCTTCGAGGATGAGCTCCTCGACCTCGGCCTTGGGGATCCGCTCGTAGACGTAGCCGGACCGCGGCTCCAGCAGCAGCGAGTCGCCGCCGCGCAGCGTGATGCTCCGCAGCGGTTCGGCCAGCCGCACGATGCGCTCCTCGTCGGCATGAGAGATCACCAGGGCACGATCGCCGCCCTCGAGGATCTCCTTGAGCATGACGACCTCGCCCACGGTCTCGTAGCCCTGGGCGATGACGACGTTGAGGGCCTCGTTCAGCACGACTTCCTGGCCTGGCCTGAGCTCTTCGACGTCGACTCCGGGGCTGACGCTCACCCGCATCTTCCGGCCGCCGGTGAACACGTCCGCGCTGCCGTCCTCGCAGGCCTGGAGGAAGATCCCGAAACCGGACGGCGGCTGGGCGAGCCGGTCCACCTCCTCCTTGAGCGCCACGATCTGGTCGCGCGCCTCCCGGAGGGTGCCAGCGAGCCTTTCGTTCTGGCCGGTGACGCTGGCAATGCTCGCCTCAGCTTCGCGCAGGCGCTCCTCGAGCAGCCTGGTCTGCCTCGGCGAGTCGGCAAGCCTGCGGCGCAGAGCGGAAATCTCCTCCTCGAGGAAGGAGATCTGCGTCGTCAGGACCTTGACCTCGTCGTCATATCGCCCGGCGCGTGAGCTGTCGTCACGAGAAGCCATGCCCCTCACCCCCTTCCGAGAGCCGGTTACCCCTGACCCTACCTATACGGGACGCTTCCGTAACCTGCTGCGGCCGCTGTCTGGATGTTCTCACGTTACGATCCGAGAACGACCAGGCGGTGTTACTGCTTCCTCGTGTTCGCCCTCGGCGTGGGCGTTCTTCGACGGCCTGCGGCGCCGCGGGGGCGCGGTCACCCCGTCGGCGAGCCGCCGCGCCGTCACCAGGAAGCCAGTGTGGCCGATCATGCGGTGCTCGGGCCGGACGGCCAGGCCGTCGACGTGCCAGCCGCGCAGCAGGGTCTCCCACGCCGCTGGCTCGTCAAAGCTGCCCTGCGCACGCAGCGCCTCCACGGTCCGCGACATCTGCGTGGTCGTGGCCACATAACAGCAGATCAGGCCACCAGCCCGGAGCGAAGCCGCAGCGGCGTCGGCATGCTCCCATGGCGCCAGCATGTCCAGCACCATCCGGTCGAAGTCGGCGATGCCGGCATCTTCTGCCGCCGCGCCATCCCCCGGGAATTCCCCGGTCACCAGCTGCCAGGAGGGGTGCGGGCCGCCGAAGTAGCGCTCCACGTTCGCCCGTGCGATCTCGGCAAAGTCGGGCCTGCGCTCGTAGGAGACCACCAGTCCGCCCTCGCCTACGGCCCGCAGCAGCCAGCAGGACAGCGCGCCCGAGCCGGCGCCCGCCTCGATGACCCGCGCGCCAGCGTAAATGTCGGCCTGAGCCAGGATCTGCCCGGCATCCTTCGGGTAGACCACCGCCGCACCGCGTGGCATAGACAGGCTGTAGTCGGCAAGCAGCGGCCGCAGCGCCACGTAGGCGGTGCCGCCGGACGAAACTACAACGCTGCCCTCGGGCTGGCCGATCAGGTCGTCGTGCGCCAGCGAGCCGCGGTGGGTGTGGAAGGACCGCCCGGCCTCGAGCACTACCCGGTGGCGGCGCCCCTTGGGGTCGGTCAGCTGAACCTGGTCGCCCGGGGCGAGCAAGCCGCGCGGCTGCGTGATCACGGTGGAAAGACTAGCTGTGTTGATTTGCGCCTCCGGGGCGCTGGGTCCGTTGTCCTTCCCTCGGTCGCTCCAAGCCTTCGGCTTGTCGCTCCTCGGTACAGGACAACGGCGCGCCCCTTTGGCGCCAATTAGGCAGCCGCAAAGGCATGGTCCAGGTCGGTGGTGGCCAGCACCCCGAACACCTGGCCGGACGGCTCGATCAGCAGGTACTCGGTGGCCGGGGATCGCTGCACCGCCTCGACAAGCTCCTTGCCTGACAGGTCGGCTGACAGCACCATTCCCGGCTCAAGCGCGCGGGCCAGCGAGCCGACGTCAACCCATGGCCTGCGCTGCGGCGGCGTCGCCATCACCGCGGTCTCGTTGACGATCGCGATCGGCGTTGACTCGTGATCGCCGATGACGAGGGCGCGTGCGTGAGCCTCGTCAGCGCGCCTGATCGCCTCGGAGAGCGGCACGTTCCCCGGGATCAGGATGGCCCGCCTGGCGAGCGTGCGGGCCTGCAGCCGGGGCAGTTTCTCGCGCACCTTCGCCGTTCTGATCGCCTGCCCGGCGATGACCCACATCCACAGGGCTATCAGCAGCAGCCAGAGGAGGTAGGAGTCGGCCAGACTCACCCCCCGGCCGTACAGGGCGAGCGCGAAGACCACGACCAGCACGGCGAGCCCGCGGCCCGCCCAGGCCGCGGCTATCGTCGCCTGGCCGGGCTTACCTGTGACTTTCCATATCCCCGCGCGCAGCATCCGGCCGCCGTCCAGCGGCAGGCCCGGCAGCAGGTTAAAGATGCCCACCAGGATGTTCGCCAGGATCAGCTGGTCGATCAGCACACGCGCGATCCCGGCCGGGTTGAGCGCGGCGTCCAGGCCGAAGCCGACCGCGGCCAGCAACAGCGACGTCGCCGGCCCGACCGCGGATACAGCGAACTCTTTGCCAGGGGTCGGTGCCTCCTGCTCGATCTCGGAGAAGCCACCGAGCGGGTGCAGCAGGATCCGCCGCACGGTCAGCCCGAAGCCGCGGGCAACGACACAGTGGCTGAGCTCGTGTACCAGCACTGACCCGTAGAGCAGGATGACGAAAGCGGCCGCCACGGCGACGCGAACGCCTTCCGGGTGCACCGACTTCGGCAGGGTCCCGGTGTACACGAAAACGATCAGCGCCGCGACCAGGAACCAGTACGGCGAGATATAGGCCGGCACGCCGAACGGCCGGGCGATAACGATGCCGTACCGTACGTCAGTCCTGCCGCGCGGCTCGGGTGAGTCACCAGGCTGCTGTGCCTGGTGATCCTGCTCTGGGGTGGTGCCCGTCACGCAACTGATGCTATGTGCTGCGGGGCACCGTGTGCGGTGCCAGGCGGCTGACACGCGGCGGCGCGCGCCCGCCGAATACCGCGGAATGTCGGCACGGTCCCCTATCGTGCGGAGAGTGGGCGACGACAGCACAGCAACAGCCATTCCGGCTTCTTCGGATACACAGCCTGAGGATCTGGATGCCGGGATAAAGCGGCCGTCGCTGTCGCCGTCACGCGCCGGTGACTTCATGACCTGCCCCCTGCTGTACCGGTTCCGGGTGATCGACCGGCTGCCTGAGCCGCCGAGCCCGGCCGCGACGCGGGGGACGCTGGTGCACGCAGTCCTGGAGCGGCTGTTCGATGAGCCGGCCGCGGCGCGGACAGCGGAGGCCGCGCGGGCGATGCTCACCCCGCAGTGGGAGCGGCTGGTCACCGAGGAACCGGCGCTGGCCGAGCTGTTCGCCGCCGATGAGGACCGCAGCGCCTGGCTAGCCGAGGCGGGCCGGATGCTCGACCGCTACTTCACGCTGGAAGACCCCACCCGCCTGGAGCCACGGCACCGGGAGCACGGGGTCCAGGTGGTACTCGAGTCGGGACTGCTCCTGCGCGGCTACATCGACAGGCTCGATGTCGCGGCCGGCGGCGAGATCCGGATCGTCGACTACAAGACGGGCTCAGCTCCCCGCGAGGAGTACGAGGCCCAGGCGCTGTTCCAGATGAAGTTCTATGCGGTCGTGCTCTGGCTGACCCAGCAGCAGGTGCCCAAGCTGCTGCAGCTCATATACCTGGGCAACGGTGAGATCGTGCGGTACGCGCCGGACGAGGCCGACCTGCGCGCCACGCTCCGCAAGATCGGTGCGCTGTGGCAGGCGATCGACCGGGCCCGCTCGACAGGCGACTGGCGCCCCCGGCCGGGCAGGCTCTGCGGATGGTGCGCCCACCAGGCGATATGCCCTGCGTACGGCGGCACTCCCCCGCCGCTGCCCGGCCAGGACTCCTCCGGCGAGTCTTAGCCTCAGGCCTCAGATATCACAGCTGGAGTTCGGCTGCCCTTCGGCTATCACAGTTATTCGGGCTTTGAGTAGCCAAGTATGCCTATAAGTGGATCTGTTCCGTCACTATTGGAAGGGAGCCGGGGACCGCCGGAACCTGCGCTGGCGATCACCGAAACAGACCGAAGGGAAGCGCCCTGGCGATCATTGAGGCACACGGCCTGGCGCGAACCTTCACCAGTCGCCGGCGAACGGTTGAGGCCGTGCGCGGTGTCGATTTCACCGTGGACCACGCGGAGATCGTCGGCTTTCTCGGCCCTAACGGAGCAGGCAAGACGACCACGCTCCGCATGCTGACGACGCTGCTGAAGCCGACAGCGGGCCGGGCCAGGATCGCCGGAGCTGATCTGCTTCGCGATCCCGTAGCTGTCCGCCGCCGGATCGGCTACGTCGCTCAGGCCGTCGGTGCCAGCGCGGGCGGCTCGGATCCGAACTGCCGGGTGGACGAGGAGCTCCAGATCCAGGCTCAGCTGTACCGGATACCAGCTGGCGAGGCGGCTGTGCGCGTCGACCTGCTGACACGCCAGCTTGAGCTGACCGGCCTGGAGCAGCGGCTTGTCAAGACGCTGTCCGGCGGACAGCGCCGTCGCCTCGACATCGCGCTCGGCTTGGTCCACTCGCCCCGCGTGGTCTTCCTCGACGAGCCCACGACGGGCCTCGACCCGCAGGCCCGCAGCAACCTCTGGCATCACATCCGGGCCCTGCGCGAGACGATGGGCACCACCATCTTCCTCAGCACGCACTATCTGGAGGAGGCCGACTCGCTTTGTGACCGCGTCCTCGTGATCGACCACGGCCGGATCATCGCCACCGGGTCGCCCGAGGCGCTGAAGCGCCGCATCTCTGGCGACGTGGTCACGCTCAGCGTCACCGGTGACCCGAAGATCGCCAGCAAAGTACTGGCTGAAGTGCCGGCCGTGCGCGAGATCACCGTCGACGGCCAGGTGCTGCGGCTGTCGGTCGAGCGGGGAGAGGAGGCGCTGCCGGGCATGCTGCGGGCGCTGGATGGCGAGGCCATAACGATGGAGTCCGTCCAGCTGGCCCGGCCCACCCTGGACGACGTCTTCCTTACCCTGACCGGCCGGTCGCTGCGCGACGACTCACCCGTATCCGGTGGCGGGACTCCAGAAACCACTGAATCACCCACTGAATCGTGGACCTCCCGGCCCGCCGACGACCGGGCTCCAGCACCAGCACCAGCACCAGCACCAGCACCAGCACCAGCCTGGACCTCAGCACCCGCCGACCCATTGCCACCGGCACCCGCTGACGCATGGCCGGCGGCACCGGCCGACCCATGGTCACTGGTGCCCGCCGACCCTTGGGCCCGCGCACCAGCAGACGTAGACCCGGACACTGAGCCAATCCGGGCGGTACCTAAGCATCCGGACCGGGCCGGAACGGAACCGGCCGGCACGGGGCTGGCTCACACGCAGCCGATCCACACCGGGCCGGACTACTGGCGCCCGGTCAGCACGGATCCGGGCGGGAGCGAGCACAGCGGGAGGGGGCCGATCCAATGAGGGAAACGACCCACGCAGGACCGCCGCGACGGGCCGCGGGCGGCCGGGCCAATGCCCGTCACGCGGCTCCGGCGCCAGAGGCTGCGGCGAGCTTTCCGGCCTTCGTGCACGACACGATGCTGATCTTCCGCAGGCAGATGCGGCTTTCGCTCCGCAACCCTGTCTGGGTCATCATCGGACTGATTCAGCCCGTGCTGTACCTGGCCTTTTTCGGCCCACTGCTTACCAAGATCGTCGGGTTGGGTCTGCCGGGCCTGCCTGCTGGCAAGGCCTACAACTTCTTCGTGCCCGGTCTGCTGATCCAGCTCGGGCTGTTCGGCGCGGCGTTCGTGGGCTTCGCCATCATCGCCGACTGGCGGCTCGGCGTGGTCGAGCGGTTTCGCGTCACCCCGGTGAGCAGGCTGGCGCTGCTGGCCGGCCGCGTGCTCAGGGACGTGATCACGCTGATCGTCCAGGCCATCATCCTGGTGCTCGCGGGCCTGCTCTTCGGTCTCCGCGCCCCGCTGGCCGGGTTGCTGATTGGCCTGGGTTTCGTCGCGATCGTCGCCGTCAGCCTGTCCGCGACCTCTTACGCGCTCGGCCTGGCGCTGAAGAGCGAGGCCGGCCTGGCCCCGCTGATCAACATGGTGGTGGTGCCGCTGATGCTGCTGTCCGGGATCATGCTCCCGATGTCGCTGGGGCCGCCCTGGCTGCGCACGGTGGCCCGGTTCACGCCGTTCGGCTACATCATCAACGCGATGCGGGAGGCGTTCGCTGGCAGCTACTTCAACAACGTCATGTTTGAGGGCGTAGGCGTTGCCGTGGCGATGGCCGTTATCTGCCTTCTGCTCGCGGTACGCGCGTTCATCCGGGAGAACGCCTGAGCATACGGTTCATGCGCCGCGGTGTGCTCCGCCCGCAGGCTGGACGGTGAGGAAGCGGGGAGACCTGAAACCCCTGGCCGCGAACGCGCGCGACACCGCTGCCCGTATCTCGGGCAGCCGGGGTGCGGGCAGCAGAGCGAGCACTGGCCGGCCCGGGCCGTCCGTGATCATACGTGCTCCCAGGGCACCGGCGCCGAGGGCCGCCGACACGGCGACCTTCTGCACCTCATCAGGTGCCAGCGCGCTATGCGCCGCGGTCAGCATGGGGCCCAGCGCCTCGATCGCCCCTGCCTCCAGCGCTTCGGCGGCCGCTTCCATCGGTGCATGCTCTGTGATCGGGGCCTGCGGGATACCCCGAACCCTGGTGTCGATAACTGCCAGGCGCAGGCCCGCCGCAGCCGGGTCGCAGGGCAGCCTGCGATCGCCCATCATGGCCATGCCCGGCTCGTGCCCGGAGCCGCCACTATCCGGGCCGCCGGCCTGCTGCCCGAGCCCGGCCAGGTCGCGCAGGACCAGCCGGATCGCGGTCTGGGTCGCCTCGGTGGCGCCAACCCCGGACCCCTCGGGCAGGTCGGTGTTGACCAGCAGCGCGGCACCGTGGCGCGCTGAACGCAGCCCGTCAGCAGCCCAGGCCGGACCGCCGCCGGCGGCAGCTTCGGCGACTGTCAGCCGACATCGCTCATCCGGCCGGTTCATCCGCACCGGCTCGATGACGGCGTCCGGGAGCGGTCCGGCCGCGACGATCGCGCCCCATCGGGCTGTGACGGTCAGCCGCCGCGGCCCGTCGGCGAGCAGCGTGACCGTGCCCGGGATACGCCAGACCTGGGCGGGCGGCTGCCCGAACACCTCCCGGTAGGTGTAGGACGCCAGGCGCAGTTCGGGGGCGCCGTCCGGACGATCGGCCAGATCAGCTTCCATCGGCCGGCTCCTGTTTGCGGGCGAGAACCCGGTAAGCGTTGCCGCGATCCCAGTGGCGGGCTAGTGCCCGGCCGAGCGTCCGGTCGATCAGCAGCGTAGCGACAATGAACGGCAGGCCTGCGGCCAGCACCAGTGCTCGGCTTGCCCGGGTCAGCGCTGTCGCAGGCCGGGGCGACCATGGCTTGCTCCGGTCGGTCACCAAGGACGTGACGAACAGGTACACGGCCATCACGGCGTCATTGGCCTGGTGCACTGGGCCGCGCTCGATGGCAACTGGCTGCAGACCGCGCCGCTCCAGCGCGGCGACCAGATTGCCGATCGGCATCAGGTGCTGGTGCTGCGGCTGGAACCACACCATCCAGTAGCGGCCGAAGATCTGGCCGAGACGCCACTGCGGATCGGGAAGCTCGATCAGCAGGTAGCCACCGGAGGGCAGCACCTGGGCCGCCGCGTCCAGTTCGGCCAGCGGCTCCCTGGTGTGCTCCAGGTAATGGTGCATGCTGACGACGTCGTAGCGGCCGGCCAGTTCACCAGCCAGGTCCGGAAACATGCCGCGGTGGGCGGTGGCGATCCAGCCCCGGCGCTCCGCGTCTTCGATCACGGCGCCCTGGTCCAGGCCGTCGAAGACCGTGTCCGGCAGCAGCGTGCTGGCGATCGCGCAGAAGTGCCCGTGGCCTGCCCCGACGTCCAGCCAGGCCTTGGGTGTGGTCACTCGCTGCATCATGCGTGCGCGCCCGCGGTATGCCTCGGCTGCGGTCAGGAACACCGTCTCCGCTGTTCCGGCGCCGAGACCGTCGTAAGCGTCCCGGTAGTAGAAGTCGAGGCCCTCCGGGGTGAGCCGGGGGTTCTGGAAGACGTGCCCGCAGCCACCGCACTGGTCGAGCGTGAACAGCCCCGGCTTGTGCATGACCAGGTCCGGGCTGCGCAGCCGCTGTCCCACCTCGGCCGAGCCGCACCACGGGCAGCTATGGCGGCGTTCTTCGAAGAACCGCGCGGTCCCTGCGGCCAGAGCCGCCTGGTAGTAGACGGCCGCCTCGGCAATCTCGGTTTCGTGGCGCTGGTCAGCGGAGGACCGCCATCGCCCGGCGATGGTCCGCGCCCACACCCAGGGCTCGGATACCGGGCGGAGCAGGGCGGCAGCGTGCAGCCCGCGCGGAGCGAGCGGTGTGCCCGCGAAGATCAAGTACGGCTGCAAGCAGTAGGCGACGGCGGCGGCCAGGCCCCACTGCCAATCGGTAACCAGGGCAAGCACGGTGAGCGCATACGGGATGACGTCGAGCGCCAGATGCAGGCCGACAATGTTGCCGCTCGCCCGCAGCCTGGCCCTCCGCTTTGCCAGGTCGTCGCCGGCTGACCACCGCCCCGGAGCGACGGCGACCGCTGCCCGCTGGCCGGCGTACGGGCGCAGCCGCCGGGCCAGCGCGATAACGTCAGCGGGCTCCATCCCGGAAAGCTCAGCTCCCGGCACGCCGATGACCCCGGCTCGCTCCAGCAGGGCCGGGTCGGCCAGCATCGCGGCCCCGGCGCTGCCGCCCACGGCAAGCACGCTGGTCCGGTAGGCCCGCGGGTCAACCCGCCGCACCAGGTCGCGTGCTGCTGTCGCGGGCAAGTCGGCGGGCACCAGATCGACCAGGCTCAGCTTTTCGGCGCTGGCGTAGGTGGCTGCGTCTCGCTGGGTGGCCTGGCCGAGCGTGGTCCCGCGCACGGTGATCCATACCCAGTCTGCCGCCGTAGCCGGCTGCTCGCCGGTGGCCGATGCTGTCCCGCTGGCTGGCAGTCTGCCCGGGACCCGTGCCCTCAGCCTCAGGCCGTTCACGACAAGCCCGGCCACGATGAGCGGAACCAGGAGGTATTCGATCACGTGAGTTTCTCCAGATGATCTGCTGCCGTAACCGCGCCCCCGGCAGCGGCGAAGGAGTCCCGGATCCGGCCGGCGGCAGCGGCATAGCTGGGGTCGTCGAGCACGGCGCGGACGGCGTCGCCGAGGTCGGCGGGCCGCAGACGCCCAAACCGCACACGCACGCCTGCACCCGCATCGGCAACCTGCTGGGCGATGATCGGCTGATCGTCCCGGATCGGGGCGACGACGAGCGGCAGCCCGCAGGCCAGCGCTTCGCAGACGGTGTTATGCCCGCCGTGCGTCACAACGGCGGACATGTGCGGCAGCAACGCGAGCTGCGGGACCTGACCGGCGAACAAGATGTTCGGCGGGGCGTTGTCGCGCGGTGGGCCGACGATCACCGCCTGCAGGTCCTGGCTCAGGCCGGCCAGGGCCTCGACCGCCGTACCGAAGAACCGCTCCCCCGCCGGGCCGTTGAGGGTTCCCAGCGACACCAGAAGGTGCCGTCGCTCGGGGTCAAGCCATTCCCACGGGAACGCGCCCCGGTCGGGCCGTGCCGTGAGAGCCGGGCCGGTGAACACGTAGTGGTCTCCGAACCCGCTGACGTCACCGATCAGCGCAGGCGTCGTGTACGCCAGCACCAGATGATCTGAGAAGCGCAGGTCAACTGGATCAGCGACACCGCAGGCCAGCTGGAAGGCGGTGATCTGGTCACGGACCCACTCGTCGACCTTAGGCACGACCGCTAGTGGCCCCAGAAGCTCAGCGGGCGTTGTGGCCGATGTGGCCCAGCGGATGCCCGCCTGCCGCGCCGCCACGACTCCGGCCAGGGCCTGCTGATCGGCTATCACGACGTCTGGCGCGAAGGTGGCCACCGCCGCCTGGGCACCGGGCAGCATCGCATGGCCCAGCGGGATCACGAAGTCTTCCCAGAAGAACTTGAGCACCGCGGCACCACGCAGCGTCAGCCACCGTTCCCGTTCGGTCGCCAGCTTCTGAGCGAACGCGTCGTCGAGCACCGGAAAGATACGCGCGCCGTCGGGCAGCAGCGGCGCCAGCGCGCCCGGGTAACCGGCCCAGGCGACGTCGTGGCCGCGGGCGGTCAACTCTGCGCCGACAGCGGCTGTCGGGTTGATGTGCCCGGCCAGCGGCGGTACCACGAAGAGAAACCGGCTCCCCGTGCTCACCCCGCGGTCCCGGAGGCCGCACGTACCGGCAGCCAGCCGGTGATGATGTCCCGGAGCTGGCCGGTAGCTTCCCGCAGCACCGTGTGGGCCAGGCCCGGCAGGATCTCGACCCGGCAGTCGGGGACGTGACGGCGCAGGTCGTCGGCTGCCGCGACCAGTTCCGAGCGCTCGCCGTACACGCCGAGCACCGGGCAGCTGATCGAGGCCAGCTCCGCTTCGTCCAGCGGCCGTTCGGCGGCCAGGTCGTCGATCAGGCTGGTCCCGTTGAGCAGCGCGTCGGCGTGCGTGGCCAGCCGGGCGAGCTTGCGCTGGCCCACGGCGCGCAGCGCGTCCTGCACGCGGTCGTACTCCAGGCCCAGCGCAGCGGCCGTCAGCGTATTGGCCATGTCCTCGAGCCAGGCGGCGGCACCGCCACCGGCGCAATGAGCCTCGATCAGCACAAGCCCGGCGACTCGCTCGGGCGCTGCCACCGCCATCCGCGCCGCGATCAGCCCGCCGTAGCTGTTGCCGATCAGGTAGACGGGGTCGGTCACGCCCAGCGCGTCCAGCAGTGCGCACAGGTCGGCGGCACCGTCGCGGGTCGAATAACAGCTCTCCGGGCGCCCAGACATGCCGTGGCCGCGCAGATCGTAGAGGATCGCGCGGGCGCCAGCGCCGACCGCCGGCCCGGCCAGCGTGTAGTAGAAGCTGGACAGGTTGTCGATGACCAGGCCGTGCACGAACACGACCACCGGCGCGCCTGCCAGCGGCCCGGGCGGATCGAGGCGCTGGACGTGAAACCGGGTCCCGTTGGCGGTGATGTCAGCCATGCGGGTCAGTTGATGTCGGCCAGCCGGGAGTCGCCGGACTGCGCGGCCTCGACGTAGCTGGCGAGCTTCCCGACGGTCATCGCCATGATGTCGTTGATGTCCATCTCGCCGATGAACGAGGCCAGGTTCACCCTCTCGCCGTAGCGCTCCTGGAGCTTGCCGGCCAGCGCAACGAACTCGATGCTCTCCAGGGCAAGGTCGTCGCTGAACGTCGTGTCCGGGGTGATCTCAATGTCCAGCAGGAAGTCCTCGCCGACCACCTCGGTCAGGATGTGGACGACCTCGTCGAGAACGTCGCTCATGAATGTCCCTTCGTTAAACAGCTCGTTAAACGGCCGCGACACAGGCCGCGGCGTCGATCGGGCGGGCAGGCCGGCCCGCCTGGGCGACCAGCAGGCTGCCGTCGTCGGCCAGGCTGATGGTGAAGTCAACCGGTTCGTGGCCGGCGACCGCGACCGCACAGCCCGGCCGGGAACCCTCAGGCATAATGCAGCGCAGTGACACCAGCGGTGCGCGGAACGGCCCGCGCACCGTCACCGCGGCTCCGCTGTCGGCCACGGTGACCTCGGCCGGGAAGACCGGCCCGGCACCGCGTTCCCAGAGCCAGTGACGGACCGCGTCCTTGGCCGCGATCGCCCTGAGCAGCCACTGGCGCTGCTGGCGGGGATTGAGCCGCTCGTAGACCGCCCGTTCGGAGGCGTTCAGGTACCTGCGCATGATCAGCTCGCGTGACGCCGAGTCCGGCCAGCGCTCCCACAGTGCATTCCAGCCGCCCGGGTACAGCCGCGACAGAGCGTTATGCCCAGGTTGCAGCTTGACCTTCCAGATCGCCTCGTCCGTGGCGAAGCGCCGCGTCGCCCAGCCCTCGATCCGGCACCACACCCGGCCATCGCCAGTGGTCAGCTCGGCGTCGGCGCGCATCGCGGTGGCGGTGACCTCCCGGATCCACACGACGGCGCGCAGGCGCTCGCCCTCCGGCGGCTGCGGGCCGTACAGCCGGACTGCCTGGATACCTGTGGGCAGTACGTTCTGGTCCTCAGTGGTTCTGACTTGCATCCAGTGCCCGATGAGCTGGCCGGCGCTGTCCAGCAGCGCACCGCGGGCCGGCAGGCTGAGCAGGGTGCCGGTCACACCGTCGTCGGCGACTGACGTGATGTCCTCGACGCCGGCGAACCGCGGGCCGTGAAACATCCAGCCGCCGGAGTACAGCTCGCTGGCGGTGACAGGCGCGGGACGCTCCCCCCGCAACTCTGCCGGCGAGGGCGGCGGCACCGGCGGGTAGGCGCCAGCCATAACTACTGTGCCGCCGGCGTAACCCTCAATGCGGACCTTCACCCGGTCGGGACCCTCGCGGGAGGCACGCACCGGCGCGGTTGTCGCGGGCGCGACGGTCAGCCAGCGCGCCGCTGTGACCTGCTCGAAGCCAACCACGACGCGGTCAGGCGCCAGCTCGCGGGCGGCATCGGCCAGCACCTCGAGCAGGGTCGTCATCGGCACAACAGGGAACCGGTCGGAATGGTCGGCCCAGCCTTCAGCCTGCGGAATGATGCAGTGGTCAGCCAGATCCGGCATGGTGCCCAGCGAGAACTCCCTGGTCGCCGTGACGTCATCGGCCCGCACACGGCCGTTGTCACGGCTGCCGGGCCGGCGCGAGAGAGCACGCGCGACCGCTCCCGCTGCCGTCGCCGTCTCAGCCATCAGCTCGCCGAACTCGGCCAGCGCGGGCGTGACCGCCTCGGGCGGGATGGCCGCGCCATCGGCCGGCGGTCCCGCCGCTTCCGTGAGCGGCATCCCCGCCAGCCGGACCAGCGGCGTTCCCAGGCGCAGCCGGACCGCGAGCCGCCGGGGCGGGGCCAGCCGGTCGAACCGGGGGGACAGTCCCTCGGCCCACAGCGCTGCCACGGCCCGACGCAGCTGAGCCAGCCCGTCTCGGGCGGGCACCGTCGTGGCCACAGCCAGGTGATCGCGGGCGCCGAGCGTGTCGCTGGTAAAGCCGGTCAGGCTGCCTGGGCCGGCCTGCACGAACGCCCGGACTCCCGACGCGTGCAGCGCCTGAACGAGTTGGGAGAACCGGACCGGCTCCACCAGGTGCCGCAGCACGAGGTCGCGTACGGCATCCGGCTCACTGGGGTACGGTGCCAGCGAGGTAGCCGACCACACCGGCACGCTGGCCGGGCCGACCTCAAGGCGCTGCAGGGTCTCCCGCGCAGCCGCGACGTAGGGCGCGTACATCGGCGAGTGAAACCCGGTGCGGAACGGCAGCGTCTGAGCCAGGATGCCCGCCGCCCGTGCCCGCTGCACTACCTCGGCCACCAGCGGAGCCGGGCCGCACACCACCGACTGATGCGGGCAGTTGTCGTGGGTGACGACGACCTCGCTGCCGGGCAGAAGCCCGGCGGCGCGCTCAGCCGACGAGCCGAGCGCGGCGTAGACGAGGTCGGGTACCTGGGCCATGCCCGGCTGGACCGACGCGATGAACGCGTCGATCTTCGGGTAGATCCCGGCGACGACCATCGCGGTCCACTCGCCGAGGCTGTGACCGGCCAGCACGCCGGGGGTGATGCCGAGTTCAGCCAGTGCCCCGGCGAACAGCCGGCCGACGGCCACGACATCGAGAGCCAGCTCGACGATCCCGCCGCCGGGGTCGGCGCCGCGGCCCCCGTTGTGGAGCTGGGGGCTCGGCAGGCCGAACCGCTCGGCGACGGCCTCTATCCGGGGCGCGAACTCGGGCTCGAACCCGGGGAACAGGAATGCGACCTGCTCCGGGCCGGTGAGCAGGGGGCGCGGCGCGAACCAGATATCGCTGCGCCCGCGCCACGGACTGCCACGGGCGGCGATCTTGCGAGCCAGCGCGAGCTTGCGCTCGTCGGGAGCGACGATGGCCAGCCGGCACGGTCCTGGTCCTGGCTCCTGGCCGGCCTGCCCGATCAGCTCGGCGTCAGGGATGTCCAGCGACTCCGCCATCCCGGCCGCTGAACCGGACGCCAGCCGCAAGACGGGTTCTCCAGGAACGCTGTCCGCGGGCCGAGCCCGCCGCGGCCCGGGCCATACCGGCGAACTCGGCACTGACGCCGACGACGGGGCCTCGACGATCACGTGCGCGTTGATGCCGCCGAAGCCGAACGCGCTCACCGCCGCCCGGCGCACGGCCGTATCCGGCCACGGCCGCGCCTGGGTGACCGGCTCAAACCGGGTCCTGGCCAGCGCCGGGTGCGGCTCAGAAATGTTCAGCGTCGGCGGCAGCACCCCGTGCTGGACAGCGAACACCGCCTTGATCAGCCCGGCGATCCCGGCCGCTGGCATGGCGTGACCGATCATCGACTTGACGGTGCCGAGCCCGATCGCGTCGCCTCCCGAGGGCGGCCCGAACACCCGCTCCAGCGCGGCCAGCTCCACTTCGTCGCCGACGTGCGTGGCGGTGCCGTGCGCCTCCAGCAGCCCGAGTGCACCTGGTGCCGCCGGATCCAGGCCTGCGGCCTCCCAGGACCGCCGGATAGCGAGTTCCTGGCCGTCGGCGTGCGGGTTCATCATGCTGGTCGCGCGGCCGTCACTGGCCACGCCGACGCCACGGATGACCGCGTAGACCTGGTCTCCCGATGCGACGGCGTCGGCGAGCCGCTTGAGCAGCACGACGCCCGCTCCTTCGGACAGCAGCGTGCCGTCGGCGTGACGGTCGAACGGCCGGATCAGCTCGCTGGCGCTGAGCGCCCGCAGCTGGGTGAACACGCTCCACAACGTCGGGTGATGGCAGGTGTGGACGCCCCCGGCGAGCACGGTGTCGCAGCGTCCCGAGGTGAGTTCGCGGACCGCGTGGTCCACAGCGAGCAGCGATGACGCACACGCGGCATCGACCGTGTACGCGGGCCCGCGCAGGTCGAACCGGTTGGCGATCCGGGAAGCCGCGAAGTTGGGCACAAGCCCGATCGACGGGTCGGCCCGGTCCGGACCCAGGCGCTCGGCGAACGCGGTCCGCACTGCCTCGAGGCGGCGTGGGCTCAGCTCGGGCACGAGATCGCTCAGCACGGCTGTGAGCTGGTGCGCGGTGTACACCCGCTGGTCAAGGCGGGCGAGGCCAGGCGTGAGGTAGCCTCCGCGGCCGATGATGACACCGACCCGCTCGGGCGCGGGAAGCGTGCCGCCGCCGGCGATGGCCTCTGCGGCGGCCCGCAGCATCAGCAGCTGATCGGGTTCGGTCCCGTCAACCGCCATGGGCATGATTCCGAACTGGGCCGGGTCGAAGTCCGCGAGGTCATCGACGAACCCGCCGCGGCGGCAGTAGAACCGGTCGGCCCCGTCCTCGCCCGGGCGGTAGTAGACCCCGGTGTCCCACCGGTCCCTGGGCACCTCGGTGATCGCGTCGACGCCGGACTGTATATTGTCCCAGAACGTCGGGGCGTCGCCGGCCCCGGGGAACACCGCACCGATGCCGACGACCGCGACATCAGTCATCGCCCGGCTCACCGCACATGTACACGACCTGGGCCGGACCTGAGTCCGCTGCCAGCTCCGCCAGCAGGCAGGCGACGCCCGCATCGGCGTCGATCAGCGCGATGCCGCGCCGCGCGTACTCGCGCTCCAGCTCGGGCGTAACCATCCCCGCCCCGCCGGCCCACGGCCCCCAGTCGATGCTCACCACGCGGCCAGGGAAGCCACCGGACCACAGACGGGCCATGCTGTCCAGGGCGTCGTTGCCGGCCGCGTAGTCGGCCTGGCCTCGGTTACCGAAGACGCCAGAGACGCTTCCGAACAGCACCAGGAACCGGGTGCCGGGGCGCAGCCCGTCGTGCAGTGCCCTGGCCCCGTCGACCTTCGTCCCGTAAACCCGGCCGAACGAGTCTGGCGTCTTGTCCGGAACGAGACGGTCTTCGGTCAGGCCGGCGCCGTGGATCACTCCATCCAGCCGGCCGTGGCGGGCGTAGATGTCGCCGAGCACCGTGCTGACGGCCGCGGCGTCGCGCACGTCGGTGGCGTGATACCGCACCGAAGCGGCAGCGGCTCGCAGCGCGGTCAGCGTGGCCCGTATCTCCCGCTCCCGCAGGATGCGCCCGGCCTCCGTCTCGACCTCGCGCGGGCTGCTCATGCCCCGTTCGATCAGCATGCGGCGCAGCTCTTCGGCGCTGGCGGCGGCATCGAGCCGCAGGTCCGGGTGGCCCGGCAGCGGCGTGCGGCCGATCAGCTCGATGTGGCATCCGGTGGCCCTGGCCAGGGCGAGGGCCGAAAGCGCTGTGATCCCGCGCGCGCCACCGGTCAGCAGTACGACGCTGTCCCGGTCCAGGCCCAGCCCGGCCGAGTCGCGTTGCGACAGCTGCGCCTGCCGGACCCGCAGGCACCGGCGCCGACCGCCGCCGTAGCCGACGACTGCGGGCGCGTCGCTGTCGGTCAGCTCGGCCAGCAGGTTCTGGGCGGTGACCCGCGGGCTCTCCTTGGGCTCGACATCGACCGCGCGCGCCAGGACGTGCGGGTACTCCGCCGCGATGGCCCGCATCATGCCCCGCAGGCCGAGATCGGCGCCGTCGTCACGGGCGGGGTAATCATCGCCGAAGGTCGCACCGTCCGATGTCGCCACCACCACAGCGCGGGCACCGCCTACCAGGGCGTCGCGGAACTGGCCGAACCCGTCCGGGAGGACCGTGCCCCCGCCCGGCCGCAGAACTCCGAGATGAACGAGCGTCCCGCAGCCCGCGAGCTGGTCCTGGTTCGGCTCCTGGGCGATCATCGTGCTGGTGCCACGCTGCTCCAGCAGGTCCGCGAGTTCCAGGGCGATGCCGCAGCCATCGTCGATGATCAGGACAGGCCCATGGATGTCGCCGTTGCCGGCAGCTGGCTCGATCTCTGCCTGCTCCACCAGGTATCGGCCGGGCACGCCGACGAGGGCGGGAGGCTGCTGAGCTGCGGACGGGGTCGGCGAACCGGAGCTGCTCTGCGGTGCGGGGGCCTCGATGCGGTCGCAGAGCCAGACCGTGATCGCGCCGATGGTCTTGATCTGGCTGAGCTGCCCGAGCACCGACTCGTCGATGCCCGGGCCGTCGGCAGCCAGGCCCAGCCGCTCAGCAAGCGCACCGATGATCTCGGTGCGCTTGATCGAGTCGATCGACAGGTCCGCTTCGAGGTCGAGGTCGAGGTCGCTGCCGAGCATGTCGCGCGGGTAGCCGGTGCGGGCGGTCACCACGTCGATGACGGCCTCGGTGACCTCCTCCCGGGTGGCCGGTACCCGTGGCTGTTCTGGCTCCGGCGCT
>Ga0335074_10001744_pt1 | contig 29354 bp, 50 predicted proteins | sample Lox_Sample_23_FD_206715 | JGI IMG/M metagenome (GOLD analysis project Ga0335074, IMG submission 206715) | Soil microbial communities from Loxahatchee National Wildlife Refuge, Florida, United States - Lox_Sample_2.3 | ecosystem: Environmental > Terrestrial > Soil > Wetlands | place: USA... | reverse complement strand
CGGGTGAGGGCGTAGGTCGAAGCGCCGAGCAGCGCGCAGCCGACCCAGGGGATCGCCAAATGGCCGATCGCGTCAACGATGCACGTTTCAGGCGTCACGCCACACCACCTCTCCGAGTTTCCGCCCTTTTTCGAGCACAGCGAGTATTGCGTCTTTCTCGGTGGAGTACAGATACTCGGTTTTCGTGGCCGACTCGTCGGGCTCGCCGTTGGCTTTCGAAAAACCGCGCCAGCCTTGGCCGTCTGCTTCTTTCGCGGATTCGTCCTTCACGAATTCGGCCCAAACAACCCCACTTCGCACAGGCATCACGCGGCCTCGGGCGGGGCCGCCGGCGGCGCCTCGTAAATCGAAAGGCGCAGCGCCCCGTTGGCCGCATACTCGGGATCGAACGTCTTGCCGTCCGGCCGGCCCGTATTCCAGCACCGGAAATAGGGCGCGTAGTCCGTGGTGGGCAGCGGCAGATTCCACTTGGCGCGAAAGAGCTCGAGCATGTGCACGCCGTGCACGAAACAGCGGTTCGGATCTTTCAGCTCGGAAAGCGGGAAATGCCCGGCGAGCGCCTCGTATCCCATGATCTGCAGCGGGCCCCAGCTCGAGGCCAGCTCGATCAGCTGGCCGATGGCGCCCACACCGGTGAGCGTCAAATAGCCGCTCAAATCCTGCCGGCCGATGGCGCCGAAGGTGGGGCGATCGTGGGCCGCCTTGCGCCCCACGGCCACGAATGCGATCTCGCGGAAATCCTCGATCTCGAAGCGCTGCGCCGTATCGCTCAAGCCGGCCTCATTCGCCACGAGCGCCGCCACGAGGCCCTCGGGCAGCATCGTGCCGGCCACGGCGCGCTCGATAAACCGGCCGTACTTCGTGCGGATTCCCTGCATCAAAGCGACGTTGGCTGGATCGATCGTCTCGGACATCGCGTCACCAATCCACGATCTCGGCTAAAGAGCTGGCCCCGAAATATACGCCGGCACCCACCAAAAGCAAGAGGAAAAGCGGCGTCGCGCCCGATCCCGTCGAGGCCGCCGGCAAGAGATCGGCCCAGGAATCGCCCCCGGAATCGCTCGTCTCGTCGCCCGCGTCGATATCGGGGGAAGGGGCCGCGGCCTCGGTGGGAAGGGGGGGAGCGGCCGCGGCGGTAGGGGAAAGCCCGGAATTGCTGAGGATCGTCGCCACGTAATTCTGCGTTTCGCTCGGCGTGTAGCTCAGCCAATCGGAAGCATCGCCGGCGTTGGTGGCCGAGGCGATCGCCTTTTGCACCGTGCCCGGCCCGGCGTCGTAGGCGGCGAGCGCCAGATCCCAGCTGCCGAATTGATCGTAGAGATCGGAAAGATAATTCGCGCCGGCCGTGGCGTTGGCCACGGGATCGGTGAGATCGGCGCCGGCGACGCCGTATTGCGCGGCGGTGGCCGGCTCGAGCTGCAGCAAGCCCGTGGCGCCCGATTTCGCATTGTAGGCGTTGGGATTGAGGCTCGATTCCTGCGTGGCCTGCGCGGTGAAAAGCGACGCGGGAATGCCGAAGGCCGCCGCCGCGCTCTCGAGGATCCCGAGGATCGAGCTACTCGCCATGCGTTCGTTTCCGGCCTTTCCCCCTGGCCGCCAGAATGCTTTCGAGGGATTCGTAGAAACCGGGGTCTTGCCCCCTCGGCGTCCGCAAGTGATGATCCCACAGATGCCGAAACATGCGCCGCGAAAGGTGCCAGCCGAAAAAGCGGGCGCGTATCAGCATCCAGGTCACGTTTTCAGCCATCCTCGCCGGGCTCGCGCTCGGCTTCCCAGGGCATCCGGTGCCGCGCCGGAAAGCTATGCGTGGCGCCGAGCTTCGCACGCTCGCCCGCCGGCGGCCATCCTTCGCGCAGCCGCTCGGCTTCCGCGGCGATGGCCTCGCAGGCGCGGTGCTCGCGGTAAAATTCCTTCGCGTTCGCCAAGAATACCACGGCCGGCGCAAGCTCGCGCGGCCCGCGGCACTGGCCGCAGATTTCGCAGCCCACGTACTGCGCCTCGGGCGTGAAGATCACAAACATAAGGATCGGAGCGGCGGCGAATCGTGCGCCTCGGTTCTCGGAGCAGCTTCCGCAGGTCGTGCTTTGGTTCGCGGATCGCAAGCCGCCCTGTACGTCATCGGCATTTCACCACCGCCCCTCGCCTTGTTGCCGCCCTAGTGTTTCAACATCCGGCGGCGCAATAGTTCCCTAGCAGGCCCAGGGCTTGCCTTCGCATTCGGCCTGCACGCGGCTGCGCGCGATTCTGAGATCCCTAAGCGTGAGCCCCACTACATCGATTTCTTGGCTATGAAACGACGTTTCCCATACGCGCCGCTCCGCATGCTTTAATTTTCGCACGCCCCCGCGCGCCGTGAGCGGCCGCCCTACCGGCCGGCGATCATTCGTCGCGCTCTTCTTCTTCGTCGGCATTCTCGTCCTCGTCGTCCTCGTCGTCGGGCGGCCCCTCGACGGGCTCCACGTCGATGATCGGGCCGCCGGCGGCGTCGAATTCGGGCCACTCGTCGGGATCGAGGCGCTCGAGCGCCTCATCGATGCGGCCCTCGGCGATCGCCGGGCCGAGGAAGCGGCAGCCCTTGGCGTGGGCCGCGAAATTCTCGCGGCATTCCGCTTCCGTCTCGCCGTAGAACATGTGGCCGACGCTCGCGCGCCCGCCGCCGGGCGGCTTGATGTGCACGATCAGGACTTTCGCCATTTTAGCCTAACGTCCGTAGGCGGTGGGGAACGTGAACCCGCCGCCGCCTTCGAAAAAATGGGCCGCCGGCGCGCCCATCGTCTCGGCGGTTTCTTCGAACCGTTTCAGCAAAGCGGCTGCAGCCTCAAGCGACGGCGCCGGCACATCGTAGGTGCGGCGGAAATCGAGCCGGCTTTCGGGCGGCGCCGGCGGCGGCTTGATGAGATGCTCGGCCATCACGTTGACGGCGTCAGTGACGGCACTGATTTCCTCGCGATCGCGCTCCACGGGATCGCGGGTTTTGATCCTGCGGGAATCGGGCGGCGCGAAATCTTCCACCTCGATCAGCTCGACATGCAATTTCAGATTGTACTTTTTCTCGGCCATCCCAGCACCTCGTGGGCGATGGGTATACGCCAATCGCCCGCGCGTGTCAACTGCCCCCGGCCGCCGGCGGCGCGGACGGCGGATTTGCAGACGCCTGCGGAGCGGGGGCCGGCGCCGCGGCGGGCGGCGCGGGCATGGCCGCGAGATCGGCCGCGCTGCCGGGGATGTGCACCTTATCGAGATTCGCGGCGATCAGGTGCAAGAAGGCGTAGAGCCACTTCACCCAATAATTCTGGCCCTGGTAGGCGGGCATGCTCGTGACGAACGCGGAGAACACGTATTGCCCGCCCGCGCCCGCCACGATCGGCCAGATATCGAAATGGCGATGGACGCGCTCGGCCTCGGCCAGCACGATCGCAAGCAGGATCACGGGCGCAGCTCCCCGCGGGCCGCCCGCGCCACGAGGCGCCGCTCGTCGCCCGGCCCCGAAAGTCCGTTGGCCTGCATGATCTCGCCGATCCGCCAGCGCAGGGCGCGCCTCGAAATGCCGAGCGCCGCGGCGATCTCTTTTCCCGTCTCGCCGCGCGCCAGGCGCTCGATCACTTTCGTGCGCGTGGCGGCGGCCCGCTTTTGGATTTCCGTGCGCGACATCAGGAATCCCCTTCCCCCTGGCGAAGCAGGCGCGCGATTTCGGCCTTTTTCTCTTCCGGAGCCGCCAGCATCAGCGCGAGCGTTACGTTGTGGTGCCGCGCCGCGGAACGCTCGATCTCGCCCCCGAGCTTGCGCCCGAGGCCGTTCACATCCTTGCGCGATTGCCGGATCAGAAACCACGCCCCGCCGGCGCCGAAGGCCAGCGAAAGCAGCGCGTAGGCGGCCTCGGCCATCAGAGATCCTCGAATCCGGGCGGCAGCCGCAGATTCACGAGATCGGCGGCCAGCTCCTTGATCCGCGCCGTCAGCGCGATCCCGCCCGTTTTGCGGGCCTCATCGATGCGCGCGAGGATCAATTCCCGCTCGATGAAGGGCCGCAGCACGTCGCGAAAATCGGCGTAATCGGGCTCGCTCGGGCCAACGCCCGTCCGGCGCCGCTCGGCCTCGAAATGCAGGCAGAGCGACCGCGCGACCGCGGCAATGCGGCCGGCAGGCGATTCCTCGCGATCGATCCGGCCGTTGCTCATGGGCCCGATTGTAAATCATTCCCGCTGCCGGGAAGGGCGGGACGATGCCTTTGCTTACTGCTCTTTCGCCGTCGCGCCCTGGGGCGGCGGCGGGCTCACGGGCCAGGCCGCGAGCGTCACCGTGGCGACGTTCGAAAAGGCGCTTTCCTCGCCGGCCTCGACCGACGTCACGGCGTAGGAATACGTCGAGCCCACGGCAAGCGCCGTATCGCTTTCGGGATCGAGATAGCCCGGGGACGATGCGCCGCCGATCTGCGCCCATCCGGTCGACGTGGCCGTGCAGGTGCCCGCGCAGCGGTACACGTTGTAGCTCGTGGCGCCGGAGACGGGCTGCCAGGCGAGGGCGATGCCGTGCGCCGTGCCGGTTTGCGCGACGGCCGCCGGCAGGGCGGCCGCGATCGCGAGCAGCGCGGCGCAAATGAATGCGAATTTCATAGGCTGGCGTTTCCTTTCCTCATTGCATGCAGACGCCGTACGCCTGCAGGCTGAAAACCGGCGCCGCGCTGATCGGCGTGCCGAAGGTGACGCCCGCCACGGTGGCGGGGTTCGTGGTGGTGGTGGCCTCGGCGTAGAGCGTGAGCGTGGCCGAGCTCGTCGACGTGGAATACGCATCGGAAACGCCCGCGGCGGTATTGGAGGCGTCGCCGCCGGTAACGCCGTTCGAGGTGCCGGTCGACGCCGGCGCGAATTGCGCCGTGCCGTCCCACACGGCCGAGCTCACCGCCTGCTGATTCGAGCCACCGCCCCAGGAAAACGAATAATTGGCCACGGCGCGCCAGGCGCAGCCGCTCGCCGGCTGCGAGACGGTGACGGACGCGAGCGACGTGGCGCCGGTGCTCGAGATCGTGGTGCCGCTCGCGATGGTGGCCGATTCGAGCGCGCTAATGCTCGAGGGATTGCCGCGGCCCGTGACGGGCTGATTCCAGCTCTGCGCCCAAGGGCGCGCCGGCGCGAGCACGAGGCCGGCCGCAAAGATGGCCGCGAGCGCGGCGAGCGGAATCCACAAGGGCGAGGATCTTGGTTTCATTGGCAGGGCACCGAAAAAATGTAGGTTTTGCCGGCCGTCGGCGTGCCTTCCCAGGTCAGGGTGAGGCCCGTCGCCGTGGGCAGCGTGGATTGTATCACGTCGGAAAAAACGCCCGTCCCGCCGATCTGGCCGCCCCCGGTGCAATGCGGCGCCTGCCAAAAGGGCGTGGGAAACACGATCGCGATCGTGGGATTCGCCGTGGGCGTGCCGGCGGCCGTGATCGTGAAGTACTCCGCGCACGATGTGCCGGAAACGGCCGAGACGCCGGCCCCGCCGGTGCCCGCGGTGCCCCATCCCGTCGAGGGCGTGATGTTCGCCGCGAGCTGCGTGGAATTGCAAATCGATGCCGAGCCAAACAGCGCGCCCGAGCCCGTGAGGATCCCCGCGCCGCCGGCCGCCGTGTTGCCCCCGAAGTCCAAGGCGCTCGAGCCGCTGACGAGATTAAAATTCGTTCCCGCGCCGGTGGCATTCAATTGCGAGTTGCGCACGTTGACCACCGCGCCCGAAGCGGCGTTTTGAATGTTGGTGACGGCGGGGCCCGCGGCGCTCGGGCACGAGGCCGTATCCGTCTGGATGGAATCCACGTTCACCATGTCGGCCTCGGCGTTGTAAATATCCGTCACGTCGTTGCCGGCCGAGCAAAACACCGTCCCGCGGATATTCAGCACGCTGCCGGTGTAGCCGCTGCCGATGTAGATGATCCCCGCGCCGGTGGTGGCGGTGCTCGCGGTGTAAAGCCCGTCGACGATATTCACGGTGGCGCCCGTCGAGCCGAATTGGATCGCGCCCGAGGATCCCGCGCACAGCGTATCGTTTCGAAAGTCCACCGTGAAAGGAACCGCCGCCATCGAAGAAAGGTTAATCGAGGCGTCATTCTGCGCGCAGGCGTAGCTATCGCTGATGTAGGCGGGAACGTTTTCGGCGACGTTGGGCACCATGCCGTAGGCGGCGATGCCCTGCCAATTGTTATTCCGCACGCTCACCCGTTCGAACTGCGGATACTGCGCCCCGATCACCGAATTGCTCAACGGGCTTTTATTCAGCTCGTAGAGATCCACGGTGAAATCGGAAAGCACGGCGGCCTCATCGTTGGCAAAATCGAGCAGGCCGCCGTTGAGCGCCGAAGAGGTGCGGATCCAGGGCGCGGGATAAAACACGGTGCCGCCGCGCCCCGCGCCCGAAAAAATCAGCGCCGAGGTCACGCTCGAGGGAATCGAGAAAGCGATCGTCGAGCCGGTGCCCGGGCCGCCGACCATGTAAAAGCCCTTCGGCACGTAGGCTTGGCCCCCGTTCGCGTTCGTCATGGCCGTGGCCATCGTTTGCATCGGCGTCCAATTGTCCGTGCCGATGTAGGCCAGCGCGGTCGAGGCGAGCGTGGCCGTGCAGGCGTGCGCCAGCACCGCCGCGGTGCCCGTCTGCGAAACGATCGTTTCGGGCGTGCTGAGCGAGCCGCAGATGAGCGCGTTGGTGGAAGGGTTCATCACCCAGGCGATCCGCCCCGGATCGGCCGTCACGAAGGCGCAGGGATTGGCGCCGGCGGCGGTGATCGTGGTGGTGGAATTCGTCGAGACGTTGCAAAGGCGCCCGTCGCCCTTGCCCCCGTAGAGCAGCAAATTGAAAATCGGCCCGGGATAGGGCCCCGGCGGCGGCTGATACGCCTGATTCGTGAGCGCGGGGCAGGCCGCCGAAAGCTGCGCCGAAAGATCGATCGTGGCGCCCGTGAAAGTGACGCCCGAAATGCTGCACACCTGGGCGCCGGTGCCAAAGGGCGGCAGCACGCCGGTTTCCTGCACGTTGAAGGTGTAGGTCGAGCCCGCGGGCAGGATCGAGCCGGTGGCCCACAGGTTCATCGTGAACGCGCCGGACACGCTCGCCGTGACGGGCCCGGACGGCACGATCTGGCAGCCGGCCTGGGGATTGTGGCAGGGCGTGTAGGTGGGCGTGCCCGAACCGCCGGGCACGAGCGTGGCCGAGACGCGCGCCCCCGAATACGGCAGCCCGTTCGGATCGGTGATCGTGCCGGTGACGGTCGTGAGCGTCTGCGCCTTTGCAGACGCCGGCAAAAGCAGGAGGAGAGCGCCCCAGGATACCAGCGCGAGGATATATCTTGCGATCACACCCTTGGCGATCATTGGAACCCCGCGTTCGGCGATTGCCGCCGCTTCGGGTAGAAGTAGCCCACCAGGCGCGCGGCCAGGAATTGCGTCGTCACCACGACGGAAATATTCTTCACGCTCACCTTCACGAGCTGGTTTTCCTTGAGCATCAGCCCGGCGATCGGCACCGGCAGGATCACCGACCCCGGCAAAAAGGTGAAGGCCCCGTAATCGGGAAAGGGCGCCGGCATGCCGCCGCCCGTCTGCGTCACGGCATCCTGGGTGATCGAAAACACGAGCTGGGCCGGCACGAGGCTGGGCGTAAAGGCGGCCCCGCCGTTGGCGATGAAATCGATTCCCAAAGCCATCACCCGGCCGAAGCGGCCGCCTTGGACGGTGAATTGCAGGATCGTGGCCGTGGCGCCGATCGCCGGCAGGGCCACCGATCCCGTGCTATTGTCGCCCGAGCCCGGCCCCTTATCGAACGGCAGGAAATCCGAGGTGGGATTGAGCCACGGGGTATCGTTCGCCGTCTCGCCGGCCGCCTTCGCCGCGCTGCCCGGCGCCGGCGCTTGGATGACGTTCGCGCCCCAGGCCGTCCGCGTTCTCGTCCGCACCGCCATCATTGCCCCTCGATGTAGCCGAATAGGCACAGCTGCAAGATCAGATTCGAGGATTGCAGGCTTTGCACGCGCACTTGGAGCTGATCGCCGGCGCGCAACAGCACCGGCTTTTTCAGGTAAAAGGGCGTGGACCCCGGCAACACCGAATCGAGCGCGGCGATCGCGCTATTGGCCTGATTGGCCCCGAAAATGTTTTCGGCCTGGATGGGCGTTTTTTGAAACATGTACGTCTGCTCGTCGCCGTTCGAATCGATCCAGGTGCGCTGCATCTGAAAGGCGAAGGTGGGGCCGCTCTCGTAGACGGACACGGGCGGCGTGGCGTCGGTGGTGACGCTCGCGACGAGGGCCAGCCACGCGAAATCGATCGTGAGCAGCACGTTGTTTTCGCCCGATTGCTGGCCGCCGAGCGTGCCCACGGCGCCGGCCGGGCCGATGCCGAGGGAGAGCGTGTCGAAAATGGGCAGCCAAAAGGGCGAGGCGTTTTTCAGGCCGAGCAGATCCGGCGGCGCCGGGATCCGCACGGGATTCCGCCGGAAGTACCGGCTCGTGAACACGGGGGCGACGAGCGATCCGCTGCTCATTGCGGGGCCACCTTTCGCCCGTTGAGCACGAGCTGCACCGCCACGGGATCGGTGGTGGACAAATTGTAGAACGTGGCCCGCAACACCGTGCCGCGGCGCAGGCGGTAGGGCTTCGAGAGCCAAAAGGGCAGGAAGTAGGAAAACGGCGCGAGGGCGAAGCATTGCGCGCCGTTGCCGCCGACCACCCCCTGATCGAGCGGCGCGAGCGGGCTGCCGATCAGCGGGATCCCGCGCGAGGCATCCTGCAGGTAGACGGCGAAGGTAAAAACGCCGGCCGTCCAGCTGGCGCAATCGATGCGATCCCACACGAAATCCGCGTCGGTATCGAGCTGCAATTGCGCGAGGCCGCTGGTGGGCACCACGGGCGGGCCGGCCGCGGCGGCCGCCATCGTGCCGGAATTGAGCGGATAGCTGTAGGGATCGCTGTCCGCCCAGCCGTAGCCGCCCGGCGAAAGCCGCGAGGGCGCCAGGCTCGGCGCGGGGGCCGCGGGGCCCGCCGCCGCGAGGCCGCGGGCGCCGGCCGCGTGTTTTTGGATCTGGCCTCTCATCCGCCTAGCTCACCTTGTGGCCGACGAAGGCAAATTGGATCGTGTTGCCGGCGCCCGAGCGATCCGTCAACAGGGCTTTGATGCTCGAGGTGCGCCGGAAGAGATACGGCCGCGGCAGCCAAAACGGCAGCTGGGCGGTGCCGGCGATGTTCTCCCCATTGATCGGCACATCCTGGCTCGGCGAAAACGTCTTGGACGTGAAGCCGTCGGTCAGGAAAATCGAAAACAGGCCCGTGGAGCTCGCCACGATCCGATCGCAGACGAAATCGGCGTCGTTTTCGATCGCCACGCTGCAGGCCACGTTCGCCTGATCGGCGGTCAAGACGGGCGGCAGATTCGTGCCCGGGGCGAGCAGCATATACCAAAACGGCAGATCGGTGAGCCCGAGCGACACGTTGCCCGAGCCCTGGCAGGTGGGGCACGTCTCGGCGGATCCGGTGAGTGCGTTGGCGACGGCGCCGCGGCCGCCGCACGTCGGGCATTTTTGCTGCGACATAGCGTGAGGCTCCTATGCGCCCGCGAAGGTGCAGGCGTCTGCAAAATGGGCCGAGGGCGGCGCGCGCGCCCGCCCTCGGACTTCTTTTGGCCGCGGGGTGCGATCCCAGGACAAATCCTCAAAGCCCCGGGCCTCACGGCCAAAAACGGCGCTTACTGCGCGACGCGAATCAGCGTGCCGTCGAGGCGGAACCACGCCCCGATGCCCGCCGCCGGCACGCCCGTGGGGTTGCCGGCCGCGGCGAGCGTGCTGGGCGCGCCGGTGCCGCCCGCGGAAAGGGCGTTTTGCGTCGGATCGATGATGCAATCGAACGTTTCCTGCGGGTTGATGTACTGCCCGCCCGGCAGGGGGTAGATGTTCCGCGATTCCGGCCAGCCGCTCGTCGCCGTCGAGCTCGAGGCCGCCGCCGTGAGCGTGCCGAAGCCCGCATACGACGCGCCGCCGCCGCCCGGCAGCCACGCCGCGATGCCGGTAAAATAGGGCTTCGTGTTGATGCGGAATTTCACGCCCGAGCCGAGCAGGTTTTCGAGATCCTCGCGGTGCACGGCCGGATGGGCGGTCCCTTGCTGGCCCTGCACGTAGAGCGAGAGCGCGCGGACGATGAACGTGTAGCTCGATTCGAGCATGCCCGGCTGGATTCCGGTGGTGTGGTATTCGCCCTTCGAAAAGGCCGTCACGCCGCCGAAATTGTAGGTCTGCCCCTGCACCACCGTGAACAGGCGCAGGAAGGGGAAAGCGTTGCCGGGGGCCACGAAATAGATATCGAACAGCGGCCACACGACGACTTCGGGAATGCCCGTGTTCGGATTGCCCAGGCGCGCCCGCGGGCGGCCGAGCATCGAAGCCGGCATCTTGGAAAGCGGCCGGCGCGGGTGTTTCGATCGTTCCGTGCTAACTACGTGGGGCATGGGAGCTGCCCTCCTCTTGTGAGATTGGCGCGCGTGCACGTTTTCCGAAAGGCTGCAGACCGCGGCGGCCGGCCATCCCGCGAGCCGCCGCGGTCCCTTGCGTTAAGACCAGTTGCCCGACCAGCGATCCATTTGCGAGGCCTGCGTATTGGCCGCCGCGACCGCCGGCGCCGCCGCCGCGGCCGGCAAGGCCGCCGCCGCCGCCGCTTGCCCCGCGCGCACGGCCGAGGCCGACGTCGGGGGAAAGGCCGGCGTGCCCGTGCGCGGCGTGCCGGGGAAGCGGGCATACGGCCCCGCGCCCGAGCCCTGCGCGAACGGGAAGCCCTCGTTCACGTAGTAGCCGAGATCGAAGTCGAGATCCCCGCTCATGCCGCCCGATTCGCCGGCCGAGCCGGAACCGAAGTTATCGGCGATGATCCGCTGCCCGACGGCCACCACGAGCCCGATCCAGGCGCCCTGCCCGGCCCGGCGGTTCACCTTGCCGATGCCCCAGGCCCCCAGCGCGCCGGTGACGATATTCAGGCCGTAGCCGGCAATCCCGGTGTTGTACTGCGAAAGGAACGGGACCATCTGCGGCACCGCGCGGCACACGATGCCGTTCACGAGCGCCCCGCCGCCCATCCACACGAGCTCCGACATGCTCATGCCCGCGAAGCCCGGATTGTGGCGGCGCCGGTGGTGGTGCCGGTTCGCGCGACGGCCGCGATTCCGGTACCGGACGATATTGCGCGTGCGCGTGCGATACACGATGGCGCGCGAACGGTTGCGATTGCGATGGCGGCGCGGATTCCTGCGCCCTCGGCGGTGCGCTGCCCAGTACCGCGCGAGGCCCGCCGGCATGCGGCGGCGACGTTTCTTTGCCACGGGGTTTCTCCTTTTGCGCGGCGTAGAGAGTGCCCGGCGCACGCGCGCCCAATAGGCCCGGAGGGCCTTCGGTTGGCGGCGCCGGCGGGAATGACCGCGGGGGCGCCGGCTGCCCGAGCGGTGCGGATTCACGAGCCGAACGATCGGCATGATGTTTCCCCTTCCCTAAAGTGCGTCACGCGATGCAGCGCGCCGCGGTTATTCTCCCCCGGCCGATGCGATGTCGTACTTGCCGTAGAGAAAATGGCTTTCCCCGGTGAGATGGTCGATCAAGAGGCAGCAATGCCGCCCGCTCTCGTCCGGTTGAAATTCGAGTGTCCAGGCCGTACCCACGAGCCGATTTTGAATTTCCGGCTGAAAGGAAACGCGCAGCACGGGCTGGAAGATCAGGAAATGCGTGCCGGTGAGCACCGCCGGCCGTCCGTCCATCATTTCGCACCGATCGGTGAGCCGCTGGGGCACCATCGGCGCCGTGACTTTCGCGGGATTGTCGATCAGTACCCGCTTTTGCCCGCCGTGCCCATCGGGCACGAGCGTGCCCTCGATCTCTTCGCGCGTCGGCGCGCCCGGCGTCCAATTCGGATCCGGCAGGTCCGGCAGGCGCGGCGCGCCTTTTTCGTCGCGATCGCGCAGCGGCGCCATGATGAGCACCATGGCGCGATCGGGCGTCTGCGCGATGGGCAACACGCGGTCGCGCAGCTCGATCAAACGGCCGAATTTGCGCACCCACGGATCGTCCGATCCTTGCCAATTCGCCGAGGGCCCCACGGCGATCTTTTGCATGCGGCCGAGCGGAATCGCCTGCTGCGTGCGCACGAGCTCGTTCTGATAGGCGATCAAATCCGCCGGCCCGCTCGAAAGTGCGGTTGCTGGTGCCATGGTCCCTTTCTCCCTTCGCTTCGCTGATTTCCCCGATGCCTCGGGGCCCTGCCCTAATTCGGCCCGGCGTGAAGCGGAATCAGTCTTGCGTAATGCACGAAATTAAACGTCTCGCCGGATCGTTCTTCGCTGCCGCAGAATTCGCCCGGTCGCGCCGGGCAGATCGGGCACTTGGTTCTCGGCGGCTCGCCCTTCGGCTGATACATACGCTCGCCCTGTGCCAATTTCGGCGGTTTCTCGAATTCCATTGGCCCTCACAGAAACAGAAAAGCCGCGCCGCCGGCCACGAGCAGCATCCACAGCGGAATGCCGGCCACCGAAGCCGTCGAACCGGTGCCCGCGCCCGCGCCGAGATTCGCGGTGCGCGCCGCAATCACCATCTGCGCGGCGAGATTGTAGGCGTAGAGCGCGTCGCACTGTTTGTAACTCGTGCCCGCCTTCATGTCGTTCGAGAACGAGCTCAAGAGCGCCTGGTACGTCTGCGTGGACGCCGGAATCTCGCCGGCATCGATCTGCTGGAGCACGGAATTGAATTCCGGCACCGAAATGCACAGCGCGTTGTTTTGCGCGGCCACCGCTTTTGCGTGCCCCGCGGCAAACAGGCCGGTAATCAGCCCGACGGCGGCCCCGACCGCAGTACCGACCACCGGCACCACCGAACCCGCGGCGGCTCCCGCCGCAATCGCGCCAGCGGCCGTCAAGCTGCCGGCGATGGGAGCGATCTTGCTGGCCGTCTGCAGGCCGCTCGCTCCCTGGATGCCCGAGCAATTCGCCCACGAGGCATCCGGCGGCGGCCAGGGCAGATAGAGCGACGAGGTGGCCTCGTCGAACAGGGCCTGCACGTTGGCCGTGTCCACCGTGCACCCGCAGGGCTGCGCCGCGGCCCCTTGCGGGCAAATCGCGGCTTCGGCCGCATTCGAAGGCGGCGCGCTCGTGGCCCCCAGGCGACGGCGGCGCTGCGGCGCAGGGGCCGCCGGCAGCACGTAGCTGCCGAGACCGGCGAAGCGCCGCGGCCGAAGCCCGGATTGTGGTTGCACGTACACGCACGTGTTGCCCTCTTACTCGGCGGCGCTCACGGCCTTTTCGGCCATCGATTGCGCGGCGGCTTCGCCGTGCCCGGCCGCTTGGAGCGCCTTTTTCACGTCGGCGATTTTGGCCTCGCGCGTGCCCGGCGCCGGCGCGGCGGCGGACATCTCGAGCCCCGAGACGGGCTCTGCAGGCGTCTGCAATTCGTCCGCGTATACCGGGCCTTCCTTGGTGTGGTGGTGCACGGTGCGCGGCCGGCCTTTCTCATCCCGATCGCTTTTCATTGTTTTCCCCTTTCGCGCCTGGCGGCGCCTTAATTCTCGATGCCGGGCGAGATGTCCCGCGTGTCGTCCACGTAGTACTCGCCGCCCGCAAAAAAAATCTCTTTTTTCAGCCGGTCGTAGAGCAGGCGCGGCAGCTCGGAGCCGTCTTTCTCTTCGCCGAATTGGTGGTACCAGGCGATCGGCTCGAAATTGCCGTGCACCTTGCGCGCCACGTATTCCACCTCGAGGGCTTCGCCGAGATCGATCAAATCCTTGCTCGGATCCTCGGTGAAATCGGCGAGCTGCTCGCGATCGAGGGCCTGCGCGCCGCCGATCAGGTAGAGCTGCCGGCCGTTCGGCGAGCAGGCCAGCTTGACGCCGTCGCCCTCGAAATCGAGGCGGGCGTGCCCGCCGTTCGTCTTGGCGACGAGGATGTAATCGAGATCGCCGAGGACCGTATAATCGCGGCGCATGGCCGCCGAGCGCTGCTCTTCGAGGATTTCCTCGGCCGGGCGGCCGTGAAAGATTTCGAACAGGCGCACGGCTTGATCCGTGCCCGTCGTGTCGTCGGGATTCGGCATCGAGCGCGTCGTCTTTTGCTGCTGGCCGGCCTTGTAGCCGGCGGCGTATTCCTTCGCGGCTTTCTCGCCGAGCTGGCCCCGCATGTCGGGCGGCTCGCCGATCGATCCGCGGCGGGCCTGCGCCGCGCCGGCGCGGTAGCCGTCGTACCAGGCGTCCGACCGCTTGGGATTGCCGAAAATCACGAGCTCGGCCGGATTCGCGAGCGGGCAGGGATTTTGCTCGCCCTTAGGATGCAGCACTTCCACCACCTTGCCGGCGCCCGTGCGCCGCGGCCCGGGCGGGAAGGCGATGCGCAGCTCGTGGCGGCCCTCGAGGCGCGTGCGCACGCGCCAGCCGCGCGGCACCGGGGCGACGTGCTCGATATCGAAATGCCCGCTCACAAGAGGCCGATTCCTTTCGCGGCGATGAAAGCCGCGCCGCCGAGCGCGAGCCAAATCCAATTTTGCGCGAGCCAGTTGTTCACGGAATTACCGGGCGAAAGGATGTCGTACCAGCTCGTTGATGATGGCAACGCCCCCGTCCAATTGACCCCGAACGCTCCGGGGCCCGAAAACGTCGAAAGAGCTGTCGTGACGTCCTGTTGCGCCTGCGATTGCGCTTGTGCCGGCGGCATTCCAGCGGCTTGGTAATTTGCGGCCTGCGCGTTCACCGTGTTCGTGATTTCGTCCTGCGTGAGGTTGCCGGTGGCGGCGTTTTGCAATAGATCGCTGAACCCGGCATTTTGCAGGAGCGCATACCAGGAATTCGTTTCCGGCAGCAGATCCGCCGAGCTCGGCAAAACGGCGAATGGGCTAAACGGATCCCACGAGAGAATTTCGTTGGCAAAGTCCGATGCACTCGAATCCTGCCCGAGCCGGCGCCGTCGACGGCGGCCCACCTGGCCGAGCGCGCAGCCGGACGCCCGCGCCCCCGGAAAGCGGCCGTATGGCCCGGCGGCCTGGCCCTGCGCGAGCGGAAATCGCCGGCGCGGGTAATACCCGAGGGATGGCGCGCACGCGTAGGACATTAGCCGGCGGCCTCGAGGCGCGCGAGCTTCCGGCGCAGGCGGCGCTTGCGCGCGCCGTGCAGCCCGCGGCGGGCCTTTTTCCCGCTCCATAGCAGGAGCGCCGCGGCGAGGGCGATGCCGCCGCCGATCAAAAGCGTGGGATTCACGGCTACATTCAGCGAGCCATCGTCTTGCCCCATTCGGCGAGGGCCGCGCAGCGATCGCGGCGCGCCGTAGACGGCCTGCGAAGGCCGCCATTCGCCGAGCGTGGCGCCCGGAAAGCGCTGGTACGGGCCGGCCTGGGCGCCCTGCGCGAAGGGGAACGGGCTCGCCGGGTAGTATCCGAGAGACGGGAAAACGTACATCAGCGCCCCCTTCCCGCGCGGCCGCCCGCGGCGAGCGCGAGCAGCGCGACCACGCCGGCCGCGATGGCCAGCGTGGTATTCGACACGCCCGAAATCAGCGACGGCTGGCCGGTGGTGGAAAAGCCGGACGCGGGAACGATCGCCCCGCTCGGCGCGACGGCCGCCGGCACCGTCACCCCGTAGGCGTTCACGACGCCGGGCGCGCCCGCGCTGAACGATACGGGCGTTCCGGGCGTGAGCGTGCTCGGGTAGGCGAGCGGCGCCACCACGGAATCGGCGATGTTGGGCGCCTCGGGAATCTGTTCGGCGATCGGCACGCTGCCGCTGTAGGTGCCCGGCACGGGCGACGAGGGCGCGGAACTGTAAATGCTGTCGTCGTCATCCTGGCCGAGCCCGGTGGGCGTCCAGCGCCAGCGCAGGCCGTTGCCGCGCTTGCGCCGGCGCGCGGGGGCTTTCGTGCCGGTGCCGCCGGCCCACAATTGCTGCACGACGCCGGGCGGGAGCTGCGCGTCGAGCGCCGCTTGCTTCGAGGCGAAGCCGTTCACGGCCGCCGACCAGTGCGACCAGGTCACGTTGGGATCGAGCCCCGCGGCGATCGCCGCTTGGGGGCTCGCGTATTGCAGCGGATCCTGCACCGGCACGTTCTGCGATTGCATCTGCGCCCACAGCGTCGGCGTGCCCTGGCCCGGCACGCTCGAGGTGGCGATCTGGCCCAGGCTCAAGCGTCGCCGCCGGCCGAAGCGGCCGAGGTTTGCAGACGCCTGCGAAGGGCAGTGGCAGCCGAGGCGGCCGAGGCGCGCCGGCAACGGCGTGTTGGGCAAAAGGTACATTAGCGCCGGCCCCCGCGGTTCATCAGCCAAATGGCCCCCAGGCCCACCACCACCACAATGCCGAAATTCGGGAAGCCGGAAATCAGCGTCGATTCGCCGAGCCAATCGAGGATCGCCTGGTAGCCGCTCGTATCCGTCGCGGCCGGCGCGGCCGCCGTGGGGCTGCCGGCGGTGGGCGCGGCGGTGGCCGTGCTGATCCCGCTGCCGGGGTAGGACGTGGCCGCCGTCGCGTAAATCGGATTCCCGTTGTCGTCGTAGCCGACGATCTCGAGCGCGCTATTCTGCTGCGCGGCCGAGGCGCTCGTGGCGTAGAGCGGCGTGCCGTATTGATCGTAGCCGACGATCGATTGCCCGGGCGGCGGCACGGAATAGATCGGGTTGCCGGCGGGATCGTAGCTTTGGATGGTGCTCGGCTGGCCGCTCGTATTCGTGTTTTGCTGCTGCCACCAATTCGCGCCCTGGCCCTGCTGGCCCTGCTGCCCGGCCTGGCGATTCCGCCGGCGGCCCTGGCCCGTCGTCGAGCCCTGCCAGTTGCTTTGCGTCCACGGCGAAGCCGTCGCGCTGCCGGCGGCGCTTACCGACGTCACCGGCGGCAGGATCGCGGCCGAGCGTTTCCACGTCGCGCGGGACGCCACGGCGCCCAAGCCGTGCATCCGCGGGCGCGGGGCGGGGGCCACGCGACGGAGCGGCCGGCTGCCGAGGCCCTGCATGGCGCCGCGCACGAGGTAGGCCATTAGCTATTGCTCCGAAGCAGCAAGATCCCGCCCACGGCCACGAGGCCGAGCAAAAGCAGCGGGCCGCTCGATTCGAGTGTGGAGGTAAGCGCGCTGGTATTCAGGGCTTCGCTCGCCTGGCCGGCGGTGATCGGCAGGCTCGAGGCGGTGATGTTGTACGGGGAAGCCCGCGAGGCGGCGATGATCTGCGCGCTGCCCTGCTCGATCGAAGGGATCTCCGTCTCGAGCTGCGACCAATCGAAACCGCTGTCGTCGTCCTGCCCGAGCCGGTAGCCGCCCACGCGCCCCAGGCGGCGCAGCGCCGGCACGCCGTAATTGCCCTGGCCTTGCGGCGCGCCGTAGGATGCCGCGGGGGCGCCGGGCCGCCGGCGCGAATAACCGAGGCCGTGCAGATTTTGCCGGCGCGCCAGGGCCCGCGCGAGCGTGGGGCTCGAGGCCGGCGCCTGGCGCCGGCGCGCTGAAGCGGCGCCCAAGCCGCGCGTCCAGGCCGGCTGCAGGGGGCTCCACGCGCGCACCTGGGCGCTCGGGGGCAGGCGCGATTCGAGGCCGTTCAAGCCGTGGCCGTCGAGATCGTCGAAATCGTCGGATTGCGTGTCCCACACGCGGGGCGGCCGGGTGCCCGGCCGGCGGCGCGGCTGGCGGCCGAGCGCGGGATCGCGGCGGGCGGCGTCGACGGCCATCCACTTGCCGGCCACGAGGGCCTCGGGAAAGACGTGCGTAAACGTATCGGGGGCGCGCTCGTCGGCGGCGATCGTCTTGATCCGCGTGCGCACGCCGACCGTTTCGAGCAGGCTGCACAGCAAAATCGTGAAATCGTCGCAATCGCCGATCTGCAGCCGGATGATCTCGCGCGCGGCGTGGAGCGTTTCCTTGCCGCGGATATCGCGCGTGAAGCGCACGTTGCGGCGCACCGCGTTGTAAATCGCGCGCACCTCGCCGGCCCAATCGAAGGCCCGCACGCCCGCCTGGCGCAAGATTTGCGCGGCGAGCTCGTGCACGACGGGATCCGCCTTGCCCTGCTCGATCAGCTGGCGCATGGCGGCGATCGTGGCGGCCGTGCCGGCGTCGCCCTCGGGGATCGTGAGGGACGTTGCAGACATCGGCACCTCGGGCACCAGGCCCTCGAGCGCCAGGCCCGCCAAAAGCGATCGGGTTTCTAGGCAAAGCACGCGGCTGCCTCTTTCAATCCGCCGGCGCGGCTTGCATCGCAGCTCGGCCGAAGGGGGCCGCGCCGCTAGGCACCACCGCGCCGATGAGGTCGCGAGGTTGCACGAGCTTGGATGGCAGGGGCGCCCTCGCGGCCGGTACAACGGTGCCCGGCGGCACGATGGGGCCTTGGGGATGGCGATGTCTATAGGCAATAGGGTGCGACCGCGAACGCAACCCCGGTATCACCTTGGACACACGCTTTGACACGTGGCAGTGCCCGCGTGTAAGGTGCTCTCGCCGACCTGGGAGCGGCCCACTGTGCCCAAGCCTTTGACGCGCACCGTCGAAACCAAAATCACCGAAGATCAGGAAGTATCGCCGAATCCGCCCGGCCTGGGCGGCACGACGCTCGAATATCTCGCCAAGCTGCCCGACGATCAGCTCGAGCTCACGAGCGTGAAACTCTATCGCCTCGAGCCGGCCACGCAGGGGCAAACCGGCTATTTCAAAAAGATCGGATGGGGCACGAACGAGCCCTGCGAACGCATCGACGAGGATTGGATCGCCTCGCGGTGGGGCGGTGGCGTCTACCGCATCCGCGTGCAAACGAAAGAGGGGCCGTGCGGCTTCGACCAGGTGACCGTCGCCGGGCCGCCGAAGCTCTTGCCGAACCAGGCCATCTACGCCGCGCCGGCGAACGGCGGGCCGGCCGCCACCGGCAGCACCGATCCCGCGCTCGTGCAGCTGCTCGAAAAGCTGATCGATCGCATCGATAGCCGCGTGGCGCCGGCGCCCACCTCGACCGCCGCGCAAGACGCCGGCATTGGCGTGGTGGCCGAGGCGGCCAAGCAGGGCTTCGCGATCCTCGCCGAACAGTTGAAGCGCCCCGCGGGCGGCGAGAAAAGCGCGCGCGAAGAGATCGGCGAGCTGCTCGGCCTAATGAAAGCGCTCAAGCCCGAGGAAAGCGATCTCGATAAGGCCGTGAAAGCGGCGATGATTAAGAAACTGACGGAAGGCGACGCCAGCCAAAGCAAGGATCTGCTCGCCCAGGTGAAGGCCCTCGCCGAGATCGGCGAATTCCTGGGCTGGAACCGCGGGGCCGGCGGCGGAAAATTCGGCTGGGCCGATCTCGGGCAAACGTTGCTCGAAAAGGGCCCCGAGATCCTCGACCGTCTCGGGAATATTTCGCGGGATCGCGTGGATTACGCGCGCGCGCGCGCCGAACAGGCCACCGCCACGGCCGCCGCCGCGAAGGTCGCGCGGGATCTGCGCCGCGAAACGGCCGCGCCCGCGGGCCCGAGCGGCTTACCGCCGCGGCCCACGCCGGTGCCCACGGCGCCCGCGCCCGACGCCGGCTTGCCGATGTCTGCAATCGACGGTTCGGCCCCGCCCGCCGGCGGGCCGCCGTCCATCGCGCCCGGAATCAACACGGAAAGCGATTCATTCGTCCAATACATCAAAGCGCGGATCGTTGAGATGATTCGCGAGGGCGCCGGCGGCGATGAGATCGTGATTTTCCTGAACGGCAACCGGCAACAGAAATTTGTGGACATGATCGAGCGGTTCCCCGCCGAGCAGATCACCGCCTACTTGAAACACGATGCGATCCTGCGCGAGGCCGCCGAGGATCCCGATTGGCCGGATGTGCTGCGCGAAGCGAAGGAATACGTGGCGCGTGTGGCCGAGGAGGTGGCCGCAGCCGCGCCGCCCGCGCCGCCGGCCCGCCCGAATTAAAAAGGCCAGGCATCGGGGAGACGCCTGGCCTTAAAGCAAACCCCGCGTGCCTCAGATCGTGTGTGCGCGCAAAACGCTTGAGCAATCGCGGTGTGCCTATCCAGCGCGAATTTTAGCCAAGAAAACCCCGCCAATGCAAGGGATTTTTCCGATGGGCTTGACATCGGGCGGCGTGCCGGTGTAGCGTCTCGGCCCTCTAAAGCCGATCGCGGCGTGTCTATCCAAGCGGGCTGATTGCCGCTTCCACACACACCGCGGGGCTCGAAAAACAATCTAATGTCTTTCAAATGATAAACTTGCGCTAGTACTAGGGAAATTTAGACGTATCCACAGCGTAAGTTTGGAGAATTAATTGCTTCCGATTTACGATGCTGGCTATTACCCCCGCCGCCGCGGCCTTCTTGACCACTTCAAAAAAGGGCGTTTATCTCTCACGGACGACGGTTTGCACGATCTCTTGTGCCAGCTCGCCGATCCGGAAACGGGCTTCGTTTGGACGAACGCCACCGATCTCGCCGGTCGATGCAATTACTCGCGCAAGTTCATCCAGAAATATCTAAGGCGTTTAGAAAGAAAGGGATACATAAAACGCTTCGCTGTTCCGCGGAGCAAAAAACACTATCCCGTGTTAGTAAATGCCTTCGAATGCACGCGAGGTGCACACATCGGAAAGAGGTTAAACGCTATAAAAACAGTGAATTGGACAGCCCCTTGCTATGAGGGTGGTATCCAGAGCGGTATCCAGAGCGGGAGTCAGATCGGTAGCCAGAAGGCTCGCCGGTCTAGTTCTTTATGAGACTTAGAGACTTTGAGAAAACTACAAATTCAAAAGCTGCGCGCCAACACCGCGCGCAGAGCTCTCACTCTCTGTGGAAATGTGGAAAATCGAACCATGGCCCACAATAAGTACACTATTGTCAACGTGTTAGCTAAAATCGCGGAATTCGTTTACGTGCCTGGCATGCGCTATCCTGATTGGACGGAGGATCTCAAATACCGAGCCGCCGCGCGAAACCTGCCTTACGGGCCGGATTTGATCGATCGTGCGCTTACCATTGCCGAGCAGCGGCTCCGCGAGGCTGGTAAATTTCGAAAACCTAGAGAAGAACCCCACAGCGCGCCGGTGATCGAGCCGCCGCGCATTCCCACGGATCGCGAGGCGCATCGCGTGTTCCGTGAGCTGCTAAAAAGAATCGCTAAATTGAAATCTCTGTGAAGGGAGAAAGCGGAAATGCAAAAGAGGCGCGGTAATTACACGTCGAACGTTGCTCTACTCAAAGAGCAACTCCGCGAGTGGTTGAAAAGCTTCGACCCTAAAATTCCACAAAACCGGACATCGATCGCCGAATGGATTCAACTGTTCGATGCGATGGGAGAAAGCGAATTCGCGGCGGAACTTCGGGCGGCGATTGGAGAGGCAAACTAAAGCCGCCGGGTGGTACGAAAGTTTCTATTGACACCGTGCGCCGCGAGCGCGTACAGTGCCCCTCGCCATGAGCCACCGGAAACCGGATTCCGAAAGCGTCCGCCGCGGCGTCACCGTGCGGTTCAATATGCCGCAAAGCCTCTACGACAAAATCGCCGCGGCCGCCGCGAAGGATCTGCGCACGCTGCCGGACTGGATCATGGAGCAATGCCGGGACGGCCTCGCCGTCGAGAAGCACCACGAGGCCGCGCGGGGCGGCCAATGAAGCTCGCCGTGCTGTTGCTCGAGGCCGCGCTCGTGGGGATTTTTGTCGTAATGCTCGTGGGCGTCGTGCGGCGCGATCTAGCCGAGGATCGCCGGCGGCAGGCGCGCCAGCGCGAGCAATTCGATCGCGAGGTGAGACGCCATGACGAAAATTAGGATCGCCGCGGCCGCCGGCCGCGATCTCTTGTGCGCCGTGGGCGCCCTGGCCCTCGGTTCCTTCTACGGTGTCGAGCGCAGTTGGCTTTGGCTTTTGCCGGCGTCTGCAATTCTGGCCGGCGGGGCCTGGGCCCTCTACCGCCTCGAGGCCGCGCGCCTCGGCCGGCACGCGGAGCAACGTCAAGTCTTGCAGGCTTCGAAGCGTCGGGCCGCGCGCGCCGTGGCCGAGCTCCAGCGCCAAGGGGCGCCCGTCACCGTGGAAGCGATGGCCGGGGCTGACGCCGTGGCCGTGCTCGTGAATCAGGGCTGCCGCCGGCGCCTGGCCCTGCAGATGGTGCGCGACGCGCAAAAGGACGGGTCGGCTACCTTCGAGGAAATTCTCCGCGCGAGCTTTGCGCGCATCGAGCGCGAACGCTGTCAGCGCCGGCAGGCCCCCGCGCGGGCCCAGGAGGCCGATTATGCCGATGAATAAAGCCGCCCTCGCCGCCGCCGTCGGATTCCTGGGCGGCGCCATCCTCGCCGCCGCCGCGGCCACAGGGATGTACGCCACCGAAAGCCGCCTGCTCGACGAGAAAACCGCCCTGCTCGTGGACGAACAAGTGCAATTGCGCGCCCTCGAGCAACAGGCCGCCGATCGCGAGGCGCAAGCCCGCCGGTCGACCGTGCTGTACGAGCCCTGCGGCCTCACCGTGGCGAACGGCCTCGCCTCGATCCAGGCCGGCCCGGCGCTCACGGCCGCCGGCATGCCGCAATGCGCCGCCTGGGCGATCGCCGGCGATGTGGACGTGCGCCGGTGGGGTGCCGCGCCGGGCGGCCTCGTGCTGCACGCCGACGAGCGCGGCCGGCCGATGGGCCCCGCGAAGATCGCCGCGCGCATGCCCGGCTTCGAGGGCGCGCGATGAGCAATCATCCGGTGGGCCAGGTTGTGCCGTTCTACTGCCCGACGTGCCACACGGAAAAGCCGAAATATATTTTCACCTTCGCATCCGAGGTGCTCGGCAGCGAGCTCGCCCCGATCGGCATGATTCAGTACGTCACGATCTCGTGCGGCGGGCTGATCGATCGCCGCAAAAGGGCCGAGGATCCCCCCAACATCGTCGAATGCGGCGCGATCCTGGGAATCTCGGTGATGGGCTTTCAGCCCGGCGAAGAGCTCATTGCCCAGGCGAAACGCCTCGGGTTCACGTCGTGAACTGTGCGCAAATCGACTGGCGTGCGAAATTCGAAGCCTGCGCCCGGCGCCACCACGCGCTCGGCCAGAGCGTCGGGCTTGCGGAGCATCACTACTGGCGGTTTGAAAACTGCCCGGCACCCTCGTGCGCCCAAGCCCGGGCCGAATTACAGATGGGACAGCCTGCATCGCGTGTGGGTGACGGCGAAAATCACGAAATGGGATCGCTGGATGCTCCACCGCGCGATGCGTAGCTTGGGCCTGGAATGCGAGTGTGAGGCGTCCGAACGCCTGGCGGTCGACCGTCCGGTGCGGGGATGGGAAGCGGCGGGCCTCAGTTATTTGCGGAAGCCTTGGCGATGAAATTGGAAATCGAAATCGCGGACGGCGAGCGCGCGGCCTTCGAAAAGGCTCTGGCCGGCCGCTTCGATAGCTTCGAGGCGCTCGTGCTGCTCGATCGCGTGCTGGCCGCGCTGCGCGAGCAATACAGCCGCTTGACGGGCCGCGCCTTCGACGCGAAAGGCAAAACATGGAAGTAACCCCGCTCGGGATCACCGGCTCGCCGGCCTTCGAAGCCGTGGAAGTGCTCGCCGCCACGCGCCCGGGCGGCCTCGTGGTGCTCGTGGGCCGGCCGTGCTTTTGCGCCGGCTGCCGCGAGCCGCGCACTTTGTTTGTGAATCGCGACGGGCGATCGCTCTGCGTGCAATGCGACGCCGGGAAGAGCCAATATGCCTAAGTACGTCGTGCTCGTGTTTATCGGCATGCTCGTGGGGGCCGCGAATGCATTCCTCGCGATCCGGTTTATCGGCAGCATGCGTGCGCGTTTGATCGTGTCGATCGCGCTCGATATCGCCACAATGAGCCTGCTTACGTGGTTTATCTCCCGGATGCATTGGATCCGGCCCGCGAATCCGCTCGAAGCGCGCCCGCGGCGCGCCCGAAAGAGAGGCCCTCGATGCCCGATTGGAAGGCCGTGCAGCGGGATCGCGACGCCGGTGAGCTGACCATCCGCGCGATCGCCGAGAAATACGGCGTCTCGGAAGCGAATATCTACCTGCACACGAAAACCACGCATCCCCGCCGCACCGGCCGGCCGCCGGCGAAGCCCGCGCCCGCTTCGCAGGCGTCTGCAAAGCGCCCGCCCGGCGGCCGCGCCGTCCCGGGGCCGGGCGTCGAGGGGCTCGATCTCGCCTACGTGCCGCTCAGCGACGTGCCCGGCCGCGCCGTGGGCCACGCGCCGGGCTACGTGGCCGTGTACGCCGCGCTCAAGAAATGCCCGCGCGGCCAGGCCGTGCGCGTGAATGCGAAAGCGATCTCGCCGAATTCGCGCTACCCCACGGGGGCCCTGCGTTCGGCGCTCGTGCGCCAGGCGCGCGCGGAAGGCCGCGAGGATCTGCTCGCCCCGCGGTTCCGCATCAAAGACGGCAAAGTGTGGGTGTTCGTCGTCGCCCGATAGAATCCCCACAACGAAAGGCGGTGCCCGATGGTGCAGCAACCCGTGATCCAGCCGGCCGCGATCGAGAAATTGCGGCCCTCGCCGTTCAATCCCCGCAAGGATTTCCCCAAGGACGAGCTCGCCGAGCTCGCCGATTCGATCCGCGCGCAAGGGGTGATCGATCCGCTCGTGGTGCGCGAGGTATCGGCCGGCGGCGCCTGGCACCTCGAAATCATCGACGGCGAGCGCCGCTTTCGCGCGGCGCAGCTCGCCCAGCTGCCGAGCGTGCCGGTGATCGTGCGCGAGGCCAGCGACGAGCAGGCCCGCGAGCATCAGCTCACCACCTTTTTGCAGCGCAAGGGCCTGCCGCCCCTGGCCGAAGCCCAAGCCCTGCAAAACCTGCTGAAAACCGTCAATAGCCACGCGCCCGCGGCGAAGCCCGGCGGCGAGGCTGTGCCCGAAAAGATCGGCGTGCGCGAGATCGCCGCGCGCGTGGGCAAATCGGAGCGCTACGTCTACGCGCGGCTCGAGCTGCTGACTCTGGCGACGCCGGTGAAGCGGGCGCTCGCCGCCGGCAAGATCGAGGCCAGCGTGGCGCAAGAGCTCGTCCCGCTCAAGACGGAGCAGCAACTCGACGCGCTCGAGATGACGCAGGACGAATACGAGCCGCTGCGCACCGTGCAGGACGTGCGCGATTACATCGCCGTCCAGTTCCGCGAAAAGCCGAAGCCGCCGAAGCTCACGGCCAAGGAAAAGGCCGCGCGCGCGGCCGAGGCGAAGCGCCGCACGGCGCAAGATGCCCGGTGGAAGGCCCAGGCGGCGAAAGACGAGCGGGAACGCAAAATCAACGAGCTCGCCATGGAGCGCGTCGAAACGGCGATCTGGCCCAAGCTGAAAGCGCTGCCGGCGGCGAAGCTGACCGAAGCCGCGATTGCCGATGTGCTGGCCGACGGCTACACGGTGCGCGAGGCCGCAAAAATCGCCGGGAAGCGCGCGAGCCGGCTGGCCCTGGCGGCGTACGTGGGGTTTCGGAATGATTTCCGCTATTTCGATAAGCCGGGTTGGAGCTGGGCGCTCGCGAAGGCGTGCGGGATCGATCCGGCGAAGGTGCGCCAGGCCGCCGCGGCCGAGCTGGCCCCGAAGAAGCCGGCCCCGCAGGCGTCTGCAAAACGGGCGCAGGCGGCCGCGAAGGCCCCGAAGGCGCGCGCGGTGAAGCGAAGCCGAGCGAAGGGGAAATCCACTGTTCGGAAAGCGCGCTAGGGCGCGGCCGGGCGGTTGAGATGGTTCCCAAAAAAAACAGGGCCGTTCACCTCATTTTGTGGTATCGTTTCGGGGCGAGATGAATTCATTAACTAAAGCCAAACGCAAACCCGGCCGCCCTCGCGAAGATACCGCGGGACGCGAGCGGCTCCTGCGCTTGCTCGAGCGGTTCCAGGGCGAGTGGGTGGATCTGCCCACAATCCTGAATCTGCGCGTGGCGCAATACAACGCCAGGATCAAGCAGCTGCGCGATGAGGGCTACGTGATCGAAAACCGCGTGGAATGGCGCGGCCGCGTGAAAAAGAGCTGGTTTCGTTTCCAGGGGAAAACGCCGTGAACGACGCGACGCACCCGGAGAATCGCTGCCCGCGCTGCGGCCACAAGCTCGATCGCGCGAGCGGAGTTAATAGCGGGAGCGCGCCGGCGACGGGCGATCTTTCGGTGTGCATCCAATGCGGCGAGCTGCTGATCTTCCTCGAAGATCTGCGGATCCGATCGCTTTCGCCGGCGGAATTCGAAGAGCTCGAGATCGAGACGAAAGCGCTGCTCGTGAAAACCCAGCTCGTGATGCGCGCGGCCCGCCGCACGTTTGGCCGCAACTGAGGCAAACCGCGAAAAGGGAGAATCAACCGAAATGCTCAACTCAAGACGAACGCTCACACCGCGCGAAATCGAAATCGCGCACCTGGTGGCCGAAGGGCTCACCGATAAGGAAATCGCCCGGCGGATCGGCTCGCCCGTGCGCACCGTGGAATCGCACCTGCATCACTGCTATCGCGCGATCGGCGCCGCGGGCGGCTCTTCGCGCGTGCGCCTGGCCGTGGCCCTCGTGCGCGGCGATCTCGGGGGCAAACCGTGATCGTTGCCGCGCATGCCGGCGCCTTGCCGCTGGCCGATGAAAGCGTGCAATGCATCGTCACAAGCCCGCCTTACTGGGGCCTGCGCAAATACGCCGGCGAGCAGGATTTGACGTGGCCGCCGGCGGCGCGCGGCCCGGCCGATCCCTTCCTTTGCGCCGAGGAAGGGCACTTGTGGGGCGAGACGATCGAGGAAAACGCCACGAACCACACGGGCAAGGCCCGCTGGCAGCACACGCGCAACGGGCGCGACGAGGAACAGCCGCCGGAAAAGCGCGTCGCCTGGCAGCGTACGGAAGTGGCCCAAGGGGCGATCTGCCGGCGGTGCGGGACGTGGCGCGGAGCCTTCGGCCTCGAGCCCACCATCGAAATGTACGTCGAGCACACCGTCGCGATCCTGCGCGAGCTCGGCCGCGTGCTGCGCGCGGATGGCGTGCTCTTCTGGAATCTCGGCGATAGCTACCACAACGGCGATAAGGGCGGCTACCGGAAAGGCCGGCTCGGCCTGCGCAGCGACATCCAGCGGAGCAACATGGCTGGCGATATCGTGGGCGCGCCGAACCGAAACCCGCAAGCCGGGCTCAAGCCGAAAGATTTGTGCCTCATCCCCGCGCGCGTGGCGCTCGCCGCGCAGGCAGCCGGCTGGTGGGTGCGATCGATGATCGTGTGGGCCAAGCCCAATCCGATGCCCGAAAGCGCCATGGATCGGCCCACGGACGCCTACGAACACATCTTGATGCTCACGAAATCGGAGCGCTACTTTTGGGATGCCGACGCCGTGCGCGAGCCGGCTTCCCGCGCCGGCGAAATTCCGGGCGGTCGCCGCTATTCGAGCGACGAGGTGGAGCAGGCCATCGGCGGTAAACACACGGAACGCACTTTGAGCGAAACGCCCGTCGCCGACGGCCGCAACATCCGCAACGTGTGGACGTTTCCCACGCAGCCCTATGAGGGCGCGCACTTCGCCACCTTCCCCGAAGAGATCCCGCGGCGCGCGATCCTCGCGGCCACGAGCGCGAAAGGCGCGTGCCGGCAATGCGGCGCGCCCTGGCGGCGCGTGGTGCGGCGCACCGTGCAATTTCATTCGGGGAGCGGCAGATCCGGCAAACCCCCGGCCGGCAAAAACGGCGCCGACTATGAGCAGGCCGAGAGCGGCGAATACGATATACGCATGGGGCCCGTAATCGAATCGGAAACGATCGGCTGGCGGCCGGGTTGCCTTTGCCGCGGGCAGCGCGGCGATACCCGGCCGTGCACGGTGCTCGATCCTTTCGCCGGCAGCGGCACCACGGGGCGCGTGGCGATCGAGCTCTCGCGCGCGCCGATCCTCTGCGATATCGCCTACGCCGGCGCGAGCGCCGAGGATCGCGCCGCCGGCCGGGATTATCGCGAGCTCGCCGAGCGCCGCATGCGCGACGTCCAAAAACGGTTCCCTTTGTAACTATGTGTGTCGTAATTCGCCGCAAACGGCAGATCCCGCAAAACGATCCTAGACGTCTATTTGTGTAAGAATTGACACGACTCTATATCGCTGAAAGTACAGGTTTTGCCGTGTGCGTAAATTTGCGGATTTGGCCTTCTAGGGGGATACCACTAGGAAAGTTACTGCGTTCGTCTGCTGCGTCCTACCGGCCTAAATCGATACCTTTCGCCTTTTCATCGCTTTCCGCTCTTCTGGCGTCCACTTCACGCGCCCGGGACCGCCGCCGTGCATTCGCTCGTTGGCCTCACGGCGCAGATCTTCAAAGTCTCGATCGGGATACAAGACGACGAGAGCTTGCATCGCTTTGCCGACAGGGCTGGCGGCGGAAGGCGTGTCGCGACGCGAAAAATATTCCACGAGATCGGCTCTCATGTTTTCACCTCTTCGATTATCAGAGTGGACTCGAATCTGCCCTCGAGGAACTGCCGGGCGTCGTGCAGGGAAGGGAAGCGCCGGGCGAAATGGGCGCGCGGGCCGAATCTTTCGTCGACGCGCCGGCGCCGCGCGGGATCGCGCCGATCGAGCGCGAGCAGATCCGCGATCGTCGCGCGGTAATCTTGCCGCTCGCGGTCGAGCAAAGGCCAGGCGTAGCGCGGCCGCCGGCGGGATCCTACGCCGATTCCGTGATGCGCAGCGCCGAATATTTTTCGGCGACGTCGCGCTCGATCCGCGCGGCCAGATTCCCGCGGGTGCGTCTCAGGATCCGTGCGAAGGCGTCGAGCGTCGCCTCGTCCGGCGGGTTCTCGGCGATGAAAAGCACGCTGTGCCGGCGATCTTCCGTATCCGCGTTCACGATTCGCATTCATGGGGCCTCGGTATTGCGCCGGCCGCACGCCGGGCAGAATTTCGGCGCGAGAATTTTGGGATGCGCGGCCCAAAGGAACAGAGCGCCGCACGCCACACAACCGATGACTTTCGATCCCACGCCGAAAATCTCGTCCGACGAAAACTTTTCGTCTTTGAGGATCGTCGCTGTGTTATCGCTCATTTTACCGCCGTCGCCACCTGCGCGGCCGGGCCCGCGATCCCGAGCATGTGCTCGAAGGCCGATTTCGCGAGGCCTGCCGGCTTGAGCGCCTCGCGCAATTTCGCGTCGAGCTGCGCGGCCATGTCGTTGCCCTTGGTGGCGATGCCCGTGAGCTGCGCGAGCGCGGCGTTGGCCTGCTCGACCGCGAGATCGAGCTTCGCGAGCGAATCTTTAATTTCGGGATCCGCGGCGATCTGCGCCAGGCTTTCGCCGGCGGCCGTCGCCACGCCAAGCGCCCGATCGAGCGCGGCCTCGGCCGTCCCGAGCCCATCGATCGCGGCACCGGCCTTGCGTTCGATGGCCGTGAGCTCGCGGTTCTGATCGGCGATCGCGCCATTGGTGGTATCGATCGCCGTGGTGAGCGCCGGCAGGGCCCCGCCCGGCCAATTTAGGTTTTTATCCGTGCGG
>Ga0335074_10001743_pt1 | contig 29355 bp, 27 predicted proteins | sample Lox_Sample_23_FD_206715 | JGI IMG/M metagenome (GOLD analysis project Ga0335074, IMG submission 206715) | Soil microbial communities from Loxahatchee National Wildlife Refuge, Florida, United States - Lox_Sample_2.3 | ecosystem: Environmental > Terrestrial > Soil > Wetlands | place: USA... | reverse complement strand
CCGGGATTCTTCCTCCCGGCTTCCACTTCCACATCGAGAATCCGCCGTGGATGCCCCTCGACATCGAGGACATCGAGTCGCGTGGCCCCTTCGGATTCCGATCCATCTCCGTCGCCCACTACGGCAGACAGAACGGCGATTCCATGCGCGACCCGGAAATGCTCTTCGAGATGGAACTGCGCGGGGACATGTACCGGCTTTCGCCGTACTACTGGCGCAACGACTACCTCGGTATCGAGCAGCATTCCCGTTACCGGGACGACGAGGGCAATCTGCTGATCCTCGCCTGCCTTCAGCGGCGGCTGGAGCAGTTTGCCGGCCTTTGGGACAACAACCTGCGCAGTCAGGGCTTTGTCGAAGCCTTCCGCCGCAGCCGCAAGCCGAACCTCCCCAACTGAACGCGATCACCCTGCGGACAGCCCCGCGCTGTCCGCAATCCAGCCCCTCAGCCCGAAAAGGAGAATTTGTCATGGCTACCTTTACCGTTCAGAGTGAATACCGCGACCTGCCGCTCGAAAGTCTGGTCGAATCGCCCGCCAACCCGCGCCGCACCTTCGACGAGGAGGCGCTGACCGAACTGGCGAACAGCATCCGCGCCCAGGGCATCCTGTCGCCACTGCTGGTTCGCCCGCTTGGAGAGCAGACCTATGAGATCGTGGCAGGAGCGCGGCGTTACCGCGCTGCGCAACTCGCCGGTCTCGACTATGCTCCCGTGCGCATCGTGGAACTCACCGACGCGCAGGCTCTCGAAACCGGGATTGTTGAGAACCTTCAGAGACGCGACGTGCATCCGCTGGAGGAAGCGCAGGGATTCCGCGCACTCCTGAATCTCGAATATTCCGTCGAACAAATCGGGGCGAAGACGGCAAAATCGCCCGCCTACATCACGGCTCGGCACAAACTGACCGAGCTTGCTCCGCCTGTGGCCGAGGCGTTCACGAAAGACCAGATTGCCCTTGGACACGCGCTGCTACTGGCGAAGTTGCCGCCCGCACAGCAGCAGGAAGCCCTCGCCGCCTGTTTTCAGGAGCAATTCGCAAGCGGAAAGGCGAAGCCGATTCTGCTGCCCGTCGGCCATCTCCGGCAATGGATCGAGCGGAACATCCTGCTGGACCTTGCCGCCGCGCCATTCTCGAAAGAGGATGCCGCGCTTCTGCCGGAGGCGGGTTCCTGCCTTGAATGCCCGAAGCGCACCGGACACAACGCCGTGCTCTTCGCCGAACTCAGCCGCGTGGACCGCTGCTCCGATCCGCAGTGCTACGGGGCAAAGGTGGAGGCCCACATCAAGCTGACCATCGCCGCCAAACCCAAGCTGGTACAGATCAGCACCGCTTACGGCCAGCCGAAAGAAGGTAGCGCGGCCATTCCCCGCAACAAGTACGTTCCGCTCCGCGATGGAAAGCCAGAAAAGCACCAGCGCGACTGGCCGGAGTACAAAACCTGCCGATACATGACGGAGGCCATCGTCACCGAAGGCACCGAGAAGGGCGAGACGTACAAAGTGTGCGCCAATCCGGAATGCCCGGTCCACCACCCCAAGCGGCAGCAGCAACGCAACCACGCCGACGCCGCATTCAAAGCCGAGCAGGAGAAGCGCCGCCGCGAGGAGGCGCTTGCCCAGGCCACCGGGCTGAGCGTCCTCAAGGCCATCGGCGATGCCGTTCCTGTCCGGCTCATGAAACGCGACCTGCTCTTTCTTGCCCAGCGGTTCACCGCCATGCTGGACGAACGGCGCCTCGCCGTTCTCATCCGGCAACACGGAATGGGCAAGCCGAAGGATGGGGAGGCACCGGCAAAACTGCTGGCGGCCTTCCTGCCCAAAGCCGACGAAAGCACGTTGGGCCGCATCCTAGTGGAATCTGCGATTCTTCTGCCCGGTCACAACCAAACCGACACGACGAAGATTCTCCGCGATGCCGCTCACGTGTACAAAGTGGACGTGGACGCCATCACCGCGAAGGTCAAACAGGAATTTGTAGCCAAGGAGAAAGCAAAACCGTCGAAGCCCGCCCGCAAGCCGGAGGCAAAGACGGCGAAGAAACCCGCAGCCTAGCCGTCAATCAACGGCGGATTCTCGCGGAGCCTGCAAACACGGGCTCCGCATTGTTTTGAGGTTCAGCTGCCCGTCCTCCCACCCTTGTCCGAGGCCCGCGCGAGCGCGGGCGACTTCCTCAGCCCGCCCAACGGGCAGCGGCACCCTATTCGGGTGCGATCATCGCCTCTCCCTTTTAGCATTTTGCGCATTGGAGCCGCTTGTACCACATCTTGAGGCACTTCCAACGCGATCACCGTTCGCACCCATCAGCGACCGCGGCTCTTTGCTCCGAACATATCGTGTCTGCGAGCCAAGTCATGAAGACGCCTCACAAAAGCTACGGCTCCTTGAACTCCCTGCTCTTGCTGATCACCAGGCCTAAGGCAAATCGGAATGACCCACCCTTCCACTTCCTCAACCCGATTAAGATAGACTCCTGCATCCGCTAGGAGTTTCGCAATCTCGGCCGCCCTCGACCGCTCGTTCGGGTCTGCATCATTTGAATCGCATAGCCATATCCATAGAGGCGTTGTGCAGTGCTCTCTCTGCTCCCTCCACATCTTGACCCAGAGGCCCATCCAGATCACCGCACCGCAGAAATGGAGGTCCTGGCCGAAATTCAGGGAAGCATCATCTTCTTCAATTTTCGCGGACAACTTTTTCGCTTTCCATTTGTCTACAAGCCTATTTTCTAAGCACCCCTTGATGAAATGCTGTGTAATCCACGTCAAGTGGTGGACCATTTGGGACGAAGCCTCACCCTCAATCTGGTCGGCGGTAAAGGGATCAAACGTTTGCTTATCAGCCACTTTGCAATACCTCCTTAGTTGCTCGACATCTGGTATCAGTCGCTGCTGCCGCAGGGGATCTACGATTGCTTCTTGTAAGCCATCGAGGAGCTTGCCCCAGGAGATAACCGTCAGCCTTCCGCGATCATTCGCATCGGGAAATAGCTTCGGAAGTTCGCTCAAGACCTTTTGCATGCGCCTCTCCGGGAGCACAAATAAGAGCCGCCCTCCGCCCTTCAGCTTTGACAAATAGGTATTGCGCTGATGGCCCGTAAAACGTGCATCAAACTTGTTTTCTATAAGAGCGCAAAGATGGTCAGTCTGGTCCAGTACCCGGATATCGGGGATTCCAGCGCTCTCTTCGTCCCCCCGCTGAGGCTCAAGATGGAGTCTTGAGCCCGGCTCTAGTTGGACGCCGTACTGCGTCAGCATACCGCGGAGGATGTCGCTGCCAGCGCGGTTGAGTATGTAAACGAGAATCTCCGTGGCGAGGTTCTCCTCCGAGCTAATATGGCGTTTTGCTATATGAGCAATCAGGCTTTCCATTTCTGCACCTCGTTCATTCACTGGGCCGCGGCGAGAGGCCTAATTCGGCCCGTTACCATCCCACTCACTGAGCAGCCGCTCGACGCTCGAGAATTGCTTTGCACTCGGCGCGAATCGACTGCCCTAGATCGCCGGGCTCCAAAACCTCGGCGTCGGCGCCCCAGCCGATCAGCCAGCGCTTCACTTCCCACAGGTTTCCGACTTGAAGCTCCAACACTAGGCTGCCACCCTCCTGCGGAATGAGCTTTTGGGAATCGTGCCAGTGCCGTTCCATAACGTATGGCGCCTGGTCCGGTGAGAAGCGGATACGGACTGATTGCGGCTCGCCACCGTGGACCGGGAACGCAGTGCGCTTGAACGCCTCGAAGTCGAAATCCTCTTTCACCGTGAATCGTTGATTTGTGGTCGAGACGCTGCCAATCCGCTCGACCGCAAACGTGCGGGTTGCGCCCTTTACGTGATCGTGCGCGATGAGGTAGAGGCCGTCGCCGGCGTACCAAAGCCGGTATGGGTCCACTATCCGCATTCGGGCTTCTGGAGCTTTCAGCGGCTTATGGGAAATGCGGACCGAAAGCCGATGCCGAATGGCGCGGTTGAGGGCATCTATGATCGCTGAAGACTTGCTGTAATCCTTCCAGCCAATGACAGAGACGGCTGTTTGCTCTTTGAGACGCCGGAGGAGATCATGCCCCGCGGCTGGCAATCGCGCTCCGATCTTCTGCAATGCGCTGTCGAGAGCGTCCTGCATCGGGCTTCCATGCAATACGCGCAGAAGATCGCGGCTGAAGTACAGCGCCATGAGTTCGGGCAGGGTGAAGGATGGGTCGGCGGAATCCCTCATGGGGTTCACGACCCGCCAATAGACTGTCCCATCGCGCGGTTCAGAGACCACCGGAATACCGACAGCTTCCAAAACGGCAATGTCCCGCTGGATCGTGCGCTTGGTCACGCCCAGTTCGGCCTTGAGCTGATCGAGGGAGCGCCCCACCCTGCCTGAAAGCAGAGTGACGATCTTCCACTGCCGGATTAGCTGGTCGCCTCTCATGTTCCGAATGAACCTGCCCAATGGTGATCCTGGCGCAGTGGTACGACAGATCAGGTCGCCCGGCGCGATTATTGTTTGCAGGTGACCTGATGTGTCGTAGCGGCAGGATGCAATGGTTCCATGATAAGAACCTTACGCCTCAGCCTGGCAAGCAGATCAACGGAGATTCGGAATGCGCTCGATCAGTACATGCCCTGGATACGGGTGTGTATGGCGGAGGATGAGAACAGTCTCGTCCAACTCAGGTTCGACCACTCGCTTGCGGCAATCGCCGCCTATCGCCTGATTGGCGCTCGCTGCCGAACGGAAATTTCGGCCGACGGACGGGTGGCTCTTGAAGAAAGGCTCCAAAGGATCGAATTTCCTCCTGAAACCCCACCCGCAATCAAGCTGCGACTGGTTTCGCTGCCGCAGACTTCGCATGACTGGTCGGCAGAGTGGCTGGATTGTCCTGTGGCTTTGCACTTTTCTGAATTTTCCGGGCCGGTGATTGCAGCGAATCTGCCTTGCGTCGACGGCGCCGGACACAGTTCCGAGTGGCGAGAAGTGACGCTCACAAAGCGGGAAGATGTTCCCGCCCTGCTGGACCTCATGAAGGCGGCCTTTGGGGTGGGCCGCCCCCTGAAGGTCATGGCAGAAGAGGGCGTAAACATTCAGCCGGTGGCCTGGGACGACCTTGTCCTGGATGACTCGGTGGTTCGCCTGGTCCGCGATGACTTCGAGCTTTTCCTCGAACGGGAGGAGTGGTACAGGCAGCATCGACTGCCGTTTCGCCGCGGCTATCTCCTGCATGGCTCTCCCGGAAACGGCAAGAGCAGCGTAATCCGCGCGATGCTCTCGACGCCGGGCATTTCTGGATTCACGCTGAATCCGTTTCGGCCATTCTCAGATGACGATTTGCTTGCCGCCATGTTCAAGGAGGCCGCGCAGTCCACGCCGGCAATGATCGTGTTGGAGGATCTGGATCGCTGTTTCCCGGCCGACAAAGACGCAGAGCCGAGGACGCAGATATCGCTTCAGCAACTGTTAAATCATCTTGACGGAGTCGGGAACCAGGACGGGATCATCGTAGCAGCGACCGCAAATAATCCGAGGGTGCTCGAACCGGCAATCCTGCGCAGGCCCGGACGGTTCGACCGCGTCGTGGGTTTTCAGAATCCGACGCCACTGCTACGCAAGAGGTACCTGCAACAGATGTACGCGCCCTTCGGGCAGGAAGATTTATCGGAAGCGCTGCACAGAACAGCAGGATTCTCTTTTGCTCAACTACGAGAGGCATACATCCTCGCCGGCCAGCTTGCCCTTGAGGAAAACAGCCAAATTGATGCCGCGCGGCTGGCTCTGGCTGCCACTATGCTGGCGGAAACCATGACCCTGGCTGACCGAAAGTGGAATGTGCAGGTGGGATTCCGTGAACCCGTGTAGATCAAGGAACCCGGGGCAGCAGTTAGGCGCTCTTTTTCGCCGCAGCCTTCTGTTTCGCCCAACGCTTCCGCTGCGCTGCAGCGATCCTGGCTCTTGCCTCGGCACTGAGGGTGCGCTTGCCACCGCGTGGTTTCGCGCGGTTGATTGTATGGCCGCCGGCGAGAAGTGCGCGGGCTTGCTGGAGACGGGATATCTCGGAATCGATTTCGGAAATCAGTTGGGCTGTGTCCATGCCGGACAGTGTAACGCGGAGCGCCCTTTTAACCTAGCTACCACGGAAGCATCGAACGCATGGCAGCCCATGCAGAAAGAGCCCGCCGAACGGCGGCGGGCCCGGAAAATGAACAAGCTGATGGTTAGAGGCTTGCAGACACGCGCTCGGCAGTAAAGATTACGGTGGTGCGGATTCATTACCGAGGTTAGACAGGAATGCACAACTCCGGCATATTATTCCGCACGTTACCAACCGCCGCGCTCACCTTCCACGCTTTCATGTGATCCCCATCGAACGGCCGGAGCAGGTCAACCGGCAGTTGCGCGGGATCGGCGGGAGCCATCCAGCGATCGTAATCCCTGGGCGCGAGGATCACCGGCATTCGGTTGTGGACCGTCGCCGTCAGCTCGTTCGGCTCGGTCGTGAGGATCGTGTAGGTTTCCAGCGGCTGCCCTGTGGCTTTGTCTTTCCACTGTTCCCAAAGGCCGGCAAAGGCAAATGGTGAGCCGTCCGTCAGCGCGAACGCCCAGGGCTGTTTTGTCTTCGCATCGATCCGCGCCCACTCGTAAAACCCATCCGCCGGGACCAGACACCGGCGTCGCTTCAGCGCTTCGCGGAAGGCCGGGCTCGTGGCGCAGGTTTCGGCCTTGGCGTTGATGGTGCTGTATGCGATTTTGGCGTCCTTCGCCCAGTACGGGATGAGACCCCAGCGCATCTGCGCCAGCTCGCGCTCACCGGTTTCCCGGTTCGGGCGGATCACAGGCTGAAACGTCTGCGGCGCGATGTTGTACGAGGGCAGGATGTCGAACGTGGGCGGCACGCCGATCCGGTACGCCTCGGCGATGCGCTGCTTGTCGGAACGGCGATAATACCGGCCACACATGCTTGCACGTTACTCCGGGCAGTCCTTGCCGTCTGGTTGATACCAGGGCTGTTTCCGCTGCGGGAACATCGCCTCGTTGCGCGCCATCAGGTGCGAGAGAACTTTCCTGGCCAGATATTCTGCGAAGTCGATCTCCTGATCGAGTTCCGAATCGCTCAGCATCCGCTTGGTGAGCGCCGGCCATTTGGCCGTCCTGATCGCCAGAATCAGGCAGGTGGCGATGAGGAGCGACGGTCCCAATTTGGGCCAATCCGGGACGTCCGTGTATCCGCCGACTTCCAGCCCCATTGGCTCACTATAGCGAATAAAAAACGAATACGGCAAGCTTCCCTAACTCAGGCGGGCTGGATCGAAGAATTCGAAGACAGTACCGCTCGCTCGGAGCCGCGGCGCCGTTTGCGGCTCGAATTCGACATCTGGCGATGATGCTCTGTCTTGGGGGCTCCTGGACAGCTGACTGGAAAAAGAGCGGGTTACCTGTCGGAACCTTCCGATCCGCTGTTCCCGACGTTTTCGAACTATCTAGCCCCTTTTATAGGCGTGAAATTCTCTTGAAAGGAGGCCAGCCTTATGGCAAGTGACTTCTCCGGGTTCTTTGACCCGGTGGCGCCGGCACCGCAGGTAACCGACGAAGAGCTCGACGCCCTCGTTGAAGCGCTCCTCGGAGAGGAGTAGAGCAATAACTAACGCCGGTCGCAGCCTGCCCATCACGGTCGGCTGCGACTTTACCTTTGCGGCATCGGTAAGCTTTGTCAGAGTGAGCCCTCAGCCTGCTCTCTCGGGATTGCCGGCTCGAAGAGCTCAGTCTACGAAGGCATTTATTAGTGCCTGCTACCATCAGCTAGATATCAAGTGGAGTATTCGCGATTGGGCAGTAAACGAAACATTGCTATCTTTCCATCCCCGTTGAGTGCGAAAACAATCAATTTGGCCTTGCTCCCCTTTCTCACGCGGAAGAGAGAGATCGTTCGTCCTGAGTTGCCCTGTGGGGTCTGACGCTTCAGGAGCTCTATTGAACCTCCCGGCCAGAGTACAGAGAACTCCTTCCTGGCTTGTTCGTCCACTTGCGGCGTAATACTCTGTGCGAAAGCTATCGAAAACATCGGCCGAACATCTTCGCCGGCGACCAAACCGTTCAGCATCTTGACCAATTTGGCAGCAATTTGCGGCTCGGTATCAGGTATGGCATTCAGTTTGCTTGGCGTCAGACGCGGATCGGCGAGCCCGGCTATGACATGCGCCATGTAGCGTGGATCTGAATGGGCGGAATCGAGATTCGTCAGCACTACAACGGTGAGGTTGTCGTCTGGATACCGAGAGATGTCGCAGCTAAACCCCTGCCACGCCCCATCATGCTCTATCAGCAATTGATTGTTCTGCTTCCTTATCCACCAGCCAAATCCATACTGGCCAGGATTGGGTTTGCCGTCGTTTAGTGCATACACCGTCCACATTTGGTCCAGGCTGGACTGGCTAAGAAGTTGCGTCTCGTAAAGTGCGGCATCCCACTTCGCCATGTCGAGAATGTTGATATACAGGGATCCATCGGCGGTGGAATCGAAGGTCGGCGATACCCACTCCTGATTCGTAAGCTGGCCGCTCGCGTCGATCTGGTATCCGGCAGCCCGGTTCGGAATAATGTCACGCTCGCTAATCACGCGTGTGGATTTCATCCCGAGAGGCCCGAAAATCCGCTTGTCGAGAAACTCAGCGTAGGGTATACCCGCAACCCTGTGAATCAGGATGCCGAGAAGCACATAGTTCGTGTTGCTGTACTCCCACCTGTCTCCTGGCGTCCACTGAAGAGGAAGAGCTTCGATTTGTGTCAGCATCTGATCCTCAGTGAGGTCCAGCCTCAGATAGAAAGGTTTCCCAGGCCCAGCGAGTGTCGGCGTATCGTAGTCAGGAAGTCCGGAGGTTTGCGAGAGCAGGTTTTTGATAAGTATCCACTTCCAGGCCTCGGGTGCACCCGGAAAATACTTCGTAATGCTGTCGTCAACCGAGAGCTTGTCCTCCGCTGCCAGCATCATGATGGCAGCAGCGGTAAATTGCTTGCCGACAGAGCCGGATTCGAAGACGGTCTCCGGTTTTACGGGGACATTCAGCTCCACGTTCGCCAGACCATATCCCTTTGCGAGCAGGATGGTTCCCCGACTGTAGACGCCAATAGCTGCGCCCGGAATATGGTATTGAGCCATTTCGCCAGCTACAAATGAATCGATCGCGTGCATTTGTTGTCTACGGAGGGGCGTCGCTGTAGCCGCCGCCTGGGCAGAGAATGGGGCGGAAGGGGCGAAGACAGCCGCCAACAGGAGGAGGATAGAGGCGATGCGCATCGGTCAGATCTCCCTGAGGGGTCACGAAACTGAAGCCGAGTATAGCCATATTCTTCTATTATTGCTAGAATATCAGTAATGACGGGACGCCATTACTTCGGAGAGCTTGAACTCATGATCCTTCTCGCCCTGGTCAATCTCGGCGATGAAGCATACGGGGTCCCGATTGCGGGGGAAATTGAGAAGCACCGCGGCCGTGAAGTGTCACTCGGAAGTATTTATGCAGCTCTGGACCGCCTCGAAGTGCGGGGGATCGTAGCTTCTCGTCTAGGCGATCCAACTCCGGAGCGCGGCGGTAAAGCGCGGCGATATTTTCGGATCACGGATGAGGGACTGCGCCAACTGGCAGACACGCGCAAGGTGCTGGAGAAGATGTGGAGCAGGATGCCAGCATTGAAAGGGGAGCGCGCATGAAGCGCAGAGCGGCTCCCGCATTTGCTGGCTGGATGGTCGAGCATTTGGTTCCGGGCGATCGGAGCGACGGCCTAGCCGGCGACCTGCTGGAACAACTGGCGGCGGGGCGGACATCGCGGTGGTACTGGCGACAAGCCGTAGCCGCTGTTGCGTCCGGATGGTTTGCTCTGCTGAACGATCAGCGGCCCCTGCTGATTCTGGCGCTCCTATGGTCATCGCTGGCTCCTGCATGGACGGCGTGCTTCAACAGGCTTCAGGATGGCGCATTGGCTTATGCCGAAACTTGGCGAATGGATACCCCGTGGTCGAGCGTGTCCGCATTTTCGCTGTGGATGGTTCTGAACCTTCTCTTCATTTGGACTCCGATCTTTCTTTGCCTGATCCCGAATACATGGATTTCACGAAGCATCAGCAGGCGCCGGTTTCGTCTGGCGCTTCTGCTGACCGCCTTTGTCTTCTTTGCCGGTTACTTCGTCGAGTGGGTGCTGTTCATGGTCTTCTCCTGGCCGGGACCTGCAATTCCCGGGCACAGCTTCACTCCAACCGCCGAGCTGACCGATGTCAGAACGTGGGCCCTGATGCTGCGCATTCCCTATTTCCTCTCCGTCCTGTGCGCCCTGTGGACAACCCAGGTCCCCACTGCGGCAGGCCCCTGTGAGGAAGCCGTGCCGCAGCCCCGGAGCCTCACCGGGCACAGAGAGCGTGTGCTTCCAGCGGACCCGAGCCGTTTCAACTTGGTGGGCTTGCCTGGTCTGCTCGTGTCCGGCTTCGTGAGCGCGCTGTTTGCCTGCCTCTTGCTGTGCCGCATGCCCGGGATTCATGGGGTAGTGAACGCGAAGTTGGTGGTCGAGGCTCTCGTCTACGTCGGAATGGCCGCTTTGGCTGGAGCAGGGGGCACGGCGCTTTACTGGAACAGTTCCGACAGCCCTTTTACATCGAATCCTCCGCTGTCTTTCGATCGTTTTGCCTTGGTCACAGCCGCAAGCTGGGTGTGGGTTCCTGTCGCATTCCTTCTGGTAGTTCACCACTCACCAGCGGCTCCCTTTGCTATAGCACTGGGCGCAGCCTCACTGGCTGCCGGTTTGCGCGGCGCGATTCCCGAACCGATCATTCCGGAAGCACCTGTAAAGGGAATGTTTGAAGGTGCGTTGCGCACCGGCTGCCGCGACTGGAACGGGTTGCTGATTGCCGTCTGCGTCGCTACAGCCGCCTGGGCCTTCAGTCGTGGACTCTCTCTGCCTGCCGCTATCCCGCTGGCGACGGCGGGTTTCGTCTTCGCTTGGAAATACAGGATCGCTCCCGCCGATTCCGCGGACAATGCGCAAGTCATTCGACGCGATCTCGTGAAGCTCTGTGGGACTGCCATGACGGCTGTCCTCGTGACGCTGGCGGTGATGGTATTCGGCTTTGCCGGCCGAGGCTACAGGCTCGCAGGCGTGCCGGATTCCAAAAGCACCGTCCCCAACCAGGCTCGGCGGGCACAGGCTCGTCAAGCGCTTTCCAAGAGTTCCGGCTATCAGAGCATCATTCTCTGGCCGCTGCCGCAGAAGAATGAGCCGGTTTCTCCTCCGCCCGAGCACGAGCAACTGCTGGTGCCGGATACGGCGCATCCGCTCATCATCCGATTCGATGGGCCGTACTGGTACTTCCAGTCACCGCACCGGCAACCAAGCTCGAAAGCTCACCAGGCGCATGGCACCCCGGTCGATTATCGGATCGAAGCCAGTGGCGGTCAGCTCACGATGGAAGCCCACCAGTTTCTTAACGGAAGAATCCCCTTGTCGGATTGCCGTGAGATCCAGATGACCGTCGCGAACCGCAATAACGCGCCGGGCACAATTTCATTGGCGATGTTGCTAACAAATTCCGAGCTTCGTGGGAAACCGGCTGTCTATCTGGGACAACAACCCGTGGTCAGTACCGAGCCGGCTCACTTTTCGTTCAAATCAGCGCCCGTTACAGAGGTTCTCCGATTTTCGGTTCCCGATAAAGCACGGCTCCGTACGTTTAATGAGATTACCGTGATGTTTCTACCAGAGAGAGGGCGCTCCTACCTTGCGCCCGAGATCGCAATTCAGCAGTTCGCCCTCTTTTCACGCTGAGCGACATCGATTTTCTGCGCACGCGGAGCCATCTGGCAATGAGCGATGATGGCGGTCAATCCGACATTGAAAATCGGATACGGAACGAAAAGTCGCCCAGCATCTAGCAATCAAAGGACCTACCGTCCACGTTTACCTGCAGCGCTCAGAGATCTTTGATCCCGCGAGAGGCAATTTGATTTGGTATCCGTAGTCTGGCATCATTAACGACAAAGTAAATGGTGGGCCATGCGAATCGTCGTCTCCCCCAGAATTCGCATCGCTGCCGGTTTGCTTTTGGCTGCCCTGCTGAGCATTGTCGGGTATCAAGTCTTCCGGCGGCGGAATCCCAACGCTCCAGAGGCGCTGCTGAAGCGAGCCGATGAGATGGCATGGCTCAACAACTGGATTGGGGCTGCGCCGCTTTACCGCCGCGCCGAGAATCAGTTCACGCAGCAGCACCAGTTCTCGAAAGCCCTCTATGCGCGAGTCAGCCAGATACCCGCGCGTAGCGAATCCTCGACAACGTTTCCGGAGCAAATCGCCGTCCTGCGGCAAGATCTGACTCTGCCCGCGGCGCGTGACAAAGAGACTCGGCTGCGCATTCTGACCATCCTTGGAATGCTGGAGGTGAACTACGACGCCAGCATGGCGCGTCAGACCTGGGCGGAAGTCGAGAAGCTGGCGCTGCACCATCATCATTACCTGTTGGCGACCCGTGCCATCGGCGAGCAGGGCATCGCGGCCTTCCTGCTAGGCGACATTGCCACCGCGAAGAAGGACGTTCTGAAAGCGTGGATGATTGCGAAGATTGACGACCCCGCTGCGCACATTCGCTATGCCAGCATGTACGGCACCGGTCTGGTGGCGTTGGGCAAATACCAAGAAGCACTGGGGCCGCTGAACGAGGCGATTCGGGTTGCCCAAAAGACGCCTGGCGTTGCATGTCCGACTATCGCCATTACCGCGAAGATCCAGGCTCTGAGCGGGCTGGGACAGTACAAAGCCGCGCTGGCATTGGCGGCCGGCGAATTGAAGCGAGTCTCCGCTTATCATCTGGCTGGCCATTTGTATGACCTGCACCGTGTGCGAGCCGGGGTCTACCAGCGGATTGGCAACTGGGATTTGGCCATTTCCGATTATCAGGAAGCCATTCAATACGCGAAGCAGCTCTCCTACTGGCGTGGCATCAGTGAGTCGGGCGGGCTCCTGGCAGAGGCGTACCTCCATCAGGGAGCATTGCAACCGGCGCTGATCACCATCAATGACGCCATTGACGCCGACAAGCAGGTTCCCGACGAGCTGTATTTCGTTCCGCGAAACCTTGGGATCAAGGCGGAAATCCTGGCCCGGATGGGCAAGGTGAAGGAATCCAACGACCTTTACGGGAAGAGCGCCGACCTGCTGGATGCGCTTCTGAGCAGGGTTCCGACACCGATGGTCGAGCGACAGTTGCTGAACGAGCTGAGCACCGTTTATGCGGGCTACTTCGCATCGCTGACCAGACAAGGACGACTGGCCGATGCATTTGAGGTCATTGAGCGCGCTCGGGGACGAGTGGAAGCTCAGCTGCTGACCCACCATGGCGTCATGGTGCCCCACCAGCCAAGCCCCGAGGAATTGCGCCTGACAAAGCTGAATCTCGAACTGCTGGACACGAACGGCTCCGCAGCGAGAGGGCGCGTCCTCAACGCGATCTACACCACCGAGCAGCAGCTCGGTGGGAACTCGCCGGACGACTTCATACCGCCCACGCCGGTACCTGTGAGGACGCTACAGGGCGACTTGAGCCCTTCGGAGCTCTTCATCGAATACGTACTCGCAAATCCTGATTCTTTTGCGCTCGCGATCACGCGTAACACGGTCCATTGCTACCCGTTGCCCGCAGAGGCTGTCCTCAACCAAGAGGCGACGCAGTACCGTTCTGAGTTGATCCAACAGAAAGCTGACCCGGCGCTGGCGCAGAGGCTGTTCAGCGGCCTTCTGAGCGAGATTCCGAAATACAAAGGAAAGACGGACGTAATCGTCGTTCCCGACGGCGAACTCAACTTCCTACCGTTCGCCGCTCTGATGAATGCCGGCCAATACGTCGTGACATCCCATCTGGTGTCAGTTGCGCCCTCGGGAACAGTATTCGACATGCTCAGCCATCGCAAACAGGAAACAGATCCCCGGCACGAATTCGCCTACCTTGGTGTGGCGGCGTGGACATCGAAAGCGCCTCCGCAAACGCTGCTCGCGGTGGTGCGCCGAGCCGTCTCAAGACCGGAGAAAAGCGAGCTCGTTCCTCTCCCTACAAGCAAATATGAAGTCGAAACGATTGCCGACGACCTTCCCCAGCCAGACACGATCCTTTTGGGCTCGCAGGCAACGGAGACAGAATTCACGCAGCTCCCGCTGAGCCGGTACAACGTCATCCATCTGGCCCTTCACGGATATGTCGATCCTGAGTTTCCGGACCGCTCCGCGCTCGTTTTCGCTCCGAATCCGCCGGCCAATGATGGGTTCCTGCAAATTCGAGATATCCGCCGCCTGCCGCTCCACGCCAACCTTGTCACGCTCTCTGCCTGTGATACCGGGGTCGGACCTGTCGGAGAGGACGGCGTGGCTGACATCGTGAATGCGTTCCTTGAAGCCGGGGCACAGAGCGTGGTCTTTACTCTCTGGGAAGTCCAGGATCAGGCCACGACAGATCTCATGGTTGACTTCTACCGGCATCTCAGCGATCACGAAGCGAAAGCCGAAGCTCTCAGGCAAGCCCAGCTCCACATGCTGAAATCGGGCGCGCCGCCGTACTTCTGGGCGGGATTCGAAATAGACGGAGAACCGACCGGCAGCGTCGTCAGAAACACAGCAACAGCTATCGCTCTTAGGAGGAACTGATGACCGCGACTGCCATGTCAGCGCCTGCTGCACCCCTTCAGCTCTCCGGGAAGGACCGTCACGCAATCCTTGAGAATGTGCTGACCGCTCTCCGGAAGCGGTTCTACGCCCCCGACAAGCTGAATGCGGACTGGCAGGCAGCCGTGGAGCGACACCGGCCAATCATAGAAGGTGCGGTCACGCCGAATGCATTTGAGCAAGCGATGAGTGATCTGCTAGCCGAGCTGCATACCTCGCATCTGGGTTTCTTTCACGGCACCGCCCGCAGGGCTTCCAGCCGAGCTGCGCTCAGCGCCACGTATCTCGCCGACGAAACGCCTTACGGAAAACGGTGGATATTCCAGGATGTCCACTCCGGCGGCGCCGCGGCAATCGCCGGGATCGAGCCCGGAAATATCCTGCTTCGCGTTGACGGCCAGGAGATCGTGCCACCTGAACATCCCGTGTTTCCGATGGGGCTGCAGACCAACGTCGAGTTTATTGCGAACGACGACCAGACGAGGTCAGTTTCCGTAGATGTGGCGCGGCCCAAAGGAAAGAAGCTTCACTTCATCGAGCCAACGCTGGTCGAAGCGCGGCATCTTGCCGACGGAATCGGCTACCTGAAGGTCGCGATGTTTCCGGGCATGATCGGGGTCGTGGTCGCCAATCAGATTTCCAGCGCGATTTCGAGTCTCGGCGGCATCGACCGCCTGATCATCGATCTCCGAGGTAATACCGGAGGTGGAATCGCTGCATTGCGAGTGATGAGTCTCCTTACTCCCGGCCGAATCCCCGTAGGCTTCTCACTTGACCGGCGGCGGACCAAGGATCATCTCGGAACTGAAAAGCTGAGCTTCGCTCGCTTCTCTCGAATCCCGCCATCCCCGGGGGATCTGTGGCTATTGGGGTTGCGGTACGCCCCAGCGATGTTGTCAAAGAAGCCGATTGTTCTCGAAACCGAGGGGTTGGGACAGATGCCCTTCCACGGGAAGATCGTCCTGCTTGTCGATCGCCACACCGCCAGCGCGGCCGAAATGATCGTCGCCTTTGCCCGCGAGAATAATCTGGCCTTTATCGTCGGCGAGACGACAGCGGGCCGACTTCTTTCTGCCACTTCGGTGAAGGTTGGCAGTGGCTTTCGGCTGGCGTTGCCAACCGGTGCATATTACACATGGAGGGGATCGATTCTTGAAGGAACTCCGATCGCGCCGGGTCAATTGATCGATTTCGATTGGCGGGATAAGCGGTCCTCGGGTAAGGACCGACAACTTGAGCGTGCAATCGAATCCTTCCAGCACAGGGCCGCAGCGCGCGCAAGCTAACGCTCGAACTGTTCAATATCAGCGGGAACGGAACCCCGCTGCTTCCCTCGAGCGTTCGGTGAGCGCATTGGCGACTTACAACTCATGGAAGCACACCTGAAAACAGGCGGCGTCCCAAGCCCTCCACGATGTTGATGGATGCCTCGACTTCCGCGCGGCTTAGAGCAACCCGGCGTCCGAGAATCGCGCTAGGATCATTCCCTTTCTGAATATAGTCTTCGTCGATCACTCCCATTTTGTGGGCGAGAAGATGACGCTTCTGAAATGCGCGACACGCGGCGGCCCATTCGTCTGGCCGCAAGGTATCCGCAAAATCGAAGCCGAGGGCGTCCTGAACCTTACGTCGAGCCGCGGCGAGATTCTGAAAGCGTATCTCAAGCGACTTGCGCTGAAGCAGCTCGCGCCCGAAGCCGTCGAAGGCGGAAACGGCGTTCTCCAGGGCATCGCCAATCAGGTGGTTCGCCAACTCCGCTTCTGCTGTCGCGGCCAGCGCCAGCTCTTTGCGCGCAAGTTCGAGATTCTTGATGAGAATCTGCAACGAATTGTGGACGCCGCAGTCGGGGCACCAGCCGAAGACGCCATAGATGGCATAACGCAGCGTGCAGCTGTCACAGGTGATCGCGGTTTCGAGTTCCTTTTCACGGTAGTAGCGGATGGGCAGCGGCGAGGATCTTTCGACCTTCAGGCTGAGGCCGATGCCGAACATGCCCTGCGGCTTGTGGTCGAATTCGAGGGACTTCAGGTCCTTATGGAGCGCGTCCGTCACTTGGCGTAAGACGATGGACTTCGCATATTCAATCTGTTCCCGGGTGAAGAACGTGTTGCTCTCGCCTTTATGGCCGCAATAGGGGCAGTAACAGGGAGCAGGCCCTTTGACGCCGGTGCCGGGCGTGATCTTGAAGTAGCCGAGGCAGCTTTCTATAGGACACTCCCTCCCCAGGTAGCCGTCTTCATCCGCCGTGATCGGAATGCTGAACTCCTTGCCCAAGTTGTCGAGATTGCTGGTGCTGAAACGTCGCGTCATTTTCCTGCTGCCTTCTTCATGCGGCGGAATATTTCCGCCTGTTCGATTGCATCGTCAAGTGCGTTGTGAGTGTGGGGCGCCGGGCCTTTGAATTCGGAGGAAATGCGGCTCGACCGCGTATCGTCCCAACGGCAACCCGTCATGCCCATGTAGTAGGACTTGATGTCGATGCCGCCGAATCCGAACGGATTTTCACCAAGAAAGTGATGGAAATAAAAGTTGACGAAGGCCCAGTCGAAGACGGCGTTGAAGCCCACAAACACCGGTTTTCCGTTTTTCCCCACGCGCGCGAGCCATTCGCTAAAATCGCCCATCGCGTCTTTGGGGGCGCGCCCCTTCTCGGCAAAATCCTGCAACGTCCTGCCAATAACCTTCATCGCGTCGGGTACGAACTGGTCGCTCGTGGGTTTCAGTTCGACGTAGAACGTTTCCTTGGGGTCATCAACCGCGGCGGCTCCGACGGAAAGCATGCTGTAGGTGGCGGGAACGGGGCCCGCCGCCTCGATGTCAACCGATATATAGACCTCTTTCAATGTGCCTCCGCGTCGCGGCTATTCCCCTTTGATGATGGGCGGCCGGTTAATATTTTTCTCCCAGAACTCGATGAGCGCTTTCTTCCTTTCGTCGTCCGTCGCACTCGGGCTCCAGAAATGGCACGGTATCATTTGCTGGTCAAAAGGCAACGGCGTCCCCTCCTCTGCCGTCACGAGGACGCGGTTCTTGCTTCCGAGGCCATAGCCAAGCTCGATGAAGCAGTTCGGCCGCTCGCCGGTGACATCGACGATCGCCATCGAGGAGAAGTGCAGGCTCTCAAAGATGCCGACATTCATGAAGGCGTGCTCGCTGGCGTCCGTCCCGATCTCCACCCGCGTAAAGCCCGCGTCCGCAACGACCGGATCAATCACGTTACGGAAGAACGATTCGACCGACTTGAATTTCCCATTGGATCTGTTCACCAGCCGCACGAAAAAAGCCGTGGGCTGGGCCAGTTTAGCGATAAGCTCTGCAACTCCTTTTGAGACGTCCGCATGCGGCGCCGCGCCGCCGCGGGTCGCAATCGTTGCGAGTGCAGCGCCTTCCGTGCCCGAGAAAGCGGAAGCGAAACGGAAGAAGCGCGCGGGATCGCTGCGAGCCTCCTTTGACAGGCGAAGCGCGCCGCCGGTGCCGTCGTCACGGCTCGCTCCGAGTGGCAGATCAAGTGGGATGACAGGCTTGCGCCGCTGCAAGTAGAGATTCGCGGAGTGCTCGACGCCGGTCCCGCCGCCGAGGGCAACGAGCGAGTCTCCAAACACGGCCTGGCGTTGACGCAGGAACACGGCTGCTCGTGAGCCGGGCATAATCGACTCAACCTGCAGCAAGCCGCTCTTGAGGTGTGTGTTGTAGAGATCGCGCCGGTTGTCGGGTACTTCCGACTCGGCTTTTTCTGATGTCGCTACGACGACGGGAAGCCCGAATTTCCTCGGCCATGTGCTTATGCCGCCGGCAATGCACTCCGCGGCGGCTTCGAGCGCGGTCCAGTCAAAAAGCAGGCTGGGCGCACCGGCCGCGGCGCCTTCGGACCTTGGTTCCTTACCCAGCCCCACGACGATCCCGCCGCCGGCGCGCATGACATCCTTCACCAACCCCCGCACCACCTCGTGGGCATAAGCGATGAGGACGGGGTCGGTCTTCGCATTGGCGGACCCCGATATCTGCAACCGCCGCCCATGCAGCCATGGACGGGACGCGCCGGGCGTCGTGATAAGGCCGGTGGGAGAAGCGCTCATGCTCCGTTCCTCACCGCCGGCGACGGGCGCACGTCCCTTGCTGCCTGTACCAGATCTTCCGCCGTCAACGCGCGCGTCGGGAAAGCGCGGCATAGCGCGTCCGGCAACAGTTTCGACCGCAGGTCGGAGAACGTGAATCCGGGCTGGCCGTCGCGGGCTCCGGTGAGCCGCACCAGTTCATGAATGGTCTGGTCCTTGATGTTCAGGCCTTCCAGATCCATGCGAAACAATTCCTCACGTTCCTGCTCGTTGGGCCGGTTGAACTCCTCGGTGCGCGCCGCGCGGCGGACGATCGCCGGGTCGAGTGCCGCAGCCCGGTTCGTGCACAGGAAGACCAGAATCCGGCCATTGTGGCGCCGCAGGTCGTCTACCTTCTGGATGATGGTGTTGACCGCGACCTTGTCCTCATGGTGGCTCTGGGCGGTTTCCCGCGTCGAGGCGAGCGAATCGGCCTCGTCGATGATGAGGAACGCCTGCCGTGTCTTCCCGGCCTGTTTGGCCACCACATCGAAGGCTTCGTTGAGCAGCGTGCTCATCTGTCCGACCTTGCCGGAGCCCCGCACGCGCGTGCTGAGCTTGAAGAGCATCGCCTCTTTCTTGCCGCTCTCGCGCGCGAGCCGGTCGCAGGCGCCCTCGGCGGTCGCCGTCTTGCCGGTGCCCACGTCGCCGGCGAATATGACGAGCGGGTATCGTTCCGACACCGCGGCGCAGATCGGCAACTGTTTGTGATGGAATTTCTTGCTCCAGTCCGCGAGTTCCTGCGGATCGGCGAGCAGGCGCAGGTCGCGGTGCAGCCGCTGGTAACGGTTCTCGAATCCAACGAGCCGCTTCGTGTCGGCGGCAATCTTCTCGTTGGGCAGATCGAGTTCCAGTTCGAACAGCGCCCCTTTTTCGATGTCTTCGTTCATTCCGCGTCCTCGGACTACTGGTAAACGATCTTGGTTACACCCCAGCCATTGCTCACATACGTGCGATCGACCGTGCGCGTCAACTTCGGAAACGACAAATCGGTGTTCGACGTCGTCCACCCGGGGCTCAAGGTCCGCTTGAAGGCGGCGCGTTGCGCATCCGTCAGGTTGTGCCACTTCTGGCTGTAGCGGACGATGACGGAGAGCTCGCCGCCGGGCGTCTGCGGCCACAGGTTGTTGCCGGGGCGCTGCATCTTCAGCAGCGAGCCATCGGTGGCAACTTCATACTTGGCGGCGCGAATGGGTTCGCAGGACGAATCGAACAGGACGATGTTGGCCTCAATGAGATAGCCGGACTGCGCCATCGCCTTCACGTCCGACGCATAGGCCGCCACCTGCTCGCGCGTGAGCAGCCTGGTCGATTGGGCGTTCATGTCGAGATCGGCGGCCAGGCAGTCGATCACTTTGCCGATGTCGGCGACGGTGTAGCTCTGCGTTAACGATTCAGTAGTAGTCATGCATTCATTCCTCAATCACAAAAGAGCGGCCAAATACGTCCTTCCACAATTCCAGCGTTTGGGTCTTGCCGCCGTGGTTGCGCGCGTAGGTCAGCGTTTCCCACGCCGCAAGGCACTTCCCGACAATGGCCTTGCAGTCCTGTTCGTCAATCTTGCGCCCTACATTATTGTCCACGTTGCAGGGATCGAGGATCACCACTCGGTCCTTGGGGAACGATTGCGGCGTGCCGCATTCCTTGAAGCAGATGGGCGTCTTCAGCTGCGACTGCGCGACGTACATGAAGAAGCGCAGCACACCCGCTTCGAGCGAGGCGGGCGCGCCTTCCGCGTCCTGCAGGTGGCTGAGGATCAGTTCAATGGTGAAGGAACGCAGGCTGTCCTCAAGCTCCTGAAAGTTCCGCCACGACTTGATGAGCCGCACCAGCGCGGTGAAATTTCCATACCCGTCCTTGCGGGCGCGGATAAATTCGAGCTGCTTGGTGACGCTGGTCTTAACCGGCTTGTCGCCCTGCGATGAAGGCTGCCATCCGTAGTCGCCGGGGCCGTCGATGGCAATCAGCGGTACCAGGTCCATTTCCAGCCCGGAATCCATGAACTCGATGCCAAGGGTCCGCGGCTGAACCTTGAAGTCTGCATCCTTCTTCGTGGGATAGATTTTCTTGAGCATCAGCCGGATACGGCTGTGGAGGTTGGCCAGATCGAAACCCGACATGCCGTTCCCGTCGAGGTACACGGCCACATCGGCGTCCACGCCCAAGTCGCCCCTCGGCCGCAAGACCGTGCCCTTGCGCAGCGAGCCGGTTTTCAGGAACTTCTTGATGTTTATCTTGTTGTCGTTCTTCGCGGCGGCCTCAAAACGCTCGATGAGGTGATCCACCTGCTTGAGATACTCGCTCCGCTTGCCTTGGGGCAGCTTGAGGCGGTTATTGACGAAATAGAGGAGCTGCGTGTCTGTAAGTTCCATGGCTTTGCCTGGGTTCGTCGCTTTTCCTGTCGCTCTTCTGGCAGTGTAAGCAGACAGTGCGTACACGGTCAACAAAAAAATTTAGAGGTGCATCTGACCGGTCTGAGGCGGGAAAAGTTCGGCGATCCGGATACGGGTGACGGCAGGATTCACATCGAAGATTTCCGCCAGGGCGCGTACGGCCTCTTCCCGGCGGGCGTCTTCAAGGACCGCAACCCCGAGCAGGCCCGCAGCAGACAGGAAGGGCTTCATCGCCTCCTGCACCAGCGCCTTCGGGCAAAGAAGGCTGCTCATGGCCCGGTTCGCCTGGACTTCCCACCACCGGCCGTCATAACGGTGCGCCTTCTTCTCGTCGCCGTGGACATCGCGGCAGAGGATCTGGTCTCCGGAGTGGCTTTCCCGGTCGAAAAGGTGTAGCGGTATCTCGTCAAGCGCGAAAAGATGCGCATGCAGCAGTCCATGGCCGCCCTCGTGTGCGATCGTCGTCCTGACGCGCCGCGCAGCGACCTTGCCGCCCTCCGAATCCAGCGCGGCGGAAATCACCACGGCCTTCACACCGTTCTTGTCGAACCGCGTGAATCCCAAGACCCCGTCTGGCAGGTGTTCATATTGCGGCGATACATGGAAGCGCTTCTCGATGAAGCGGTCGATACGGATCGGCTCGGGAGCAGCAGGATAAAGGCCGACGCCGCGAAGTTCGTCGCAGCACATATTGTCGATCTGGCTGGCAGTAAAGTACGGAGCCTTGGTGGACGAACCGGAGCGGAAAGGCGTCATCTCTTTTCCTTGCCTTTCTTCTCATTCTCCTTTTGCTTAACGAAGTTCAGCAGTTCGTCAGCGCTTATTTTTTTATCGAGCACGGTGCGAAACGCGAGGGAGAACGTTGGATCGTCCAATGCTGCCCGTTTGATTTCCTCGATTGGGGGCCGTACATCCATCTCGCGCAAATCTTCAATCTTGACCTTGAGAACGCGCGCGATCTCGGCCAATACCCTGTCAGAAGGATGTCTGCGTCCCAGTTCGATGTCCGAGATAAATGCAGGAGAGCAGTCGAGTTTCTTGGCCAGCTCCCGAAGCGAGAGGTCAAGTTCATCACGACGGCGGCGTATGAATGGGCCTATGCCTTCCATCAATGTCAGCTTATAAAGCGTACATCAGCATGTCAACGAAATGCTCGACGCTCGTACTTTATTGAACCATCGTTGAAAAGGCTCAGTCCTTAGGATTACTTCAAAGCCGACGGTGTAGAGGCAGCGATCGATATCCTACATGGACGTATTGTCGGCTTTCGGGACACATGGCCGACCCTTCAACTACTGCTGACAGGCCAACGCGCTCAACGAGGGGCAAACGTTCCAGAAACTCGACCTATCACTTGATTTGGAGCGGGTAGTAGTACGCTGCCTGATCCTGCTCATGCGTGGTGGAGAGGAAGTACGCTCCTGCTTTGGCGTTTCGCAGATCGAGTGAGACGGAGAGCTTCTCCTGGCCCAGAACGGCGGTCGCAGGCGACAGACCTTCTGCAATGACGCCGTTTCCGCTCTGATCTCGCGTGACGGCCACGAGGTACTGCCCCGGCGCACTGAATCGGGGCAAGGTGATCGTCAGTTGCACCCGGACTGCAGGCAAAACGACCGACTGCAACTCGCCGGGCTGCTCCCCTCGGTACGTCCCAGCGTTCCAGAGATCGACGGTCTGCGGCACAGGCGGGGCGGATGCCAGGAGTTGCTGCCGATGGGTTGAGTAGCCCGACCACGCGAAGAGCCCAGCCGCGACTATGAGGCAAGCCGCCGCCACGAGGGCGTAGACCAGCTTTCTGTTCTGAGATCGGTGCTGCTCGCGAAGTACCAACAGCCGGCTCATGCATTCGGGACAGTTTGCGGCATGGTCGATGCGCAGATCGCTCAACGGAATCGTATTCGACCGCCGCGCCAGACCGCGCAGGAATGTATCGTCCGGACACGGCCCGATGGGCTCTGTTTGGCCGGAGCGAACGCGCTCCTGATGCATCCGCCTGAGCCACGCTTCAAATCGGTCCTCGGCGCGCGAGGATCGAAGCCGCCCGAGAAGATTCATCGAGGAAATTCTCCAGACCGGGAGACGCTGCACCGCAAAGATTCTAACTCCCGAATATAGGCACGGCGGACGACGGTGTGATCCAGTTCCAGTCCGGCCGCGATCTTCCGCCACGAGTAGCCCTGGTCGCGCCTGTCGAAAACGAATTGTGCGACTGGCGACAGCCGCGCGAACATCTCGTCTGCGATAACTCGCTGCTCGACATTGGATAATCCGATGAGCAAGTGCTCAAGGTCCGGCAGAAGGCCATAGGCCATTTCATGGCTCTGTTTGCGAGCCATTTGCTGAGCCCGGCGCCGAATGAAGCTCTTAAAATGCGCGACGAGCTTCAAATCGGCCACTTCAGGGTGTCGGGCGAGGTACTCGTCCGCCTTCCGGACGGCATGATCCATCAGGTCATGCGCGGCATCGCGGTCATTCAGATAGCTCCAGGCGCACAGGAGAGCGTACGGCCACGCCGCCTTCGCGGCGGGCTCCAGTTTCTGATCAGAAGCACGGTGCCCAGTCGACCAGGCCCAACTCCATGTCAGTTCTTCCCAGTGCGATTCGCTTGGCGGCATTCGCGAGCATCTGCCCGGAGGGGGATTCACCACCAGTGTTGACATTATAGGCAACGCCCTTGCCGATTCGCGTGAAAGAAAAACCAGTTTCTGCGCCCCAAACCACCTGCCCAAGTGCCTTGAGTCAGTGTAGGGGGATTGCGCCGGCCCATGGGCCGCAGGTGATTCCTCCTGCGGACGGAGTGGATATTGCCGCAGGCGCAGCCAGAACGAGCAGGGGTCGCTGCGATTCGGAATGATCGCAGGAACGGTCAATCCCTGCCGGACAGAGGCAGTGAGGACCGTACCGCACTCAGGCTTGCCCCTCGATCGCCATGCCAAAATTCCCGCCGCCGACAGCCGGGACCAATTCTACGGGCCACAATGGCGCTGGACCTGCTACGTGGAAAATGGAGGATTGAGATTCTGTTGTTGTTCCTGGATGGCCCTGTTCGCTTGGGCCAGCTTCGCAGACGCATCCCTGGAGCGACCAAGAAGATGCTGGTTCAGCGTCTGCGCGAGATGGAGAGAGACGGGATCATCACCCGCACAGACCTCAGCGGGAAGACAAAGCGAGTCGAATACACCGTATGCGACCCCGTGGGCGTCGCTGTGCTGGATTTACTCGTCTTTCTGGCTGAATGGGGCACGCGCCATCTGCCCGCGTCGATCCTCAATGACGGGGCACCACGTGCCCTGAGACCGAACCAGACGATTACTCCAGATGCGGCACATTCCAACGGGAGTCGGCAGGATTCAAAACCCTGCACGTTTATGCCATTACCAGTCAGGCGCGCCGAGCTTTCGGGGAAGCGAGAAACTGCCTGAGGTCACCTCCATGGACGGGGAGAGAGCCAGCGCCCCATTTTGGTTTCGCTGCCGACACCGTCACTCGCTCCTCAGAGCCTCCATCGGATCCACCGCAGCCGCCCGCCGAGCAGGCACATATGACGCAAGCATCCCGCAGAGGAACAATAGCGCCGCGGCTCCTGCCAGCGTCCACCCATCATGCGGCCTCACGCCATACAGGAACCCCCGCGCCAGCCGTCCCGATGCCAATGCCAGACCGCTGCCCACGACAACACCGACCAGTAACATCATCCCCGCCTGCCGCAGCACCAGCCACAGCACGTTGTTCCGCGTCGCGCCCAGCGCAATCCGGACCCCGATCTCCCGCGTCCGCTGTGTAACCACATACGCCAGTAGCCCGTACAGTCCCGTCACGCACAGCAGCAGCGCCGATCCACCAAAGATCTCCAGCAGATGCGCCGCCAGCGTCTGGCTGCCATAGGAATCTTCCACGACCTCATTCATCGTCGTGATCTTCGCCCCAGCCAGCTCCGGGCTCGCCTGGCGCAGAACGTCCCGCAACTCCGGCACGATCACCTCCTCCGGAAGCTGCGTCCGCACTGCCAGATCCATGGCGATCCCATCGAGCACGTTGTAGAAGGTCGAGGCCGGCCCAATCTGTGCCAGAGACACCTCGACTTCCGGCGTGGAAGGCGACCCAATGGCGACCTGATGCACGTCGTCGAGTATTCCTACCACCTCTGCATAATCCGGCTGCCCGGTACCCCGAGCTGTGCCCATCAGCTTCGTTCCTACGACCGCTGCTGGATTGTGCTTATCCGGCGAATAATCTTGCGCAAACGCCTGGTTTACGACTACGACCAGCCGCGAGGTCGGTGTATCGTCCGCGTTGAAGAACCGCCCCGCCGCCATGGGGAAATCGAAAACCTGTTCTACTCCGGGCGTGACGGCCTCCATCGTGGCGTTCACCTCGCCGCCCGGTGTGTACGTACGCAGCCACATTCGGAAGGTATTTTCCAGCGGCACCTGCGTCATCAGCCCGGCACTCTCGATGCCATGCAAATGCTGCACCCTCTCCAGCAGCGGCTGGTAAAGCCCTGTCGTCATGTTCTGGTTCGCATAGCGATACGCCGGCACGGCGAGATTTGCCACTACAATGTGATCCGTCCGGAATTTCAGCGGCACCTGGCGCAAATCGTAGATCGTTCGCAGCAGTAAGCCGCAGCCCATCAGCAGCGTCAGGGACATGGCAATCTCCAGGGCCACCAGGGCGCCGCGCATTCGATGATGGCTCCGGCTCTGGCCCGTCTGCACCCCGCCTCGCTTCAGCGCCGGTTCCATCGGGGCGCTAGCCGCCATCCATGCCGGCCATGCTGCGGATAGGAGCGCGGAAGCTGCTGTCATGCCCAGCAGCACGACCAGAATCCATCCATCCGGCCGCACGGGAACTGGCAGCGGCAGGCGCAGGGCGATCTCGTGTGCCAGCAGCTTCACCGCGCCCATTGCCAGTCCAATCCCCAGTGCTCCCGCCGCCACGCTCATCATCGTGCCTTCCACCAGCACCTGCTGCCCGATCCGCCATGGCCCTGCGCCCAGCGCCCGCCTCATCGCGATCTCCCGCTGCCGCGCCGTGCCCCGCGCCAGCAACAAATTCGTCGCATTCAGGCTTGCGATCAGCCACAGCACGCCCGCCGCCGCCAGCAGCACCTCCAGAGCCTTGCGCACGTCAGCCTGTGCCAGTGTGTCGGTATACCGCTCCAGCCTCACCCGGCTGTGATCGCCGCGTAGTCGGCTCTCCCACTCCGGCGCCAGCCGCTGCTGGATCGTTCCAATCTCCGCCTGCGCCGCAGCCATGCTCACGCCTGGCCGCAGCCGTCCAATCACCTGATAGCTATTCGCGGTGTAGTCGCGTGCCTCGTCTTGCTCGCCCAACTCGATCGGCATCCACACCTGCGCCATGCCGTAGGATTCGGCCGGATACCGGAAGCCCATCGGCATCACCCCCACCACCGTCCACGGCTGCTCGTTGATTCTCACCGTCCTGCCCAGGATGCTCCGGCGTCCGCCCATCGCCTGCCAGGCCGCATAACTCAGCACCACCGTACCGGCGTTCTTGTCCGGCGCAAAGCTCGGCGTCACGGCTAGGAATCCCCGTCCCAGCATTGGCTGCACACCCAGCGTCGGCAGCAGATTCGCGCTTATCTGGTTTGCGCCCACTTCCACCGCGGTCTTATCCTGCTCCAGGAACGTCCGTCCGTTCATCCCAGCCGAGAACGCAATTTCCTCGAACTCACGGCTCTGCTTCTGCCATTGCTCGATGTCCAGCCATGGCAGCGGGTACTTACTCTTGCCAGACTTGTTCACCTCGCTGATGTCCATCAGTCGCGCCGCGTTCCTGTACGGCGCAGGCCGCAGCAGCACATGGTCCACCACGGTGAACATCGCCGCCGCCGCGCCGATGCCCAGCGCCAAGGTTCCGATCACCGTCGCCGCAAACCCCGGCGACTTGCGTATCTGTCGCAGCGCGTACCGCGCGTCCCGCAGCACGCTATCGAGCAGACTCGTACCCCGCGCCTCCCGACAGTCCTCAGCTACCTGACTCTGGCCACCGAACGCCAGACGCGCCCGCCGTCGAGCGTCTTCTTCGCTCAGACCCGCTTTGCGATGCTTCTCCACTTCATTTTCAAAGTGGAAGCGGAGTTCGTCCTCCAACTCCCCATCCATCGCGCGCCGTTGAAACAGCGCTCTCATCCGGAATCGCAGATCGCTCAACAGGGACATGACTCACTCGCTTTCCAGCACCAGCGCCACCGCGGAGGTCAGCTTCCGCCAGCTTTCGGTTTCCGCTTCGAGCTGTTTCCGCCCGCTGCGGGTCAGCTCGTAATACTTTGCGCGGCGGTTGCTGTCGGAAACACCCCATTTTCCGATGATCCAGCCCCGCCGCTCCAGGCGATGCAGCGCCGGATAGAGCGAGCCCTGCTGAATCCGGAGCATGTCGGAGGAAACCTGCTGCACCCGCTCGGAGATCGCCCAGCCATGCTGCGGTCCCAGAGCCAGGGTTCTGAGGATCAGGAGATCGAGCGTTCCCTGGGGAAGATCAAGCTGCGGATCAGACATTTAGCTACCCTTCCACTTCTACAAGACGACTGTATGCGCAAGTCGTGTAGAAGTGCAAGGGGACGACGGAGGACAGATCATTCGGACCAGAGCCGGCCCAAAGGCACACCGTACAGATTCGCAGAATAGGGGATGATCTCACTGCCAGCGTAAAGGACCATCCCTCTCAGCCAGCTTTTTCCGACTGCGTCTGCCAATGCCTGCAACCCGCGTACGTCACCACTTCCCAGAGTCGCAGCCGCCTTCACTTCGATTCCAATCACATTCCCAGCCCGATCTTCCAGCACGATGTCTACCTCCTGACCCGACACTGTCCGCCAGTAGAAAAGTTCCGGCCGACTTTTGCTCCAGGCGCACTGCTTGCGCAGTTCCATCAGGACGAAATTCTCGAGGATTGCTCCGGCCAGGTTTCCTTCCGTCTTGAGCCAGTCGATGGTCACTCCCAACGTGTGCGCCAGCAGGCCACTGTCGTTCAGGTAGACCTTCGGAGTCTGGATCACGCGTTTACCGAGATTTCGCGCCCACGGACGCAGCAACTGCACGAGGAAGGTCCCCTCCAGCAGAGCGAAGTAGCGCTTCAGTGTGGTCTGCGGCAGAGCGATGGTCCTGGAGAGATCCGCGAAATTGAGCAGACCGCCAGCACGAGCGGCAACCACCGAGAGCAGGCGCGGAATGGCCGCGGTATCGGCGATGCTGGCCAAATCGCGAATATCGCGCTGCAGCATTGTCATAATGTAGGACTGGAACCATGCATCCCGACGCGCCGCGCTTTGACGGGCGGCGGCCGGCGGGTATCCTCCGGTGACGATGATCTCCAGCAGCTTCTCCCAGGAGATCGCTGGCGGTTTACCGGACCAGATCACAGGAGATTTGGAAAACAACGTGTCGATGAAGTTCTCCTGTACCCCGTGCATCTCTCCCTGTGAAAAGGGCCAGAGGGTCAGGATTTCCATGCGTCCGGCCAGAGACTCTGACAGCTTTGGCAGCAACATCACGTTCGCTGAACCGGTCAGCAGAAACTGCCCCGGTTGGCGCTTTCGGTCGATCGCGGCCTTGATGACCGGAAACAACTCGGGAACATGCTGAACCTCATCCAGGGTGGCGGGCAGATTCAGGCCAGCGATGAAGCCGTTGGGGTCGCGCTTCGCCGCGGCGAGTATGCCGGGATCGTCGAAGGTCAGGTACTGGCGGTTCGTCTCGCCAAGCTCGTCGGACTGGACGAGGGTGCTTTTTCCGGTCTGGCGGGCGCCGTTGATGAGAACGGCAGGCGTGTCGGAGAGGGCATCTCGGAGAGGTCCGGCAAGGTGGCGGCGGAGCATGTCTGTATGATCAACCACTGTGCGGATGATAATCAACCATAATCTGGATGATTATCCGTTGGGACGCACGCCCAACAGAATGCTTCGGGCTGATCCCCCACGGCTCAGCCCGTTGGCCCACTTGGTTATATCCACCAATCTGGGTGGCAGTCAGTTTGGTAGCAAATTGGTAGCAAAAAGCGCCGTTTGGACCGGTTTTTGCCCCCTCGTCCGGCGTTTAACTCTTTTATTTGCTTCATCCGGCTGATATGCGATCACCTTCACACGGTGGAAGTCGTAGGTTCGAATCCTGCTGCGCCCACCATGCCATCCCTCAAAATTCCGCCCCTGGGCGCGCTTCCCGCTTTTGACCATACAAAT
>Ga0335074_10001742_pt1 | contig 29359 bp, 19 predicted proteins | sample Lox_Sample_23_FD_206715 | JGI IMG/M metagenome (GOLD analysis project Ga0335074, IMG submission 206715) | Soil microbial communities from Loxahatchee National Wildlife Refuge, Florida, United States - Lox_Sample_2.3 | ecosystem: Environmental > Terrestrial > Soil > Wetlands | place: USA... | reverse complement strand
CTGCGCGACGCGAACGGCAAGCCGCAGTTCGTGCTGGGAACCGCCGTGGACATCACGGAGCGAAAGCGGATCGAGGCGGAATTACAGCGAGCCAAAGAGGCCGCGGAAGGGGCGAGCCGGGCGAAGAGCACGTTCCTTGCGACGATGAGCCACGAAATCCGCACGCCGATGAACGGCATTCTGGGCATGACGGAACTGGTGATGGAAACGGAACTCACCACCGAGCAGCGGGAGCATCTGGGGCTCGTGAGGCTCTCGGCGGAATCTTTGCTGACGATCATCAACGACGTGCTCGACTTTTCGAAGATCGAAGCGGGGAAGCTCGAGATTGAGGCGATCCCGTTCGACTTGCGCGAAAGCCTCGGCGAGATGATGCAGGCGCTCAGCATTCGCGCGCACCAGAAAGGCCTTGAACTCGTTTACGACGTGGAGCCGGACGTTCCGGAGGGGCTGCTCGGCGATCCCGGGAGGATTCGACAGATCCTCGTCAACCTGGTTGGGAACGCCATCAAGTTCACGGAGCGGGGCGAGGTGTTCGTTAACGTTCACGGAGAGTTTCACGAGCCCGCTCTCACGAGACTGCATTTCGCGGTAAAGGATACGGGCGTGGGCGTCCCTGAGGAGAAACAGAAAGGAATCTTCGAGGCGTTCTCGCAGGCCGATGGGACAATGGCGCGCAAATACGGAGGCACGGGGCTGGGGTTGACCATCTGCACGAGGCTCGTGAGCATGATGGGCGGCAAGATTTGGGTCGAAAGCCAGCCTGGACAAGGCAGCACGTTTCACTTCACCCTTCAGCTCGCGGCGCAGGATAAGCCGGCAGGGCGTCCCGAGTCTCTCGAGACACCGCAGTTGCGCGATCTGCACGCTCTGATCGTGGACGACAACTTCACGAACCGGAAAGTGCTGAGCGGCATGCTGACTCGCTGGGGAATGAAACCTACCGCCGTCGAGGGAGGCCGGGCAGCGCTACAGGCGTTGCAAATCGCGCGCGATGCCGGGAATCCGTTTCCACTGATTCTACTCGATGGGCAGATGCCGGAAATGGACGGATTTGCCCTAGCAGAACACATCCGAAAAGATTCCGGAACGGTGAAGGCGACCATCATGATGCTCACATCCGCCGGCCATTTGGGCGACGCGGCTCGTTGCCGCGAACTCGGGATTTCGGCGTACCTCGTGAAACCCATCCGCCAGGCCGAGCTGCTGCATGCGATCCGCGGTGTGCTGAACCTATCGAAACAGAACAGCGCGCCCCTGGTGACACGGCATACCTTGCGGGAAGACCGGAATCGAGCAAAGGTGCTTCTGGTGGAGGATAACGCGGTGAACCAGTCGCTTGCGGTCCGCGTGCTGGAAAAACGCGGATACAACGTGTCGGTAGCGTGCGACGGCCGGGAAGCTCTGGCGGCGATCGAGGCAGAGCGCTTCGACGTGGTGCTGATGGACGTCCAGATGCCGGAAATGGACGGCTTCGAGGCCACGGCCGCCATTCGGCAACGGGAAAGATCGACCGGAGGACACGTTCCGGTGGTTGCCATGACCGCGCACGCGCTGAAGGGGGATGAAGAGCGTTGCCTGGCGGCGGGCATGGACGCGTATATCTCAAAACCGATCCGCACAAGCGAGTTGTTCACCACACTCGAACGGCTCCTCCGTAAGAACCATGAGACCGGAGCATCCGACGCGCTCGAGAGCGAGGAAAAACCAGCGCCGATGATGTAGCCTTTCGGCGTCCTTTCGCAGGGGCGCTGCAAGGGCTGCGGGGTAGGCGGGAAGGAGGATTGGTAGTAGAATCCCGCCATTCGGGGCGTACGCGCGTTCGTTCAGACCGTCGGAGAGCATTGAAATGGACATCCTCTGGCCGGCAATCGGCATAGGCGTCATCGTCGGGTTCATTTTTTTCGTCCTCGCGCAACATTGGCAAAAAGTGCTGCAGCACCAGGCGTGGACGCTCCGGCGCCTAACGGAACGCGTGCGCGACCTTGAAGACATGACCGACCCGGAATTCCGGCGGCGACTCGGCGAGGCTTCGCCCTTGCCGCTCGAGCAGGTGTACACGCTCACCTTCCGCTTGAACGACCGCTTCTGGCGCGGGGCCTTGCACATCGCGGAAGAAAATCTGCGGTTCATCCGGGAGTTCGGCAGCCTGGTGGGATCGGTAAAGCTCGACCGGTGGCGCAGCCACATGGTGGCGACCGTGGCGGAAGTGCTGCCCGACCGGAAGGAAACCGGCTGGCAGATGCGTTCGCTCGATTTCTATCCCGATCCCGCGAAGCCCGGCCGCGGAATCACACTGTGGGAACTGGCGCTCGCGCGCACGAATTTCACCGCGGAGCGGCCGCCTTCGCTCGAGCTGGTGCTGCGCGAAAATTCGATCGATTTGCTCGGGCATCTCGCGCTGTCGCGAGACAGCGGCAACGGGCGCGGCGGCAATGGAGCCAAAGGCGCGAATGGCCACGGCGACGGTCGCGACGCAGCGTACGAGGAGGTCCTTTTCTTCCGCGTGCCGCTCGACACTTACCATCTGGGAGAATTCCGCAGCCACGATCCTTCGAGTGAAACCGGCAATGGCAACGAAAGCGACACCGATCAAGTGTCCGCCGAGGCGCGGGCCGCAGCTCCGGCCGCCGGATCATGGCAAGCGTTTTACTCGGGCGGCGACGAAGCGCTGGGAATCGAGTGGCAGCTGCGCGTGCGCGACCTGAACAAAAAATCGCAGTGGGACCGCTGGAAGATTCTGGAATCCACGGCCGCGCCGCTTGGCGCGGGCCGCCGCTGAGATCCGGGCTCGAGCAGGTTACCCGGAGCTTGGGCGGACACGCAGGCCCGTCCAAACATTCAGCAAACCCATGAACTCGCGCACCACGGCGAAGGCGTCGTGGGTGTTGCGCCACCAGTGGTCGGCGTCGAAAGAATCCTGCGGAGCGGCGCACACGATCGCCGCCGGATTTTGCCCTTCGATCCTTCGCCACAATGCCTTCACGCGGCGCGTGTGCTGCGACGAGGTGACGAAGAGCACCGTGCGATCCCCTGCGGCGCGCGCTTCGCGGCCGGTCTCTTCCACTTCCTGCTGCGTGTCGACAATCGTGTCCGGCAGAATGCGAATCGACTGTGCGGGCACGCCTTCGTGAATCAGCACCTGCCGGCTGTATTCTGCCTCGTCAACGTAAGAAATGCCCATGGAAGCGAGTTCGGCCGCAGGGCTTACGGGCCGCGTGATCCAGACCTCAGGCGAATAGCCCATGCCAAAGAGCCGCGCTGCTTCTTCGGCGCGAGCCGGCATGGCCCCGCTGAGCACGACGATGGCGTCGGCGCGGGCCGGGGGATCGGGGCGGACCAGCCAGCGCCCGGCGCCGCGAAACGCGACGGCCGCGACGGCGAGGAGGGCCAGCAAGACGGCGAGAAGAATCGCAAAGCGTGCCCGGCCACGCGGGGGCCGGATGGTCGACGTCGGACTTGCCATAGAGTTACCGGGAGACGCTCAACCGAAACACGATACTTGCCTAAGAAAGCTGCTGCGAAACCTTTGCCGGCCGGCCACGCATCAGAAGTCCGCGCAGACCGAGAAGCAGAAGGCGCGGCTGGCTGAGGCAGACTCGCCACAGGATTTTCCATGCTTCGTCGCGCGAATATTCGCCGAGCGACCGCTTGGCGGGATCATTGAGCAGATCGACGAGCCGGCTGTAGTCCGATTGCTGGAAATGGTGGAGCGAACGACGCAGCAGCAGGTGGAGATCGAGCTCGCGACGCAGACTGCGGAGCTCGCGGCTCACACCGCCGCCAAGAATACTCTCGACCACGCCGATCGCGCCGCGAAAGCCGGTGACTGTACCTCCAACGGTGGAGACTTTCACCTGTGCGGCTGCGTCGCCGACGAGATAGACGGAACTTTGGCCGACCCGCCGCTCGACGGGAACCCAGCGGTTATATACGGGAATGCGCGCGCCTTGAAATTCGATGGGCTCAAGCTTGCGCTTTTCAAGAAAACGCTCGAGGCAGCGCCGCGTCTCAGCGCCATGCTCGCCGATGATGCCGAGCGCGCCGCGTTCACGCGATTCGGGAATCAGCCAGTAGAAATAGGGCGTGTCGTCCGGGACGAACCAGACGCGCGTAGTATCGGGCGACATGTCCTTGGGCAGCGGCACGATGGCCTGCATCAGAGGAACCGTTTCGAGGGGCGACCATCCTGCCGCGCGCGCGACGCCGCTCGCGGCGCCGTCGCCGCCGATCACGGTGTCGGCGTGAAATTCCTCGCGCGCACCACTTTCGCTGCGCTCGGCCTCGACCACGAGGCCGCGTCCATTCGGATGCAGGCCGTGGAAACGGCGGCCGAGATCGACTTTCGCGCCGGCCTGCTGCGCCTGCGCGGCGAGCGCCTGGATCAGCGTGCGGCGCTCGATGATGAGATCGGGATGATTCAGGGCAATGGTGGCGGCGCGGCCGTCGGTGAAGAGTTCGAATCGGCGGATTTCATTGAGGACGCTGTTTTCAGCGGCTTGTCCCAGAAGGGCGCGCATGCGGTGCGTCACGATCAACGTGCGCGCCTCAGGTTCGAGCGTTTCAATTCGCTCGAGCACGCGCACCGAAAGGCCCTGGCGAGCCAGCAGGAGGGATGTAAAAAAGCCCGCGGCAGACCCTCCGATCACCGCGACGCTGGGGCTATCGGCGCGTGAAGTGGAACGAGAGCCGTGAGCTGAAGGGCGTTGTAGGTTCGACATGTTCGTTTCGATTGATGTGCCTCATCGCGACTATTCCAAATTTAATCCGACACTCGACGGCAAGTGTGCCATCAAGTATAGCGTAGGAGCATTCTGCTGCAGCGGGATTTCAGGCAGCGCGCGACGCCTTGGGAGCCTGTCGTTCGTACGGCACATTCTCGAGCAGGGCGACAGCAATCAATCCGAGAACCACGGCCACTCCCGCGAGGCTATAGGCGACGCCGAGCGAAACGTAAGGGACGAGGAGGCCGGTGCATCCGAACAGGACGGCGAGGGCATAGAGCACCACCACGGCGCCGCGATGGCCCAGGCCCAGATTGGATAACCGATGGGCAGTATGGTCTTTCCCGGGCGAAGCGAACGGCAGCAAGCCGCGCCGGGCGCGCGAAATCGAAACCATGGCCGTGTCGAAGATCGGCACGCCGAGTATGAGGATCGGAACGAGCCACGATCCGGAGAATCCCGGTCCGCCCGCTCGCACTTTGAGGCCGAGCGTCGCCATCAGGAAGCCGAGAAACATCGCGCCGCCGTCGCCCATGAAGATTTTCGCGGGATTGAAATTCCACCGCAGGAAACCGAGCGCAGCGCCTAAGGTGGCGGCGCCCAGCGTTTGCACGAGCATCTGGTGGTGAATTGCGGCCGAGATCGTGAAGAAGCCCGCAGCAACGGCGGAGATGCCGGCGCACAGACCGTCCATGTGATCGAGGATGCTGAAGGCCGCGGTGATGCCGACGACCCAGAGCACGGTGAAACAGCCGTCGAGCACGACGCCAAGCGGGCCGTGAACGAACGTCGAGAAAAGCTGAGCGCGGATGCCCGACGCCAGCAGGAAGCAGGCGCCGGCCGGCATCCCGATAAACAGCTTCACCTGGTGATGCAGCATGCCGCCGTCGTCGAGCAGGCCGACCGTGGCCAGCAGCGTGGAGCCCGCGAGAATGCCGGCAATCTGTTGCTGCGGCGCGCCACGCAGCGTAAGAACAACCGCGAGGACAAAGCCTAGATAGATTGCAATGCCGCCGAGAAGCGGGATCGGCTTTACATGGACTTTGCGAGGCCCCGGGCGGTCCACCATGCCGTAGTAAAGCGCGACGCGCCGAACCGGAATTGTGAGCCCCAAAGATCCCAAAAGCGCGACAGCGAAGGCGATCAGATCGGAATAAGGCGTCATGGCTCGATCAGCATCCTACCGCTGGAAGGTGTCATCGTATCTCAACTCTCGCGGAGACCCATTCTTTTTTTCTGCGGCTTAACGCCAGCGCTAAACGTTTCGTTTAAGGCCATCGGCATTACGCGGATGGCTCGCAAAGCAGCACTCCACCGCGTTGGCGAGCCAATGGCGAAAAGCCGTTTTCTGCTCCCGTCGAAAGGGACAACCATCGACGGAAGAACCGCTCTATGACTTGAGGTGACGCCTGCCATTGCCGTTGAGAACGGCCTCTTCGATGACCCCCGTAAAGCGCCGTAACTCGTTTACTCTAGCATACTTCTCGGAGGTTTCCCGGGCGCGCCGGCCCATCTCACACAGCTTTGCGGGGTCGCTGCGAAGCTCGCGAATGGCCGCGGCTACAGCCGCCGGATCGTCCGGATCAGCCGCCAAACCGGAGCCGGACTCGACGACGATGCGCGCCGCGTCGCTCGAATTTGACGCTACCGCAAGGACGGGACGGCCCGCTGCAAGAATCGAATAGAGCTTGCTCGGCACCACGACGCCCTCGAGCCCTCGCTTGATCGTCACGATGTGAACGTCTCCGGCCATCATCACGTGAGGCACCTGTTCGGCCGGGCGGAAGGGCAGGAAGCACACGTTCGGGGCCCCAGCCGCGGCTGCTTCAAGCGATGCGCGGTTCGCTCCTTCGCCTACAAACACGAGCGCCGAGTTTTCGTTGCGCAGGATTTCGGCAGCCTTGAGCAGGGTGCCCCATGCCCCGTAGAACCCGAGATTCCCGGCGTGAATGGCGACGAAAGGAAAGCCACCCCGAATTTCCTGCACCACCGGGTCGCTCCGGGCAGGCATTGGACCCGGAAAGGAAGTACCGGCACGCACGACAACCACTCGTTCCGGAGCGACACCCTTAGCGAGGATCCGCTCCCGCATGTCGTCGCCAATCACAATCACGCGCGCCGCTCGCTTCAAGGCCTTGCGATGCATCTTTTCCCATCGCGCCACCCAGCCGTTCGCGCGAACGATGTCGCCTCCGATGGCCATGTCCGGGTAGAGATCTTGAATGTTGTACACGAAGGGCCGCCGGGCGAGGCGCGCGACGAAAGCTCCCGCGATGCCCGCGACCGGGGGATCGGTCATCGCAAGCACCACGTCGGGCCGAATGGCCAGAGCGCGCGGCACAGCCAGCGCGAGATACGACAAGTAATTCGAGACGCGGCGTTTCATCCGGTGCCGCGGATATGCGGTGGAGCCGACGCGCTCGATCACCACGCCATTGCGTGTGTCGCGGCGCAAAAGGGCGTAAGGATAGAACTCGTCGGGATCGTACGAGGGCCGCCCGGCGACAACGGTTACCTGGTGGCTTTTGGCCAAGCTTTCGGCTATCTGCACCGCCATCTTGGCTGTGGCGGACGTATCGGGCGGGTAGTATTCGTTCAGGAGCAGGATGTGCATGCTTTCAGGTGTCGCGCCCGGCAAAGCGCCCGGCGGGCTCCTCGCGATCGCCGGGCGCGTACTTCCGTTCGAGAATGAAATCGCCGAGTACGAGAACGTCCATGCGGGTGCGCCGGAAACATTCGAGTGCTTCCTCCGGGCGGCAGACGATCGGCTCGTTGTCGTTGAACGAGGTGTTCAGCACGACGGGCACGCTGGTGAGATCGCCGACCGCATGCAGCAGCTTCCAGTACAGCGGGTTAGCCCTGCGGCTCACGGTTTGCAAGCGCGCCGTGCCGTCGACGTGGGTGGGCGCCGGAATTACGCTGCGTTTTTCAGCTCGCACCGGGTAGGCAAAGGTCATGAATGGCGATGGATGCGTTCTCTCGAAAAACTCGCCGGTAGCTTCCTCAGCGATCGAAGGCGCAAAGGGACGAAACGATTCGCGGTGCTTGATGCGCCGGTTCAGGATGTCTTTCATCTCGGGACGCCGCGGATCGACCACAATGCTGCGGTTGCCGAGCGCGCGGGGTCCCCATTCCGCGGCTCCCTGAAACCAGCCGACGATTTTGCCATCGGCGATGTGCTGCGCCGTCGTGCGAACAAGCGCGTCCTCGTCGAGCTGGGCAATCTCGACTTCATCCGCCGAGCCCACGCGGTCGACGCAGGCGCGAATTTCGGCCGGCGAAAACTGCGGGCCCCAGTAGGCGTGATCCATCATGAATTCGCGCGGCCGCCCGAGGATTTGGTGTTCCACCGCGAAAGCTGCGCCCACGGACAACCCTGCATCGCCCGCCGCCGGCTGCACGAACACTTGCTCGAAAGGAGTGGTGTCGAAGATGCGGCCATTGGCCACGCAATTGAAAGCGACGCCCCCTGCGAGGCACAGCGCCTTTTGACCGGTCTGTTTCGCGAGCCCGTTCCAATACGCGACGAGAACTTCCTCGAGCGCCGCCTGCATGCTGGCAGCCAGATTGTAGTGGCGCTGCGTGAGCGGCTCGCTGGCCTTGCGCGCGGGGCCGAGACGCTTCTCGAGATAATCGGAGAAAAGGCGGCCGAGGACCGGCGTGCTGGTTGCGTCGCGCCAAGTCATCTCGGCGCCCTCGTCCTGATGCGCGAAATATTCGAGGCCGAGGCGGAAGGAAAGCGGGCCGTCGGACCGCACGATGCGGCGGAACTCCTCGAGAAATTCCGGCTGGCCGTAAGCGGCGAGGCCCATTACCTTGTACTCATCGCCGAATTTCCAGAAGCCGATGTATTGCGTCAGCGCCGTGTAATACATTCCGAGCGAGTGCGGAAATGCGACCTCGCCGAGGACGCGCATCTTCGGCCCTTCGCCGACGGCGCACATGGAACTGGCGAAATCGCCGAGTCCGTCGGCGGAAAGCACGGCGGCGCGGTCGAATGGCGAAACGAAAAAAGTACTCGCGAGATGGGCAGCGTGGTGCTCGATGCGATGGAACTGTCCCTTGATTTCGTGGGGCGCGATCTGGAATGCGGAGGCGAGATCCTCGCGGATGCCCGCGAAGCGCCTCATCACGCGGACGCGGTCCAGCGCAAACTTCGGCATGCGGATCGCGAAGCGCAGCTTCGTTCCGAGGCGCGCCCACGGATCGCGCGGCACGGCGATGTGATCGACTTCGGTGAGTTTCACGCCCGCGCGATCGAGGCAGAACTGAATCGCCCGCGCCGGCAAGCCGGCCGCGTATTTCACGCGGTTCAGCCGCTCTTCTTCGACCGCGGCAACGAGCTTGCCATCCACCACAATCGCGGCGGCGGCATTGGCGTGATAGGCGTTGATCCCAAGAATGACCATCGAGTTTGAAGCCCGCGCCCTGACCCCAACGTCCTCTGCGCCCGTTAGATGCCTACTGCGTCGAAACAGCGACGGCCGCGCGCCGATCGGGGCCCGCTTCGCGCGCGTCGCTTAGATTTCTTTTCGCCCATTCGTTGAGCACGTACAGGCTCCACGGGCGGGACCAGGATGTACGACCCCGCGTAAAATCCTGCCATATTGCGAGCGCAAAGTCTCGGCCAAGGTGGGGCTCGAGTGCGGAGGACCAGTCCGCCAGGCCCGTGGCGACGCGCTTGCCAAGCCTGCCGCGCAGCCAATTCTCCCAGGGAAACGTGAACGTGCGCTTCCGCTGCGAGATGATCTCGTCGGGAAGGAGATCGCCGAGCGCATCGATGAGCAGCGATTTCGGGCGCGACGAATCGCGCTTCGCGGATTCCGGCAGCGAGAGAATGTATTCGACGAGTGGCGGGTGCAGGAACGGAACGCGCACTTCGAGCGAATGCCGCATGCTCATCGCGTCCGTGTCACGCAACAGGATATTCGGGAGATAGGAGCGCAATTCGAGCCAGGAAACGGCGGTGAAGCCGTCGGCGGCACGCACCTCGGAGGCTGCGCCCGCCAGCCGCCGCTGCCAGGAGTGGCCGCCCGGCGCGCTAACGTTGTCCTTCATGGCTGGAGCGAGGATTCGCGGTGTGAAGAGCAGGCGCGTGAAAAAATACGCGTGCGGCAGTGCATCTGGATCGAGAAGCGCGGCGCAAGCCTTTCGCAGCGCATCCGGGGAAGCGGCAGCGCCTCCCATGGTGGCGAGAGCGGAAGCGAATGGCGCGCGCAGCGACGTCGGGAGCAAACCGCCAAGGGCGGCCATGCGCGCGGCCGTGGACGTGGCATGGAACGAAGTGTAGCCGCCGAAGATTTCGTCGCTACCCAGGCCCGAGAGCGCGACTTTGAGTCCTTCCTGACGCGCCGCCCACGAAACGAAATAGGTATTGATGCCATCGGCGCTGGGCTGATCGAATGCGGCAACCGCTTCGTCCAGCCGCGCGACCATTTCATCGTCCCCAAGCTTCAACTCGCTGTGCTCGGTTCCGAGGCGCGCGGCGGTGCGGCGGGCTTTTTCGGACTCGCTGAATTCGACGTCGGGGAAGGCCACCGTGAAAGTGTGGATGCCGCGGCGCGAGCGGCTGGCAAGCGCGGCGATGGCGGTTGAGTCGAGCCCACTGCTGAGAAACACGCCGACAGGCACATCCGCGATCAGGTGACCCGCGACCGCCTCTTCGAGCAACGCGCGCACCCGCTGGGCAGGGGACTGACCGGATGAAATAGAGTTCGCGTCAGCCGCGCTCCTTGCGGCGCGGCCGAAATCCCAGTAGGAATACGGTGCGAGCGCGGGAGCGGGACTTTCCGCGTCGATGCTCATCACATGCCCGGGTGGCAACGACGAGATGCCTTCGATCAGCGTGAGCGGCTCGCCGACGGCGCCAAACAACAGATACGCGGGCAAAGCCTCGGACGAAAGCCGCGCCGGAATGCAGCCGCTCGCAAGCAGAGCGCGCACCTCCGAGGCAAAAAACAGCGCGCCGTCGACGCGCGCGTAATACAGCGGTTTGATGCCCAGCCGATCGCGCGCGAGAAAGACCCGTGTTGCGCGGCCGTTGCGGCCGCCGGGCATTTCGACGATCGCAAACGTGAACATTCCGAGCAGCCGCTCGACGCATCTCTCGCCCCAAGCTTCGTAGGCGTGCACGATTGTTTCGGTATCGGAGTGCGTGCGGAAGCGGTGGCCGAGCGCCTCGAGCTCCTTGCGCAGGGGCGCGAAATTGTAGATTTCGCCGTTGAAGACAACCGCGACCGTCCCGGTTTCGTTCCAAACGGGCTGGCTGCCGCCCGAAAGGTCAATGATGCTGAGCCGGCGCATACCGGCAGCTACGGGCGGCGCGACAAGAATGCCTTCTTCATCCGGGCCGCGGTGAACCATGGCGCCCATCATCCGGCGAACGGCGATCTCACCCGCCTCCTTCGACTTTGCCCCGATGACGCCGCAAATGCCGCACATGCGATGGGTTCACCGCTTGCTGCTATGGGTTGGACGATCTCGCGCGAATCGCCCGCGTAAATCGCGCGAATTGCAGTATAGCCGAACGCCTGCGGAATCCGGTACGGGAAGCGGGCGTTTAGTTCGAGGAAGCTGGCATCGTGAGGCCCAGTGCGCGGATCGTTGCCTGGTCGGGGATCGCCTTGCCTTCTTGCTTGTTCACCACGTCGAAGCCGCCATCGTAATCCCACATGGCCCAGCCGATGGCATGCTTTTCCAGCGACGTCCGCACGTCCGAAAGCCACGCGGCGCGGTCGCCCGGATCGGCGTTCTTGCGATAGACGCCGAACTCGTTGCAGATCACCGGGACGTCCCAGTGGGTCGCCCACGCGGCAACCTGCGAGATTTCTCCGTCGATACGCGGCGCGTTCCAGCGGTCCATGCCGTAGCGTTCGATGGCCAGCCGGTGCACGGGATCCGTGACCTGCGCCATCACCTTTTGCACGTTGTCGGGCGTCGAAGGATAGGGCACGCCTTCGAGCGAGTGCCAGTAGTTTGTCGACCACGTCGCTCCTTGATGCGTGAAGATGTGCGGCTCGTAGAAGTGAAAGGCGTAAATCACGTCCGGATCGCGCAGGGGCTCGAGAAACACGAGGTCATCGTCGTCGGACCAGTGCGCCCCCGTCGCGATGATCGTGTGCCGCGGCGCGGCCTCGCGGATCGCAGTGGCGAGCTTCGCCTCGACGCCGTACCAGCGGTAGCGGTCCTTGCCGCCCGGCTCGTTAAGAATTTCGAAGAACACGCGGTCCGGATCGAGCGCGGCCCAATGCCTCGCCAGCGCGCGCCAGAAGTCCGCGAATTCCTCGACGAACTCGTCGTCCGTGGCCAGGCGCTCCTTGAAATCGTCATCGGCGTAGATGTCGATGTCCACATCCAAACCCTGATCGAGGAGCATCTTCAGCGCAGCATCGAGCCGCGTGAGGTAATCGGACGCTATCTGCTCGGACTGCTTTTCGCGAAACATCGGCCGCGGATCGACGCTGAGGCGGACGTAATCGAATCCCATCGCGCGAACGAGCGCGATATCCCGCGGAGTGATCGCCGTTTCGAAACGCTGTTGCGTATACGCGGAAGAGTCAGAGCCTCCCGCGAACCATTTGCTCAAGTTGATTCCGCGGCGCAGATGAACCGCACGGCGCGCGGCGATTCCGCCATCCACGGCGGCGGACTGGGGCCGAGCCCAGGCGCCCGGCGCGGCGGCGCAGAAAACGACGAACGCAAAAACGGCGGCGATGCGTGCACGCACTTGCCAAAAATCCCCAGCGAGAACGATAGGACAGCTGTTACGCTGGTGCAACTGCCGATACTGGACTCATTGTGTAACGAGCGGGCATGACGGCCCGTTCACAAACAGAAAAGAGAACGGGGTATTAGTACCGATGTCGGCCGTCCGCAAGAAATTTCTTGCCCATTGTGAGTAACGAAACTCTCATATTCCATTAATTGGAGGAAACCAAGTGTGATAAATCCCGCATTTACTTTCTATTCTGGGGCTTGGACGGGTGCTTCATCCTGGCACAGCACGTGCTCCAACACTTGCGCCCGAAGTTGGGGCTCGCTTACTGGGGGAGTGCGTCAAGCCACGGAGGCTTGGCGAAAGGGGATTTATGAACAGGGTGCGTCTCTTTTTGGTGGCACTTGCGGCTATTTTTTGCGTTCTTTTGCTTTCCCCGGGGATGACCCGCGCGGATGAGCTAACCGGCTCGGCCAATATCTCATACGTATATGGTTCCACGACGCTTTACACGGATACGCTTGCTGTCGGATCGTCTCTGTCCTGCCCAGGGGCATCCCCGATCTGTACCGCTTATGCTGGAGACGGAATCGAGACGCTCAGCTTGAGCGCCGACTCGCTAACCTTCACGGTTTCGGACTATCCGGCGAGCGACTACCCCGGAACGTTTAATGGGATAGTTCTCAGCGACCTGACGTTCAGCGGTGGGTCTTTCACCGGCTATACGTTTGGCCCCGGCACATCGGAAGATCCCGTCGTGACTCTTGGGCCCACGTCTATCGATATCAATATGGCCGGGTTGCCGGTGGACGGAACTTTTACGATCGATTTCACCTCGAGCCCTGTTGCGGCTCCCGAGCCATCCTCTCTGCTCTTGTTGGGCGTTGGGTTGTTAGCGCTGATGGGCTTTGCGCGCAGGAAATCAAATCCTCAAGTTAGCGTCTGACTGAGAGCTTCGGCCGCTTGGCGGCAAATCAAGACGCGAGCGACGGCACGGATTGGATCTGAACGAGGCCCAGCCCGGCGAGAGGGGTACTTTTCCGCGCCCGCATGCCCGCAGTGACAATCCCCGTACGCAGGAAGGATTTCTCGCAGTCGGCTGTCGATGGACCGCGCATATTTCCTTCCATATAGGCGAGACCAGGGCAGCGCGTGCAGCTGCCGGCGTGCGTGCAGGATGAACACGTCGTTAGGTTCTTCAGGCGAATCGAACGAACCTCGGCAAGTTGCGGCGAATTCCGCCAAATCTCAAGAAATCTCTCCCGCCTGACGTTTCCGCACGTCAGCGGAAATTGCACGCACGGATAGACGTCTCCGTACGGAGAGACATAACACGAGGTGTGTCCCGCGCTGCAGGGCAAAGCTTCGAGAACCTCATTGTCCACCGTGACCGGCGGAGCACAGAAACTTTCCACGTCGCCCACCAGGTCGGGGTTGTGGAAGTAGCTCGAGATATCGCTGGCGTCCGCGCGGAGGCGCAGCACGGACGTGTTTCCGTCCATCATCGGCGTAATCGTAGGGTCGAGAGTGTAGTGCGCTCCAAGTTCCCTTGCGAGAGCCTGCACGCCCGCGCTATGCGCCCGATTGCCGCGCATGAGGACATTCGCGATTGTGACGCGCAGATCCTGCGATCGAAGAAAGCGGATCGCAGCAAGAGTGCGCTCAAGCGAACCCGCTATTTTCGTTATCGCGTCGTGAACTTCGGGACGATGGGAATAGACGCTGATCTGCACCTGCTCCACGCCGAGTTCACGCAGCCGGAGCGCTTCCCTTTCGCGGATGAGAATGGCGTTTGTTTTTAGCTTTACGTTGAAGCGCAACGACCGGGCAAATTCGATGATCTCGAAACAGTCGCGGCGGATCAGGGGCTCGCCGCCGCTGAGGGTAAGAAAAAAGACTCCCGCATCCGCGAACTGGCGCAGCAGGTCCTCGATCTCGGAGGTGGTCATTTCGCCGTGGTCTTCGTGGTCGAGGTAACAGTGCTCGCAGCGTTCGTTGCAGCGATAGGTCAAGTCCAGGTGCGCGCTCAAGGGCACGCCGAGGCGCAGAGCCTTGCCGTTCAATTCCGCCATAAGGCTCATCGGTCCCCCGGCGCGGCTGGTTCGGGATCCAGGACGGGTTGGCTCGAAACTCGCAGAATTCCGCGCATGGCCAGTTCCTCAACCAGCAACTCTGCATCCCGATAGGCGACATCCTGCTGCACGTCGAACTCGGTGCAAACACGTACGGCTACGATTTCGGAAAGGCTGGTGCGGCCGTCTGCCGCTTCCCAGATCACCGTTGCCACGTCGCTTAGGCTAAACAAGGTCGAGTTGGACGCGGACATGATCATCATTTCGCCGCCCAAAACCCGCGCAGCCACCGCTTTCGCCCGCGCTATGTATTTCTCGCTCATCGTATCAATTCCCAAGCCCGCTCATCCGGCATGAAGACGAACCGCGCTACCGGAACGCGCGAGACAAACTCCAGCGCGGCTTCGAATACGCGCCCCACCAGATCCGGATCGTCCGCGAAAAACAGAATGTTACGCATGAGGCGGTGCGCGGCGTCGCGCTCGTCGGTCGGCGCAATGCGGTTGACCGGACCTTTCTCAAGAAAATACAAGGCTTCAAGCGGCGCCCTCACGTTTGCGCCCACTCGGTCCAACTCACCCGTGAACGGAGTACCGTACGCATGGTAAGCGTTCCTGCTTCGCCGCACGTAGGAAATCTCGTCCGTAAGCAAGGTCGCATCAGGAGGCGCCAGCCGCGACATGGTTGTCTTGCCCGCGCCCGAGACGCCGGCGAAAACAAAGGCGCGGCCGTGTCGCACGCCGCTCGCCGCGTGGATGAGAAAGCCGCCTTCTTGCGCGAGCACAAGTGAGTGAACGATTCGCAGGAACGCATCGAGCGAGTACGGATTGGGCGATTGACGCACCCAGCCGCTGCGCGATTGCGAGTCAAACTCGGCGATGAAGTCGCCGCGCTCGATATGCCACACCGGTCCCTTTCTTGAGACCCTGACGTCGTCAAGCGGCGACGAGCCGGAAGGATGGAGATGAATCTTGAGCCGGCACTCGGGGATAGCCGAGGGATTCACGAAGTGGGCGTAGCGCCGTTGGATCAAAGCGCGGAAGTCAGAGTCATCGCTCTCGACGAGAATCGGAATGCCGCCGATTTCGATGGTGACGCTACTCCGCCGGCCGGCTGGCAGAGATATCGCAGGTCCCGGAGATGAAACGCCCGCGGCCATCACATGGACTCCAGGCGTTGCCAACGAATCGCGCTGCAAATTGCGCCCCAGTTTCGCGAAAGACGCAAACGGAAAAAATGCCATCGCAGCAGCCATTTCACGGCGCCCGTGGAGCGCTCCACTGCCCATCGAAGCAGGCGATTGGTCGCAGCCGGATATCGGCGGAACTCGATTCGCTTGCGGCCGCGGATCACCGCCTCCACCCGCCCCAGCATTTCGCTCTCGGCAACCGGTGGGTCATTTTCGCGGCGGGCGTCTCCGCGCGTCAGGAGAACGATGCGGCCGCCTCCTGCTTCCGTCTTGTCCAACAGGCGATGCGCGCAAAAGTGTCCGTCCCGGAAGAAAAACACGACGTCGCCGCGCCGCGCGCCGCGGGCGATCTCCGGCCGGATAATGAGAGTGTCTCCCGGAAATATCGAGGGAACCATACTGGCGCCGCGCACGACGGACCGAAGCTCACCGAACGACCGCAACATTTCCGTTGCAAGAATGAGAGTAATATTCTCGTGCCGGAGGTGGGCCTGTTCTTTCATGCTACCGCTGGCTAGGAACTCTTCGTCTGAAGCTGGCACTGCTCCTGTGTCGCAGTTTTCCCGCAGGTCAGCGCCATTGTCTCAAATACTCGCTCCTCGCGGAACGAAGGTTTTGTGTAAGGCCGCTTCGCCTTTGGGGATGAATCCAGCGCCTTTTCGGTTGCCGCAGCCTGTCCCTCGTGATCTTTCATATGATGACTCAATTTAACCCCGCTTGGGTCAGTTTTACAGCGCAATAACCCGTGCCCCCGGTCCCGCAAGCTCCGGCGCCAAGCCCTGAAAAGTAGATGCTCGAGGCTTGGGTGTCGGTACTCTCGTTATCCGGAATCATGCCGCTCGGGCCCCCGGCCACCGTATACGGGGTAGCCGTGTTGCTGAAGCTCACCGGAAACCCACCCGAGCCCGTGACGCCCGCGCTCACGCTAACCTCGTAATTGTTGACCGATCCGGAGGAAAGACCCACGAATAGCCAGTCGTTGGGCGGGAAGGGCGGCCCGAGCGCATTTACAAAACCTGTGAGCGGCGCGCATGCCTCCACGCTGGAGGCAAGTTGGAAGTGGTTCGCAGCCGGCGGCGTTCCGGTGTTCAACAGTCGCGTTGCGCCGAAACCCACGTCGTAAAGATAAGTAAAGGAGCCGGTTGAGTCATAACCGCAAGAGAACACGGCCCAATTACCTGAGGTGGTGCTCGAAAAATAGGCGTCGTTAAAGGCCGGAATACTGAGGTTCTCCCCCGGGGGGAGGCCCAATCCTGCTTCTCTCTTACCGCCAGCGTTGTTGGTGAAATCAGAGATGGGCACCTGCATGAGAGCTGGTGTGGTGCCCGTCGTTCCGGTCACAGCGTATACGAATCCGTTCGAGCTATCCACAATCGGGGGAACGACAATTCCACCGAAGGTCGAGTTATCGCCTAACGTGATCGAATGTCCCGGTGGCAGTGCGGCTCCGGTCGAAGTGTATCCGTATAGCACTCCATTCGAGCATCCCACGAAGACGTCGCCGGTCGCCGCGTCCTCCACGGCACCGGTTAGCATGCCACAGCCGCCGCCCACTTCCACGTAACCCGTTCCGCCCCATGACGTATCCAGGCTCGGCCCAAGCCCCGCCGTGCAGCCCGCATCCGTATTGTAGGAAGGGCAGAACACATCCTTGATGCGGTAGAGATCGCCGGCATCGTTGCCGACGTAGGCGTAGTCGTGAGTGTAATCAACAAAAGGCGGGGAAAGTGTGTCGGGTCCCCCAAAGTCGAATGTCAGCGCCAAATCGGTCGCCGTCCCACTTCCGGGAACCGGCGCAGTTGCAACAAACGACGTGATCTGCGCAGGCTTCATCGTATCCTGCAAGCCATCAGGGTCCGTCGTATCCACACCGTCGCCCGCTTTCCACGCCAGCACGTGGAAATGTGCTGGGTTTCCCGGCGCCGACTCGACGAAAGCGACCTTTGATCCAAGTATGGGCCCAGACGAATCCCAGGAGATCACGGGCGACGTGGTCACCGCACCCCCGATGGCGCTCACGTTGTACGACCACATTACCGTTGCATCGGTGCCATCGTCGTCCGGCGGAGGCGTAGCGCGGTTGCAAACTCCGGTGCCGCCGGCCGTCCCGCTGTAAAGATTGTTGAAGGCCACGAGGTTCGCCTGCGTGGTGCTTCCCATAACATTCACGGGGTAAATCACGTAGTCGTTCGTGCAACTCGGGGCTGCCGTGATATCGAAAGTAAACTTTGAGGGGTACGCGTTCGCCGCGGTCCCTCCAGTGCCGAGATTGATGCTCCAATCCCTGCTAAAGGCGGGCCGCGCCCAGGCCGGGCGCCTCGGCTGAAAACGAATGGGCTTCGGTGCGTGCTCGAACCAGTTGAAATTCGCGCGAGGATCCCGCTGCGCCACCGCCATCCGGGCCGCTGTTCCGTTTAGCGGATACATTACGTGATGAGAAGTCCAATCACTGAGAACGGCAATCCTGGCATGAGCGCCGTTTTGACCGCCGAACGACGTAATCGCGAACAAGCAAACAAGGCAGGCCGCCAAGGATAGCAACGGACCGCGCGAATGAAGGGGTCTTCGCATGGTTCATTTCCTCCGCAGTACGCGGGATGAATGGCTTATCCCAAGCCCAAGGCCGCCTACAACCTGGGGCTCGGCTGCTAACGTTCTCGCTTAATCAATCACTTGTCCTTCAATTCCCCAAACGAGTCTCAGCGGGAAAAAGTCTAGCGCATCCTGCGCAGCTTAGCTACAAATTCTTGGTCTTGCTTTCAAAAGCATGATCAAAGTTCGCGCGAACCCGCCTTTGGCTCCCCTCTAATTCGAACCTTTCGTCTGCCTTACGCCCTCTGCGCGGCGTCGGCCGGCGCCGAAGCTCGGCCACCGATGCAAAGTGCGGAGTCTCCAGGCAGGGGGTATGGCTCCAAGAAGTTTCTGCCGCCATCGGTCACTGCCGGCCTTGCTTACGGGGCGGACTGCGAGATTTGGATCGCGCAACCACTGCTGCCGCCGGACGTAGGGCAGGCTTGATTCGCGAGCGCCGAAAAATAGATATTCGATTCTCCGGCAGCGGCACCCGCATTATCGACGATGATTCCGCTCGCGCCCCCCGCGGCGGGCGATGAACCCACGGGGAGGGTCGAAGGGGAGAGCGAGCCGCTCGTGACGTTGAATCCCACGACGCAGCCGATATTGATGCTCGGCGTTGTGCCGCACCCCGTGTCGTTGCTGAAGGCGAGGGTGCTTAAGAAAACGTAGTCGGTACCGCTATTGAAGAATTCGGTGACGTTGAGCCCCGCGGCGTAGTAGCCGTTCGTGTAATTCTGCGCGACCGCCGGACCGGCGACGGATGTCGCGCTCATCACGTTCGCGGTGATCGATACCTGGTACAGCGTGTTGTTAGCCGGGCCGGTGTTGCCGACCACGTACATGTGGCCGGTCGGGCTGGCGGGGTTTGCGGAAGTGAAGTACGCGTTGTCGAACGCGCCGATCAGCAGGAATTCATAGCCGGGGCCGATCGTGGCTTCGGTGCCGCTCGCCCCGCCTGAAAAGCTCGTTGACAGTTGGAAGACTGCGGCGCAAGGCGTGTCCGTTCCGCATTTCGTCGAAGCTCCGGTTTCACCATCCGAACCGACCCCGACGTAGAGGCTCCCCGCGGATTGATCCAGTATCGGGGTGTCAACAATCCCGGAGTTGTAATCCAATTGCGCCGATTTGGCGTTCAATACTCCGGTCGACGAATTGTAGGAGTAGAGAAATCCGCACGGGGCATTGGAAGTGGAAGACGATGGCGTGCAAGCGGAAACGACCGAGAGATCGTAATCGCCCACAAACACATTGCCGGTGACCGGATCGCGAATGGGGCCGCTCAGCGGCGAGGCGCTCACCGTCACGGGCCATCCGCCGGTTGCCACTTCCGCGGGCGACCCTGCAAAAATTCCCGTGAACTTGTGAAGCACGCCGTCATCGTCGCCCACCCAGATCGTGTCCAGTGCGTAGTCGTACCATGCGGATGATCCGCTGTCGTTCGCGCCGCCACTGAAACTGATACTGAACATGCAGGGCGCTGTGCAGGAGCGATATGCGCTGCCGGAAGCCTGGTTCGAAAGCGTCGTTGGCGTGGTCAGCGTTCCGCTTGCGGACCATTTCAGCACCACAAGGCTGGCGCTGCCGGTTGCGCTGCTCTGCACGAAGGCAATCTGTGTTCCATCAAGTGAAAGGACGGGTGAGGTGAGAATCAAGCTGCCGGTGCCCGTGTTAAAGGCCCAAGCGAGGCTTGGGACGCTGCCGCCGCATGTGCCCGAATACAGGTTCGAGTACGCGACGATGGTTGCTTGACCGGAACCTGGCGGCCCGGCGACTCCAGCCAGGCCCGTGGGGTACGCGACCCAATCGGCGCAGCTCGAGGTTGACGTCGAGAAGGAATATTTTGCGGGGAAGTTGCCGAGACCCAGACTCCCGCCGCTTCCAAGCGTTTCGCTCCAGTCCAACTTCGCTCCGTTGTGGCGCAACCTTCTCGGTTCGGGCCAGAACCTGGACCCGATGTCCCAATCGCGATTCGGCGCGGCGTCCCAATTAGCGCTGGAGCGCGAACGCGCGTCGCTTGCTTTGATCAGACCTCGGCGAGTTCGTGCGTCTGGCCTGCTCTGCGTTTCGGATTCAGCACCAGCTTCCGCAGGTGCGCCGCCGGCGTTTGCATCGCTATCGGCGCTTGAATTGCTATCGGAGGCTGAAGTGTGTTCCTGAACGGTCGCGATGGCTCGCGCGGCGGCCATTCGTTTCGCGCGTTGCAGTTGGTAGCGAGGATCGGTAACCGTCTTCAGCCACCGACCGTACGTTCCGTTTTGGATGGCTTCTTCGGCAGTACCTGCATCCGCAAACACAGCGTGACGGTGAGTCCAATCTTCGGGGACACCAGCAAGCTGGGACGAGCTGTTCTGCGCGAGCATCGGCATCGCCGAGACAAGCGTGAACGCAGTCGTGATAAGGAACGATCTGCAGTGTGGGCGCCGCGCGGCGTTGACGAAGCTTGTCATCCCCATCCGTCTACCAGGCACTGTTGAAAACGAGATTGTACGCGTTCACGCTGCCGATCCCGGTTGCGAAGTCCCATCCGGGCGTGGCGCCATACGCTGGCTGATACGCAGACGCTGCGGTGGTGATGGCGGGTGACGCGGAACAGGTAGCTCCCGTTCCTCCGCCGCCTGTTAAAACGCAATGGGCTCCGCCTGTGTAACCTGCGCCACCGGTGACGATCGTGATCGAACTCACTACGTGCGTGGCCGCATTGATTGCGGCGGAGCACGTCGCCTGCGTTCCACCGCCCCAGAGCGTTGCGCCGCCCGGCGATAGATATGAGTTCAGATTGCTGGGCGCGCCGATCGTGCAAGTGGGAGCGCTCGTGTAGCCGGAGCCGCCAGCCGTCACCGTGCCGGTCGTGAGCGCCTGCGTGCTGAGGGCGCCGTAAGTGCCCGAGGGACGGTAACAGCCAACTTCATTGGTTCCATTGTAGGCGCAGTCCAGATCGATATCGCCTTGCGTGATGTCGTAAAAGGCGCAGGATGACGCCAATCCCTTTCGTGGCGGCTGATTGATCGAATAGCACTCTGAATTGCCGGTCGATCCGAACTCGGCCTTCGCAATCGAATAATACGTAGGGTTGGGATTGCCCGCCCGGATTCCCCATTTCTCGTTCACGAGCGCTTGAATCGACGCCATGGCTGGCGCGGCGATCGAAGTCCCTCCGAAGCCGCTCCAGGTGCTTGGCGCGCCGGCGCACGACGTGCCCTTATTCGACGCGTCGGAAAAACAGACTATGACGTAGTGGCCCCAGAGACCGTTGGCGGCGAAGAGCGAGACATCGGGAATATCCCGCACGCCGTCGGCCGGATTCCCGAAAATTCCAGATTGCCAGGACGGCTTGGCATATCCCGCACAGGTTCCGTCCGCGACGGCATAGAGCGTCTGGTCCGCCCCGCCTCCGCCCGTCGCACAGTTGCTCGGGCCGCCGGCCGCCGCCGCGGTGCTTCGAAAAGTCGCGCTCGAACAAAGCCCCGTGGAGCCGTAGCCCGTCGCGTCCCCTTCAAAGTTGTAGAGCAGGTATCCCGCGCACGAATCGTTCCAGGGAACTTCAGGAATGTACGATATCGCGGAGCTGTCCGTGCCGGTGGTGTTGGTCGAGCTCCAATACGCGCTCACGGGCGTGGCAGGCGAGCCCTTCGTGGCATTGTAAGTGTCTTCGAAATCGGTGCCGCCCACCGAAACGTTGTAGGCGGTCTCGCCCCATCCGGTTATTCCGATGCCCGGATAAGCGCGAGTGCCTCCATTGGTGTAGAGGGGCGCGCACGATGATGCTCCCGCGTCACCCGAAGAAACGAAGATGGAGACTCCCGCTGCGGCCCCGGTCTGAAACGCGGAATTGAATGCCGCGTTGGAGGCTGCGCCGTTGACTGCTTCGCACTCGCCGTAGCTCATGCTAATGATTGCCGGGGGAGAGGCGCCGTTCACGAGGTTCTCAACCGCCAGGAGTCCGCCGAAGGTCGTAGTCGAGTCGGCGCAGCTCGCAACTACGATCGCCGCGTTAGGTGCGATGGCGCTGGCGACTTCGGCATCGAGATCCGCTTCTCCGTCCGCCGCGTTCGTGCCGGGATCGGTGCAGCTATTGCTTCCGGTGGGGTGAATCGTGGTGACCGTGCCCGAATAATTGCCGAGAAATGTGGTTCGATACGTCGCGACGTCGTTGCTGTACGTGTCGCTGTCCTCGACGACCACGATCGTCTGGCCGGTGCCGTTGAGCCCCAGCCGGAAAAGAGGGTTTAAGTTGTAGATGACCTGGAAATCGGCGGGTGTGAGCGAATAGCAGGTTCCGCCGCAGCCTGTGAACGTGTATTCGATGCGCGGCTCATTCATCGCTTTCGGCCTGAAGTTGTGCATAGAAACGAAGCCCGCAATGATGGGCGCAAGCGCGGCCGGAATCTGCGGGTCGCTCATATTGGCGTAATGAAATTCGCCCCGGACATCGAGATTGTGGATTTCCGTGTGGAAGGCCTTGCGGATTTGGCCGGCGTTGCCCGATATATCCATCACCATGCCGGTCGGATAGATGTAATTCACCGTAAAACCTTGCGATTCGAGCCAGGCGCTGACTTTGTCCAGGTCCGTTTGCGCCGGTCCATACAACTGGCCCTGTTCCGCCGGCATGATCCAGCGCCGGAAATTCGGCGACCCGCTGTCCGTGAGTTGGCCGATGAACTCCTCGAATTCCTGCTCCAGCTCCGGCGGGCGCTTCAACTGGAGGAGCATGTGGGTCATGGGGAATCCATCGTCCACGCGGCCGCGATCGTTTCTCGGATCGCGCGCCTCCGGGCGCGTGTTGCCCCGCAGCGTGACGAGATTGTTGTCGTCGATATTTCCGGTGATGAGAGTTCGCGCGCGCGAGCCGATGTCCGCCGCGTGGAGATGAGCGGCGAATGCGACCGCAATCAGGAACGTGAGTACGGCAAGCGCCGCAGCAGTAAGTGCTAGCTTTCGCATGGCTGAGCTCTCGTTGCGGAGCAAACTCCCGTCGTAGACATGGATCGTGGCCGAAGCCCACGAGTCTCAAATGGCATCGGCTGCTAAGCGATAGCGTCCCATCGGAGACGGGGCGCCTCTATTTTGGGGATCCCAAGATCTGGAGAGATAGTAGTAAAAAACTCGCGCCACGAAAGCGAAATCGGAGGCAAATATGTACTTTTCGGAAACAGTTTCCGGGATTGCCGCCAACAGAAGTAACGAGATCGCGCGCCTGACGATCCCTACCCTGGGTGAACCGATTCGAGGCCCTGACGCTTCAGCGGCTTCCACGTGAGATCGCCGCGCATGAACTGCCACAGCCCCTGCAGCCGCCAGTACATGTGGAGCTGGCGATAGGGAAAATGTTCGAGGAAACAGTAGCTCACCAGGCGCAGCACGTCCTGCCAGTCGTTGTAGCGCTTGTAGGTGACCTCTTCTTGTAGAACCGAGCCAATCGAGATCATCGTGGCGAACATGTAGCCGTAGATCAGGAACTCGATGCAGAATTTCTCGTTCAATACTCCGAGAAATGCCGCCAGCAAAATCGTCGCGATGCCTCCCAACTCGATGACCGGGGCAAAGAGTTCGAAGACCCAGAGGTAGGGAAGCGCGATCCATCCGATGCGGCCGTAGCGCCGGCGGAAAAGCATGTCGCGGTTTTTCAGCAGCACGTCGATCAAGCCCTTTTGCCAGCGCGCGCGCTGGCGGCCAAGAGACCTCAGGTCGGAGGGCACTTCGGTCCAGCACACGGGATCGGGCACGAACTGGATGCGGTACGGAATCTTGCGGTCGAGCATGTAGCGATGCAAACGGGCGACGAGATCGAAGTCCTCGCCGATCGCACCGGCGCGGAAGCCGTCGACGGCGCGCACGAGATCCGTGCGGAACAGGCCGAATGCCCCCGAGATGATGGTCAACATGTTGGCCTGCGCCCAGGCCTCGCGGCCAATCAGGAACGCGCGGAGGTACTCGACCACCTGAATCACCTCGAAGCCTTTCTTGGGCAGGCGCACGCGGCTCAGGCGGCCGCCGGTGATCTCGGACCCGTTGACCACGCGCACGATGCCGCCGACGCCCACCACGTTATGAGGATCGTTGAGCACGGGGATCATAATGCGCGGCAGCGCGTCGCGCTCGAGGATCGAATCGGCGTCCACCACGCAAACGTAAGGCGAAGTGGCCGCGTTCAACCCGGCGTTCACCGCGTCGGCCTTGCTGCCGATGGACTCCTTATCGATCACGAGTAGCCGCGGGTCGACGTTGCTGCGATACAGCGCGCGCACCGGCGCGCACGCCACCTGCGGCACGTAAACGGCCCGCACCGGTTCCAGCTTGAACTCGTCGATCATCTGTTCGAGCGTGCTGTCGGCCGACCCGTCGTTGATCACGATCACTTCGAGCTCGGGATAATCCAGCATCAGCATGTTGCGCACTGAAACACGAATCGATTTTTCCTCGTTGTGCGCCGGCGCCAGCAGCGTGATCGGCGGGACCAGCGGCGATTCCTTGAACCACGCGAGGCTGAAGGACTTCAACTTCCGCTGGTGTGCCGCGCTCGTCTTCAGGGCGATCAGAAGCGTGGCCAAATAGAAGAGATTGCAAACGAGGTAGTAGACGAACAGCGTGTGATTCGCGATGTCGAGGAAATAGATCATTTCGGCGCCATCGCCTCGTGGTCCGGCGCGAGCAATTGCCCCGCGGCGGGCGCCTTCCTCAATTCGCCCGACGCCAGCACCGCCAGCAGTTCGGTCGCGTTCGAATCGCCGTGAACCGCCCGCGCCTGTAATTCCGCTTCGAGCTGCTTTCGCAAGCCCGCATTCTCCAGGGCCGCGAAATATGCATACAGGCCGTAGCGGTCCTTTGCCGCCACGGCTTCGGCAAAAATCGACGCCATGTCGGACTTGCGGTCTACGAGGCCCTCTGCGGCGCGCATGCGCACAAGCCGGTTCGCGTCCGTAAGCGCCCGCAACAACGGGCGAACGGCCCTCGGGTCGAAGATTTTTCCGAGCGCAACCACGGCGCGCAGCCGGACGAACCAGACGGAGTCCTCCGCCAATTCCGAAAGCGCTTCGACAGCCTGCCCGTGGTCGGCGTTGGAAAGCGCGCGAGCCGCTGCCGCGCGCAATTCCGGCAGGTCATCGTCTGCCAGCGCGATCAGGGCTCCTTCGATCGAGTTGACCGGAATTTCTCCCAACACGCGCGCGAGCATTTCGCGAACCTGCCGGTCGGCATGCTGCAGGTAAGGAAGCAGCATTCGCGGCGATTCGCGGCAGCAATTGATCAGCGCGTTTTGAATGAGCAGAGGAGGCGCCTGTAAGCCGCGTTCGCCGATCCAGGTGAGGATTTCTTCCGCCGCTTGAGGGGAAGCCGTGCGCGCGAGGCCGCGCAGCGCGGCGTGCCGCGTCTCGTGATTCGCGTCGCGAAGACCTTCCGCGAGGGCCGCGATTCCTTCGGGCGCCCGCGTACGCCCCAGCGCGACCAGCGCCGTCATCCGCTGCCAACCGCGATATTTCCGCGCCTCGAAGATCCGCTTTTCGATCAACCCGGTGGTGCGCATGAAGCGCAGCAGGCGAGCCGACTCGGCAGGGCCTGCCGCTTCAAATGCGTCGAGTGCGATGTCCTCCACGATCTGACGATCGAAGTTGTCGAGTCTCCACGCGTCATACGGAATTTCACCCGAGATTAGCTTGTCCCACTTCTGCCGAAATTCGAAAACCCGGCGGTCGCGTTTTGCGAAATAATGCCTGCGATACGTCCGGCGCAGCAGGATGAATCCGAGCAGCAGCCCGTCGGCCACGACGGCCGCCACGATGACTTTGACGACGAAGGCCGCCGGGCCGAGCGCCCACAGTTTGCTAAAAACGGATCCCATAGCTCCATCCAAAACTCGTGTCCGTGCGATCCTGCGTTCGCTGCTGAAAGGCGGCGTACCCGGTAATGTCCTGGCGCGCCGTGATTTGAAAGCGAAGCCCGCCGCCGTAGGTTTGCGAGGAAAAGCTCCCAATTTCATCGACCAGCGCGAAGTCCTCCGTACCGACGGCGAAGAACACGTTGCCGCTGAGCCGCCGCTCCCCCCAGCTGTGCATCGGAAACGCCAGCTTGCTCAGGCCGGACGGTTTCCAGTCCACGCCGGTCCCCAGGAAGCGGCTTCGCGCACCAGTCGTGGCGAGCGACCACAACCAGTCCTTCGGTAAGTAGACGAGCGTGTTTTCGTTCAGGGTCAAAATGCGGGCGGCCGAATACCAATACCAGTGCTGCCCGTACGTCACTTCGACGCCGCGCACGAAGCCCTCCTCGCTGATTCTCCAGCCGTGATCGCCCTCAAAGAACGCCTCGCTTTCGGGAATCACGGTATTGTCATGCCCCGTCGCCCCGCCCACGGTCAGCGCGCCCCAGTGCGTCGCGCTCGCGGTGACGCTGCCAATGAACTTTCCGGCCGGCGTACCGGCAATCTGATAGAAGTTGCCGGCCGCGCTCGTCGTCCAGTGCGGGGACCACTTCGAAACGAGACTCACCCACTCGCCCTCATTTCCCGAAGTGAAATTAAAGAGATCGTCGTCGTTGCCGATGCGCAATTCGTGCTTCGTCTCGCCCCGCAACGACGCCAGTTCCGCCCGCGCGTCGGCGTCCTGCGGATCGAGATCGGCCGCGCGTTGAAATTCCGACCGCGCCTCCGGCAAATCGCCCAGCGCCAAAAGCACCCGTCCCCGGGCTTCGTGCAGATCGGCGCGGCTCGGATCGATTTCGACGGCGCGCGTCGTCGCGCGAAGCGCTTCTTGCGTCCGCCCTTCCTGCATGTACACGTTCCCGAGCGTCATCCAGTTGTCGGGATCATTGGGAACCGCGCGGATGATCGCATCGAATTCTCTTTCCGCTTCGGACGCACGGCCAGCCCATGCCAGGACGCGTGCGTGCCACGCCCGAATGTCCATGTCGTCGGGAGATTGCGCGATCTGCAGATCGATCGTGTGGAGAGCGACATCCCACTTGTGCGCGCTCACTTCCGTGCGGACTTCGGCCTGCCAACCCGGAGCCGGATCCTGCGCTGCCGCGCGAGGCGTAAACACAGCGAAAACTGCAATCAGGCCGGCTGCCTGCAGACGCAAAACTGTGCGCTTTCGGTTCAGGAGTTCCCCCGCGTTGAAACATGCAGCCTCTTGGCGCATGCCCAACTTAGCTACTGCACGAGGGGCACCAAATCACGGCGCGTCACAGTGAGTCGCTCCGTCCGAAATCGTTTCTTATGTGCTGATTGCGAAGAGCGGCGGGGGCTGGCAATCGAACGGAAGATTAGAAACGTATCATTTACAGTCCGCTATGTATCACAATGATACACATTAAGGAATTAGTTACCGCACCACACGACGATCGCGCGATACTACGATGGATTATGCTTCCGACAAAACGCGCGGCCCTCGCCGTATCGCTGATTCTATTCGGCGCGGTTTCAGTTGCGCGGTCCCAGAGCAACGAACGCTTGATTTCGCAGCTTCAGGTGGGCGACGTGCCGGTGCGTCCTCTTATACACAATTTACAGGACCCGACGGCGGCGTTTCCGGAATCGTTTCCGATGCAGGTAGCCCTCTACTGGTCGAGCCAGGACGAAAACCCGCTTGCGATGATCCACTCTCTTCGCGCGATGGGCGTGCCATTTTTCGTGACGCGCGACCTCAGCCAGGCCCTTCGGCACAAGCTGATCATCATCTATCCGAATGTCGACCCCAAGACGTTCACCAGCGACCAGATTCAATCGCTGACGCAGCATGTGCGCGACGGTGGAAGCATTTTCGCGGTTGACGTGCTGGCCGGCGCGCTCAAGCCCCTTTTCGGTTTTCGCGACTTGGTCCCGTCCCGCCGGCGCTATCGCGTGGATTTCGCGCCGGCTGGCGACGCGATCCTGCGTTACCTGAACCGCCCGGAGGAACAGAGCGTCCCGCTGGGAAATACAAAATACACGGACATTTTCTGGACCAATGGCTTCATCCCGGAAGCAAATGCGAAGGTTCTGGCGGCTTATGAAGACGGCACGGCCGCGCTGCTGCGCAACGCAGTCGGGAAGGGGTCCACGTACCTCTGCGGCATCAGCTACCACGAAGTTGTTCTACGCAATCAGGTGAACCGCGACTACGACGCGGAGCGCCATTACGTGAACAATTTCGAGCCCGGCGCGGACGTCTGGATGCTGCTCTTGCGCGCGTGGTATGAATCGAACACGCCAGACGGCGTCCGCCTGGCGTCGATCCCGGACGGCCAGGATTCAGTTCTCCTGCTTTCGCACGACGTGGATTGGGAAAACTCTTTCGGCCCGATGCTCGATTTCGCCCGCATGGAAATGGGCGAGCACACCCGAAGCACGTTTTTCATCCAGACGAAATATGTGAGCGATGCAAACAGCGTCTCCTTCTTCTTTGGCAGCGATCTCGCCTATCTGCGGCAGATCAAGGCTCTCGGCTTCACGGTTGGCTCGCACTCGATCATCCACTCGCGCGCCTTCAATCATTTCGAGCTTGGCGACGGCACGGAAACATTCCCGCTTTATCAGCCGCGGGGCACGGGATTTGAGAGCGCGACGGGCGCCACCGTCTTCGGCGAAGTGCGGGTCAGCAAGCAGCTTCTCGACGGCAACGTGCCGGGCCAGCACACGATATTTTTCCGCGCCGGACATCTGCGCGTGCCGCCCTCGCTGCCCGAGGCGTTGATTCGCACGGGTTATCTCTACGACTCCTCATTCACCGCCGACGACGTGCTCACCCATTTCCCGTACGCGTTGCCCTTGGGGCTGGACTTCGACGAAGACAGCGGCCTGTACGAATTCCCTGTGACGTTCGAAGACGAGGAAAAGCCGCCGCTACCGGAACGCATCGACCACGCGCTCGACGTAATCCGCGCCAACGCGGAAAACCAGGCGATCAATGTGATTCTCATCCACTCGAACGAAGCCCACGTAAAACTCGCGGCCGAGCAGACGTTGTTGCGAGAACTCCCGCATGATGTGACCGCGACGGATTTGCAGAGCTTCGCTGTGTTCTGGCGCGGCCTTGAGGGATTGCGCTGGAGCGTGCAGTGCGGCCCAGGCGCAAGTGAGGCGCGAGTGGACGTCGCAGCCAGCGAGCCCGTG
>Ga0335074_10001741_pt1 | contig 29394 bp, 23 predicted proteins | sample Lox_Sample_23_FD_206715 | JGI IMG/M metagenome (GOLD analysis project Ga0335074, IMG submission 206715) | Soil microbial communities from Loxahatchee National Wildlife Refuge, Florida, United States - Lox_Sample_2.3 | ecosystem: Environmental > Terrestrial > Soil > Wetlands | place: USA... | reverse complement strand
GACCTCCGCCTTCCAGCCGCTCATCGTGATCCGCTGCCGCTGTCCACTACGAGTGTCCTTGATGGCCAGCCAGCCCGGCCCTCGCGTATACGACAGGACCGGCGGCCTGCCAGATTTCCACTGTTCCCGCCATGACTCGACGGCCTTCTCAAGCTGCCCGTGTACATTGGCCGATGCGATATCGTCGGCCTGGTAGTCGAAGAAGTAGGCGATGCGGTTCAGGTCAATCCCGTCGATCGGGTAGACGAAGCCGTAAGCATCGCGTGGCCGGATATCACGGATGGGGAAGTCGCCGGTGTAGTAGGGGCTGAACCGTTCGAGCCAGACGTGCCCGGCGCCATCGGGGGGCTCGAGGTGATATAGCGAGGGGATCAGGTCGGCCTGCTCCTCGTAATCCTGGTCGCGTTCCCCGGGAAATCCCATGATCATGTTCCAGGCGACGCGCGTGCCGTAAAGGCGCGCCCACTTGAGAAGGCTGACGTTGATGAGCATCGTCGTGCCCTTGCGCATCAAGCCGAGCACGTGCGTGCTGAGGCTCTCGATGCCCGCCTGAATCCGCTCGACCCCGGCCTGGCGCAGCAGACGGACCTGGTGGCGCGTCAGGTTCGCCTTGATCTCGTAGAAAAGGCTCGGGTCCCAGGGCTCCTCCGTCAGCCGCTTGCACAGCGTGGTGAGGTAGCCCATGTCCAGGATGTTGTCTGTCATATGAACGACGTTCACCTGGTACTTGCGCGTCAGCTCGGTCAGCTCGCCGAGGGCGCGGTCGGGTGACTTCGCCCGGAACGTCATGCCCAGTGCGTTCAGCCCGCAGAACGTGCAGTGATGCTTTTCTCCCCACCAGCAGCCGCGCGAGGTCTCGGCCACCAGCCGCTCCGGGTGCACGAGGACCTTTGCCCGGCCAAGGCGGCCGAGCGCCGCGAAGTAATCGTCGAAGTCCGGAGCCGGAACCGTGTCCATATCCTGCACGACCGGTGCGGTTCCCCCGCCGATCACGCTGCCGTCGGTACTCCGGCCCCATACTCCCGGAATGGCGGTCGGCGGCCGGCGGTCGGCCACACTGGCCAGGAGCGCCGGGAAGGCCAGATCGCCCTCGCCGATTACCGCATAATCGATGAATGGCAGCACCCGCAGGTACTCCGGGCCCATTTCGCCATCGAAGTTTGCCCCGCCGAATACCGTCACCAGATCCGGGCTGAGCTTCTTGAGGTGCCTGGCGAGGGCGAAAGAGGCAACGTTCTGCTCGAACATCGAGCTGAACCCGACAACCTCATATCCTGAGTTCGCGATCTGCCGCGCTTGGTCAGCGATCCACTCCGGCAGCACCTCATCCCGGAGGCGGCTTACATCGTTCTGGCTGATCTCGTAGCGGCTGAGGCTCTCTCTCAGATCCGGGAAATGGCTGAAGTAATCTGCGGCCTCTGGTGAGTCCAGATACACGGAAGCGCCGAACAGCCATTCGCCGAAAAGGTCCTCGCGCCCGGACGAAACCTCGGGCACCGCGCTGTACAGGCGGGGTCCGAGCAGCGCTGCCAGCTCAAGGTTCAGGTAACAGACGTCTACATCGTGACCATATTGGGACGCCTCTGCCTTAAGCAGGCCGCACTGAATAGAGGGCGTATCCGTATGCGCCCAGGGCATCGTGATCAGCGCGACCTTTAGCGCCCTGCTAGGCGTCGCCTGATCGTGAAGCTGGGTGATCTGCAGGAACGTCACTTTGCTCCGGTATCCACTGACGATGTCATCGAAGCCAGCAGAAGAAACAGCCGTACGGCACTCACGCCGCCAGACACCCATCCCTCCCGTCCCGTGCGGCGACGGCAAGTGCGGATATGTCTCTCGGATCAACGTCCCACAGGCAAGCGAGCTGGCCCTGCAACACACCTGCCCTCAGGTTGTGAACCGTCCCTCACCGAGCACGGTAAAATCGGTCAATAGCCTGAGTGAATTTTCCTGTCCCTTATCGTCCTCTGACAGGACGCCGGAGTCAAGTTATGTCGCGTTATGTACTCTACGAGCCTTATATGCCTAACAGTGCCTTAAAGGCTACTTGCGTACACCAATCTTGGGGGGACCCTGGTATATCCGGGTACGTCCGTGTTGAGCTGCGCATTTTTCCGGATTATTAATGGCTCAAGCCCGGTCAGGTCTATTGGCAGGTGCCGTCGGCCGGGCTTGACTGGACACCGCGACTTCAACCGGATGTCCCCCCATTGGGCACAGCGTTGTCCGTCAACCGGAGGCCGTGATGAAGCGGATCCCATCTGGCAACAGGCGCCTCAGGCGCGGATTCCCGGCGATGGCGGTGGCTGGGATCCTGGCCATCGTTCTGCCACTTGGGCTGACGCCTGCCAGCCCGGCCGCTGGCGGGGTGGCGTTAACCGCCTCCTCGTCGTCGTGTCCCTGGCTCAATCGGTCCCTGCCGGTCAGTCAGCGGGTGAGCATGCTGATGGCCCAGATGACACTGGCAGACAAGATCAACGAGGTGACGGGGGCTGGCACCAGCCAGCCCTACGTGTTCTATATCTCGGCGATTCCCAGCCTGTGCGTGCCGGCGATCGGGGAGGAGGACGGCCCGGTCGGTGTGGGCGACGGGCTGACCGGCGTGACCCAGATGCCGTCGGCGGTGTCCCTGGCAGCCACGTTCGACACCTCGCTCGCCAACCAGTACGGCCAGGTCGTCGGGGCTGAGGAGCATGCCAAGGGGGCCATGGTCAACCTTGGGCCGACGGTGAACATAGACCGTGACCCGCGGTGGGGCCGTTCATTCGAGGCTTATACGGAGGACCCGTACCTGAACGCGGCGATGGCGACCGCGGACATCGACGGTGTGCAGAGCCAGGGCGAGATGTCGCAGGTCAAGCACTTCGCCGTGTACAACCAGGAGACCAACAGGAACACCCCCGCCGACGACGCGATCGTCAGCGAGCGGGCGCTGCACGAGATCTACCTGCCCGCGTTCTGGGCGGCGACGCAGGAGGCGCACGCCTCGTCGGTCATGTGCGCGTACAGCACGATCAACGGCCAGTACGCCTGCCAGAACCAGTACCTGCTGTCCACCACGCTCGACCAGCGGTGGGGCTATCCCGGGTTCGTGACCTCCGACTACGGGGCAACCCACTCGACAGTCCAGTCAGCCGACGCCGGCCTGGACCAGGAGATGCCCAGCGCGGACTTCTACGGCTCCACGCTCGAGGCGGCGATCGAGGACGGCCAGGTCAGCATGGCCACGCTGAACCAGATGGTGTCCCGGATCTTCACCGAGATGTTCGACTTCAACGAGTTCAACGACCCGCCAACCGGGTCGACGAGCACGGTCGTGACCACCCCCGCGCACCAGGCGGTGTCCACGGCGGTCGCTGAGGCGGGCACCGTGCTGCTGAAGAACAGCGGCGGCACCCTGCCGGTAGCAGCCTCCGGCGGCGGGAGCATCGCGGTGATCGGCCCGGCTGCCTCGGCCCAGCCCCAATACACCGGCGGCGGCAGCGCCTACGTGACCTCTACGTTCAGCGTGACCCCGCTCCAGGGCATCGAGGCCGCCGCCGGATCAGGCACCTCGGTGTCCTACACCCAGGGCCTGCCGACCGACACTCAGCTAACGCCGATCCCGAGTTCTGACCTAACTCCGGCCTACACCAGCACCGGATTCGGCGGGTCCTACACCGGCACGCTGACCGCACCGGAGACCGGCACGTACGTGCTGGCATTCCAGAACCCGTGCACCTGTTACAGCACGGTCGACCTTTCCCTGAACGGCACGGAGATCCTGGCCAACCCGGGGACTCCACCGGTATCCACATACTCCGTCGGCGTGAACCTGGTGGCAGGCCAGACCTACACGCTGCAGCTGTCTGGCGGCGGTGAGTCGGCCAACCTGAGCTGGGCCACCCCGTCGGACCTGGCGCCCGGCATCGCGCAGGCGGTGGCGGCGGCCAAGGCGGCTAAGACCGCTGTGGTGGTGGTGTCTGATGACACCGAGACCGAGGCCGCGGACCGCGCCAGCCTCAACCTGCCATCGGCACAGAACGAGCTGATCTCGGCCGTTGCCGCGGCCAACCCGCACACCGTCGTCGTCATCAACGCGGGCGCGCCGGTGGTCATGCCGTGGCTGAACCAGGTCGCCTCGGTGCTGGATGCCTGGTACCCCGGCGAGAGCAACGGCACCGCGCTGGCTTCGGTGCTGTTCGGCCAGACCGACCCGAGCGGCCACCTGCCGGTCACCTTCCCCCAGGACCTGTCGCAGGTGCCCGCGTCAAGCCCGAGTGAGTTCCCGGGGGAGAACGGCGAGGTGCTGTATTCCGAGGGCATCGACGTCGGCTACCGCTACTACGACGCCAGCAACGAGACCCCGTTGTTCCCGTTCGGTTACGGGCTGTCCTATACGAACTTCCAGTACAGCAACCTCGCGGTCAGCCCGCAGTGGGTGCAGAACTCCACATCCGGCCCCGGCTCGACCAGCTGTGACTGCAACGGCCAGTCCGGGAACCTGGTCACCGTGTCGGCCACGGTCACCAATACCGGCAAGGTCGCTGGCTCGGACGTGGCCCAGCTGTACCTGGGTGACCCGGCAGCGGCGGGGGAGCCGCCGCGGCAGCTCAAGGGGTTCCAGAAGGTCACGCTTCAGCCCGGCCAGTCCACTACCGTCCGCTTCACGCTGAACGGTCACGACCTGTCGTACTGGAACGACACGGCGAACGGCTGGGTAGTCCCGGACGGCCAGTTCCAGGTCTATGTGGGTGACTCCTCAGCCGTGGCTAACCTGCCGCTTCAGGGCGGCTTTACGGTGAACCGCACCCTGGGCGCCCTGTACGGGTCCGTGCAGGCGCCGCCGGCCATTGCCGCCGGGACCTCCGGGATCGTCACAGCGACCCTGGTGAACGACGGCGACTATGTCCTGCCGCAGGCGCGGTTCGCGCTGAACGTGCCCAAAGGCTGGACCGCGACTCCCGCCGGGCCGGTCCCGCCGGTCGTGTTCCCTGGCCAGACAGTGAACGTGCGCTTCCGGGTGGGCGTCCCCGGCAGCGCCAAGCCCGGCAGCCAGACACTCACCGCACGGATCAGCTACCTGCAGACCGGGCCGGGCGGCGGGCGGCTGGGCCTGACCGAGGCGTCCGGCACCGTGACCGTTCCGTATACGTCCCTGTCCGCCGCGTACAACAACACCGGGATCAGTAACAACTCCGACGAGTCCGCAGCGAACTACGACGGCGTCGGTGACAGCTTCTCCGCCCAGGCCCTTGCCGCTGGCACGCCCACGGCACTGACGCCAGGCGGTCAGGTGACCGTCGGCGGCACGACGTTCACCTGGCCTGACGTGGCCGCGGGCACGCCTGACAACGTGGTCACCGGCGGGCAGACCGTCGCGGTGTCCGGATCAGGCACCGATCTGGGCTTCCTCGGTGCCAGCCAGAACGGCACGGCCAGCGGAACCGTCACCGTTAACTACACCGACGGGAGCAGCCAGTCCTACAACCTCAACATGGCGGACTGGTATGCCAACAGCCCAGCCCTCGGCGACCAGTTGCTCACGACGACGTCGAGCTGGAACTTCCAGAGCAACTCGCTCGGCCCGCATCCGGTGTCGGTGTACTTCGCGTCGGTCCCGCTGCAGGCCGGCAAGCACGTGTCGTCGGTGACCCTGCCCACCGTGCAGGGTGTCGGCGGGACCACAGCCATGCACATCTTCGCGATCGCGGCCGGGAACGGCACGCCGACGGCCGGCGCACCGTACTCGTCGCTGTCCGCTGCCTACAACAACGTCGGCATCACCGACAACTCCGACCCGGGGCCCGGCAACTTCGACGGCACCGGTGAGAGCTTCTCGGCCCAGGCCCTGGCCGCCGGCACGCCGGCCGCGCTCACGCCAGGCGGGCAGGCCACTGTCGGCGGGATCACGTTCACCTGGCCGAGCGCGGTCGGTACCCCGGACAACGTGGTCGCCGACGGTCAGACGATCGACCTGACCGGGTCCGGATCCAGCCTCGGCTTCCTCGGCGCCGGCGCGTTCGGCGCGGCCAGCGGGACCGGCACGATCACCTACACCGACGGCACTACCCAGTCGTTCGCGATCATCATGGCCGACTGGTACAACAACGCCGCGCAGCCCGGCGATCAGGTAGCGACCACAACGTCGAGCTGGAACTACTCCAGCACTACGCAGACTGCGCACCCGGTGAGCATCTACTTCGAGTCCGTGCCGCTGCAGGCGGGCAAGACCGTGGCCTCGGTCACACTGCCGACGGTCGGCAGCGGCGTCGGGTCGAACGTGAACGCCATGCACATCTTCGCGATCGCCATCGGATAGCCGTTGACCCCACCCTCAAGGATCGTTAATGGTGCCCGCCCCCGTGCCCGCCGCCGTGGGCAGCGTGGTGGGCCGCGTGAGCGGTGGCCGATGCAGCGGCCTGGGTCGCGGCCGAGATCGCGGCCTGGGCCGCGGCGCCGATCGACGCCTGCACTGCAGCGTCCGTCGCGTCCGTGACCGCGCAGACCACCGCATCCGCAGTGGAGCCGGTGCTGAAGGCCGCGTGTGTTATGCGCCCGCGCGCGGCGGAGCCGCTGAAACCGCGGTAGATGAATCGCTGCAAGCCGATCGCGGCAGTCAGTCCGGCCAGCGCGGCATGCGCCATGTCAACGCCGCCGGTGCCGTATGCGACGGCATCCAGCCTGGCCCGCGCGACTGCCAGCCGCCCGGCGTCCACGACCGTCCAGCCGCTGACCGGGGCCCGCTCCGGAGCCTTGCGCCGCTTTAGCTGTATCGTCCCGGCGGCAGCAAGCCGCTCCAGATATCGTCTGACCAGATCGCGCCGGCCGTCCGCGACCCACTCTTGCGCTGTCGGCGCCTGCCAGTCGCGGTACATGCTCGCCAGCGCCTCGTCGAGGAGCACATCACCCGTCGGGGCACTCTCGAGCACGACGATCCGGCCGTGCTGGATGTCGACCCGGCCCAGCGCGGCCAGCCGGACTAACTCCGAACCAGCCAGGCCATACCTGAGCATCCCCGGCTCGGCGATCACGCCATTCGGGCGTATCGCCAGCAGCACCAGGTCATCGCCCAGGGTCTCCACGGGCATGACGTTAGCTCCCGCCCCGTGACACTGGCAACGTCGTGCAGGCCAAGCTGCGCCTGGCCGCAAACGCCGCCGGGGCTTCTGCCTGCTGATTCTCAGCAAAACCGCAGGATGGTTGCCGGTTACCTCCGGTGTTATCCGTTGTATCGGGTATCGGAGGACATTAATGATCTTGGCTCCATCTGGCGGGAACCACGGCGGCAAGCAGCTGCGGGCGCGGAGGGCAGTGGCTGCTGGGTTCGCGGCGGCGATCCTGCCTGCGGCGCTGGCCCTTGCTGGCAACCCAGCGGTTACCGGCGCCCAGCACTCGGCCGCCAGCCGGGCGTGCCCGTGGCTGGACCAGTCGCTACCGGTCAGCAAGCGGGTGAGCATGCTGCTGGCCCGGATGACGCTGACCGACAAGATCAGCGTGGTAACCGGGCCAGCGGCCAGCCAGCCGATCCCCAGCCTGTGCTACCCCGGCCTGAACCTGGAGGACGGGCCTGCTGGCGCGGGCGACGGGCTGACCGGCGTCACCCAGCTGCCGGCGCCTGTCTCCCTGGCGGCCACGTTCAACCCGTCGCTCGCGGCCAAGTACGGGCAGGTCGTCGGGTCGGAGGAACGGGCCAAGGGGGAGACGGTCAACCTGGGGCCGACGGTGAACATCGACCGCGACCCGCGGTGGGGCCGTTCATTCGAGGCTTACACCGAGGACCCGTACCTGAACGCGGTGATCGCTGACGCTGACATCAAGGGCGTGCAGAGCCAGAAGGAGATGTCGCAGGTCAAGCACTTCGCCGTGTACAACCAGGAGACCAACAGGAACACTGCGGCCGACAACGCGATCGTCAGCGAGCGGGCGCTGCACGAGATCTACCTGCCGGCGTTCTGGTCCGCGACCCAGCAGGCCGGCGCAAGCTCGGTGATGTGCGCGTACAGCACCATCAACGGCCAGGACGCATGCCAGAACCAGGACCTGCTGTCGGACACCCTCGACCAGCGCTGGGCCTACCCAGGATTCGTCGGCTCCGACTACGGCGGCACTCACTCGACGGTGGCATCGGCGGACGCGGGCCTGGACCAGGAGCAGCCCAGCCCCGAGTTCTATGGCCAGGCGCTGCAGACGGCCGTGCAGAACGGGCAGGTCGCCGTGGCGACGCTGAACGAGATGGTGTCCCGCATCCTCACCGAGATGTTTGATTTTAACGATTTCAACGACCCACCTGCCGGGTCGGCAAGCGCGACTGTCACCACAGCTGCGCACCAGGCGGTATCCACCGCGGTCGCCGAGGCGGGCACGGTGCTGCTGCGCAACAGCGGCGCGACGCTGCCGCTCAAGGCGGACGGCGGCGGTTCCGTGGCGGTGATAGGCCCGGCCGCCTCGGCCTCACCAACCGACGCCGGCGGCGGCAGTGCCTACGTCACCGCCCCATTCAGTGTGACCCCGCTGCAAGGGATCCAGGCGGCGGCTGGCCCGGGCACCACGATCACCTACGCCCAGGGCCTGCCCACTGACACATCCTTGCCGCAGATCCCGGCCAGCGCGCTGACCTCCGGCAGCGGCGGAACCTATAAGCTGACCGCCCCGGAAACCGGCACGTACATTCTGGCGCTGCAGGTCCGCAGCCAGAGCGCCACCCTGTCGCTGGACGGCCAGGAGATCCTGTCCGACCCGGCGACCCCGCCGGTGTCGACCTACTCGGCCGGTGTGAACCTGCAGGCAGGCCAGACCTACACGCTGCAGCTGTCCGGCGGTGCCTCGTCGGCGACGCTGCGCTGGGCCACGCCATCGGACCTGGCGCCCGGCATAGCCCAGGCGGTCGCGGCGGCCAAGTCGGCGCGCGTCGCTGTGGTGGTGGTCTCGGATGACACCGAGTCCGAGGCGGCCGACCGGGCCAGCCTGAACCTGCCGTCGGCGCAGAACGAGCTGATCTCGGCGGTGGCGGCGGCCAACCCGCACACGGTGGTCGTCGTCGACGCCGGCGCGCCGGTGGTCATGCCATGGCTGAACCAGGTCGCCTCGGTGCTGGATGCCTGGTACCCGGGTGAGAGCAACGGCACCGCGCTGGCGTCGGTGCTGTTCGGCCAGACCGACCCCAGCGGGCATCTGCCGGTTACCTTCCCCGAGAGCCTGTCGCAGGTGCCTGCGTCAAGCCCGAGTGAGTTCCCGGGTGAGAACGGCGAGGTGCTGTATTCCGAGGGCATCGACGTCGGCTACCGCTACTACGACGCCAGCAACGAGACCCCGATGTTCCCGTTCGGCTACGGCCTGTCCTACACCACGTTCCGGTACAGCCATCTCACGGTCACCCCGCAGCGCGTACGCAACCACACGTCCGACCCGAGCCCGACGAGCTGTGACTGCAACGGCCAGTCCGGGAACCTGGTGACGGTGTCGGCCACCGTGACCAACACCGGCAAGGTAGCTGGCTCGGATGTCGCGCAGCTGTACCTGGGCGACCCTCCGGCCGCCGGCGAGCCGCCGCGGCAGCTCAAGGGGTTCCAGAAGGTCACGCTGCAGCCCGGCCAGTCCACCACCGTCCGGTTCACGCTGAACGGTCACGACTTGTCGTACTGGGACGACACAGCGAACGGCTGGGTCGTGCCGGACGGCCGCTACCAGATTTCGGTCGGCGACTCCTCGGCCCTGGCCAACCTGCCGCTGCGCGGCGGATTCACCGTGACCCGGTCGCTGGGTGCCCGCTATGTCAGTGTCGCCGCGCCGTCCGCTATCGATGTCGGCACCGCAGGCACTGTGACCGCGACCGTCGTGAACGACGGCGATTACGGGCTGCGGGACGTGCGATTCACCCTGAACGTCCCCAGCGGCTGGACCGTAACGCCGGTTGGCCGGGTGCCGTCGGCGGTGGCCCCCGGCCAGACGGTGACCGAGCGTTTCCGGGTGACCGTTCCCGCTGGCGTGCAGACCGGCACCGCCTCACTGACCGGGAGGATCACCTACAAGCCCGGCGGCCGTGGTGCGAGCACCACCGGGCTGATCGAGGCGTCAGCCAGCGTGACCGCCCAGTATGCGGATCCCGCGATCAGCACGAGTGGGCTAGCGGCCGCGGCGCTCGGCAACCGCTAGCCGCTGGCGGGCACGAGCGTCCGCAGCGCTCCGGGCAGCGTGCGCAGGCGCAGTGGCTCGCCGGCGCGCAGGGGCGCGGCGCCGGGGAGGGTCTCGCCGTCGGCCGCGGCGGGCAGGTCACGGTCGACCGTGATCGTTACCTCGGCTCCGCGGGCCGCGCCGATCTGGGGCAGGCTCATATGCGAACCGCTGCGGATCTTCATCAGGACCCGCAGGAAAGCCAGGCGGGGGGCGTCGTTCATGGTCAGCACGTCGAGGATGCCGTCATCGGGCTGCGCCTGCGGCGCCACCTTCATCCCGGCGCCGAAGTAGGAAGCGTTGGCCACGACGACCGCGTAACCGGGGAAGTCGTGCACCTGCTGCGGGCCGGGCCCGATCTCCACCCGGAACCCGGCCGGAGACCACCCGGCGACGGCGCGCAAGCCCGCCAGCGCGTAGACCGCCGGGCCGCGGAGCCACCGGGTCCTGTTGGCGATCTCTCCCGCCACCGAGGGGATCCCCATGTACACGCTGCCGGCCACGACGGTCTCCGGCTGGGTTCCGTGCTCGACCGCGATCAGGTCCACGTTGCGCTCGCGCCCCTTGATCAGCACCGGGACAGCTCCCGCTGGCTGGAACGGGATGCTGAGCCCGCGGGCCAGGTCGTTGCCGCTGCCAGCCGGGATGATGCCGAACCGCGCGCCGTCGCGCGCCGCCGCAGCGGCCAGCGCGCCGACCATTCCGTCACCGCCCACGGCCACGACCACCTGGCCCTGCTTCGCCGCCTTGGCTGCGAGATCCCGGGCGTGATCGAGGCTGTCGGAGGTGGCCACCTCGTAGTCAGCGGAGGACGCGTCGAGCAGGGCGGTCGCGGACCGCAGCACCCGCAGCGACCGGCCGTGGCCAGCGGCCGGGTTGACGATAAGACAGAACGGGCCGTTCATAGGAGCCTCCGCGCTCGGGTCCGGCGTGGCCGCTGGCCGCCTGCCGGCCCGCGGTTTGCTGACACGCACGATAAGGCGCAGCCGCCGTCATGGCCACTGGCCCCGGCGTACGATCGGTTGCCATGGCGGGTCAGCGCGGGGCACCCGGCGCACAGTACCTCCAGGTGCAGACGAGCACCGACTCGCGTGCCGAGGCGATGGAGTTGGCGCACGACGCCGTCGCGGCCCGGCTGGCCGCCAGCGCGCAGGTCGCCGGGCCGGTTGCCAGCACCTACTGGTGGGAGGACAGCCTCGAGCGCGCCGAGGAGTGGCTGGTCATGCTCAAGCTCCCGGCTGACCGCTACCAGCAGCTCGCCGATTTCCTGACCGAGCGGCACAGCTACGACGAGCCCGAAATCGTCGCGACGCCTATCGTCACAGGCTCACCCGCGTACCTAAGCTGGATCGAGGAGGAAACCCGCCAGGAGTAATCGTGAGCGAGCCTGGGAAAACCGATCACGGCTTGTTCGGGCCTGCCTCAATGTCCTGGCGGATTATGGGGGAGCCGGTCATCTGGGTGGCGGGCTTCCGGGCCATGTACCTCCAGGCCCTGCACCCCCGGGTGATACGCGGCACCTGGCAGAACACCTCCTTCGCCCGCCCCGGCGAGACATGGGGCCGGTTCGTCCGCACTACCGAGTTCGTCACGGTGCGGACCTACGGGACAACCACCCAGGTCAGCCGGGCCGGGCAGCGTGTAAGGAAGATCCACGCGACGCTCACTGGGACGGACGCCGACGGGAGCACGTTCCGCCTGGACGAACCCGAACTGCTGCTGTGGGTGCACTGCGCCGAGATCTCCTCGTACGCCGAAGTGGCCCGGCGCAGCGGCATGCGGCTGTCAGCGCGGGATCTGGACGAGTTCGTTGACGAGCAACGGCGCAGCGCCGCCGTCGTCGGCCTTGACCCGGCAGCGGTTCCGGCCAGCATGGCCGAGCTCGACGCCTACTACGACGACATGCGGCCTCGCGTCTATGCCTGCCGCGAGGCCTGGCAGGTACTGCTGAGGTCGTTCAACCCGGAAGTGCCCCTGCTGCTGACCGGGCTCAAGCTGGCGGTCCCGCCGCTCAGCACGCTCGCGTTCGCCAGCCTGCCGCGGTGGGCCAGGAAAATGTACGGGGTGCCGGGCAGCCCGGTCACTGACCCGGTCATCGACGTTGCCGCGACCGCTGCGCTGCGCCTGGCCCGCCAGTCAACCACGCACATCCCGCGTGAGCTTCTCTACCTGCCTGCCGCCCGGGCCGCGCACCGGCGGGAGCGGGACAGAGCTAGGCAGCTGCACCAGGCGGCACATTCCACGACGTGATCACCGGCTCGTCGTCCTCGTCGTGCTCGGTGCCGAGGGTGCTGTAGGTCCCGGTGCCCAGGAGAAACAGCCGTCCGCCGTCCGGAGGAAGCTGGAGCCAGCGGGCGGCGAGCACGCGCAGCACATGGCCGTGCGCCACCAGCGCCACGTCGGCCTCTGCCAGCAGCGGCCTGACCCGGGCGAGCACGGCGTCGGTGCGCGCCCCGACCTGCTCTGCGGTCTCTCCCGGGTGATCGGCGTCGCCCGGGATCACGCCGTCGCGAAAGAGCATCCAGCCCGGGTGGGTGACCTGGATCTGTGCCGTTGTCAGCCCCTCGTAGCCGCCGTAATCCCATTCCCACAGGTCAGGATCATGCTTGGCCCCCTGAAGCCCGGCGAGCTCGGCGGTGCGCACCGCCCGCTGCGCCGGGCTGGTGAACACCGCCCCGATGTCCCGTTTGGCGAGCGCCGGGGCGAGTGCTGCAGCAGCCGCCTCACCCCGCGAAGTGAGCGGGATGTCAGTGCGGCCGGTGTGCCGGCCCGAAGCGCTCCACTCGGTCTCGCCATGCCGCAGCAGGATCAGCTCTCCCATGAGCCCCCATCATCGCCGGCCATCCCGTCTGTGCAACTGCCTCAGGGGTACGTTGACAGGCCAGACCAGCATATGTAAGTTTTAGCTGACAGGTGAAACCTCATCACGTATGACAGTCCAGGAGCCGACCCTGACCCACGACCGAGACCCCGGGAACGATGGCCAGCCCGGCAGCGAGGAAGAACTTCTCGCCGTGCTGACCGCCATCGCCAACCCGCTGCGGCTGCGGGTCATCGCCGAGCTGCGCGGGGGGCGGGTGCATGTCAGCGAGCTGGCTCGCAGGCTCGGGATCTCCCGGCCGCTGCTGTACATGCACCTGGACCGGCTGGAGAAGGCCGGCCTGGTGACCGGGCACCTAGAGCTGTCGGAGGACGGGAAGGCGATGAAGTACTACGAGCTGGCGCCGTTCGAGCTGCGGCTGACCGCGGACATCATCACGAGCACCATCACGAACGGGCTGAACACCGCAGGGGCCGACGGGCGGCCCGACAGCGAGACGAAAGAGGACAACAGATGACCGGCATGCACGCGCTGGCGTCAGGCGGCCCTGACGGGGTCAACATCCCGGCGATCATCATCCCGCTCGGGGTCATATTCATCGTCTGCGGGGCGGTCGCGGTGATCGTGGCGAGCTACTTCCGGCTGCAGGGCCATCGGGCGGATGCGGTCGCGATGGCGCAGTACCGCAAGCTGGCCGAGGACGCGGTGGCCAACCAGCGGGAACTGCGCGACGAGCTGGCCAAGCTCACCGAGAAGGTGCAAGAGGTCGAGCGGCTCATGAGGGAAGTCGGATGAACGCAACCCCTCGCGGCCGGCCTGGCACACGCGGCTCACCGCGCGAGCCCCGGGACATCCGGCTGCCCTTGTACCGCAACCCGCTGCGGCTGCTGTTCTCGGCCAGCCTGTGGCGCGCCGCCTGGTTCCTGCTCGTCTACGTGTTCGCTTACGGCTGGGTGCTGTTCTCGGCCGCCTTCACCGCCGCCGTCACCGCTGCGGCCGTCGCCTGGACCCTGGTCGGATTCCCGCTGCTGGCCGCAGCGGCCGCGGTGGTGCGGGGGTGCGCACACGCCGAGCGGCTGCGGCTGCGGCCGGTAATCAACGAGCCGGTCAGCGGCCGATACCGCACGCCCACCCAGCCGGGCATGCGAGCCGAGGTCAGTGCCCGCTGGAAGGACCCCGCCACCTGGCGGGACATCGCTTACCTGATCGGCCTGTGGCCTCCGCTGTTCATCCTGGACACGACCGTGCTGACCTTCTGGCTAATCTTCCTGGCCGGGATCACCCTGCCGATCTGGTACTGGGCGGTGCCCGCCGGGGCGGTGGGCGTCGGGTTCACCGCCAATCCGGGCAAACCCGGTGCTCCGCACGGTGTTGGGCTCGGCTACTTCCCGCACGTCGGCGACACCTCCGGGGCGGTCGGCCTGTACGTCGACACGCTGCCGAAGGCGCTGCTGGCCGCGGCCTGCTTCCTCGCTGCGCTCCTGCTCTTCAACTATGTGCTCGTGCTGACAGCGCGGGCGCACGTCTGGGTGGCGCGCTCGGTGCTGCGCGCTCCCACTGACCCGCTCGCTGACGCCAAGGAGGTGCTCGCCGGACCAGGCCCGCTCGGCCCCCTGACCAGTCACACGACATAACACGTCATAAAGCGCCCCCGCCCGCGAGTGGCAGCTCACGGGCGAGGGCTAGGCAACGACCAGCCGCACCAGGCACACCACGCAAGAGAGGCCAAGATGAGCCAGCCGTATGATCCAGTATTGCCCCAAGGCAGTCCAGCCAGCCACAGCCGCGCCCGGTCCCCGATGGTCGAGCGGATCGCGGGGTGGAGCGCGAAGCACCGCAAGACAGCCGTGTTCGGCTGGCTCGTGCTGGTCGTCGCCGTGTTCATGGCCGGGCAGACGCTGGGCCACAAGAGCCTGCCTGCGTCTGACGCCGGACAGTCCGGGCAGGCCGAGCAGACCCTGCGCCAGCTCGGCGTCACAGCCCCGGCGGTCGAAGACGTGCTGATCCAGGCGCGCGCGCCCGGCCAGACGTTCAGCAACGACCCGCAGATGAGGCAGGCAGCCAGCCAGGTGGCCGCGGCCCTGGCCCGGCTGCCGCACGCCGCCGCCGACATCCGCTCCCCGCTGCAACCCGGCAGCGCCGCCCTGGTCTCCAGCGACGGGCGCAGCGCGCTGGTCACGTTCGCTGTCCCCGGCCCGCAGGACGACGTGGCCACCGCTGTCGGGCCCGCGCTCAGCGCGGTCGCGTCCGCCCAGGCCAGATACCCGGACCTGCGCGTGGCCGAGGCCGGCGACGCCAGCGGCAGCGCGGCCATGAACGCGGTGCTTGGCCAGGGGTTCCGCAAGGCCGAGGCAACGTCGCTGCCGATCACACTGATCCTGCTGCTGATCGTGTTCGGAGCGCTGATCGCGGCGGGCATCCCGCTGCTGCTGGCCGGGACGTCGGTGATAACCGCGCTGGCACTGCTGAACGTCATCAGCCAGTGGCTGCCCGTCCAGTCGAGCACAGCCGAGGTAGTGCTGCTCATCGGCATGGCGGTCGGCGTCGACTACTCCCTGTTCTACCTGCGCCGCGAGCGCGAGGAACGGGCGGCGGGTGCTACCACCAGCCAGGCCCTGCGGATCGCCGCTGCCACCTCCGGGCGGGCGATCCTGGTGTCTGGGCTGACCGTCATGACCGCACTGGCCGGGCTGTTCCTGTCCGGGTACGACGTGTTCAGCGGCATCGCCCTCGGCACAATCGCCGTTGTCGGCATCGCCGTGCTCGGCTCGCTCACCGTGCTGCCCGCGGTGCTGTCCTGGCTCGGCCCGCGGGCCGACCGGGGGAAGATCCCGTTCCTGGGCCGCAGGCGCACCGCCGCGCGCCCGTCCCGGGCCTGGGCTGCCCTGGCCCGGTCGGTCACCAGGCACCCGGTGGTCTGGGGCGGTGCCGCGGCCCTGGCACTGCTCGCGCTGGCCGCGCCCGCACTGGGCATGCGCATCGGCGAGCCCACCGTTGACCTGCCTGCCGGCAACTCGGTGCTGCAGACCTACAACGCGATATCGCGCGCGTTCCCGCAGTCACCCTCACCGGCGCAGGTGGTCGTCACCGGCACCGGCACTGGCAGCCCGGCGATGCACGGAGCGATCTCCGCGCTGGACGCCAGGGCAGCGGCCGGCGGGCCGATCCACGGGCCCATCACGGTCACGCCGGTCGGCAGCGGCCGCGGACTGCTCATCGGCGTGCCGCTGGCGGGCAACGGCGGTGACGCCGCATCGAACGCCGCCCTGGTTACCCTGCGCGGCCAGATCCTGCCCCAGACACTGGGGAAGGTTGGTGGTGTCAGCTACGCGGTGGCCGGGGATACGGCCATGAACATCGACGACAACGCCGCACTGCACTCGGCCACTCCGCTCGTGATCGGGTTCGTGGTGCTGCTGGCGTTCTGCCTGCTGCTTGTGGCGTTCCGGTCGGTCACGATCCCGCTGGTCTCGATCGTGCTCAACCTGGTGTCGGTGGCCGCCGGGTACGGCCTGATCACGCTGATCTTCCAGGACGGCCGGCTGCAAGGACTGCTCGGCTACACCTCGTTCGGCGCGATCATCGCGTGGATCCCGCTGTTCATGTTCGTGCTGCTGTTCGGGCTGAGCATGGACTACCACGTGTTCATCCTCAGCCGGATCCGTGAGCTGCGCTTGCGCGGTGCCAGCACCAGGGAGGCGATCACCGGCGGCATTGCCACCAGCGCCGGCGTGGTAACCAGCGCGGCGGTCATCATGGTGGCGGTGTTCTCGATCCTGGCCACGCTGCCGATCGTCGACACGAGAACGCTGGGCGTGGGCCTGGCCGCCACGGTGCTCCTTGATGCCACCGTGGTGCGCGGCATCCTGCTTCCCGCGGCCCTTTCGGCACTGGGGGAGCGGTGCTGGTACCTGCCCCGCTGGCTGGGCTGGCTGCCCGGCGCCCGCGCCCGCACCGCGACCGTGGCCGGGGCCTCTCCAGCCGCTGCGCCCCTGGCTGCGCCGGCCCGCTAGAAAGGAAGTGAATTCCTTGGGATCAATGAAGAGCCACGGCGGCGGCCTGCGCGCCGTCGCCGTGGCCGCCGACGCGGCGTCGCGACGTTCGAGCGGCGGCGAGCGGTACGGCTGCTAGCGCGCACCGGAGCAACGGCACGGCAGGTGGCAGGCATGTTCGGCTGGCACGCCCTGTTCGTCACGGTCACCGGCATCGGCGCTGGCGTACTCATGGCCGCCGGCACCCTGATCGCCATCGACCGGGCGGAGACCGGCGCCCCCGTCCCCTACATCCCGCCGATCGCAGCGGCGGCCGTCATCGGCGCGGTCACGATCCTCGCCACGGCCACGGTCATGGCCTCCCTGCGGGCCATGACCGGACGACGTGGATGATCAGCCTGCCAGGAGCCGGGCAAAACGGGAGCATTCTTTTCGCTGAACAGCTCGAACTGACGCTGATGTCAGGTTAGACTCTCCGCAAACCAACCTACCTGACACGCCCGTCAGGTAAGTTCTCCCCCCGGCGGAGCGCCGCCCCCGGCTCCCGAGGATGTTCATGGTCGACGTTCGCGACAAGGCCGTGCCTGACGCAGACGCGAGCCATCCGGCACCCAAACGGCCAGTCGTGGAACGGATCGCCTGCTGGAGCGCGGGGCACCGGCTGATCGTCCTCGCGGCCTGGCTGCTGGGCGTCGGCTTGGCCGTGTTCGTGGGCCAGGTGGCCGGAGCGCCGAGCAAGCCGCAGTACGACCCCGGCCAGACTGGGCAGGCCGAACATACCCTGAATCAGCTGGGCGTGGTCACACCGCCGGCCGAGAGCGTGCTGATCCAGGAACGCCTCCCCGGGGCCACGTTCAACAGCGACCTGTCGATGCAGCAGGCCACGCAGGCGGTCGTCACCGCCCTGCGCCATCTGCCGGGGGCGGCCGAGGACATCACAACGCCGTTCGGCCCGGCCGGACGGGCACTGATCTCCCCGGACGGGCGCAGCGCGCTGGTCACCTTCCGGGTGGCCGGGCCGCATGACGTGGCCGACACGACGGTCGCCGAGGACCTGGCGGCGGTGAGCCGTGTCCAGGCCAGGTTCCCGAACCTGCTCGTGGCCGAGGCCGGGTCGGCCAGCACGGACGCTGTCGGCAACAACCTGATGAACTCCGACTTCCACAAAGCCGAGTTCACCTCGGTGCCCATAACGCTTGCCCTGCTGCTGATCGTGTTCGGTGCCCTGATCGCGGCCGGTATCCCGATCCTGCTGGCCGGCACATCGGTGATCGCGACGATCTCGGTGCTGGCCGCAGTCGGCCGGTGGCTGCCCCTCGGCCAGAGCACCTCCGAGCTTGTGCTGATCCTCGGCATGGCCGTCGGCGTCGACTACTCCTTGTTCTACCTTCGCCGCGAGCGCGAGGAACGGGCCAAAGGGAAGTCGTTCGCTGATGCGCTGCAGATCGCCGCCGCGACCTCGGGCCGCGCGATCGTGGTCTCCGGGCTGACCGTGATGATCTCGCTGGCCGGCCTGTTCCTCACCGGGATCGACCTGTTCACGGGCATGGCCTACGGAACGATCCCGGTGGTCGGGATCGCCGTCGCCGCGTCGCTCACGCTGCTGCCCGCGCTCCTGTCGCTGCTGGGCAAGTGGGCCGACCGCGGCCGCCTCCCGGTGCTCGGCCGCCGCCAGACCGCTGCCCGCCCGTCGCGGCTGTGGGAGAAGGTCGTGCGCCAGGTGGTGCGCCACCCGCTCCGGTGGGGCGCAGCAGCGGTGCTCACCCTGATCGTGATCGCCTCGCCGGTGGTGGGCATGCGCATCGGCAGCCCGCCGATTGACCTGCCCAACAACCTGCCGTCAGTGCAGACCCTCGACCGGATCTCGGCCGCTTTCCCGGGCCGCCCGGCACCGGCCGAGGTCGTCATCACCGGTCAGAACCTGACGAGCCGGGCCATGCGGAGCGCTGTGACCGCCCTGGAGGGCCGGTCGTCCGCCACCGGCCAGCTTCAGCCACCGATCACGGCGGCCACGGTCGCTGGCGGCCGCGCGCTGATCGTCCAGGTACCGCTGGCCGGAGACGGGTCGGACCCGGTGTCGGTCGCCGCCCTGCGGACCCTGCGCAACAAGGTGCTCCCGGCCACGATCGGACGGGTGCCCGGGGTCACGTACGTGGTGGGCGGGTATACGGCCGCCGCCGCCGACTGGAGTTCGGTGCTCGACGCCCGCACACCGATCGTGCTCGCTGTGGCGGCCGCGCTGGCGTTCATCGTGCTGCTGATGGCATTCCGGTCGCTCACGTTGCCGATTGTCTCGATTGGGCTCAACTTGCTGTCGGTCGGAGCGGCCTGCGGCCTCATGGTCTGGGTCTTCCAGGACGGGAACCTGCAGGGACTGCTCGGGTTCACAAGCTACGGCGCGGTCTCGCAATGGGTGCCGCTGTTCACGTTCGTACTCTTGTTCGGATTGAGCATGGACTACCACGTCTTCATCCTCAGCCGGATCCGAGAACGCCGGGCCGGAGGCGCGACCACGCCCGAGGCCATCATCGGCGGGATCGCTGGCAGTGCCGGCGTGGTCACCAGCGCCGCTGTGATCATGGTCGCGGTGTTCTCCATCTTCGCTACGCTGTCATTCATCGACGTCAAGATGCTCGGCGTGGGTCTGGCGTTCGCTGTGCTGATCGACGCGACGCTCGTGCGCGGCATCCTGGTGCCCGCAGCGATGACCGCGCTCGGCGAGCGCTGCTGGTACCTGCCGCGGGGGCTGGCCTGGCTGCCTACCTTGATGGCCGAGGGCGGTGCCGGGGAGCGTTCCTTCCCCACGACCTCGACCTGGTGGCCACGGCCGGTGCGGCGCACGCTGGCTCCCCGCCCGGCGGCAGTCCCGTTGGCGGTGGCGGTGCCCGTGCCGGTCCCGGTGCCGGCGGTCAAGGCGGTGGCGGCCCCGGAGGGGGCTGATTAGCGGTCGCAGTCACTGGGCCTGGGGAGCGGAGGAGCAGCTGCCCAGTGCCGGCGAGCTGCGCGCGACCGCCGAGGTCATGGCGAGCGTTCTGGGGTTCGCCCTGCCGCCAGACACCGAGCAGCCGGTCCCAATCGAGCGGGCGCGCCTGCCACAGCCACGGCTGACGCCGCCGGCCGATCTCGCAGCGATCTGCTCGGCCGGCCCCCACGACCGCGCGACACACTCCCACGGGCAGTCCTACCGTGACCTGATCCGTGCCTTCCGCGGCCAGTTCGACCACGTCCCTGACGTGGTGGCCCGGCCCGCATCTGATGACGAGGTCGAGGCGCTGCTCAGCTGGTGCGCGGGGGCAGGCGCGGCCGCGATCCCGTACGGCGGTGGCACCAGCGTGGTCGGCGGGGTCGAGCCCGCCGTCGGCGATGGGTACGCGGGCGTGGTCAGCATCGACATGTCCCGCATGGACCGGCTCGTCGAGGTCGACGCCACCTCGGGTGCCGCGCTGGCCGAGGCCGGGGCCACAGGCCCCCGGCTGAATGCCCAGCTGGCGGAGCACGGGCGGACGTTCCGCCACTTCCCGCAGTCGTGGGAACTGTCCACGCTCGGTGGCTGGATCGCGACCCGCGCCGGGGGACACTACGCCACGCTGCACACCCGCATCGACGACTTCGTGGAGTCGGTCCGGGCGGTCACCCCGGCCGGCATCTGGGAATCGCGCCGACTGCCGGCGTCGGGTGCGGGGATCTCCCCGGACCGGATGCTGCTCGGCTCCGAGGGCATTCTCGGCGTGATCACCAAGGCGTGGATCAGGGTCCAGCGCCCGCCGGTGTACCGCGCCCGGGCGACTGTGCGGTTCGGGTCCTTCGCCGCCGGCGCCGGCGCCGTGCGCGAGATCGTCGGCTCTGGCCTCTACCCGGCCGGGTGCCGCCTGCTGGACCCGGCGGAGGCCAGGCTGGCCGCCGGCGGCGACGGCAGCAGTGCCCACCTGGTCCTCGGCTTCGAGTCAGCGGACCGGCCGGTGCGGGCCGAGCTCGACGCGGCGCTGGCGATCGCCGCTGCCAGCGGCGGGACCTGGGGCGAGGTCCGGGAGAACAGCGCCGCCGCGCGTCCCGCTGGCCCGGGCGACCCGTGGCGGGACACGTTCCTGCGCATGCCGTACCTGCGCAACGCTTACCCGGCGCTCGGGATCCTGGCCGAGACCTTCGAGACCGCGATCACCTGGGACGCTTTTCCCGCGTTCCACGCAGCAGTGCTCGGGGCGGCCACCGAAGCCGCGCGGTCGGTGTCCGGCCAGGCGGTCGTCACCTGCAGGCTTGCTTTCGCCTACCCGGACGGTGCGGCCCCGTACTACACAGTGCTCGCTCCAGCCCGGCGCGGCGAGGAGACCGGGCAGTGGGAGGCGATCAAGCAGGCCGCGTCCAGCGCGGTGCTGGCCGCTGGCGGCACGATCACCCACCATCACGCTGTCGGCCGCGATCACCGGCCGTGGTACGACCGGCAGCGGCCGGACCCGTTCGCCGCAGCACTGCGCGCGGCCAAGGCCGCTGTCGACCCGGCAGGCATCCTCAATCCCGGCGTGCTGATCGACCCCCGCTAGAATTCCTGCCATGGGTATCGCAATCACGCGCATGCGCACCGCCTGACGGCGGCGCAAGCCCAGACTCGGTAACCGAGGCGTTCAGGGGATTCAGGTGAGTCACCCCCTGGGACGCCCCCCGAGGCATGTGTATAGCGAGCCGCCGGCACAACCCGTCCGGCGTCCGCTCGCGCCCCTGGCTCTGTGGCGCCGGCACAACCAAGCCCACAGGAGCAAGGATGAACGATTCCCAGTACGTCCGGCAGCAGCGCCGAACCCGCTCAGCGCGTACCCGCCCGCAGCCACCCTACGTGCCGGTGTCCCGGCCGGGCGGCCCCCACGAGCTGGGACAGAACTGGCTTGCCGACCATCGTTTCCCGGCTGAGATGGCCGAGATCCTCAGGCACGCGCCTCCGCAGGAGGTCCTGGAACTCGGGGCCGGCAACGGCGCCATCACCCGCGCGCTCGTCGCCGCCGGGTTCCGGGTCACCGCACTGGAAATCGACCCGCGGTGCGCCGCCAGGCTGCGGAGGACGTTCGCAGGGCAGGCGGCGATTGTCGAGGCCGACGTGCCGCGTCCGTCAGTGGACGGCGGGATCCTGCTGGTCCGGCGGCGGGCGGTGCCACTGGTCCGGGCGAGCGAGCGCAGGTCCTACCAGGACCTGGTCCGCGTCGCGTTCACGGGCTCGGGCCGCGGGCTGCCTGGCATCCTGCACGGCCACCTGCCGCAGCGAGCCATCAGGGACTGGATGGCAGCCGCCGCGATCGGCCCGCGAGCCCTGCCGCGTGACGTTCCCGCCAGGCAGTGGGCGTCGCTGCACGAGTCCCTGCGCGAGTCACTGCCCGACCGTAGGCGCAGGCCCGCCGGGCGCAGTCCTACGGAAGGGTGAGGATTTCGTACCCGTCGGCTGTGACCACGAGCGTGTGCTCGAACTGAGCTGTGCGCTTGCGGTCCTTGGTGACCGCGGTCCAGCCGTCGGGCCAGATGTCGTACGCGATCGTGCCCAGCGTGAGCATCGGCTCGATCGTGAACGTCAGCCCTTCCTCCATGATCCCGGTGACGTTCGGGTCGTCGAAGTGCGGGATGATCAGGCCCGAGTGGAAGGTTGTGCCGATGCCGTGCCCGGTGAAGTCGCGCACGACGCCGTACCCGAACCGGCGCGCATACGACTCGATCACGCGGCCGATCACGTTCAGCGGACGGCCCGGGGCAACGGCGCGGATGCCGCGCATCATGGCCTCATGGGTGCGCTCGATGAGCAGCCGGGATTCCTCGTCGACGTTCCCGGCGGGGAACGTCGCGTTGGTGTCACCGTGCACGCCGCCGATGAACGCGGTGATGTCGATGTTGACGATGTCCCCGTCGTCGATCACGGTGTCGTCGGGGATCCCGTGGCAGATCACCTCATTGAGCGAGGTGCACAGCGACTTGGGGTAGCCCCGGTATCCCAGCGTGCTCGGGTAGGCGCCATGGTCGAGCATGAACTCGTGCCCAACCCGGTCCAGCTCATCGGTGGTCACGCCCGGCTCGATGTGCTTGCCCACTTCGGCCAGCGCCTGCGCCGCGATGCGCCCGGCGACCCGCATGCGCTCGATCGTCTCCGGATCCTTAACGTCAAGCTCTCCAGTCCGCGGGCGTTTCTTGCCCACGTACTCCGGGACGGCGATGTGCGCTGGCACCTGCCGCAGAGGTGATATCCGGCCGGGGTGGAGCATGGTAGCCATGCTCTGCGAGTCTAGATGCCATGAGCAATAACGAGGGCCGCTGGTGGTACTGCCTCAGGCACAACCGCGTGGAACACGACGAGACCTGCCCAGGGAAGGACAGGCTCGGCCCGTACCGGACGGAAGACGAGGCCGCCCATGCCCTGGAGACCGTTAAGAAAAGGAACGAGGAGTGGGACGCGGCTGACGGCCGCTGATGATCGCTAAGGTGGTGGCCACGAGCAGATCCTCGCCGGTTGCGGGGCGGAGGCCGTCGGGCCGGCCAGCGAAGTAGCGTTCAGCGAGCTCGCTGGACGGCACGTGGCGGGCGCGGGCGAACCCGGCGTCGATGGCCGCTGCCACTATCTCGTCCGGGCTGTAGAAGCTGATAAACGGCGTGCCAGCGGCCTGCGCTCCCCGGGCGGCCCACTGCCGTCGCGTGCGGTCCTCGTCATCGAGGAACTCGTCCGGGAGCTGGAACGTCATGACCAGCGTCGAGCCGCGGGCGAGGCCGGCGATCTGGCGCAGGGTGGCCGCGTTGGCATCCCGGGTGAGGTACATGGAAACCCCGGTCGAGGCGACCACCGCCGGCTCGCCGGGATCGAAGCCGGCCTCAGCCAGCCGCGCCCACCAGGATCCCGTCTCCTCGAAGTCGACGGGCACCAGCCGTAGCCAGCTGGGCACTCCGTAGCCCAGGTCGGTCAGCCGCTGGCGCTTCCACGCCTGCGGGCCGGGCTGGTCGGCCTCGAACACCAGCAGCCGGGCGGCGATGTCCGGTTTGCGCTGGGCAAAGGTGTCCAGGCCGGCTCCAAGCAGGACGTACTGGCCGACGCCCCGGTCGGCCTGCTCGGTCAGCAGGTCTTCGATGAACCGGGCTCGGGCCACGATGCCCGCCCGGAACGTGCTGGTGCCGACCGGGTCCATGTCCGGGCGCTGCTGCCAGCCATCGTCGGGGGCCGCCAGCCGCAGGCCGATCTCGTCGTCCAGCACGTGCGGCGGCGGGTCGAGGAGGACATGCATCGCCCGCCACAGGGCGACCCGCACCGCTGTGTGGTCCGGAGCTGCCTCGCTCTGCCCATCTGTCATGTGACCTCCTGTCATGTCATCTGCCATGTGACGTGCCTCTCCTCGATCGAGTCGAGCCCTTTGCCCCGGTATATCCGGTATTTGAGTGATGCTAGTATTCTAGCATCATAGCCTCACTGGCGGCGTCCGGCGGACTGGCTGTCGCTTCGCGCGGGCATCGAAGGTGATCGCCAAGTGCGTCGGCAGGTGCCGTCGGCACGGAGCCCCCTACCCGGTAAAGTTTTGTGGGAGCGGCCGGAATGGCCGAGAGGGGCGTGAGCGTGACCGAGGATCGTCCGGGCCAGGAGCTGCCGCCAGCTGCCGAGTCGCGGATGGCCGAGATCCGGCGCAGCGGCACCTGGGGATCGGCGCTCTCGGCCGACGAGTTCACCGCGATAAGGTCCGTCGGGTTCGAGCCGGTCGGCCAGGTGCTCGGCGCTGCCGTGTACAACATCGGGTACACCGGCGGATGGGCCTGCCCGGGAGCCTGGTCTGGCTATGGCGGCTTCGCTACGCCTTACCGCAGTGTCACCGCGGTGTCCGGCACCGGCTCCATTGGCTCGTTCGGGCCCATGGTGCAGACGCTGTACCAGGCCCGGCACAAGGCGATCGACCGGATGACCGAGGAGTGCGCTGAGCTGGGCGGGCATGGCGTGGTCGGGGTACAGCTGACCATCGGGGCGTTCCCTGCCGGCGGGCTGGAGTTCAAGGCGATCGGCACAGCGGTGCGCGCCCCCGGCGGGGTCAAGCTGCGGCACCCGTTCACGTCCGACCTGTCGGGCCAGGACTTCGCCAAGCTGATCATGGCGGGCTGGGTGCCGGTGAGCCTCGCGCTCGGCATCTCTATCGGCGCGCGGCACGACGACTGGATGACGATCAACCAGACCCGGTGGGGCAGCGGCAACGCCGAGGTGGCCGGTTTCACCGAGCTGGTGAACCAGACCAGGCACGACGCGCGCGGCCAACTGGACCGCGACATGACCAAGATGGGCGCGAGCGGCGTCGTGGTGAAAGACATGGACATGCGGGTCCGGGAACGGGAGTGCCCCATGCAGGAGCATGGGCGGGATCACATCGTGGAGGTCACGATCATCGGTACGGCCACCACCCAGTTCACCCGCCAGGATCACGGCCTGGCCGGCGACGGCCGCCGGGCCGGAAGCCTGGCGATCCTGTCCCTTGACCCGCAGCGGCGCCAGGCGGCGCGGGTGAAGCTTGGGCGCTGAGCGCCCCATAACGGGCCATGATGGGAGCACAATGACCGACCAGACAACCACCGACGTCGATCTCACCGGCGTCCCGCAGGACGCCATGCGGCGGCTCGCCGAGCTGCGGCCAGGCAAGCCCGGCGCCATCTTCACCTCCGACCTGTCGGTGAACGAGTTCCTGCTGGTGCGCGAGGTCGGGTTCCGCCCGCTTGGCCTGGTTCTGGGCAGCTCGATCTATCACGTCGGCCTGCAGTTCGGCCGCTGGGGCAAGAACCAGGAGCTCGACGTGCTGTCCCAGGCGATGTACCACGCGCGGGAGCTGGCGATGAGCCGGATGGAAGCCGAGGCCCAGGCGCTCGGCGCCGACGGGGTAGTTGGCGTGCGGCTTGATGTGGAGCTGAAGGAGTTCGGTGCTGACATCGCTGAGTTCATCGCGGTCGGCACGGCGGTGCACGCCGAGCCGGACGCTGGCGGCGGGGGAGTGAAGAACTGGCGCAACAACAAGAACCTGCCGTTCACCTCCGACCTGTCCGGCCAGGACTTCTGGACCCTCATCCGCGCGGGTTACGCCCCGCTCGGCATGGTGATGGGCACGTGTGTCTACCACATAGCGCACCAGCGGATGGGCGCCAAGATGGGCAACATCGGCCGTAACGTCGAACTCGAGCAGTTCACCCAGGCTCTGTACGACGCCCGGGAGCTGGCGATGTCCCGGATGCAGAAGGAGGCCGAGGACCTGCACGCCGAGGGCATCGTCGGCGTCCAACTGCGGCAGCACAGCCACACCTGGGGCTCCCACACGACCGAGTTCTTCGCGATCGGCACCGCGGTCCGCCCGCTCCGCGAAGACCACGTCATCGAGCGCCCCACCATGGTCCTGAGCCTCGATAGCTAACGCGCCTTTGGCGCGTTAGCTATCGAGGCGTTTCATTTGCGCCTCCGGCGCGCTGGGCCCGTTGTCCTTCCCTCGGTCGCTCGAAGCCTTTGGCTTCTCGCTCCTCAGTACAGGACAACGGCGCGCGCCTTTGGCGCGGGAGGGGTTACGAGCCGCTCACGGTGTCTAGGAGGCGGGCCAGGCGGCTGCGGAGGCCGGGGCGTGCTGCGGTCGGCTCGCCGGCTGCGGCGCTGACCAGGTGCTGAGCGGCGTCGAAGGAGACTGGGGCCAGGCCGGGCGGGACCGCGAACGATTCGTGCGCCATGTCGTCGAGTTCCGGGTCGCCCGCGTCCATCGCCAGGATGGTCGCGCCGACCTTCCGCGCGTCCTGTACCCGCTCCAGCAGCGGCGGCGGAGCCACCTCGGAGCTGACCACGAAGAGCGTCTCACCCCGGCGGGCCGCCTGGATACGTTCAAGCCCTATTCGCAGGTGCGGAGGCGCGTCGGCTGGCGGCTTCCATCGCACGAGCGTGGGCGCCAGGCCAGGCACCCGGGCGATACGGCTTTCCTGATCCAGGTGCGCCGCGAGGTGCCAGGGCTCTTCGTCCGGGGTGCCGACGATCAGCAACCCGCCCGGTGTCCGCGGGGCAGCGCCGCGCAGCGCCCGCGCGAACGAACGGGCGCGCCCCAGCCATGAACTGCTGCCCAGCAGCATCCGCAGCGCTGTGACCTGGTCGGCGTCCACCGCTCCATACTGCCTGTCCGCCCGGCAGCGCGCAGGCAAATCGTGATCAGACGGCTACTCCGCGCTGATAGCGAGACGGCCGGAGAGCGCGGCTGCGGGACGGTCTGACAGGATCGGGGCGTGGCTATGACGCAGGAAATTGCCGATGAAGCTGCCCGTCTAACCGTCGGGATCCTCGGCGGCACCGGGGATCAGGGGCGCGGACTGGGCCTGAGGCTGGCCGCGGCCGGGAACCGGGTGATCATCGGCTCGCGCCAGTCCGGGCGCGCGGCGGACGCGGCTGCCTCCATCGGCTCCGCGTCCCTTGTGACTGGCGCGACGAACCATGAGGTCGCCCGGGACGCTGACCTGGTGATCGCGGCTGTGCCCTGGGAAGGTCACGCCGACCTGCTGGCCCAGCTGACTGGCCCGCTCGAGGGCAAGATCGTGGTTGACTGCGTGAACCCGATGGCGTTCGACTCCCACGGCGCTTACCCGGTCCCGGTGCCGGAGGGGAGCGCGGCGCAGCAGGCGGCGGCGGTGCTGCCTGGCAGCACGGTGGTCGGCGCGTTCCACCATCTGTCGGCCACGCTGCTGCTCGACCCCGAGGTCACCGACCTGGGCCAGGACGTGATGGTGCTCGGTGACAACCGGCACGCCACCGACCTCGTGCAGGCTCTGGCCGGGCGGATCCCCGGGGTGCGCGGCGTCTACGCCGGCCGGCTGCGCAACTGCGGCCAGGTGGAGGCGCTGACCTGCAACCTGGTCTCGGTGAACCGCCGCTACAAGGCCCACGCCGGCCTGCGCGTCACCGACATCTAGTCAGACCGGTCAGCTGTACGAGTGGTCCTCGTCGGGGAAGGTGCCGGCCACGACCTCCTGGGCGTAGGCCTGCACCGCTGACCGCAGCACCCCGGCGACGTCCGCGTACCGCTTCACAAACCGTGGCGCCCGCGGCGAGAGGCCCGCCATGTCCTGCCAGACCAGCACCTGGGCGTCGCACCCGGCCCCGGCGCCGATGCCGATCGTCGGGATCGACAGGCTGGCGGTCACCCGCGCGGCCAGGTCGGCCGGCACGGCCTCGAGCACTACCGAGAACGCGCCTGCTGCCTGCAGTGCCTTGGCGTCCTGCAGCAGCCGGTCGCCGTCCTCACCGCGGCCTTGTACCCGGAACCCGCCGAAGGCGTTGACCGACTGCGGCGTCAGGCCAAGGTGGGCCATCACCGGGATGCCCGCCGCCACCAGGTCCTCGACCTGGCGGACCACCCGGTACCCGCCCTCCAGCTTGACCGCGTGCGCCCCGGCCTCCTTCAGGAACCTGCTGGCGGCGGCCAGGGCTTCGGACGGTGATCCCTGGTAGGAGCCGAACGGCAGGTCGGCGACGACCATCGCCCTGCTGGTGCCGCGGACCACCGCGGCGGTGAGCGGGATCAGCTCGTCGACGGTCACCGGGATCGTGGTCTCATGGCCATAGACCACCATCCCGGCTGAGTCGCCCACAAGCAGCACCGGGATGCCGGCGTCGTCGAAGACCCGCGCGGTCAGCGCGTCGTAAGCGGTCAGCATCGGCCACCGCTCGCCGCGGGCCTTGGCCGCGGCGATGTCGCGGACCGTGACCCGGCGCGACGTGCGCCCGCCGTACAGCGGCTCCGGTGCCGTGGTCCGCGCACCCGTCGCGGCCGTGCCAGAATCGCCTGCAGCTGCAGTCATGGGGAACCTCCAGGCCTCGAGGCACCCCTGCGGCGTCCCCGGGCATCTCCGATCATCCCACGCCCCGGCCAGGAGGAACAGCGTCCAACCTGCGCGGCTCGCGCCGCGACCCGCCCCGCCCCGCCCGCGCCGCGACCCGCCCCGCCCGCGCCACGATGATCATCCTCGTGGTTGAACCGTTAGTGGCGTTATCACGCCACCAAACTCACTTTCATCCTCGGCGAGTGACCTGCGGGGAGTGGAACGGCTCGCGCCAGCGGTTCGTGATCGGGAGCCGGCGGTCCCGGCCGAAGTTCTTGGGCGAGATCTTCGGGCCGGGCGGGTACTGCCGGCGCTTGTACTCGGCCGTGTCCACCATCCGGATCACCCGCTCGACCAGCTGCGGGTCATGGCCGGCCGCGACCAGCTCGGCTGCTCCCATGTCACGCTCGACGTAGTCGTCGAGCAGCGCGTCCAGCACCCCGTAGTCGGGGAGCGTGTCGGTGTCCATCTGCCCGGGTGCCAGCTCGGCGCTCGGTGGCTTGGTAATCGAGTTCTCCGGGATAGGCGGGGTCTCGCCGCGGCTCGTGGCCTGCCGGTTGCGCCACCGGGCCAGCTCCCAGACCAGTGTCTTGGGCACGTCCTTGA
>Ga0335074_10001740_pt1 | contig 29398 bp, 28 predicted proteins | sample Lox_Sample_23_FD_206715 | JGI IMG/M metagenome (GOLD analysis project Ga0335074, IMG submission 206715) | Soil microbial communities from Loxahatchee National Wildlife Refuge, Florida, United States - Lox_Sample_2.3 | ecosystem: Environmental > Terrestrial > Soil > Wetlands | place: USA... | reverse complement strand
AAAATCCATTTAATCAGATGGGTGCAGTTCCACTATTATTTTCAAATTGTTTTTCCCGTTTAGAATTAATTATTTTACTATAGATATGATATAATATATAAAGAGAGAGACGAATAGTGGAACTGCGGTGCCACCTAAAGAAGGATAGCGAGAAGAGGATTTGAACCTCTGTTCTCCGGGTTATGAGCCCGGCGGGCACTCCAGGCTACCCTATCTCGCTATGCATAGTAGATTAGAAACAACATAATATAAACCATAAAGGCTGCTGCCTGCTGCGCTAACTTTCAGTCAAAGATTTTATTTGTAATGTTTATATATCAGAAATGACTATGTCATAGGTATCCCGCCAGAACCATAGATGTCGCAAAATAACAATCCATGATTGTAATATTGTTAAAATTTGTTACATTTATATATGAGGTGTGGTATAATACTATTGGAATAAGGTGACCCACGTGCCAAATCGCAAATCAAAAACCTCCAAAAACACTAAGAAATCAAACTTGAAAAAGACCGCGCCAAAGCTTAAGATTAAGGCAAGGTCGGTAAAAGCGCCAAAAACACTTAAAAAGCCGAAGATGACGAAGGCAGAGATTAAGAAGGGAGAGGAACAGCTGGAGCAGCAAAGGCAAGTTGAGGAATCAAGGGAAACCGCGGTAATGCTTGAAAACAGGGCATTCATGGAGCACATCGACACGAAAGTGGGCCATAATACAACAGAGATACTCAAATCATTGGTGAAGGCGCCCAAGACGGATGAAGACATAGCGACGCAGCTAAACATGAAGGTAAATGATGTGAGAAGGACGCTAAACATAATGAACAGCTACAGCATAGTAAGGTACGATGTAAACAAGGACAGCAAAGGCTGGCTCATATTCAAGTGGAAGCTCAACCAGGAAAAGCTCAAGGACTACATAAGCAAGATGGAAGCTGAAATGACCGCGGTAGAGGAGCCAACACTGCAGAGCAACTGCAACGACTTCTTCATATGCAAGAAATGCTATACGAGCCAGAAGGTAGTGCTGCCTTTCGACTCGGCGTTCGAGTCGGGGTTCAACTGCGACTCATGCGGCAAGCCGTACACAATACTGAACCGCAATGAAGTAGTGGAACTTTTCAAGACCCAGAAATAATCAGGAAACACCAAGGCCGTTGAAAAACAGCACAAGTTTCTTTATTGCTCCTGAAGTTTTTAGCGTGTAGAATCCGATCTTCCTACCCTGCATGTTTTTAACGAAAGACAGCGCAATCATGACTCCATTTTCATAGCCCCTGTTCACCTTGATTACAAAGAACCTATCCCCAAGCCCCGAAACGATCCTTATGCCCGCCTTGGCATACTCAAGAGAGCCGATCTCGCCCCTTATAGAGTCGAGGAGCGCATTTGAAAATGAGGCATCCGTAACATTCACGCTACCTGAGGATTCCACAAGCACGTACCTGCTCTTGGCCCTGGTTATCATAGTATGTCGCCTCCAAACAGGTCCTGCTTGTCGCTCTTCCTAAACATGAAATCTGCAAGCCCTGCCATCTGCGCCGCGGAAAGAAGCTGGTATGGCTGTTCTGCAAGCGAGACCAACCTGACAGGAGCCTTAAACTTGTGGGCATACATGATTATCTTACGCATCCTTCCCGCCCTTGAACTCCTCTCCCTCTCGCTCACTTCGAGAAGTTGCGCCAAGGGCACAAAAATCGTCTTTCCAGACTCAGCTGCCTTCTTTGCAACCCTCTTTGCAAACTCATTGTCCCTGAATATTATGCCCTTGACGTCCCTGCTTCTTAGCGCTGAAAACAGGACCCCCGGATCCTTGCTTATGACAATTTGTGGGACATGCCTGTTGTCCGGCCTTTCAAATATCCAGACATCCTTGCCTGCAGCGTATATTTTCTTATAGCCGAGCCTTCTGGAGAGTTTGCCATCAACTTCGAATGACGCCAGATCAAAATATACCATCGCATACCTTGCTTCATATGAGAAATGTGATTATGCTCCCTGCGCCTTGTAGATCTCAGTTATCTTCTCGCTGAGCTGCTTCTCTCTTGACTTGAGCTCGTCAAACTGCTTTGTAATAGATTTTATCCTTGTATCGGCAAGCTCCGACCTGTCCTTAAGGTCGGTTACCGCCTTTTCCTTGGTAGTCTCTATGATTATCCCGCCAACGCTCATGAATACCTTTCCCGAGGAACCACTGACCTCTTGATGGGCCCTCTCCAAGTCCACCTTCTGCGCCTTTAGCTGCTCTAGCTGGATGGCAAATATGCGCATCTGCTCCTGCACCATCTGGTAATCTCTTATCATCTTCTCGATGTCCTTCTCTTCGGGCTGTTGTGCCATACAATCACTTATATAAATTTAGGATAATATTAGTAATAACCTTCAGTAATATAACTTTATGTTCATAGTACATTCAAGGTGATCCCCTGGACCTTAATGAAGCTTCACTAATAGAAAACGAGATGACACTGAGGAATCTCAGGCTTACTGGAGAGGTACTTGAGACCAGAAGGTCCGCAATAAGGTGGCTCGCGCTCTCATTGGGCATAATAAATCCAGGAGAGTCAAGGCTCAGCTCGCTTGCGGTACTCGATGCGCTGCTGCATTTCCAGTTCATAAAGAACACGGACCCTACAGTCAAGGACCTTACGGACTACATAAACGCCAACTGGGAGGAGATAAACGAGAAGACGCTAAGGTATCATCTGCTTAGGATGAAAAAGATGGGCTTTGTGGAGAATTCAGGCGGCAAGTTCTACTTCAAGCCCCCAAACACCGGGGACAGGTTTGACCCGAACAATTGGGCGATGCACGTATTCGAGCTGAATTATACAAATATAGCAGACAAGGTAAGTCAAGTAATAAAGGATATTAAAAACAAATCGGGTTGAATTGATGATAAAAGAGAGATATATCTGGGCAATATTTTTAGTGATAATAATTCTGGTGGCCGTGTACTTCAGGTTTTATTACCAGCCGGCATTAGCGCTTAACGTCAGCATGCCTAACCTTGCTTCAAGGACAATCTACCCTTACCAACCAGTAGGCATCCCAATATCTGTTTCAAACACAGGCTCATCCCCAATAAGCAACCTTTCCTTCGGTCTATACATAAATGGCAACATCAGCAGGGTTTACAAAATCTCGATACCGCAGGGCAAAACAGCAAACCTACAGTATAATTACACCCCTGTATCTGGCGGCACATTCTCGGTGTCCTTCGTGGCCGACCCAAACAAGCTCTACAATATAGTAAACAGGCAAAATGCACAGGCAAGCACAACATTCACGGTCTCGAACGCGGAGAAACCAGAACCATATGTAAATTTCGTCAAGGGGTACAGCGGCGAGGACATGTTCCTTTTCAGCGTCCTTGGATACGAGTCGAGCATACTGTATGACAACTTCACAAGGTACCTTTACCTGTCACAGTCGTCCCAGATCAACGACTTACTGTATCCTGCAATAGATGTGTACTCGCAGTACATAAGCCAGATAGCAGTGGCGCATGCTTACTATCAAAACTACACGCTCGTATCGGTATGGATGAACGGGTATCTTTCGCCAAACTCTCTGTACGAAGTCGCACTTGGCAAGGACCTTAACGTCACATACAACAACAATGTGTCATTTGTAGACTTCGGAAACGGCACCACACTGTGCAGCTGGTACTCCGACGGCTGGGTCAAGACCATATCGGTCATAGATGGCATGTCGTGCACGGCATTTCTTAATGACACACACAATACTTTCAACTACAGCAACCTCTACTTCAGCCTGAAAAACAGGAACGCATCAGTGCTAAACTATTCAGGGTACAACAGTAATCTCACCTACGCTGGGGACCTGGCAATCAAAAACGACTCGGTGATATACGAAAGCCTGTTCAATGAAAATAACATAAGCAACATATGCTACGACAATGTACTGAATATAAGCAATGTCTCATACTGCAGTTCTACCATGCTGCAAGGAAACGTGCTAGTCAATCAGGTAACTAGAATAATTGGGGACAACCAGATAAACATACTATCGCTTTCAGGTTCATCGGAATGGAGCCCCGGCTATAATTATTCATTAAAGCTTGCCGGCGAATACAAGCTGGGCGGCGAGAACCTGACATTTGTCTCTGCTTATGCCAACACCTGCAACTTCTCCGAGAATGTCACGTGCTCCAACCCGACTCTAATAACAACGCCGTCCAATACGATCGATATAGGCGCAACGATAACCAACAAGTACAGCGGCGCGCTGGTGCTTAACGGCTTCTCATGCTCTGCAGGCGGAAATACTATAGCAACCCATCTGAGCAACACCATACTTCCAGGCAGGAACCTCTCCATAGAGACACCATGCTATTACAATGGCACAAAAATCGAGGGTAGCCTGTATGGCGTTCTCCTGTCGTTGGAATTGAACTACACTTACGGTAAGACGACCAATGTTTCCAGCGGGCTTGCCGAAGTGCTTAAGTAAGCCTTGGTCTTTATGCCATCAAGCCCATACGAGTTATTCCTCACAAAGTTCGAGAACTTCACCGAAATCCAGAAGCTTTCCATAGGGCCTATAGAGCAGGGGGAAAACTGCATCATAACCGCCCCTACGGGAAGCGGAAAGACCGAAGCTGCGATACTTCCTGTGTTGAATAGGATCTCTAAAGACAAGAACAAGGCTGGCATATATGCGCTATATGTTACCCCTCTAAGGGCGCTGAACAGGGATCTGGTAAAGAGGCTCGAGTGGCTAGGCTCGCAGCTTGGAATAAGCATAGCGGTAAGGCATGGGGACACGACCCAAAGCGAGAGGGCAAAGCAAAGGCTTAACCCGCCCCAGATGCTAATAACCACACCCGAAACGATACAGAACCTGCTGATGTCAAAAGCCCTAAGGAAAAGCCTCGAAAACCTAAAGGTGCTCATAGTAGACGAGCTGCACGAGCTATATTACAATAAAAGAGGTGCGCAGCTTTCCGTGGCACTTGAAAGGCTTGAAGAACTGTCAAAGGATTATCAGAGAATAGGAATAAGCGCAACGATAGGCGACATAGATGAAGCTGCAAGGTTCCTGTTCAATGAAAGGAAAAGGAAGCTCATAGCATCGCCGCTCAAGAAGCAGATCGAGATAGCCGTGGAGATGCCCACAAAGCCCGAAAAGGATGACAAGGACTTCAGGCTGTCTTTCGGCTTGGACTTGCAGGCATATGCAAGGATATTGCGCGTTGCAGAAATAATAAGGGAATCAAACGCAGCCATAGTCTTTTCCAATACAAGGCAGGCTGTAGAGTCGCTTGGCAGCAAGCTCATCCAGCTCGAAAAGGCGCAAGGCTTCGGAAAGGTTGGTATACACCATAGCTCGATCAACAAGGAGGAAAGGGTGGTAATAGAGAATGCGTTCAAGAAAGGAGAGCTTAAGGCGATAATAGCAACAAGCTCTCTAGAGCTTGGAATAGATGTAGGCAAGGTGGACGTTGTGGTTCAATACGGCTCGCCCAGGCAGGTGACAAGGCTTATACAAAGGGTAGGACGGGGCGGCCACAGGGAAACAACCAAATCAACCGGTATAGTAATAGTGCACAATGAGCTTGACTGCCTTGAGTCTGTTGCTATATCCGAATCCGCGCTGCATCTAATGCTAGAAAAGCGCAGCGTTGAAAGGAACGCACTTGACGTTCTGGCGAATCAGATATGCGCTATGGCCATGGAGTATGGGAAGATAAGCAAGGCGCACATGCTAAGGGTGATCAAAAGATCCTATACCTATGCCACCCTAAATGACGATGATTTTGAAAGGACGTGCACACTCCTATGCGACACGCGCATAATAAAACAGGACGAAGGCAACATACAATACGGCACCAGGGGGAGGAAGTATTTCATAAATGCCATAAGCGTCATTCCAGACTCAACGCATTTTGTTGTTAAGGAGGCAATAGAAAACAAGATAATATCCACACTTGACGAGGAGTTCGTATACAGTTACATAGACCAGGGGTCGGTGTTCATAACCAAGGGGCTGCCATGGAAGGTCGTCACTATAGAGGAAGACACCATCTTTGTCGAACCAAGCGATGACATCAGCGCGGCAGTGCCTGACTGGGAGGGGGAGGACATCCCGGTTTCAAGGCAAATATCGCTGAAAGTCTGGGACTACATGCGCGAGGGTATAGCTTCACAGGACACATTAATAGAAAAGAAGACAAGGGCTCTCATCGACGCGTTCATAAACGATAACAAGAAGCATTTCCAAGCAAAGCAGAACGTAATAGTGATAGAGGAGCTGGAAAATTGCGCGATAGCGTACCTGCCGCTAGGGAAGCTGGCAAACGAGTTCATAGCAAGGACCATGGCAATAGTTGCATCATCATACGCGCGCGGCATCGTTAATGCAAGAGCTACTCCATACGCAATAATACTTGACTACAGCAATGTCGTCAGAAGACCTGAAACCAGGAAGGTGTTTGAGTCATTGAAGGGCGTAAACCTTGAAGACAGGAATTTCGTTCTTGATTCTGAACTGTTCAGGTACAAGTTTGTGCAAGCGGCTAAACTTTTCGGGGTCGTGGAGAAGAAAGTCACTATCACGAAAAGCATGGTAAACAGGCTTGTCAGTTTCTATGAGTCGTCTCCTATCCTCGATGAAACCGTAAGGGACCTTTACAAGAACTACTTCGACATGGCTGTGACACGTGACTTCATCGAAGGCATCAAGTCAGGGACCATGGCAATAGAAATTGCAAAGCCCTCCCCATCTCCAATGTCCAAGGCCGTGCTGCAATCGGTATTCAAGTACGGGGAGCTGCTTTCAACCCCTGAACGCGATACGGTTATAGACAAGCTGTTTGACAAGTTCGAGGGAAGAAACGCAAAGATGGTATGCACTTTCTGCAGCTATATATTCAATGAGAAGATAAGGGTAAAGGATACGAGCAAACTCGCCTGCCCGTCATGCAAGAGCCCTATGGTAGTAAATTACACCGAAAGCTACGAGAAACTGATAAGGAAGCGGCTTTCCCATAAGCCCTTTAATGAACAAGACAACAAGCTGTACAGGGAGATGATGAAGGAGGCAAGCCTTATCGATGCCTATGGCTACAGGGCGATAATAGCGTTATCGGTCTATGGGATAGGCGTTGAAACCGCCGTGCGCGTCCTCAAGTACATAAGAAGCGACTACAAGATGTTCTTCGCTGACGTGATCGACGCACAGAAGAACTTCATCAAAAACAGGAAGTTCTGGAAGATAGACTAAGCCTGCACGTCAGGGGCCATCAGGGCCGCGCCTACAACCCTGACTCCCGATTTGAGGTTCATGAGTTTCACCCCGCTTGCCGCCCTTCCTGTAATCCTAACCTCGCTTGAAGGGAAAGTAATGCTTACCCCCTCAGAGCTTATTAGAACGACTTTCTGGTCTCCTTTAAGGTACATGCACTTGGCAACCTTTCCTGTCTTCTGGTTTGCCTTTATGTTGATCACCCCGCTGCCACCTCTTCTCTGTTCCCTGTATTTTGCAATGTCAGTTACCTTTCCGAAGCCGTTTTCAGTGACCGTAAGTATGCTTCCGTCGTCATTTGCGGCGATTATGTTCTTTGCAGCATCCTCTTTGTGCAGCCGTATTCCCCTGACGCCTATCGCTGTTCTGCCTATGTACCTAAGGTCGGTTTCCTTGAACTTGATGGCCTTGCCGTTCATAGTAGATATTATCAGGTATTTTTCGTTCGAATACATTATGACATCCTCAACCTTGTCACCGTCATTAAGATTTATGGCCCTAACTCCATTTGCCCTTGGCTTTGAAAACAGCACGGCCTTTAGCTTCTTTATAATCCCTTTCGAGGTCAGGAAGGCTATCTTAGAGTTGCCAAACTCGTTTATGTTGAAAATGTCAATTATCTTCTCGTCTTTAGTGTCAACAATGTTGACTATGGCCTTCCCTTCGGAGTACCTGCTTCCTTCAGGGACCATATATGCCTTTACCCAGTAAGCCCTCCCAAGGTTCGTAATGCCTATCACGAAATCCTTGTTGTTGCACGTCAGTATCTGCTTCACGTAGTCACCCTCCTTCAGGTTTATCGATATTATGCCTCTTCCTCCCCTGCCCTGCTCCTTGTAATTACTGAGCCCCAGCCTTTTCACGTACCCCTTGTCCGTGAGTATTATAGTGACCTTCTCATTGCTGATCGTATCCTCATCAGCTATCCCCTCATCCTCCTCGGAGTATACGATCTCAGTCCTTCTCTCCCTGCCGAATTTTTTCTTAATCTCGGCGGTTTCATCCTTTATTATACTATCAACCTCATCCGGAGTGCTTATCACTTTCTGGTAATATGCAACCTTCGACTCGAGTTCCTTCTTTTCATCATTCAATGATGTGTTTTCAAGTCTTGTCAGCCTGCTTAGCTTCATATCTAGTATGGCATTGGCCTGCTTCTCCGAAAGGCTGTAGGTCTCCATCAGCCTGCCCCTGGCCTCCGAGACCTCAGAACTGCCCTTTATGGCCACTATTATGTCATCAATGTGGTCTATCGCTATAAGCAGACCCTCCACTATGTGAAGCCTTGCATTGGCAACATCAAGCTCGTACCTGCTCCTCCTGAGCACGACTTCCCTCCTATGGGCCAGGAACGTGTCTATTAGCTGCAGTACGTTGAGACTCTTGAGGCTCTTTCCTATTATCGCAAGGTTGATCAGCGGGAAGGTTACCTGAAGCTGTGTGTGCTTGTAAAGCATGTTGAGTATCTGCTCGCCGCTCCCCTCCTCCTTGTAGTCTATGACTATCCTTATGCCATGCTTGTCGCTTTCGTCCCTAATGTCCCTAAGCCCGACTATCTTCTTGTCCCTTGCAAGTTCCGCCATTGTCTGCATAAGGTTCGACTTGTTCACGTTGTACGGTATCTCCTTGATTATTACCCTCTTATCCTTCTCATTAATGTCAGCCTTGGCCTTTATGGTCAGCTGCCCCCTTCCAAACCTGTAGCCGTTGTAAGCATTCTGCGACATTACCGCAATGCCACCGGTTGGGAAATCCGGACCCTTGATTATGTACAGCATGTCATCGACTGTAGCCTCCTTCTTCTCAATCCTGTGTATCAGCGCATCGCATATCTCCGAAAGGTTATGTGGCGGTATGCTGGTAGCCACCCCCACGGCTATTCCTGTAGCGCCATTCACAAGAAGGTTTGGAACCTTGGATGGCAGTACGATGGGTTCGGTTTCGGTGTTGTCAAAGTTAGGGATAAAGTCAACAGTGCCTTTTTCTATGTCTTCGAGCATCTGCTCCGACAGTCTCTGCAGCCTGACTTCGGTGTACCTCATAGCGGCAGGTGGGTCGCCATCCACAGAACCAAAGTTTCCCTGCCCCTCCACAAGCATATGGTTCATCGAGAAGTCCTGCGCAAGCCTTGCAAGCGCGTCATATATTGCCGTGTCCCCGTGTGGGTGGAACTTGCCTATGACTTCTCCCACGACCCTTGCGCTCTTCTTCGTGGGCTGGTCATGGAAGTTCTTGATATTGTACATTGCGTACAGTATCCTGCGCTGCACAGGTTTAAGTCCGTCCCTTGCGTCAGGTATCGCCCTACTAATTATGACGCTCATCGCGTAGTCTATGTAGCTTGATTGAAGTTCCCCTTCAAGCGAAACCGGTATTATCTCCTGCATAATCACACATCAAGCCATTTTACCTGTTCAGCATGTTCATGGAGGAATTTTCTCCTTGGCAGAACATCTGTGCCCATGAGTATCTTGAAAAGCTCCTCGGTCCTCTGCGCATCCGCAATTGTAATCCTCTTGAGTCTTCTGGTATCGGGGTTCATTGTAGTCTCCCAAAGCTGGGTTTCATTCATTTCCCCAAGTCCCTTGTATCTTTGCAGCCCGTCAATGCCGCCAAGCTCCTTCCTCTTCGACTCGAGCTCCTCGTCGCTGTAGCAGTAGTAGGAACTCTTCCCCTTTGCCACCTTGTAAAGCGGCGGCATTGCAGCATAGACAAACCCGAGCTCTATTATCCTCTTCATGTATCTGTAGAAGAACGTAAGCAGTAGGGTTCTGATGTGGCTTCCGTCAACGTCAGCATCGGTCATGATTATTATCTTCTTGTACCTGATGTTATCGGCATTGAAGGTCTCATTTATCCCAGTGCCGAATGCAGTTATCATCGTCTTTATCTCAGTGTTGTCAAATATCCTGTCTATGCTTGCCTTCTCCACATTGAGTATCTTGCCCCTCAACGGCAATATTGCCTGGATGTTCTTGTCCCTCCCCTGCTTGCTTGAACCACCCGCACTTTGGCCCTCGACTATGAATAGCTCTGCTTTCTCAGGGTCGTCAACAATGCAGTCTGCGAGTTTTCCCGGGAGCACTGCGCCGTCGAAGATGCTCTTCTTTCTTACCATTTCCCTAGCTTTCCTTGCGCTCTCCCTTGCTGTTGCCGCGTTTATTATTTTTCCCACTATTGCGCGCGCCTCCGAAGGGTGCTCTTCCAGATACTGCGAAAGATACTGGTAAACTATCCCTTCCACGATGCTTTTTATGTAAACATTTCCAAGCTTCTCCTTCGTCTGCCCTTCAAATTCTGGGTTCTGCATAAGCACGCTTATTATCCCTGTAAGCCCCTCTCGTGTGTCATCCCCGGTTATCTTTACAGATATCTTGGCTCCGAGCTTGTTCTTGTCTATGTAGCTAAGTATTGCCCTTGTAATAGCAGAGTGAAATCCAGTAAGGTGGGCGCCCCCTTCATTCGTCTTAATGTTATTTACAAACGGTTCCATGATCTCCTCATAGGAATCCACGTATTGCAGTGCAAATTCTACCAATGTGGTGCCTTCCTGCTTCTTTGAATGTATTATGCTAGTCAGCGTAGTTACATCCTTGTCCAGGAACCTCACAAAGTCCTTTATGCCTTCAGTTGAAAGGAAGGTTTCCTCCTCGTGTGCGCTAAATCTGTCGTCAACCAGCACTATTCTCAGCCCTGGGTTTAGGAAACTCGTGTATCTTAGCCTTTCCTTCAGCAATGCAGAATCGAAAGTCATAACGCTGAATATCTCCTTGTCAGGCTTGAACTTTATGGTAGTGCCGCGCTCGGCGGTCTCTCCAAGCGTCTCCAGCCCTGTGGTGGCAAGTCCCTTGCTAAAAGACTGCCTGTAAACATGCCCGTTGCTCTTTACCGTGACCTCTGTGTACTCTGAAAGCGCATTAACTACGGTAAGCCCCACACCGTGAAGTCCCCCCGATACCTTGTAAACGTCATTGTTGAACTTGGCCCCCTTGTGCAGGGTAGTCATTATTACCTCAAGGGCGCTCTTGTTGTACTTCTCCATTGTGTCCACAGGGATTCCTCTTCCATCATCTATGACTTCTGCAATGTCGCCATCGGTATCCTGGGAAAGATGCACTATTATGTTCTTGCAGAATCCGGCACCGGCTTCATCAACGGCGTTGTCAACTACCTCATAAAGAAGGTGTATCACCCCTGCGGCCCCTGTTGACCCTATGTACATGCCCGGCCTTTTCCTAATGCCCTGGGCTCCCTCAAGCACTACTATCTTTGATGCATTGTAAATGTTCTCAGCGTCGTCCATCTGGATCAGCGATAAATTAGCTAATATAGCTCTATTTAAAAGAATATAAACCTTTTCCGACGATTATGACGTCGTAGAAATTACGACGTAATGCATCTCAAAAGTTAATTAACTATGCGGCAGGTATAATATCAGTGAACTTATGGAAAAGAAAAAGGTCATAATAATCGGTGCGGCTGGCAGGGACTTCCAGAATTTCAATACGATCTTCAGGGGCAATCAAGATTACGATGTAGTGGCCTTCACCGCAGCTCAGATACCTTTCATATCAGGAAGGCCCTATCCCAAGGAACTGAGCGGCAAAATGTACCCGAAAGGAATACCAATATACGATGAAAGCGAGCTCCCAAAGCTCATAAAGCAGGGAAAGGTAGACATATGCGTGATGGCATACAGCGACGTGCCATATCCTGATGTTATGCACAAGGCTAGTCTTGTCAATGCGTTGGGTGCCGATTTCTGGCTTGTTGCTCCAGAAAAGGCCATGCTTAAGTCAAACAAGCCCGTGATAAGCGTATGCGGTGTCAGGACTGGCGTGGGGAAGAGCCAGACATCAAGATATGTGTCCAAGTTCCTAAGAAAGGCGGGGGTCAAGGTTGCAATAATAAGGCATCCGATGCCATACGGAATACTAAAGGAGCAGATATCTGAGCGATTTGCAAAGCTCTCCGACCTTGACAAGTACAAGACAACCATAGAGGAAAGGGAGGACTACGAGCCCCACATTAAGAATGGGTTTGTTGTTTATGCCGGCGTTGATTACGGAAAGATACTAGAAAAAGCGGAAAAGGAGGCCGACGTAATACTGTGGGACGGAGGGAACAACGACGCGCCATTCTACAAGTCAGATCTATTCATAGCCATAGCCGATCCGCTTAGGGCAGGAAATGAGTTATCATACTATCCAGGCGAGACCGTAGCAAGGATGGCCGACATACTGATCATAAACAAGGTGAATTCGGCAACCAAGGAGGAGGTAGACAGAGTCAGAATGGACCTGGAAAGCATCAACCCTAACGCAAGCATAGTGCTCGCAGATTCGGTAATAACGGCTGACAATCCAAGGATAATAAAGGGTAGCAGGGCGCTACTGGTAGAGGACGGCCCTACCATCACCCATGGAGGTATGAAATTCGGCGCCGCTACAGTTGCAGCAAGGCAATATGGGGCAAAGGAGATAGTGAACGCAAAGAAGTATGCCTATGGCACGATAAAGGATGTCTTCAACAAGTACCGCGCGCTGAACAATGAACTTCCTGCCATGGGATACAGCCCAAAGCAGATAAAGGATCTTGAGGCCACTATAAATTCTGCAGACTGCGATGTGGTCATATCATCTACTCCTACCGACCTAAGAAGGATAGTCAACGTGGACAAGCCCATAGTCCAAGTCAATTACGAGCTTGCGCCGAAAAGCAAGGTATTCGATGAGATGCTTGCAAGCTTCGTAAAAAGCATAAGATGATAAATCATACGTGTTAATTATATTCTGCCTGGACCCGTAACTCAGCTTGGTTAGAGTGGCTGGCTCTTAACCAGCAAGTCGAGGGTTCAAATCCCTCCGGGTCCGCAAACAAAAATCGACGACAGATTTCGGGTTCAAATCCCGAAATCTGCCCAAGCGGAAACTCTGCTAAAATGCGGGTTCGGGGTGCATTTTGCGAGTTTCCTTCAAAGTCCGAAAACCAGGGTTCGGGGTTGGATTTTCGTGACTTTCTGCAACAGGTAGAGAACTTCAGCAAAAGTGTGCCAAAAAGCCAGTTAAATCAGGCAAGGGCGATTATCGCCAAAGTACATGCCAAACGCTTCAGAAGGCGCAGAGAACCGCGCTACGGCTCCATAAACAAGGGGTTCACCGAACTTGAGCTACAGCGCTTCCTAAGAAGCGTCAATAGCGAAAAGTTCGGCCTGTTGTTCAAATACCAGGCCTACATGGGGCTTCGAGTCGGGGAAGTCTGCCGGTTGCAGATAGGCAACATCGACTTCGACAAGCGAGAACTTACAATAAAGAGTGAAAAGTCGTCAAAGATGGACTCGCTTATCATACCGCTGGATTTATTCAAAGAAACCATAGGATACATAGCCAAAAATGAGGCTCCAATAAAGGCCTCAAACGGCTATGTATTCTTCAAAGACAATGACAATAACCATAATAAGGTTTGCCACCTAGATTCAAATTACGTTAGAAAGGTGTTTCGTGAGGTTCTCCACGAAGCAAGTCTAGATCAAGCCTACGGAACATCTGAAGAAATATACTCCAATCATAAGCCTCGTCCACTTTACAGGCTTAGCACGCATAGTCTAAGACATTATGCCATAACGAAGTTTGCCAAGTCAACGAATGGCAACGTAGTCCTGACAAGCAGATTTGCTAGACATTCCAATCCAGCTACAACAATGCGCTATATAGCGAAGGATAAGACTGAGCTATACAATAACATGGACTTCGCCTTCAATACATCTAATCTGGAGAATATCAAGCGTTTAGCTTCAAATCTAAATAAATAAGCTCATGCACAGCATCCATTCTGAATACTTTTTCCATGAAACTGAAAGAGGATTAAACATCTTGGTTTAAAAACTTCAAGCCGAATACGAAATACCATGCAAAAGCCCATAATAGCAATACCCTCTGTGCAAAGCCAATAATTTCAGAATTGCTTTCAACTGTGTACCCAAATACAGCAAGAAGTACAAGCATACCGATTCCTGCAACTATAGAATAATTTCCAAGTGCTTTCCACTTAGATTTCTTCTTAAGCTGTAATCCAATTAAGATAGCTACCGTTATCAAAGGAAGAATAACAAAGAAAAAACTCCCAACATGTATCATTCCATGAAAAGTAGTTGGTTGATTAGTGGGATCTGCAATAAAAATACCACCGACAAGAACTCCGATACCTGATACTACCAGAAGCACTCTGGCAAGTTTCAATGTTCTATGGCCAATTAGATTCGTCAATGACTTATAAAAACCAAAAGAGAATAAAACAATCAACACACCAGTTACTATAAAATTCAGATCCATGATCCAGCCATTTTGTCCATTTTCCAAATGACTTCCAATATCACTAATTGCCGAATATCCAGGTTGTATATAGCCAAGAACAGTAAGGATCCCAAGAAAGACTATCGGGACAAGCATACCTGCTAGAAGCATAACCTTAGTCTTTGATAGCATTTTTACCATCTTAAGTTAACTTTCATCTTTTATAATCTTTTCACTTTGTTTTTATCTGACATCCTAAATAATAAGCTTTTAGGAATCATTAGAAATAGTCTATGAAGTAGCATCTACAATTTCACCAAACTGGTTGATAGTCTGTTACCAAAGAATAAACTTGTACTTTTTGTAGTAATATTAACAGTTGCTATTGCTTCCCTAGTAATAACTTCTCTAATAGTTTATCTAGGTATTTATAAGGACGCTGAAATTGTATTGTCCATATTAGGGTTAGCGATAAGCATCTATATTGCTTTATATCAATATTTAAAAATACCTTTAGCGTGCCCTAGTAATCAATTAATAAACTGTAAAAAGGTACTCGACAGTAAATACTCTTTCCTTTTTGGGCAGAGAACGTCTATATTCGGAATCATATTTTTCACTGTTGAGCTAATTGCAATATTACTTTATCCCGTTTTTCTTCTCTTATTAAACTTTATTGGTTTCATTTATATTATAAAAAAGGGATACTCGCAGTCCAAAGTCGGAAGGATCTGTATTTATTGTACGGGAATATATATCATAGTAGTTACACTATTATTCTTATCTCTTATATTTGGATGAGAAAAATGAGAATATATAGGTATGATAATAAACAAATCTAATCGTGTTTTTCATATGCAAGATAAAAAAACAATAACAGAGTATTTTAGTTACATGATGCCGTACTATCAATTATTTTGGTATAGAAACAAAGACAGTTTGGCAATTCATTGGGGTTTCTGGGATCAAAACACAAAGAATCTAAATGAAGCATTAAAGAATACAAATAAATTTTTGGCTGAGAAGGCAAGAATAAAAAAGGGCGAAGTAGTACTAGACGCTGGATGTGGTGTAGGTGGAAGTAGTTTATGGCTTGCAAAGAATATAGAGGCAAAAGTAACTGGTATATCCATAAGCAAAATACAGATTAAAATGGCAAAGAAAATGGCACAGTATAATTCATTAAAAAACATAAAATTCCATGTTATGGATTATACTAAGACAAAATTCAGGAGCAACTCTTTTGACGTAATTTGGGCTGTAGAAAGTGTTTGTTATTCTGAACCTAAAGAAGACTTTTTGAAAGAATCCTATAGACTATTGAAAAAAGGAGGGCGGCTCATTATTGCTGATGGTTTCATAACAAGAGAATTAACGAGTAGAGAGAATAAAGAAGTAAATAATCTAGTAAGAGGTTTTGGGGCACAAAGCATACCACGTACTTCTGAATTCAGAAATTTATTGAGCAAAACGGGCTTTAAGAAAGTAAAATTCTGGGATAAAACAAAAAATATAATGCCATCAGCAAGGAAACTCTATAATATGGCAGTACCATCATACCCATTGACTTTATTATCTGAAAAATTGCATATCACTTCCCCTATCCTAACAAAGCACATGCTGGCTTGTCTAGCACAATATCATGTATATAAGGACGGACTAGTTAAATATGGTGTTTTTTTATGCACCAAATAAAGAACCTATTCTTTGTTAAGATACAATAAAGATATGATGAAAAGTAGAATAACTGCTATGTGAACCAGAGTACAGTAAATACATATTGCTCTTAATACTATTATATCAACATACAGGAAATAAATTATAACTGCAAGACCTATTGCGTTATAAAATGCAAGAAGCTCTCTGTTTTTCAATTTATAAACTATTAATTCCCCAATAAAAAATATGAGTCCTAGCAAAGAAACAGGTATGCCGAATAAATAAGAATAAGGGCTGCTTAGCACCGTACCGCAGTTTATTATTCCCCTAGTTGGGCATGCTACAGGGCTTCCTGATAATTCACTTGCGATAAGATATGTACTATCTAGTATACCAACTATTGATAGAATTATTATGGCCATCTTTATCTGTTTCGTGTTCATTCTCTTACCTTAGATTGGAATCACTGCCTATTATTAACACTTTTCTTAAGTCATCTTATATTAGACTCTATTTAACACTCTCTTCCCATGAAGTACTATTCTTCAAAAGCTCATAATTTCTTTGCTTAAGCGAAATTACATATAATGGTATTTTCAACTGTTTCTGATATTTTATAGCCCTTGCAATATTAGGTACCAAATCTCCTTTTCCGCATATAGCTATTGCTGTTTCTGGTCTTATCTGAAGAATCTTCTGAAAACTCTTCCACTTTACCAACTTCTGGTGGTCGTATTCTATGGCCACTCTAAATTTTCCTTTTCTAGCTACCAAATCTATTCTTCCTTTTCTATTAGAGCCGTCCTTCATCTTGAATATCGGGTATTCAAATGTAGTATAATAACCATGCTTCCTGAATATCTGGTTTATCTGACCTACAGTATCATTATGCTTTAGTTTTGCGTCTGCCTGTAGTGTAATTTCCTTTATGATTTCCTCTACATCCTGCATCATTTATCCAACCTTATTAGCAAATACTCATCCTCATTGTTCGTCAGCTTTCTTATTTCCTCTAACAGGCTTTCTTCGTAGCAAACCCATGTTGTGGGCAGTCCAAGCCCTAGATTCCTTTTTCTATTAGCCAGAACGTTCTCCTTGTCTGCGGTTGTCTGTATCTCGTAGGCCCTAGCCTTGCTGTCGTCCCAGAGATACTTCTTGCTTCCCTTAGCCATAGGGTAAGCTATTAGGTCAGGTGCATCGGGATCATCCGGAATCTTGATATAAGTATTATCATCATGCAGCCTCTTTATCGTCTTTCTTATTAGTTGCCTATGAAGCTCCGATCCAGAGTTCTTCGCCTTCTCCACAAGCTCGCGCTCGCCGAGCTGGGCTATGGCTTTCCCGCTAAGCTCGTAGCCCGAGCCGAGCTTCCTAGCCAAGCCCAAGCTTACTAAGCTATCAAATATACCTAGCCTTGACTTGTTTCCATATATGGTAGTCTCGCTTGTTATCCAGCCCTTTTTCTTAAGGTAATCTGCCAGTTGCTTCTTTGAAGCGCTAGGATTACTGTATATTGCCAGCATTGCGGCTTGATGAGTAGCAGTAGGCCTCTCTGCCTGCTCTTTCAGAGCTACAGGCTCATGCTGGCCTGCTTCAGCTGGCCTTAATTCTTCCAGATCCCGTTCCTTTAATGATCCTATATTCGCCTTGAATATCGCTATTGTTGCATGGACCTTCTCATGCTTGGCATCAACGAATTCGTGGTTCCTAAGCTCAGAAGTGCATAGAGCCAAATCCCTGTCTATTTGGCTCATAGCCCTCAAATCGTTCTCAGAAGTGGTGCTGAAAGCGAACTGTGTGGCAAATTGGTTCCTCAATTGGTCAGGAATATCAGATAGGTTCTGTGTAGCAGTCCAGAGCATCCCGAAGGCTCGAATTTCCCTGCTCATCTCATTAATTATGCTCTGCCTTTTGCTTTCCACATTCCTGCTAAGCCTATGGGCTTCATCGACGCATACGATAACTTTATCGGAGTCTTTGCTTCTTTGCTTAATTTTCTTGTATATCTGCCTCAGGAAAAGCTCCGAATAAAAGGTCTTGGCGTCATCATTCAAGTAGCTCATGTCAAGTATATTGGTATTGTCCAGATCAAGGTCTATCTGCTGTGAATTATAAGTAAGGCTCTTGATCTTCTCCAGCAAGTAAGTCGTAGCCGATCTTATGTTTATATCTTTAGCCTTAGCCGCGTGCTTCTTGGCATTATCAACAAACTCATGCCACGAGATGCTTTCCCTAGCCAGCGTATTTACCAGTGATATTGCAGTAGAAGCCTGTATCCCTTCGGACTGGATGTTAAATGTTACCGCGAAGGCATCGGTAAAGGCTTCGGGATTCTGGAACGGATTTGGAAGGCTCTTCTCAGCAGCTATGAAGTTGCCCTCTATCTGAAGGTATTCATCATTTTCCTTGTATGAAAAGACAACCTTGGGATTTGGCATCATCTCAAGCATAAGCCTCATAAGCTTGGACTTGCCTTGTCCAGTAGTCCCGCATATAAGTAAATTCTGGTTAGGCTTCTTTTGAATGTAGCTGATCACGTCCACAGGAATTCCAAATGCTATATTCCTGGTCCTCTTCAATGGCATGTTCGGACTATGTACACTTATCAGCGGTATCTTGTAAGTGGCAACATGCCTAACTGAGTTATGGTGCTCTGCACCTCCAGAACCAAACATCCCCATAATTTCATTAATATGAAAAGTTATTTATTTTAAACTCGCACCACTTCCTGCTTGTCCATCTTTCTATTAGCAATGTCTAGGGCCAGAACTTGAATCTATGTCTCCAGTTTTTCTGAATTCTTTTCTTTGATTAGTTTATTAAAGTAGTTTCTCTACTAAAGAGTAGATGTAACTTCCATGCTCTCCTTTATACCAAATTTTGCTAAATCTTCTCTTTCCATCCTTAGTAACAATTTTATATTCTGAGCCCGCCTCTTTCACTTTTTCAACAACTTTCTTAGCCTTCTCAGCTGCGCTGCCAAGACCATGAACCGCCACATAGTCCTTCTTCAAAGTTAGGGAATTATTTACTTTTATTGCAGTTTTAACTACATCAGAATACTTATGTGCAAATTCTATCGAATCCGCTTCATTAATGAATCCGGTTATTGTGGTGTCTATATGTATTTTATCTGGCTCATTTGAATTAGCAAGACCTTCAGCCAACATCGAGAAGATATTTTTTAAGTATCCTTGCGTCCAAAGATTGCAAAATTTTAGTCCATAATCTCCATACTTCTCAGCAGTACTCCGTTTAGTTGCGTCAGCAATATCGGCCTGCTTTTCGGAATAATGCTTAGTTATATCTATTGCTAGCGCCAGTAGTGCCTTATGTCTATCATTTAACTGGGCATAGAGGCTAGTATATTTTTTATCTAGTTCTTTTTCGTCGTCTTTGAACCCTAGATAATTGATCTTTTCTTCAGCTGGGAAAACATTTACCTTTGGTACATTTTCCTTATCTTTCTCAGACTTTAGTCGCTCAACAAGTTTATCCACTATCTCGTCAGCGTCCTTGTCGATGATGTATATGTTATATGTATTGCCTTCTGTCTTGTTTACTGTTATCGTGCTGTCCTTAAAATCCTTTATTATTTCACTGTTTCTTAATTCAGGGGAATCAATCTTGTTAATGGCATCTCTATAAGCTTCTATGTCATTTACTTTTATGGCTTTATCCTTGCTCCCCCTTAAAAAATCGAGAAGTCCTTTTATGAAGACCTCTATAGGATGCATAGCTACCACTAGCTCTTATCAGTAGGTCTTATCTTTATCTCATTTCTTTGCGCAAGAACCTCAGCCAAATCTCCAATATTCCTAATGAAAATATGAGATCCAGCCAGAATGCCCTTTATGTCGCTTGGCTTAATCTCTATACCATTTATCTTAACTCTTTCTTTTATCTTATCGTCTACTAAAAAGCCCTGCTTATCAACAGAATACCCTATCTTAGAAAAGAGCTTATCTCTAGTATCTTCATTAAGGAATAGCGCAAGCTCACCATCTTTAAAATCCTCCCACCTTGCCGACTGAAAACTTTCCTTTGCCATAAAATCACTGTTCTTGTATTACCACTTAGTATATTGTACCTTCACATATATAACCAGTACGCAAAGCTCTTAAAAACCCACCTTTTAGCGGAAGTATTGGTGATCAGCAGCACGGTTGGTCTCCATTAATATGGTTTGATACTTGAGGTTTATTAATTCCTTTGTGTCGCCCAGCTCAGTCGCTAACGCTCCAGAGGGGCGGCGCACCAACGTGCTTTAAGCTCGCCAAAGCTCGCAGTTTAAGGAACCCAAGCTTCTTAGGAAGAAGCTTGATTAAGAAGCTTGAGCGCCACTTTTGGGTGGGGGCAAAAGTGGCTTTGGTTTTGATCGAACTTTTGCTAAAAGTTCGCCGTCCGCCACGAAGTGGCGGCGAGCCCGAGGCTGCGCAGCAGCCGACGGGCGAAGAGGCTTGAAAAGCCATTGTGTAGTAGCCATATCGACAAAAATATTGGCTGAAAATCTTGTCGAGGGAGATTCACTACACCTAATTTCAGAGAGTTCAGGTGTAGTTATAAATCCAGGTGTAGTCAAGGTCGTTCTGCTTCGCAGTTATCGACCTTTCCTACATACTAATATCGGGGTTCAATTCTGGTGCGAAATTCGCACCCGATGTCTATTTATATTCGGGGCTCTAAATAGACATGAGTCATCGGGGTTCAGTTGCAAGCAAATGGTTTTTATCGGGGTTGCTAGAATGGCTGGAGATAGACGTCGAATTTGGGCAAATTCTTCCGTCTTTGTCGAGGGTTCAAATCCCTCCGGGTCCGCATATTCTTGCAAAAGCTTTTATATCAAGTAAAAGCTACGTTTATTGTGCTTGGATGGCAACTAAACCAAGATTGACAGAAGACCATGCTGTAAAAATAATAAAAGATGCAACACAGGAGAATGGCAGGCGTGCCGCAATGGACCGGCTGCAAGAGGCTCTGGAGGACTTGGCCTTGCAGGTCGGCTCACCTGCCCTACAGTACAAATTGGTCGCAAACTTAAGCAGTTGTCTGGATGATTTAGGTGGCTGGGCGCTTACCAGAAGTGAAATAAGTGAAATGAAGCCCGCAGCAATAGTGGCGATTGGAGTCCTTGCAAATTATGAATATCAAGAAACTGCAGCGAAGCTTGCCATCGTATTCAATCTAACAGAAAATCAATTAAGAAGGGCCATTGCATTAGCCAAGAGAGAGTAGTTACCTCTCCACTGCTACTTGAATACAGTAAAGCCCTTGTTCGTTATTTCATACGGGGCTGCCGTGTTCCTATGGTTCGACTTCCTCATCTTCACTACCGTCATCAGGTACTGGAAGCTGCTCTCAACTGACATTGTGGTAAGCCTGATGAGACCGTCAAACATGAACGTGCCGTAAAGTCCCGATACTTCTGTATTAGTATTGCTGTGCTCGAGCGTCACGAAAGTTGTTATTCCCAGGTTCTTGAAGTTCTCCATCATGGAGTTTATGTACCTAGTAAAGGTTCTGTCATCCTCTGCAAGGGGCCTTAGCGGGGTGAGGGAATCAATAATAAGTATCTCTGATTTGTTTGCCTTCACGGCCTTGTTTATTCCTACAATAAATGCCTGCCAATTTTCCCTTGACTTGAAAGCGTCTAGCGCTTCGATCTCCAGTATCTGCAGCAATCCTCCTGATACGAGCTCATCAACGTCATCAAACGTTGAATATGCGCTCTTTACGTTGGTCAGAAGGTCATCCTTGCTTTCCTCAAGGGTGACAAAGGTGGTAGGTATGTTTATCTTCGCACTCCTATAAACTATCTCGAAGCTTAGCAGCGTCTTGCCTGTCCCAGGGTCGCCGTGTATGAGTATCTGGTTGTTCTTGGGTATGCCTCCAAACAGCATCTCATCCAGCTCCATTATCCCGGTGCTTACCCTACTTAGCTTGTCTTTCATCAGAATCCCCCTCCTCTCTGCGCCAGGGAAAGTATATCCACCCCCCTAGGCGTAATCTCATAAGGAACAGTGGCCCTGCTGTGGTTTGTCCCTCTCATCTTTATTATCTCAAGTGTAAGGGACCTATTGGCTCCACCATCACCACTGGAGTACATGGTTATTATCCCATCGTAGAAGAAGAATTCCGGCTGGAAAAACATCCTTGACTTTTCGGCAACGTCAATCTCAACGGTAAGTATCGAGGTGAGCTTTAGGCGCCTGAAGTTGTTCACAAGATCAACGGATATGCTCCTGTATTCCTGTTCGTCCTTGAGAAGGAGTTTTAATATCGAAAGCGAATCGAAGAACACCCTTTTTGCATGGGTTGTCTCTATAATGCTCTCAATCTGCGTGGTCAGCTGTGCGAACGAATCTCTAGGATTGCCGCCGCTATTCAAATGCGACCTCAGGTCCATGGTATCGCATATCGCAAGCTTCTGGTCCTTGACCATCTTATCAATGTCATCAAATTCTGTGAATGCGGCTTTTGCATTCTCAATTATCATCTCAGGAGACTCTTCCAGAGGAACAAGTACCCCAGGTTCGCCAAGCTTTGCGCCCTTGTATAAGAATTCAAATCCAAAAAGCGTCTTTCCTGTACCAGGACCTCCAGAAACCACAACCTGGTTAAGTTCAGGTATGCCTCCAAGCAGCATTCTGTCGAGTCCCTCTATGCCTGTTTTTATTTTTTCCCTCATCGCTACTCACCAAACTTACTTGTTTCAAAGTTTTTATACCTTTGGCAGTGAGGAATTGTATGTATCTATAACAAACTGCGACATTTTGGCGTCAGGATGCGCTCCGTAGGCCTTTATGACCGCCATTAGCTCTTGGGTAGTGGGTTTATGCCCTATCCCTATGATGAAATATAGCGCGCAAACATAGATCAGATGGTTTTTGTAGTGCAGCGAGCTTGTCTGGTCCATAAGATCCTCATCCACTTCTATATCCGCCGCTTCAAGCAGCCTTGCGATGCCTTCCCTGTCAATGTCCTTTCCTGCAAACGCAAGGCTTCCAGCAGCCGCAAGGTAAGGCACAATCTCCTTCTTCGAGTCAAGGTTAAGGTTCTGCTGCTTTATTGCTCTTTCCAGCTCCCCTAGTACTATTGTGGACATTTCAGATGATAGGCGCCTGACTACCTCCTCAAGGGTCTTCTTGGTTACATCTACTGTACCTTCATCCATCCAACCAACATTTACCTATATTGCATTAAGTTATATTAAAGTTTATAAAGGAAATGAGCTAACAGCAACCGAAGGTTAATATAGTTTATCTAACCATTACTACTACGATTACGGCGATAATATGAATATAAGTGAACTAAAGGCAGGCGCATCCGATGTTGAATTGGAGGCCACAGTTGCTGAAAAGCAAGAACCGAGGGAAGTGATAACAAAGTACGGGAAGAGGCTGAATGTCGCAAGCATAACGCTAAAGGATGACACAGGAACGATAGCCATGTCACTATGGGGCAAGGATATAGAAGCGGTCAACGTAGGAGACAAGGTAAAGATCTCAAAAGGCTACGTCGGCGAATTCAAGGGAACGCCCCAGCTTTCAACAGGGAAGTACGGAAAGATAGAAGTGGTTGGCAAGTCCGAGGGGTCAGCAGACGATGAAGCTGCTGATTTCGAAGAGGAGGCCTAATCCTTCAAAAGTCTATTTTTACAGCGTCCCCAACTTTCGGCACTATGGCGTTGAAGCCCTCCAGCCTCAGCTCCTCTGCCAGAACCGTTGAATTCTCTTCGGTTCCGTGCACGCATATGACCGTCTCGGGGTTGCTCTCCTTAACGTATCTGTGCAGATCAGTCTTTCCAGCATGGGCCGAGAAGTCATAAACTGAGAAAGGGGTCTTTATGGAAAACTCCCTGTCATCTATGTTTAGCGGCCTTCCCTCCAGCAGCCTCCTGCCATTGGTGTCTTCCGCCTGGTAACCAGTAAGGAATATCTTAGAGTTCCTGTTCAGTCTTGTTATATAATTGAGGACAGGCCCGCCGTTTAGCATCCCGGATGTTGTAAGTATGATGTTGCCTCCCTCAAGCGCATGCCTCCTCGTCCTTAGGTTCTCCACCCACATCGCCTTCCTTATCCCTCCCGCAAGCAGCTCGCTGTTCTTAGTGAATTCAGGGTACCTCTCAACTATCTCTGTTGCGGTCCTTGCCATACCATCCACAAACGTGCGGTCTATAAGCCCATACTTATTCATGAGAGCAAGCATCTCCTGGGATCTTCCCACTGCGAACACTGGAACAAGCGCAGTGCCATTATTGTCGACAACCTCCCTGACCTCCTCTACGAATCTTTCCGTAAGCTCCTTCCTGTCCGGATGGTCCTTGTTACCATAAGTTGACTCGATCAGCAGAACATCGCTTTTTACAATCTCGGCGCCTCCCTCAAGCAGCTGCGGTTCAAGCTTGAAGTCGCCTGTGTACGCAAGCCTCTTTCCGCTCCCATATCTTTCAATCAATGTTATCGCGCTGCCGCAGATATGTCCTGCATTGTGCATCGACACGTTGTACTCGCCGAATTCGTAGGACTTTGCGTACTCGCATGAAGTGTACCTACTTAGCATCGTCTTAAGCTGCGCTTTGTGCACCCTCTCATGCTCGTGCTTTCTCTTGTGTATGTTTATCGAATCCTCTATGAGAAGCTCTGCAAGCTTCATTGTAGGCTCTGTTGCAAATGTTTCCGGGAAGCCAGCATTGTATATTGATGCCGCAAAGCCGCTGTGGTCAAGATGAGCATGGCTCACAAAGCATGCATCTATCTCCCCTGCAGGAAGAGGGTACTCAGTAGAGCCGTCTATCTTGATGCCGTAATCAAGCAGCATGCGCTTCTTGTCCTTGACAAGTATGCCAGACCTTCCAACCTCGCTGGCACCACCAAGGAATCTTATCTCCAAGCAACCACAAAGCTAAACCATTACATAGTGCAACCAATCTTTTAATATTGTTTTCATACAATAACTTCAATTGATGCCATGCCAGACGAGATAACTTTTATTGATTTAGCCTGTCTTCTACGTATCGGCCAGGATACGACCCTTGAGAAACTCGGAAGCGCGATAAATGCAAGCATATTCGACGCATCGAATATCGCAGGGGCCCTCAAGCAGAAGGGTCTCATAGACTTCACGGCTTATTATCCAGGGCCAAATACAATCACCGTAACCGATCCTGGAAAGGCGCTTATAGCAGAAGCTGAAGCAAAATCGGGAGAGAAGTTCGACAATCTGGATGACGAAGTGCTCAAGCAGCTATCAGGCGGGAAAAGAATGCCGATAGACATGCAGAATACACTAAACATACGCCCGAAGGACCTTGCGCTAAGGATATACAAGCTTTACAAGCAGGGATTCGTGATATACGAGCTCAAAAGCGGCGGATCCGAGATAATGCTCACAGAATCCGGGTTCCTTAAGGCAAAGGCAACTGCTGCACCAGCACAAAATCCCATAACAAGCAAGCCGTCGCAACAACCGCAGATGCCTCCGCAGGATGACATCTCGCCAGAAGCAGCGGCGCAGACAATGAATCCCTACGGCTCAAACAACGCTACAATACGCCAGGACATGCCGCGCGCCCAGAAGAAGACAAGCGCGCTCATGTACGTGATGCTCGCAGTGATTCTCATAGCAGTCATAATTGGGGTGCTCTACCACTTCAACTATGTGAATTTCAATAGTATACATATTGGGTAAGTTTTGATGCCTGTTTTGCTCGACTATTTCGAAGGTAAAAAGATCCTTGACAAGTACGGCATAAAGAGCGTTCAAAGCAGCTATGTGAGGTCTGCCGATGAGGCAGCCAAATTCTCAGGCAACGAGCCAATAGTAATGAAGCTGATATCCGACAAGGCACTACACAAGTCAAAGTCAGGGCTTGTGAAACTAAACCTCAAGGGAAGCGAGATAAAATCTGCATACAACGACCTGGTAAGCAAGGGGGCAGAACTCAAACCATACAAAATAATAGTGCAAAGGATGTCAAAGCCCGGAGTCGAAATAATAGTGGGCGGCAGGACCGACCCCCAATTCGGCAAATTGATACTGCTGGGCCTGGGCGGCATATATGTTGAGGTCTTCAAGGATTTTGCACTAAGGACATGCCCTATAACAAAATACGATGCAATGGACATGATAGAGCAGCTCAAGTCGAAGGATGTTGTAACATTCAAGGGCAAGGACACCAGCATGCTTGTAGGCCTTCTGCTAAGCGTGTCTAAACTTCTTGTTAACAACGGCAAGATAACGGAGCTAGACCTAAATCCACTGATAGTCAGGGAAGGGGGGTACGAGGCAGTGGACATCAGGATCTTGGAGTGATGCTATGAAGAATATTAACCTAAGGCCCATGCTTAAGCCGGAGTCAGTTGCGATAATAGGTGCATCAAGGGACCCGGACAAGGTCGGGCATGTGATACTCCAGAATTACATAAATGCGGGATATTCCGGAAAGCTTTATGCGGTCAACAGGAGCGGCGAAGATATAATCGGCGTCAAATGCTACAAAAGCATAATTGACATAAAGGAAAGGATAGATCTTGCGGTTATAGCAATACCTGCGCAGTTCGTTCCTGAAGCTCTTGAAGAGTGCGGAAAGGCAGGCACAAGGACAGTGATAGTGGTAAGCGGAGGGTTCTCGGAAATAGGTAACGACGCACTTCAGGATGAGCTTGCAGGAATAGCTGAGAAATACAACATGCCCACACTAGGGCCGAACTGCCTGGGCGTCATGGACCCAAGGTCAAGGGTCGATACTCTCTTTCTTCCAAACTACAAGTTTTCCAGGCCGTCTGTAGGCGGGGTAAGTTTCGTATGCCAGAGCGGCGCCGTTGGCAGCACTGTCCTTGACCTCATATCGGGCGAAGGATTCGGCCTTTCAAAATTCATCTCATACGGAAACGCTGCAAATGTCGATGAGGTTGACATACTCAGATATCTCATGGAAGACCCCGAGACAAAAGTAATACTGATGTACATTGAGGGCATAAAGCGCGGAAAGGAGTTCATAGAATTGGCAAAGAGGATAACAAAAATAAAGCCCGTGATAGTCCTAAAAGCCGGAAGAACAGCTGCAGGACAGGCCGCAGCGCGTTCTCATACTGCGGCTCTTGCCGGAAGCTACGAGGCGCATGTTGCCGTATTCAGGCAATTCGGCTTCACAATAGCAGAGGACATAAGCGACCTGATGCATTTCGCAAAGATATTCAGCTCAGAGAGCCTGCCCAAAGGCAACAGGACAGCAATAATAACAAATGGAGGCGGCACAGGGGTGCTTACAACAGATGCAATAGGGCTGAGTGGACTACAGATGGCCACTCTTTCGGCAAAGTCAAGCGCAGAGCTCAAGAAAGTGATGCCGCCGCTCGTGAACATAAGAAACCCGCTTGACCTTGCAGGAGATGCCGAGGAGAAGAGATATGGGGATGCTCTCTCCATACTTGGCGCCGATGAAAACATAGATCTCTTCATTGTGATCGCGCTGTTCCAGACGCCCGGAGCAGACTCAAGAGTTGCGGCAAAACTCATAAGCTTCAAACAGAGCCTGGACAAGCCCATGATAGTCATAAGCATAGGCGCAGACTATACAAAGATGCACAAAATAATGATGGAGAGCTCAGGGCTACCTGTCTACGATTCCCCAACCGCGGCAGTTAGGTCTCTGGCCGAACTGCTCAAGTACGCAAAATACAGAAAACAGTAAATGATCAGTCCATGAGCTTGCTTAAGGCTTCATTTACTATTTTTTCCTTGCTAGCATCCAAGCTTAGCATGTCAAGCATCTCTACGGGGCTTATGCCAAAGTCCACCCCCGCCGCCTTTATCTTTTCCATGAATACGCCAATGCCATAGTCCCTTACTGACATCCTCTCAAATATTATTGCCTCCGATTCTGCAGAGGATTTTACGCTTGCCTTAGATACTCCTGACTTTGACACCTCGATAATCGCGGCGTCCTTGTATCTTCTTGGAAGGTCATTGAGCCCAAGTTCGATTCCGGCGGCCTTCTGCCCCTCGCCTTGCAGCACGACCCTTATTATCGGCAGGTCATTTCCAGATCCGATTGCCGCGTCAATGTCATTGCTCACCTCTTCAACAACATCACTGCCCTTGATCTCATTTATGTTTATGTTCAGGAGCACGAATCTGCGCGACTTTATCCTGGCAAACTCATATGTATATGACTTGGTATCGAATATGAAGAATCCTTTTGGCTCCTGCTCGCCTGCCTTGAGCTGCGTAAGCACCGTGCTTCCCGGTATGAGGAGCTTCTTCCCATGCACGCTTGCCTCGACCTTGTTGTGTATGTGCCCGTTTACATACAGATCGAATCCTTTAGGAAGTTCATCGACGTGCATGAAGTCCTGGTTGAACGGCAGCAACTCATAGAGGGATTCATGGAACATGAATATGTTGAACGCGCCCTCAACAGGAGCTGGGTTTTCCTTCATAACAACCTCCTTGAACCTGTCATCCGCGATACCCCCGATTCCCCTCACCGCAACTTTCTCTCCTTTTGCTTCGACTATTACTGTCGCGTTGCTGGCATCCACAACAAGCCCTGCAAGCCCCAGTATGTCCACCGGGTCAGCGGCGTCCTGCGCGCGCCTCTCATGCGTGCCGGGTATCGCAATTATCGGCACCTTAGTGTAGATCCCTCCATCCCCAACGAAACTGGTGACCTGAGCACCCCATTTCCTGCCGGAGAGGTTCCTAAAAAGATTTATGGCCTCGGCAATCACATCTGGCCTAGGCGTCCTGTTGTCGAATATATCCCCAGATATTATTATCATGTCAGCAAGCTGTGCGGCTCTGTTCAGCGCCTCCTCAGCCTGCCTGAATGCATCCTCCCTAAACCTTTCGTAGCCAAGGTGGAAGTCGGAGAGTATTGCAATCTTCATGCAGCGTCACTCTTCAGCGTCTTCTCTATGCTCTCCTTTATCTTTTCCGGAGGGTAAGAAAGCTTTATCAGCTTAGTGTGCCCCCTGATTCCCTTTCCCGACTCGTAAGAAATTATTATGCCCTGCATGTCAAGGTCCGCGATATACTTTCTGTACCATCTGGAGCTCTTTGGTTCCTTGTCAAGCGACCCGGCAACAGATACGTACTTATCATAAATGTCGCCGCTGAATAAGTACATGTCGCCATTGTCGCTAAGCCTCTTGTACCTGCTGCCCTGCATGGTAAG
>Ga0335074_10001739_pt1 | contig 29417 bp, 25 predicted proteins | sample Lox_Sample_23_FD_206715 | JGI IMG/M metagenome (GOLD analysis project Ga0335074, IMG submission 206715) | Soil microbial communities from Loxahatchee National Wildlife Refuge, Florida, United States - Lox_Sample_2.3 | ecosystem: Environmental > Terrestrial > Soil > Wetlands | place: USA... | reverse complement strand
TCGGCGGCCTCGACCTGCGTCGGTGGTATCCGGAGCTAGGAAATGCGACGCTCTGGTGCGCAACCGAGCTGACGACGAAAGAGCAGATTGATGCGGCGGCGGCGGTGGTGGCGGAGATATCCGTTGCTTCCGCCGCGCGATAGAGGAATCGATGAGTAAGCTTCCGCCGCGAATTATGAACATAGAATGCAAAGGGAGTCTTTGGGCGGCGCGGCTGGATCGAGATTCGCAAGAGACCGGAAATGAAAGACAGAGCGGCCACAATCAGCGGCGGAGCTAGAGATAGGTAACAATGACAGAAACAAAATCACAGAAGCCTTTTATCGGCAATACCCGCAAGGTAACGCCACATCTGACGCAGAACGAGCCGCTCAGCTTTGAGAAGTCCTCACCGGGGAAAAAGGCCTACAAGCTGGCTCCGCTCGACGTGCCTGAGGTGGACGCTGCCGCGCTGCTGGGCGAGGCTGTACGCAGAGACGAACCGACTCTGCCAGAACTGAGCGAAATCGAGATTATTCGTCACTTCACGCGGCTTTCCACCTGGAACTACGCCATCGATCTCGGTATGTATCCGCTGGGGAGCTGCACGATGAAGTACAACCCGCGTGTGAATGAGTTTGTGTCGCGGCTGGAGGGGCTTGCCGAAGCGCATCCTTACCAACCTGAGCGCCTGTCGCGCGGAGCGATGGTGATCATAAAGCTGCTAAAAGATTGCCTGATCGAGATCACCGGTATGGACGCAATTACTCTGCAGCCGGCCGCCGGCGCGCACGGCGAATTTACAGGCATTTTGATGATCCGGGCGTATCACACGTGGAAGGGCAATCCGCGCAAGACAGTAATCATCCCGGACTCGGCGCACGGGACTAATCCGGCAACGGCGGCTGCCTGCGGGTACCAGGTGGTTAATTTGAAGTCGAACGCTCAGGGCGGTGTGGATGTTGCTGCCCTGGAAAAGCTGGTCAATGAAGATACAGCGGCCCTGATGTTGACCAATCCGTCTACGCTGGGAGTTTTCGAGGGACAGATCCACAAAATCGCCGATGTGCTGCACGAGAAGGGTGCGCTGCTCTACATGGACGGCGCAAATATGAACGCGCTGGTGGGCAAGACACGTCCGGGTGACTTCGGTGTGGACGTGATGCACCTTAACCTGCACAAGACGTTTTCTACGCCGCACGGCGGGGGTGGTCCCGGGTGCGGTCCGGTGGCGTGTAAACAGTTCCTGGAGCCGTTCCTGCCGGTCCCGTTTGTGACACTCGGCGAAGATGGACTGCTGCATTGGAGTTCCGACCGTCCCCACACGGTGGGGCGGGTGCGGATGTTTTATGGCAACTTTGGCATGTTTGTGCGGGCGCTGGCGTACATTTTGGCCAATGGGCCGGACGGGCTACGGCAAACGACGGAAGATGCTGTACTGAATGCGAATTACATCCGCAGGAAGCTCGAAGACGTGTACGAGCTGCCTTATTCGACTCCTTCGATGCATGAAGTGGTGTTCAGCGATAAGCGGCAGGCGAAGAACGGCGTGAAGACCGGAGACATCGCAAAGCGGCTGATTGATTATGGTTTCCACCCGTATACGACGTCGTTTCCGCTGATCGTTTCGGGCGCGCTCATGATTGAGCCGACGGAGAGCGAATCGCGCGAGGAACTGGATCTGTTCATCGACGCCATGCGGCAGATTGCGCGCGAGGCGGAGGAAAATCCAGAGGTGGTGACGAGTGCCCCGCACTCGACGCGCATCTCGCGGCTGGATGAAACGACAGCAGCTCGGAAGCCGGTACTGCGTTGGAAGGCTCCAGCGGCCAATGACCAGGTTGAGATTGATACTGCGGCGAAGGAGTGGTGATGAGCTCTCTTCATCATCGCCGCGATGAGCTCGAGAAGTACGAGTTCATGATGGGGCCGGAGCGCGGCAAGCTGGCCGTATCTCTGGACATGCTGACGGATGCACTGATCCTGATCGGGCAGCACGGTGTGTATTGCGTTTCGCAGCGCAATCCGTCGAAGCCGGCCCTAGATCTGGAGACAGTTCTTGGAGAGATCAACGGCGCAAAGCAGCTCATTCAGTCCGTGATGCAGGAACTGGAGCGCGTCCGCGCCGTCAATAATCAGCCAGTGAAAGAGTGATGGGCGCTATTTGGTGGCTGTGATCGGGATGTAAACGTTTGTGGTTTCCCAGATAAGGTGCAACTGGGTCTTGTTTCCGTGGGTGTGCTCAAAGGCGATCTTGAATTCTTGCACTGGAGCAGCCGGCGCTGGGCCATCCATCATGGGGATGCGTGCGAGGTCCTGGTCTTCGTGATAGACCGTCCCCCATTGGCCGACCTGCTTGTTGATGATGAGCTTCCATCCCTGAGGCGAAGGAAGCGAGTAGATTGTGTAAACGCCGGCGGGAACATCTGTGTCGCCGATGCGGAGGTTGACATGAGTGTGGAATGTGGTCGAGGTGTTAGCTCCAGTGCGCCAGACCTTGTCATAAGGAACCAGGCCGCCCATGATTTTACGGCCGCGCATGGACGGGGCGCAGTAGTAAACGATGAGGTCCTTGCCGCTGAGACTGGTGCTGGCTTGCGCGGCCGGGCTGAGAACGGGGTGCTGGTTGGCGGGAGGCTTGCACTGCGCGTGGGTCTGCGCAAAAGTGAAGAACACGGCGGCGAGGGCTAAGAGGAGACTTCTATAAGCAAGGGTTTTCCGCGGCATGGATCAAGCTCCTTAGGCAAATCGGTACATGATCATCAAAGCGCGAAGTCGCTCAATATGTCAAAGCAGCCTGTATTCAGCCCTTCACTGCGGCTCTGATCGTAGGCTGTGAGGCCACGGCAGCTTTTACTTCCGGATTATTGGCGATTAACTGAAGAACCAATGTTGATATCTGCTCATCGATGGCAGCAGTCTGCCGGATGATGACGGGGAACCTGACCCAATATTGCAGGCTGTTGTCTACCAATTGGAGATTTGACTGCAATTCGGGTACTTCCAGGCTGGAATCAATCCACAACTCCAGATCTTTGTGCTGACGCTCAATCTGTGTGCGATAGGCGTCATAGACACTCTGAACTGCCGCCAGAATGTGCTTCGTTGCGGTTCGATAGTCTGCGTCCGGGTTGAGTTGGACGGTCAGCTCATGCCACAGGTACTCGGTTCCAGGCACTTGCTTGTAGAGCGGCATAGCCGCCTGAAATAGAACTGCATTCGAAAAGACGGCCACGCGCCCGGTGGCGTAAAGGTCGGTAGCATTGCCTGCCATTTCCATCATGTAGAACCTGACCAGGCCTACTTCGAGAACGTCTCCGGTGACTCCCGCAATCGTGATTCGGTCGCCGACCTTAATCCCATAGCGGCCAATGATGAAAAAATATGCGGCCACAGATAAGAGGATTGTTTGCAGGCCGAGAGCAATGCCGGCAGTGAGTAATCCAGCGAATGTTGCCAGAGAACTGAATTGAGTGACTAGTCCGAAGATGAGTACAAGGCCGATCAGGAAGCCGGTGACGAGCCTGCGGACGATATGCAGTTGTCTCCGGCGACGTATGTCGCGCACGTAGCGCCGGGTTGCTCTGCGCCACACTTCGCTTACAAATAAGATCACGACGAGCGCGGCTATGATGAGCAGTACCCGGGTCAGGATCACGTGAAAGAGGGTGTCATATTCCTCGTCTACTGCCGTACTCCAAGCCTGCAGGGTGGCCTGGTTCTCCTGGAGTGTAATGATTTCCTGGCTGAGCGGAACAGTGGCGCTGGAGAGAGCCTTGAATGTGGCTGTTAATGCTTTGAATTCATCGAGGGTAGCGGCCGGTTCCGAAGTTACTGGAGGTCGAGTGTGCAGATGAGCTGATTTTTGGGGCAGATTCTGTCCGACCTGGCTATTTGTGGATTGCGATAGAGTTTGGCCCTTTTCGATGGTGTTTTTAAGCAGAGCAATCAGCGGCGCACGAAGATTGGTGGCTTGCCGTTGCAGATGTTCAGACTCATCCAGCAGGTTGTCGATTGCGGACTTTGTATTAAGAATCTCGATGACGACTCTCATCTGGCCCGCTAATCCTGCACTGCGCGCTGTGTTAAGACCCTCAAGCGTAGGAGCGACCACAGTTGCACTATTGGCGACAATGCCTGGATTGGAATCTTCGAGCTGGGCGATTTGCGCCGATAAGCTGTTCTTGTTCGCTGCTCCAGTTGTGCTGATGATTCGCCCCAGGGCGGTTGCCATTGCTGATTGGAGCCCGAGTTCGCCCTCTACCTGAGCGCGCTGCTGCTCGAGGCCCGCACGTTTTCTAGCTGATGCCGTCGGCAACTGCTTATTAATTCTGTCGTCCTCTGCCTTTAGAGAGGCAATGCGTTCCTCTGTCTGGTTTCTGGCCTGGTCTAGCTGAAGAGCCTGGCTGCTTGTTGTTTGAGCCTGCTGCTGCCGGGTCTCAGCCATCAGAAGCGACTCCGCCTTGGCAGACTGGAAGGCGTCTTGCGCAACCTGTGTCGCGGCGGCTACAGCTCTGTTCCGGTAGATGAGGTCGCTTGGCTCGCCTACTTTTTGAATTGGCGCTTCAACGTCGTGATAGTAGCGGATTGCGGCATTCAGATGGGAAACGATTGCCTTGCTCCTCGATGCGGCATCGTAGCCCTGCAAGGAAGGGATAGATACTTGTGGGGACGTGCCTGGTTTTGGAGCAGAAACCTGTGCGTGTATGGAACTGCCGTGTGTAAAGACTAACAGGGCTCCAGTTGAGAGGGTGGTTTGAAGCATCCGGACAATTTTGACGTGTCTGGGTCGAGGACTGCTCGTGAGGCTTGCGCTTCGTTGGGGGAACCGGCGACACATTGGGAGCAGGAATCTGAGGGGTATAGGGATATATGGTGCGCCCGGAGAGATTCGAACTCCCGACCTAATGCTCCGGAGGCATTCGCTCTATCCAGCTGAGCTACGGGCGCGTGTTCCTAGAATACTACGGGACTGGGGACTGGCCGCAGGGTGTATGTGGTCCCCGAAATGAAATCGGGGACCAGGTGAGTTTATGCCAGCTCGTAACCGGCGAAGAAGTAGCCGACCTCGAACTTCGCAGTGTCCTCACCGTCGGAGCCGTGAATGGAGTTCTCCTCGATAGAGCCTGCGAATTTTTTGCGGATGGTGCCTTCCTCGGCGTTGGCCGGATTGGTGGCACCCATAAGCTTTCGCAGGTCGGCGATGGCGTTTTCCTTCTCCAGAACCATGGGGAAGATAGCGCCAGAGGACATGAAGTCAGTAAGAGAGCCGAAGAATGGGCGCTCTTTATGGACGTAGTAGAAGCCCTCGGCCTGCGCCTTGGAGATGGAAAGCTTCTTGATAGCGACGATCTTGAAACCGGCCTTCTCAATTTCGGCGAGGATGGCTCCCGTGTAGCCCTTGCGGACCGCGTCTGGCTTGATGATGCTGAAAGTGCGTTCGGACACTGTTTCTCCTGAAGTTTTCAGTTGTTAGTTTCCAGTCCTCAGTGCTCGGAAAATCCTGCTGGTTGAGCTGAGGACTGGGAACTGGGAGCTTTCTTACGCTTTGCCAATGACCCGCGCGACGGTTTCGCCGATGGCGGCGGGGCTTTCGACAACGTGGATGCCAGCGCCCTTGAGCGCCTTCATCTTTTCGGCGGCCGTACCCTGGCCTCCGGAGATGATGGCTCCGGCGTGGCCCATGCGGCGGCCCGGAGGCGCAGTTTGCCCTGCGATGAAGCCTACAACGGGCTTTTTGACGTGCTGCTTAACGTACTCGGCAGCGGCTTCTTCAGCCGCTCCGCCAATTTCTCCGATGAGGATGATGGCTTCGGTTTCGGGGTCCTCGTTAAGCAGCTTGAGGGCGTCGATGTGAGTGGTCCCGATGATGGGATCGCCGCCGATGCCGATGGCCGTGGACTGGCCGATACCCCGCTGCGTGAGCTGGTAGACGGCCTCGTAGGTCAGGGTGCCCGAGCGGGATACGATGCCTATGTTGCCTTCTTTGTGGATGCGGCCGGGCATGATGCCGATCTTGGCCTTGCCGGGCGAGATGACGCCGGGGCAGTTGGGGCCGACGAGGCGCGAGCTGGAGTTTTTGAGCACGCTCCAGACCTTGACCATGTCGTTGACAGGAATGCCTTCGGTGATGCAAATGATGAGTGGCAGACCGGCCTCGTTGGCTTCGAGGATGGCGTCTGCTGCGAATGGCGGCGGAACGAAAATAACGGTGGCGTTGGCGCCGGTCTTCTCGACGGCCTGCTGCACAGTGTCAAATACCGGCCAGCCTTCGTGAATGGTGCCGCCCTTGCCGGGTGTGACTCCGCCAACGACCTTGGTGCCGTATTCGGCGCAGCCCTTGGCGTGAAAGGTGCCTTCTTTGCCGGTGATGCCCTGAACGATGAGGCGAGTGTCCTTGCCTACTAAAACGGCCATCTTTACTTGTCTCCTTTAGCGGCGGCTACGACCTTCTGGGCTGCGTCCTGCATGGTGTCGCCGACAATGAAGTTGAGGCCTGAGTCCTTGAGGATTTTGCGACCCTCTTCGACGTTGGTTCCTTCAAGACGCAGAACAACGGGAACTGCGACTCTGGTCTTCTTTGCGGCTTCGACGACACCCTGCGCGAGCGTGTCGACGCGGAGGATGCCTCCGAAGATGTTGATGAAGACGGCCTGAACATTCTTGTCGGAGAGCAGAATTTCGAAGGCGTGCTCGATCTGCTGTTGGTTGGCGCCGCCTCCTACGTCGAGAAAGTTGGCGGGCGAGCCACCAGCGTACTTGATGATGTCCATGGTGGCCATGGCAAGACCGGCTCCGTTGACCATGCAGGCGATGTTGCCGTCGAGCCGGATGTAGTTGAGCGCATACTTGGAGGCCTCAACTTCGAGGGGGTCCTCCTCGGCGGTGTCGCGCAGCTCCTTCAGCTCCTTGTGGCGGAAGATGGCGTTGTCGTCGAAGTTGATCTTGCAGTCGAGGGCGAAGAGTTTGTCGTCCTTGGTGGTGATGAAGGGATTGATCTCGAGCAGCGAGGCATCGGTCTCAACGTATGCCTTGAAAAGGCCGAGCATGAACTTGACGGCCTCGTTGATCTGGGTGGGCTTGAGACCGAGCGCGAAGGCAAGCTGGCGCGCCTGATAGGGCTGGAAGCCTACGGCAGGATCGATGTAGGCCTTATGGATGGCGTTCGGATCCTTGGCGGCGACCTCTTCGATTTCCATGCCGCCTGCCTTGGAGGCCATGAAGACCAGCTCGGCGGCGGCGCGATCGAGCACGATCCCGAGGTAGAGTTCGCGGTCGATGGCCGCGGTTTCTTCAATCAGCAGACGCTGCACCTTCTGACCCTGGGGCCCGGTCTGGTGGGTGACGAGCTGCATGCCGAGGATCTGCTTGGCATACTGCTCGGCTTCGTCGATGTTCTTGGCGACTTTGACACCGCCGCCCTTGCCGCGGCCTCCGGCATGAATCTGGGCCTTGACGACCACGCCGCCTGCACCGTTCGCAAACAGCTTCTTAGCCACATCCAACGCTTCGTCAAGCGTGTTGGCCACTTCACCCCGTGGAACGGCAACGCCGTATTTCGCGAGGATGTCCTTTGCCTGATATTCGTGAATTTTCATAGGTAGGTATTCAGCAGAAAACTTGACTAACCGCGAGCTTGCTCACGCACGGCACGCCGCGCTTGAAAGATGCATTGCAGCAGACTCTTTAGTTTATCAGGGGGACTAGCCGTTGAGGCATACGCGGCTTCGCCGCCTTCATGGAGTCGGCATTCGGGGCCGCTCCCGTTGGTCGCGGGCATGGCAGTTCAGGCACCCGCGTCCGATCCTTGCGGAGGTGCTTCTGCCGCCAGCGTAAGCGGACGGTGCGAGAAGGTAAACTTAGAGACTTATGGCGAGTCTCAGACAGACGCTGCGGATTGTTGTGGAGCAGGGCGCGAAGCTGAGCCGGGAAGAGGCATGTGGGTTGATCACCCGGATGTTGGCCCCGGCGAGCGAAGAGGAAACGCAGAGCGACTTAGAGATTGCGGCCCTGCTGACGGCGATGGCTGTGCGCGGAGAAACGGCAGATGAGCTGACAGGTGTGGTCGAGGCCATGCGGTTGCTGGCGGTTCCGCTGCCGCTGATGGATGACGAGCGCGCCAAATTGGTGGACACCTGTGGCACGGGTGGAGATGGGCTGGGAACGTTCAACATCTCGACGGGGGCCGCACTGGTGGCGGTTGCAGCCGGAGCGCATATTGCGAAGCACGGCAATCGAGCGGTGACGTCACAATGCGGGTCGGCGGATGTGCTGGAGGCGCTGGGTATTCCGGTAACGCTGGAACCCGAGGCGGCAGTGGCGTGTTTGCGCGCGACGGGCTTTATGTTCCTGTTTGCTCCGGCGCTCCATCCGGCGCTGAAGCGTATGCAGCCGGTACGGCGGGCACTTGGATTCCGGACGATCTTCAATCTGGCGGGGCCGTTGACGAATCCGGCGGGTGCTCCGGCACAGGTGATGGGCGTGTTCTCCGAATCGAAGCTGATGCTGGCGGCGGAGGCGATGGCGCGGTTGGGGATCGAGTGTGGGCTGGTGGCGCACGGGCGTAATGGCATGGATGAGATTGCGCTGTCGGTAACGGATGCGGTCATGGTGCGGCGCGGAGACAGGCATCCGAGCGTAGGGCGTGTTAAGTACAGCCCGGACATGTTTGGGATGAAGCGGGCCGCGGTGCGGGAGCTGAAGGGTGGCGCGACGGCAGCGGAGAACGCGGTGATCCTGGAAGGCGTGTTTGCGGGAGAAAAGGGTGCGAAGCGCAATATCGTGGTGGTGAATGCGGCGGCTGCGCTGTTTGTGGGGCGCGTGGCCGCGTCTATGGAAGAGGGTGTGCAGAGGGCGGCGGCGGCGATTGATTCCGGGGCGGTGCGCGGAAAGCTTGAGCAGTTGCGGGAGTTCAACAAGACGTTAGGGAGGGGAGCATGAAGCGAATTGTCCTTGGCGTAGTTGGTATGACGTTGGTGGCCGTTCCGATGATGGGGCGGGCGCAGAAGATTGAAGTGAACAAGAGCAACCGGACGATCGCCGTGACGGTGACGGACAAGGCGACGGAGCCGGCGGATGTCGCCACGGTGCACATCGGATTCAGGGCGTATGGGCCGGACTCAGACAGTGCGTATGCGGCGGGATCAAAGATCTCAAATGCAGTGATCGACGCGCTTAACAAGGCAGGAGTGGAGGACAAGGCGATCCAGAGCGAGGCGCAGAGCGTGCAGCAGAACTACCAGTTCGACGAGAAAGAGTCTGAGCTGGAGCGGGCACAGAAGCGGTATGTGCTGAGCCAGTCGTGGACGGTGAAGACCTCGGCGGCGGATGCTGCGAAAGTCCTTCATATTGCGGTAGAAGCGGGCGCGAACAACAGCGGGCAGATCGACTGGGACGTGAAGGACCACGCCGCTCTGCAGGCTGAGGCGGCGGCCAAGGCGCTACAGCATGCTAAGGCCATTGCGGAGCAGATGGCGAAGGGGCTCGATACGCAGCTGGGGCCGCTGCTCTATGCGAGCAATCAAGCTCCAGAGACGCCGGTGCGCGCGTTTGCCATTAACGGCAGGATGGGGGCAGTTGCGAAGTTCGAGGCGGTACAGCCGCTGGCGTTGAGCCCGCAAGTGATTGAGGAGAATGCCACGGTGTATGCGGTGTTTGCGATTCAGTAGACAGAGATTAGGAGCTTGATGGTGGGTTACGAGGAGAGCGCGCTGGAACCGTCGCGGGAGGCCAAAGAGGTCTACGCGCGGTGGTTGAACTATCTGGACGAGGAGTTCACGAAACACAGGAAGCCGGAGCTGCGCGGGGAACTGGTACGCGACAACCTGCACCAGCTTCTGCTGGGACGCCCGCATGGGGGAAAGCTGAACTTTACGCTGACGACAGAGCTTCCTTTCAATGTGTTGCAGCTATCGCTGGATCCAGCCAATGTGACTCTGGAGGCGGAGTGCGAGGGTGGCGTTGACGAGGGCAAATATGCCAGCGTGAAGCCGCTGATCTGGTTCTGGCAGATGTTTGACCGGTCAACGGTGGGGCTGAACCACTGGCTGGGGTTCCGGTTCCGTGCGATGCTGGGGAAGCATATCTTTAAGAAAATAGGGAAGAATGTGAAGATCTACCACGGGGTGGAGTTTGGGTACGGGTATAACCTGACGATTGAGGACGACTGCGTGATCCACAAGTACGCGAGGTTGGAAGATTGCTGGGAAATTGTTCTAAAGAAAGGGACTACGATTGCGGCGTATGCGGCGGTATACTCGCTGGCAGGCGATACGGCTGGCTATCGGGTAGTTGAATGCCTTGGGGCAGGCAGCGTACCGGGCGCGAGGCCGACCCCGGACAGCGGGCAGGGCCGTCTATAAAACTATGAATCAGCAAGCAGTTTTGAAGGTGTTCGAGTTTGCGATCCTGGTGTTTGCGCTGAGTCTGCACGAGGCAGCACACGCGTGGACGGCGTGGCGGCTGGGGGACCCTACGGCGCGCATGCTAGGACGGCTAACCCTCAATCCCATGAAGCACATAGACCCGATTGGGACGGTGTTGATTCCGCTGGCGATGCTGTTCCTGTTCCCGTTTGGGTTCCTGATCGGATGGGCCAAGCCTACGCCGGTAACTACCCGTAATTTCAAGAATTTGCGCCGGGATGACATCCTGACGACGATTGCCGGGCCGGTGAGCAACCTGGCGGCAGCGGCGGGGGCGACCCTGCTGCTGATTGTGCTGGCGCGGCTGAGCGGGCCGGGGGCGGCGATGGTGCGTGAATTGGCTGGAGGGATTCCAACTCCGGGGTTGAACATGGGGAACCCGGTGGTCCCGATTGCGATGCTGCTATATATCGCAGTGTGGCTAAACCTGATTCTGGCGGTGTTCAACCTGATTCCGCTGCCGCCGCTGGATGGGTCGCACGTTCTAAGGCACTTTCTGCCCTACAAGGCGCTGCGGCTTTATGACTCTATCGGGATGATCGGGCTGATCCTGTTCTTCTTCCTGGGTGCGCCGCTGATCATGGCGTTTGTGAACCCGATGCTGGGGTTTGTGAACGCTGTGCTGCTGAATTTTGCGATGTGAGCCCGGGAGCCAGCTACGGTTCCTGTACCCTTTTGCAAACTATTGATTCTATTAAATGGGCGATGCTGTGATTTGCCCTCAAGCTATTGATTCCGGCTATTTTGCCGGTATTTCATTGATTCTGCTCAGGCGAGAGGCAAAACGAGCGCAAATTTATGATTGTAAAGTGCGACTTTGCAAATCATTCCATCCATTGACCTTGCGATGATTGGGCGAGGGCGGTATCGCAGCGCGGGAAGACGATGGAGTGTGCCCGAATCTCTGCTATCCAAAATATTCCCCTACTTTCAGGATAGCAAATTCGCCGGTAATTCAATGCAGGCAGAAGTAGATTTGAAATCAGTACGTTAGGCCGCGAGGGGGCTTGACAAGGTTTTTTGGGGGTTCCGCCGCCCGGCGGGGGGTGAATTCGAGGACTTCGATGTTGTCATAGACACCGATTTTGCGAACGGTGAAGGCATAGGAAGCCTGAGAAGAGAGCCAATTGAGGATGGGATAAGAGGCCGTGTGGCCGAGAGCGAGAAACGGCTGACGCTTTTGGGTAGCGTTCTGCAGGAATTTGGAGCCGATGCGGATGGCCCGCGGGTTGAGGGTGCGGGGCAGGACATAGGCGGGGACGGTCAGCGGGTAATAGGAGAGCTGGGCAAGGAATCGGCTATTGTTGGCCGGGCCGGAGGGGAGTCTTTCGTAATCAGCCTCAGGGTAATCGCTGCAGATAAGCACCGGAGATTGTGTGGGCGCGGCTGCCTTTTCGGCGGCGGCGAGAGCGTACTTCCAGGTGTAGTCATGAAGCCGCGACTTTGGCGAGAGCCAATAGGAGGTTGCTGTGACAGCAACGAGGGAGAGGCAAAGCAAGAGGTGCAGAATGTGGGGGCGGAGCCGGTCGATGAGCCAGGCCCAGGCGAGGGCGATGCCGGGGATGGCTCCGGCGCAGTGCATGGTGACAAAGACATGGATTGATGTTGCACGACTCACAGCCCAGGGGATAAGGACAGGGAACGAGCCGAGTAAGACCAAGGCGAGGAAGAGGCGAAGCGAGGGCGTCCATCGCAGAGCGAGATTCGGCCGGAATTTGTGCTGTGGCTTGAGCGCGACGATGACGAGGGCGACCAGGCAGAAGGCAAGATAGAAGACCGGCAGCCATCCGGGCGCAAGCATGAAGTAGAGGGCGAAGTAGCCGGGCGCCTTTGCGTAGACGTGTGATCCGCTGGCGTGGAAGAGGTAAAGGATGCCGGGAATGAGCGGCAGGAAGGCGAGGGTGAATGCCGCGAGGGCAACGGCGAGCTGTTTCCATACGGCTCTGGGGTTTGAGGACGGGAATTTGAGCAGAAAGAAGGCGATCAATAGAGCCGGAAGGCAGGTTCCCCAGAGGTAGTGAAACCAGACGGGAAGCGCGGCGGCGAATCCGAACAGGGCGGCGAGCGCCAAAGAGTCGCTGCGACGGAGGCGCAACAACAGGTAGATGGCGAGCGCGACGCCCATGACGCCGCAGGCATAGGGGCGTATGTCGACGGCGACATAAAAGGTAGTGAAGTGGAGCGAAAAAAGGATGACGGCGATGAGCGAAGTCTGGCGATTGAAGATTTCGCGGCCTGCGAGGTAGACAAACCATGCGGCGGCGAGCATGGCGAGGATGGAGAGTGAGCGGAGGACGACTTCGGAGTGGCCGAAGATTCTGGTCCAGGCCCAGAGCAGGTAATAGTAGGCCGGGAAGATGAGGTCGGTGATGCGATATTCCCAGATGCGGTGCAGGCCTCCGTCGATCATCCAATAGGTTCCGGTTTCGTCGAGCCAGAGCGGCGCGCGGATGGGCAGGAACCAGATGGAGATGGAGGCGAGGAGAGCGAGGAGGTAGAGCGAGGTCTGGAAGCGACTCGATCCGTCGGTTCGGGCTCCGGCGCCTTTAGTTGATGTCTCAACAGTCTCAGGCATATTCAGGCTTCCCTTTACTGTTTGCTTGCGGGCACCATCAAACGCGGCTTTAGACGCTGCATGATGCGTGAGTCCCGAATGTATCGTCTCCAACCTGCTGGGCCGAGCGCGAGGAATTTCAAGACAAGCGAGAACAACGATATCCCGGCGCCTCGTGATGCCGATGCGAGAGCGGAGTTAAGGGCGATTGAGAACTCTGCTGCGCGTTCCACCGAGATTCTTCGGTTGCCCGTCGCGGCCCATGTCTTTTGGTGGCGGTCGAAGACCGTGGACAACTGCTGGTTCCACTCCTGCGGCGCAATTTTGCGAGAGGCTGTCTGCGAGGCGGGATGGATGCGGAAGGCGGTGAGTGTCTGATTGATGTAGTTCACAGGGCCGAGCGCGCCGAGACGAAGCCATAGATCCCAGTCGGCGGAGAACCAGAGGGATTCGTCGAGTCCACCTGATTCGAGAGCAGCGGAGCGGCGGAAGGCGGGCGAGGGCAGGGCGATGAAGTTTTGCACGAGAAGACGTTCGATGAAGAGGTCGGAGGGGACGTCGCCGACAGGCAGTGGGCAGGTTGAGAGGCCGAGTGTCTTTCCCTGAGGGTTAATGAACTTTGTGTTGTGGATTATGAGCGCACCCTTGGCGCGGTTTACTGCAGTACTGATTGTTGCAATACGGTTGGGAAGCCAGAGATCGTCCTGATGGAGAAAGCAGGCCCATTCGCCAGTAGCTTCGCGCAGGCCGATGTTGGTGGCTGCGACCCAGTTGCCCATTCTGCCGGGAGTGATAAGACGCAGAGGCATCTTGTCGCTGAAACTTTTGATGATATCGACGGTGCTGTCTGAGGAGCCGTCGTCGACGACGATGAGTTCAATCTCGTTATCGAACTGCTGGCGCACACTCTCCAATCCAGCGGCAAGATATTGCTCGCCGTTGTAGGTGGGCATGACGACGGAGAATTGCCGCATTTTAGCGTTTCGTCGCTACTGTCCAAGCTTCGGTTCCATGACCGCGCCATGCAATCAGTGCCAAATAAGGCAGTACGAGTATCGCTGCGGGTGCGAGTAGGGCGAGACGGAGGAACTTAGACATTCTGTTGGTAGCCGCATTTGCGAAGTTTATGGAGCTTGTGCACCAGCACCATGCAATGTCGAGAAACGAAGTTTTGTAGACTTTCAACTCCAAACCAGCATTATCGCAAAGAGTGGAGAGAGATTTTCTGTTGAAGTAATTGATATGGCGTGGAAGATCGAGGATTTCCCAATATCCTGAGAATAGCCTCCCATGCGAAATGCCTTGTGCTGTGGGAAATTGAAGCAACATTGTGCCGCCTGATCTAAGATAAGAGGCCGCGAGCTTCATGAATGCGGCCGGGTCGAGCACATGTTCGAGGACACTCCAAATGGTGACGGCGTCGAAGCTTTCCGGCTGCCAGAGCCCGAGTTCAAGCACGCCCGGATGTACGTCGAAGTTGAGCTCTGAGTGGAGCATCCTAGCCAGAGTCTGGTTGTATTCAACCGCCGCAACCTGCCATCCGGCCTGGTGGGCGGCATAGATGAAGTCGCCGGCACCGCATCCGACGTCCAACAACTTATTTCCCTGGGCGAATTTCTTGAGCCGATGAGTGTGTCGCGCATCTGTGAGGTAGCGCAGGAACCGCCACAGGGACAAGCCTTTTTCTTTCCATGCAGGACGATAGGGGGCGTACGCAACAGCATAGGCACGGCTGAGTTCGTCGGGTGACGGCAGGGGGTTCTGCATGAGGTGGCCGCAGGACTGGCACTGGTCAATGCAGAGGACCGATTGCTCCTTGGGGCGACGAATGTCGGATCCTTTTCTGAAGGGGCGCCACTGTGACGCGGCGCATACGGGACAGGCAGGTGCGGTACTTGGGGCCTGGGGTTGCGCCATGGCGGTATCAGGGATCGTTGGCTCGGATTCGATCATGTTTTAGTTTCGCCTCAGGCCGAGGATGCTGAGGAAGAAGCTGGAGAAGATGATCTGGACGCCGAGGGTGAGGGCGAATACGGACGGCATGACGAGGCGAAGCATGTGGTCGGGATCGAGCGCTCCGAAGCTGGTGAGCGCCCAGTGAGAGACGGCGAAGATGCTTCCGGCGAGTCCGGCGAGGGTGAGGACGGCTCCGACGGCGAGGCCTGTCTCGAGGGTGACGTAGCGGAAGATGCGATTGAGGCGCGGGTCGGGCGGCAGGAGCCCCTCGGAGATGGCGAAGACCTTGGTGAAGACGGCGAAGGCAAGGAGCTGGAATCCGACGAGGACGGCCATGAAGGCATAGAGCAGAGTGTGGACGTCGAATCCGATGCCGTCGATGACACGGGGGCCGGGGAGCAGCCAGATGGAGCCGGCGAGGCCAACGGCCATGAGCGCGATGCCGGGATAGAGAAAGAGCCATCGCGGGCTGTACATGAGGAGAAAACGCAGGTGACGCCAGCCGTCGCGCCAGGAGCGGAGGTGCGGGGGACGGGAACGTCCGTCGGGCGCGAGGGTGGTGGGGACCTCGGAGACGCGCATGCCGAGGAGGCTGGCCTTGACGACCATCTCGGAGGCGAACTCCATGCCGGTGGAGCGGAGGTCCATGCGGAGGAAGCTATCGCGGCGGAAAGCGCGGATGCCGCAGTGGAAGTCCTGAACGGGGGAGCGGAAGAAGAGGCGTCCGACGGCGGTGAGGACGGGGTTGCCAAGGTAGCGATGGAGGTGGGGCATGGCTCCGGGGATGATACCTCCGCGGAAGCGATTGCCCATGACAAGGTCGGAGCCGACGCGGAGCTGGTGGAGGAACCGGTCGAGGTGGGCGAAGTTGTAGCTGTCGTCGGAGTCGGCCATGAGGACCCAAGCGCCTCGGGCGGCGAGGATTCCGGCGCGGAGGGCGCTGCCGTAGCCTTTTTGGGCGACATGGACGATGCGCGCTCCGGCGTCGGTGGCGAGCTGGACGGAGGCGTCGGTGGAGCCGTTGTCGGCGACGATGACTTCGCCGGAGAGGCCGGCGGCGTGGAGGGCGTCGAGTGCCTTGCGGACGCAGGTGGCGACGGTTTCCTGTTCATTGAGGCAAGGCATGACGATGGAGAGGTCGAGCGGGGGCTGCGAGGCCGGTCCAGGAGTGGAGGCGGGCGCGAGAGTGTCAGGGCCGGAATGTTCGGCGACAGACATGGGCAGGTAGTGTTGGGTTCCATTGTGACGCAAGTGAGGGGAAAAGCTGAAGGGAAATGTTTGACTGGGGGGTCACAACGATTCGCTGAGAGTGGGCGTGATCGTTTCCGGTAAATGAACGAAACGCTTCCCTATAAGACGATTTCCGAAGCGGATGCAAGGGCGTTCGATGAAGTAGTAGCTTGCCAAGGCGAAGGCGGGAATGGCGATGAAGATGCTTACGAGGTGGACGGCTCCGGTCCCGGATCCTAAATGAATGAAGAGCTCCTGCCAAAGATAAACGCTGTACGAGATTACGCCCAGCCATGCGAGCGGACGGAACGACAGGATTCGCACAAATAACGAGCCGGGGTGTAGGACGCAGGCGGCGATCAAGATTGCGATTGCCGCACTTTCAGAGAGCGGAAGCAGGTTGTGAAACCTCACGATGCAGTAAATGAATACGGCCAGAGCAGGCAGTGCCAATAGTTGCGACAGGCGACGGCAAGCAGACAGCAAGCGTGGCTCAGCGAGGAGGAGAGCGACCAGACAACCTAGAAGGAGCGCATCTGCGCGAACCTGGCTTTGAAAGTTTGGTCCGTGGCTGTCGTAGTGGGCCCAGAACACCCATCGGTAGAGCGCACAGGCCACCGCTCCGCCGCCGGCAATCCAGCGACTGTGGCGCAAGCCAGCGAGAAGCAATACGGAGGGCCAGACAAGATAGAACTGCTCTTCCAGCGAGAGCGACCAAAAGTGACCGGTGACTGAATTGTGAGCGAACCTGACGAAATTGCGGTAGAAGAGAAGGCACGCACGAACATCAGCTATGGATGTAAACCGGGTGCCTGAGGCGAGGGTCAGAAGTGCGATAACGGCCAGGTATGTCCATGCGGCGGGCATGAGCCGGAAGAATCTTCTCATGTAAAAGTCGCGCAGGTTGATCTGGCGTTCCAGCAGCTTTGACGTGATGAGGAAACCGCTCAACACAAAGAAGATAGTTACGCCGTGCTGGCCGGTTTCGGTCCAGGACCAGCGGTATCGACCGACTAAGGCGATCTGGACGTGATCAAGAAGTACGAGGAGGATGGCGATGCCGCGCCAGCCATCGAGCGATGGAATGCGCCCTGAGTGGGTTACCTCGTTTTTCATCGGGCAAATCCCGTTGGAGAGAGCCTCATGTGAACGAAATCATCATAGGGCAAAAAGCGGAGGGTTCTGCAGTTATTTCACGCAGGGATTCGATTGACCAGGGCATGATGCGCGGTTCTAAGCAGCATTCCGGAGGAAGTCCTAAAGATTTAGTTGACAAAAGTGCGCGGGTTGCGTCTTAATGGGAAGTATCTACGAAAGGTTTAGGAGATGGGTGGCGGAGCGATGGGACGGGGAACGGAGAGGGGACAGCAGAAGGCGCTGACGAGGCTGGAGCTGGAGATCATGCAGGTGTTGTGGGAGCGGGGAGGGTCGACGGTGGCGGAGGTTCAGCGGGGGTTGAAGGCGGAGCTGGCGTATACGACGGTGCAGACGATGCTGAATGTTTTATGGCGGAAGAAAAAAGTGAAACGGGAGCAGGAGGGTCGTGCGTATAGATATGAAGCGGTTGTGAGCCGCGAGCGGGCGCGCGGGAGCGCAGTGAACGATCTGGTGAGCCGGATGTTTGGCGGATCGGGCGAGGCGCTGCTGATGGCGATGGTGGATACGAGACAGATCAGCACGGAGGAGCTGGCGAGGGTAGTCGAGAAGGTAAGAAAGGCGGGGGACAGTCGGTAGACAGTAGTCGTTGGGATCAGGGATAGGGATCAGTGATAGGGATCAGAGATGGAGCAGATGATGGAGCGGATGTTGATTGAGTATGCGATCAATGCGGCGTGGCAGCTTCCGGTGCTGGCGGCGGGGGCGTGGCTGCTGGTGAGGGTGTCGAGGTTGGGCGCTGCGGCGCAGCACCGAATCTGGGTGGGGGTTCTGGCGCTGGCTGTTGTGCTGCCGATGGCAGGCGTGCTGGCGGACGCGGGAGCCGGGCACGGCGTGGGTGGGGGTTTCGGGCGGCCGTCGGGTCAGGGTTTGGCGGCGGTGCGGGTGGAGGTGGCTCCGGCGCGCGATGCGGGGACTGCGGGCAAGGCTGGATCGGATGTGCGGAGTGGGAATGCGGCGAATGGGAGCGCATTGGCTGCGGATAACCTTAGCCAGATTGGTGAACCGAGCGGGCCAGTGCTGGGGTCGCTGGGCGCCAGGCATGGTTCGAGCTGGGCGGGATGGGGCGTTGCGGCGCTGGAGCATGTGCGGCGGATTGAGTTGAGCGCGACCGCAGCAGAGTGGATTGCAGGGGCGTATCTGCTGGTGATGCTGCTGGGGCTGATGCGGATTGTGCGGGCGTGGAACAGGGCGCGGAGTCTGGCGAGGGATTCAGATGCAAATGCGCTGACGGACGGCGAGCGCGCATTGGTGGAGGAGTGTGCGCGAAGGATGGGACTGCCGGAACCGGAGGTCCGCGTGGTGGATGACGCGGATGCGCTGGCCGGACCGGTGGTGGTGGGCGCGGCGCGTCCGGTGCTGCTGTGTCCGGAGGGGTTTGTGCGTGAGCTATTGCAGGCGGGGCGCGAGGATGAGGCGACGGCGGCGCTGTGCCATGAGATGGCGCATATCCGGCGGCGCGACTATGCGATGAACCTGGTGTGCGAGGCGATGGCGGTGCCGCTGAAGTGGCATCCAGTGACGTACGGTGTGGAGCGGAGGATTTGGGGGACGCGCGAGATGGCCTGCGATGCAATGGCGGCGCAGGCGATGAAGTCGGATGCGGAGTATGCGCGGTGCCTGGTGGGGCTGGCGGAGCGGATGGTTGCGGGGGGACTGGCGGCGAAGCAGGCGGGAGCGGTAGGACTATTCAGCGGAAATGCGCTGGAGGAGAGAGTGGTGCGACTGATGGAGACGGGAAAAGCAATGAGCGCGCGGACGAAGGTGGTTCGCGGAGTGGCGGGAGTGGCGGCGATGACGGCGGCGGTGGCGCTGGCAGTGGTGTTCCATGTGGTCCCGGCGCGGGCGCAGACGGCGGCGAAGGACAAGGTGGTTGCGCCAGCGACGGTTGCTGGTCCTGCAACGTTGAGGGTGGTGAAGCCGGTAGTGGCGGCGGGTCCGGTGGTTGTTGTGGCGAAGGACAAAGTGATTCAGCCAAAGATCATTGTGGGTAAGGAGCTTCCACAGGTGGTTGTGGTTGGAAACTCGGCTTTCGTCGCACCGAGGGTTTTGCTGATGGCGGATGCGCAGGCAGGCAAGAACTCGGTTCCGGAGGTGATTGAGCTGGCGAAGCCGGAACAGAAGGTGAATGTGCGCGTTCTGACGCCGGTGCACGGAGTTGTCAAGGTGTCGAAGCTGACGCCGGTAGCCCCGATGGCGGTTCCGGTGATTGCTTTGGATCCGGCCGGGCAGGTGCAGGCGACTCCGACTCCTGCGTCATCGATAAAGCCTGCGCCAAAGGCCGCGCCGGCGCCGAAGAAAGAACCACTGCCGCACGAGCATGTAGCCATTGTGAGCAAAGACGGGAAAACCTATGCGTGGGTGGATGGGCAAGAGCGTGAGTTGACTCCGGCAGAACGGGCACAGCTGGAGAAGCAGATCGAAGATGCGGAGAAGAAGATTGCGGCAGAGACGGCGCGGATCAACAGTCCGGAGTTCAGAGAGCAGATTGAGAAGGCCGAGCAAGAGGCGAGGGACGCCGAGCGCAAACTTCAGAGCGGGGAGATACAGAAGGAACTGGCCGAGGCGCAGAAGCGGATGGACAGTCCGGAGTTCAAGGAACAACTGACCGAAGCGCAGAAGAAGGCAATGGCCGACGAGCAGAGGGACCTAAACAGCGCGGCGTTTCAGGCAAAGATGGCGGAAGCACAGAAGGGAGCCGACGAGGCCGTGGCGAAGCTGCAGAGTCCGGAGTTCAAGCAACAGATGGAAGAGGCGCAGCAGAAGGCTTTGAGCAACGCGGATTTGCAGAGGCAAATGGCTGAGGCCCAGAAGGAACTTGCGGCGGCAATGACAAGGGTCAATAGTCCGGAGTTCAAGGCGCAGATGGAGAAGGAGCAGCGCGAGGTCGAGCAGCTAGACAACGCGAGAATTCAGGCCGAGGTTGCGGAGGGGCTACGCAAGGCGATGGAAACGCAGCGAAAGCTAATGAACGGCGAGATTCAGAAGCAGATGGCGGAGGCGCAGAAGGAGTTGCAGAAGCAGCTGGATGAGCTAAAAGCGGCGGATATCAGCGGCGTGCAGAAGAAGTAAGTTAAGACATGGCTTTCGTTTGACTAAATTGCCGTCCTGCGGGGCGGCATTTCTTTTTGACGGAGCTGAAAAGCAGCTCGCAGGGCATTCGGGCGGAGATTGCGGCGCCGTGTTCATGGTTTAGCGGTCATGACGCAGATTCGATCGAGGTTGCGGACCCAGCGGGCAGGGCGCTTTTCTTCAGTGGCGATCATTTTGAAGGCTCCGTCGGTGGCGATGGGTTTGCCGTCTTCCGAGTCAGCGACGAGGACATGGCCGGTGTGGATAGTGGGGTCGACTTCGGCGAGCGCGTACAGGACCTGATAGCCGTCAGTGCCTTCGGCGATGACACCGGTCATGAGGAGACGGCCGCGAACCTTTTCTCCCTGAGGCACGCCCAGTTTGGCGAGGAGGGCTGTGAGCGGCACTCCGGAGTAGGTTTCGCGCACTTTGGTATGTGCGTTGTAGACAGTGACGGTGGTCTGCGGCAGCGCAGAGAGCTGGGCGGGGCTGAAGGTGAGGGATTTGTCCTTATATGTAATGGTGAGGCTAGTGGACCGGACAACGGGAGCGTGATGGTGCATTGTTTGCGCCGAGATGCAGGTAATTCCCGCGCCGGGCAGAAAGAGCAATGCTATTAAGAGGGCCAAAAAGCGGGTTCGACTCACACAGCTATATTAGTCGATTTTTTTCACTATAAAAGTGCGACTCAAGATGATTTTGATAAGAAGGAGAGAGGCTGTGGACGCAGATTGGCGGCTGCTGTAACGTTTTAATATTAGAAAAATGGTGTATCCGGCGGATCGGGGATTTGCGCCGGCTGTAAACGCTTAACCAAGCTCACCAACACAACGCACAGGTCAACCTGACACGGAGTCAGCGAATGAAGAAGCAGTGCGATTCCTCCTCAAATGCGCTTCCTGAACGGGACGCGCCTGTTTTTGGAAAGTTTTCACGACGCATGTTCATGGCGCAGCTGGGCGCGGCTGGAGTGATTGCGACGGCTGCCCCGTTGACGCATGGCGCGGATGGGTTTATCGAGGTCCCGGCGGCAGGTGCTCCGGCGGCCGAGCCTCCGGCTGAAGCGGTCCCGGTGACGCTGCGGGTGAACGGTGTGGAGCACCACCTGATGCTGGAGCCGAGGGTGACGTTGCTGGACGCGCTGCGTGAGCGGCTGAACATGTTCGGCACGAAGAAGGGCTGCGACCACGGGCAGTGCGGAGCATGCACGGTGCATGTGAACGGGCGGAGGGTGAACTCATGCCTGTCGTTCGCGGTAATGCACCAGATGGATGAGATCACGACGATTGAGGGTCTGGCAAAGGATGGTGAGCTGCATCCGGTGCAGCAGGCATTTCTGGACCACGACGGGTTCCAGTGCGGGTATTGCACGCCGGGGCAGATCATGTCAGGCGCGGCGCTGATGAAGGAGCCGGTGGGGCCAACGGACGAGGAGGTGCGCGCGGCGATGAGCGGGAATATTTGCCGGTGCGGCGCTTACTACAACATTGTGGCGGCGGTGCAGCAGGCGCGGAAGAGCGCGTAAGGACCAGCCGTCCAGGCGGACGCGCTTCGCGTCTTCCTGGCATCGGCAATCCGGCCCTCCCGTTGGTTGGGAGGGTGAGTTTCAGCGAAAGAGAATTCTCAGGAGCTGGTATGCAGGCATTTCGGTATATGCAGGCGAAGACGGTGGATGAGGCGCTGGATCCTGTTCCGGATTCAGGGCCGCGCTTTGTGGCCGGCGGCACGACGCTGGTGGACCTGATGAAGCTGAACGTGGAGACGCCGCACTCGCTGGTAGACATCAATCTGCTGCCGCTGGACCAAGTGGAGGCGACGGCGGACGGCGGGTTGAAGGTGGGCGCGCTGGTACGGAACAGCGACCTGGCGAACCACGCAGAAGTGAAGGCGCGGTATGCGGTGCTGTCCGAGGCGCTGCTGTCGGGGGCCTCTCCGCAGCTGAGGAACATGGCGACAACGGGGGGCAATCTGCTGCAGCGCACGCGGTGCTACTACTACCGCGACATCCACTACGCGTGCAACAAGCGGGAGCCGGGATCAGGGTGTCCGGCGCAGGACGGTTTCAACCGCATCCATGCGGTGCTGGGCGGAAGCGATCAATGTGTGGCGACGCACCCATCAGACATGGCCGTGGCGATGATGGCGCTGGAGGCGGTTGTCCACGCGAAGGGGACGAAGGGTGAGCGGCAGATTGCGCTGGAGGATTTTTATCTGGTGCCGGGGACGACACCCCACAAGGAGAACGTGCTGGAGCCGGGCGAACTGATCACGTATGTGACGCTGCCGAAGCTGGCGGCGGGAACGAGGTCACACTACCTGAAGCTGCGGGACCGCGCACAGTATGAGTTTGCGCTGGCTTCCGCGGCAGTGGCGGCGCAGGTAGAAGGCGGGCGGATTCGCCGGGTGCGGATTGCGCTGGGCGGAGTGGGTACAAAGCCGTGGCGCGCGAAGGAGGCCGAGGCGGTGCTCGAGGGAAAGCCGGCGCAGACGAAGCACTTTGAGGAGGCGGCAGAAGAAGCGATGAAGGACGCGAAGCCGCTCCAGTACAACGGGTTCAAGATTGAGCTGGCGAAGCAGGCGCTGGTAAGGACGCTGAGCGTGGTTACTGCTTAAAGAAAAACATCCACGTCTTTGAAGCGAGACGTGGAGCACTTCACAAGCCCACTCAAGCCAGAGACAAGCTTGAGTGGGGCACCCAGTAGAGCGACAGGGAAATTGAACGGGAGCGGAGAGATGGCGATATCACCAATCATTGGTTCGGCGGTCACGCGGGTTGACGGCAAGGTGAAGGTGACGGGCGCGGCGCAGTATGCAGTGGACCACCCGATTGAAGGGGTGGTGTACGGCGTGCCGGTGGCGAGCACGGTCGGGTCGGGGACGATTGCGGGCATCGACACGTCGGTTGCGGAGAAGATGCCGGGGGTGCTGGCGATTCTGTATCACGGGAACTGCGGGCCTGTGTTCCGGACGGCGGGACCGTTTGAGCGGAACAGCATTGTGAGCGAAGACCGGCCTCCTTTTGAGGACAACAAGGTCTACTACTACGGGCAGTATGTGGCGCTGGTGGTGGCCGATACGTTTGAGCGCGGACAGGATGCGGCGGCGCATGTGAAGGTGAACTACCAGGCGGACAAGCCGCTGGCGCGGATGTCGGAGGTAAAGACGCCGCTGGGGCCAGCGCACAGACAGTACGAGAGGGGCGATGCGGAGACGGCGTTCAATAACGCTCCAGTGAAGACGGATGAGGTGTATACGACGCCGACCGAGACGCACAATCCAATGGAGATGCATGCGACCATCGCGGTGTGGAAGGGCGACCACGTCACACTGTACGAGACGACGCAGGGAGTGGTGAACATGCAGGGCGTGGTGTCGCAGATGCTGGGCGTGCCGCTGGAAAATGTGCATATAGTTTCGCCCTTCGTGGGGTCGGGGTTCGGCGGGAAGCTGTTTCCATGGCCGAATACGATTCTGGCGGCAATGGCGGCGCGGAAGCTGGGACGGCCGGTGAAGGTGACTGTGCCGCGAAGCCTGATGTTTACGACGGTGGGGCACCGTCCGCTGACAGAACAGCATATTCGGCTGGGCGCGACGCAGGGCGGTAAGCTGCAGGCGATTATCCATGAGGTGAAGAACCCGACGTCGCCGTTGAGCGACTACATGGAGGGCGCGACGGGTTCGACTCCGACGATATACAGCTGCCCCAATGTGAAGACCGGGCAGTGGATCGTGCGGCTGAACATCGGTTCGCCGATGGCGATGCGCGGGCCGGGCGCGTGTCCGGGGATGTATGGGCTGGATTCGGCGCTGGATGATCTGGCAATCAAGCTGAACATGGATCCGCTGGAGATTCGACTGAAGAATTACGCGGAGAAAGACGAGAGTTCAGGCAAGCCATATTCGAGCAAGCATCTGCGCGAGTGTTACGAGAAGGGTGCGGCGGCCATCGGCTGGAGCAAGCGGACTCCGGGCGTGGGATCGATGCGCGACGGCAACGAGATTGTGGGGCTAGGCGTGGGCACGGCGATCTGGGGGGCGTATCGCGGCGGAGCGCATGCGCGGGTGCGGCTGAGCGCGGACGGGCGCGCACGGGTTTCGTCGGCGACGCAGGACATCGGGACCGGGACTTATACGGTGATGGCGCTGATTGTCGCGGACAAGACAGGGCTTCCTGTCGATCGCATTGATTCTGTGCTGGGAGACAGTTCGCTGCCTCCGGGGCCGATGTCGGGCGGATCGACAGCGACGGCCACGATTGTTCCTGCGGTGGCGGCGGCGAGCGTGAAGGTGATCGGCCAGGTGCTGGACGTGGCGGCGAAGACGGAGGGTTCTCCGTATAACGGAGTGGATGCTCAGACGCTGACGATGACGAACGGGCGCGTGCACAAGCAAGGCGAGCCGCCGGAGAGCGGGGTTCCGTTTGAAAAACTGCTCGCGATGCGGCAGGTTGCGGCGCTGGAGGCCGAGGCGGAGACGGGGGGCTCTCCGGACGCGTACAAGTACTCCATGCACTGCTTTGGCGCCCATTTTGTCGAAGTGGGCTGGGACCCCGGCATTGCGCGATTGCGCGTGCGGAAGACGGTGACAGTGATGGATGCCGGGAGGATCATCAGCGAGAAGTCAGCGCGAAACCAGATTCTGGGCGCGGTGGTAATGGGCATCGGCATGGGGATGTTCGAAGATACGTATTACGACCCACGCAACGCGAAGCCGCTGAACAACAACTTCGCCGATTATCTGGTAGCGACGAATGCGGATATTCCGGAACAGGAGGTTATTTTCCTGGATTATCCGGACCCGGTGATGGGTGAGTACGGCGCGCGCGGCATCGGCGAGATTGGACTGGTAGGCGTGGCCCCAGCGCTGACGATGGCGGTGTATCACGCAACCGGTGTGCGGGTGCGGAATTTGCCGGTGAGGATTGAACAGTTGATGAGGGCTTAAGGGCAGCCAATAGTCTAGATCCGTTTGATTGTTGCGAACCAAGCTGGTGCGCCGTTGTCGTGGAATCTAGTCTGAATCCGGTCCGGTTCGATGGCGGCGACATTCCATCCAATGCGCGGGTTGAACGCCGCTGTCAGCTCTTCCTGACGGATGGGATGCGGGCCGGTATCGGGACCATTGTCACTGAAGCACAACACATAGAGTGTTCCATCGTGTTCGGTCACGGACGCCAGACTCGCGACGTATCCTGGCCGCTCCTCGCTGTTGAAGGTGTGGAACAGTCCGCAGTCCAGCACAGTCTCAAACCTGCGCCCCAAACACTCCAGATGGAACGCGTCCGCCGCAGCGAACTCAGCCTCGATCCCTCGGCGGAGGGCCTTCCCCCGGGCCATCGCCAGCGCCGTCTCAGCCACGTCAACGCCCAGAACCGACAATCCCAGCGAGGCGACAAGAAGAGTGTTCTCGCCGGTCCCGCAGCCCGCATCGAGCACCGCTCCTGCGAATCCGCCTTCGGATGCCAAACGCATGATTGCCGGCTGCGGCCGGCCAATGTCCCAGGGCGCAGGGCCGTGATGGTACGACGCGTCCCAGGGCAGTCCGGTCATCCGTTCATGACTGGTCGGACGCCGGCCACCGAACGGATCGTCAGCGAAAGTTCCCGATCGCTCCGACATCTTCGTTTCCCCTCCGACTAGTCCTACCAGCGCATCCCGGCACGCAGATCCACAGGTCTTGATTGTTCCGGCGGCTCACGGTTACAGGGAAAAGCATGTTCGGCTAAGGTTGCGAGGCCATGGCAATTTCGGAGTCAGTGTGGCCTCTTTGCATCGTGCCGGGCCAACACTTCCTGTCGGTCGTGTTGGCTTCGGGCTTGTGGCTTCGTGACACATGAGCTCCGATAACGCGTTAGCGCCGCCGCCTGCGCCAACTGAACACGATGCCCAGGAGGGCCCCCGCAAGGACAGCGGCGGCCAGTTTTTTCCGGCTGGTGATGGGTAAGAAACGGGTCTGCTGGTCGCTGATCTCAATGACTCCAACTGGAATAGCACGCACGCCAGCGCCACCACCGCCGCCCTCACCCTGCGCGCTCGAATTTCCCACACCACCGGTGCCTGCTCCCGCGCCATACCCGTATATGAGCTTTGCCACCGGGATGACCGTCTTTCCCTGTGCGGTGATGGGCTCGCCATAGAGGGCCTTCACACCAGCCTGGCCAAGGATGCTTTCCTTGAGTGATTGAATAAGAGCAGCACTACCCATTCGAGAACCCCCTTTGAGAAATTATCCTCCTATCTTTTCCTTTGTGCATGCAGGTCAACTGTTGCGCGAGAGGCTGATGCGCGATTCCGGCACGTCCACTGGCAGCACGCAATGGCGTTTATGCGCGAGCTGAGTTTGGAGACCTGCGGTACTACGGGAATAGAGTGTCCCTTTTGGAGCGTTGAGGGTCACCGCTTGCTCCACGCCACGGACGAAGACCTGTCGGTGGGGCCCGCGGTTCTGCTGGTCGCGTTGACTTTGGATTTTTCGCTTCGGGAAACACCAAGTCAGAAAATGCGTTAAATCGGCCCGCGAGTCAGAGCAATGTGATTCACAATTCGCTGGATAAACACAATATGTATGCTGATATGCTTCGCCACGTCCGGCAGAAACTCGCTGATAAAGTTGTCAATCGGTGCCGTACCAATTGCAATGGCCGAGCTTTCTGCCGTTGGCCCTGTGCCCTGGTCGCGGCCCGGGACGTAAACATTCGCAAGTGTGATCGCAGCGGGAATACCGATCAGATCTCCATAATTGGGCATTGAGTTTCCCTTGTCGCTTTTCGTCCAGACTGGTTGCACAATCGCGTGCGCAATGCGCCGGGGGATTGAGGCTTTCGGCATCCGGTGATAGCGCGGATCCTGCCGCGTGAGAGAAGGAACAAGAAAGGTGGAAAAGAACTCGCCTGTCATATCTTCTGTCAGCAGAGTGCCGGCATTCTTCGCCCATCCTTTCATTCCCGGTCCGTAATCCGTATCCGGATTGCTGCCGATGGTAATCGCTGCCGTCGCGCCGATCGTGATCAGGTTAAAGGGATCCACCACATCACTCGCCGCCAGTTGCAGTTTGTTCCTCGGAGTCAGCGGGCCAGTTCTGGGCGGTCTCCCCAGGGGATAAAGGAAGTCAAACCTGGGAGCGCAGCCAGTGCCTGCATTCTTCTGCGGCCTGCCCGCCGGCGGCGATGCAGGCGGGCAGCGCTTGTGCGGCGTAACCTGATGCGCATCCTGCGCCCCGGGCGCGGCTTGAGATTGGGGGGCATCTGGCAATGCGGCAGACCCGGAGAGCATCTGCGCGGGGAGCCATGAAGCCGCACCCATAAACAGCACCACAAGAACGATGCGAAGGAACAACGTTCGTCGACTACTGTGGGCCATGGGGCTCAGGTTAATCCTCAACTCCGGGTAGGTTCGATGCGGGAAACAGATGGAATCTGCACATGAGCTTACACCGTAGAAGTAGTCCGCTCGTCACCTCTTCCATTCTGTGGCGCTGTCTGGCTCGCTTCCCCGCGCTTTGCTGCTCGTCAACGGGAGTAGGGTATCCGCTCTTCCTGTCATCCTTCCAGAAAAGTCTGCGTCTCGGAAAGTTCGAGCGACGTCGTATCTGGTGAGAGCAGGCCGATGCGCTCGTTGAGCGATGCGGCGCACCAGGTGAGACATACTGGTGGGGTGGAAGCGATTGCGGTTTCTTCTTTGTGCTGGGCCGGGTGGATTTTTTGCGATGTTCATATTTTGGGGGATTTGAGGGCAACCCTGGCTGGCGGACGCAACTTCTTTTCTTCTGAGAGGTCTATCTTGTTAGAGGCGGAAACCCGTGGGCAGGAGAGGTGTGTACTGTGCGCGGCGATCTTGTCGTCTCAATCACTTACGCGCTAACGCCGTGTCGAACCGGGTTCGGGCGAGACGTTTCACTCAGGAGTTCCTTAAAATTAAAGCTATGACCTCCCCGAGGTATCTTTCTTTCCGATTTTTCGTCTTTTCGTTTCTGTTGTTGCTGTGTGTTTGCGCGGCGGCGTTTGCCGATGCGGCGCGTTTTGATCTGAACGGCCCGAAGATCGAGGTGACGGTGACACGCGGCGGCAAGACGCTGCCGATCACACAGGTCCCGAACCTGGCGGTGGGCGACAAGCTGTGGATCCATCCGGATTTTCCGAAGGACCAGGCGGTGCATTACCTGCTGGTAGCGGCGTTTCTGCGCGGGTCGACGAACACTCCGCCGGAGAAGTGGTTCTACAGGGGCGAGACGTGGGACCGGAAGTTCGAGCAGGAGGGCATGACGATTAAGGTTCCCGATGGCGCGCAGCAGGTACTGCTGTTTCTGGCTCCGGAGACGGGCGGGGACTTTAAGACACTGGTGAATGCGGTGCAGGGCCGTCCGGGGGCGTTTGTGCGGGCGTCGCAGGATTTGAACCAGGCGAGCCTGGACAGGTCGCGGCTGGACAAGTATCTGGCGGCGGTGCGGACGATTAATGAGACGAATCCGGAGAAGTTGAAGACGATCTCTCCATTGCTGGCGCGGAGTCTGGACATCAAGCTGAAGCCGGAGTGCCTCAACAAGGACATGGATGAGATTGCTCCATGCCTGACAGAGCAGCAGAACAGCCTGATACTCGATGACGGGCACAGCGAGTCGATTGTTGATGCGCTGACCTCGGGGCCTGCGGGTGACCTGGCGTTGGAGGCGAGCGCGACGCCGCAGTTGAACTTCGGGTATTACGGGTCGTATGTGGCATCGGCGATGGACATTGCGCGGATCCTGGATTCGCTGCACACGGCGCAGTACCAGTACATTCCGGCGCTGGCGGAGATGAAGGGGACAACCCTGGCGCTGAAGCTGAACACGCCGCCGTCCTTCCACAATCCAAAGTCGGTGCTGGTGATTGCCCTGCCGGCGGTGGAGGCGGCGCAACCTCCACCGCTGCGGCCGGTGGATGAGGACCAGGTGTACTGCGCGCAGCAGGCGACGCTGGCGCTGCCGGTGGAGGGCGCTCCGCTGGTGTTTTCGACGCAGTATGCACGCGACCTGACGCTGCATTTGCAGGCGGCGAACGGGAAGAGCGTAGA